>Ga0315282_10015495_pt1 | contig 11236 bp, 10 predicted proteins | sample YL17G07_20_MG_FD_203693 | JGI IMG/M metagenome (GOLD analysis project Ga0315282, IMG submission 203693) | Sediment microbial communities from Yellowstone Lake, YNP, Wyoming, USA - YL17G07_20 | ecosystem: Environmental > Aquatic > Freshwater > Lake > Sediment | place: USA: Wyoming | collected...
CGTGGTTATTGTGCAGGAGCATATCGGGATGGGCGAGGTAATCGGGCGTGCTCGCGGCGAGGAACAGATCCGGGTATGCGTCGTCATCGTAGTCCCCCCACGCGGCACCAACGCAACCGGGTATGTTAAGCCGAACACCAATGTCCTCGAATTGCGCGGCCCCGAGGGGATGAATGAGAGCGACCGATACCGCAACGACCGTCACAACGATCCGCCACAGAGTGCGAGCAGCCATCCAACACCCCTCCTCCGCGCCGAAGCGCAGGTCCTGGTAGTGCGGCCCGCATAGGCGGGCCAGTCAATTTAGTATAGCACGGGGGGGGGCAGGCAAGCAGATAAGCGCAGGCTTGCTTATGCCTGCGGACTGGGCGGGGTGGGCGGCGGCGCCGAGAAGGACGATAGAGAGGCGCTGACGGGCACGCCCCTCTTTGCCTACGAACTCGAAGGGATCGGCCGCCGACCTAGCGAATTGCATCACAGCTACATAGGCCGGGATGCCGAGAAGCGGAGGGAGCCAATGGCAGGCGGGCAGGACATCACGCTAGAGTCAGCCCTGACGTCTCTGGAGCAAGATGTTGAGGCGACTGCGCGTGCCGCTACCGCAGCCGTGCGGGCAATCAGGGCCCTGCAGAAGGCGGTGAAGCAGGGCGAGCTTCGGAAGCTGAACAGCAACATCGCCGCGGCGGCCCAGGCCATGAGGGCCCTGAGTCAACAATTCGCCAACGCCGAGAAAGGCTGGGCCTTCGACGCAGAGGGGTACCTGTCGGGCGGCGCGTTTGCACAGGAGCTGATCGAATCCGCTCGCAAGCAGGGGGTGAGGATCGTCGAGCAGGACGAGCGGCTTTATTGCTACCCGAGTCTGATCCGCATTCTTCCCGGTGAGCAGTCGGTCAGGATAGACAAGGCGAGAGAGGGCAGATTGCGGCCGAGCGTCCTCGTCGCTCATCTCAAGGAGATCCAGCAGCATCCCCCGCGCTTCAGGCCGGAGGCCTTCCTGGAGGGCCTCTATGAGGCATACCGGAGGTTGAACTCGCAGCAGAAACGCTCTCTTCCCGGCACCAGCCGGGTCATCAGGCTGCTGCAGATCTATGAGATGTTGACCATCCTTCCCGGCATGTCGCGAGAATACACGAAGGCGGAATTCGCGAGGGACGTCTACTTGTTGGATCGGAGCGGAGTCACGAAGACACGCAGCGGAGCCATCGTTGAGTTCCCGGCCAGCACCGGCACAAAAACACCCAGCGCAACGATTAGCGTCATCACAGAGAACGGCCGCCAGAAGACCTACTACGGGATCTCATTCGAGTCTCCCGTCTGAAGGAATCTGGTCAATATCCGAAGCTGAGCATGAGAAGGGTTGAGCCGATGGAGAGCAGCGAGCAGAGGTGGATCAGACCCGGTGACTGGCTTGACGTGGTGCGCCACGAGTACCTGCGCGACTTCATCCGCCCCGGCGGCGCTGCCGCCAAGCTCGTGGTGCCTATCGAAAGCAGCGACTGCGGGATCGTTCTTGACGGCCTACGTTCTCTGGCGGACCAGGAGGGCTTTGCCTTTGCAGCCGTGGATGCCGCCACCACGAAAGTCCACCTGATCGACAGGCTGTTCCACGCAGTGGCCGCCCAGATCCCATGGAAGGCGCTCGCTGGCTCATTCGCCCGAGACCTGCTGGCAGAAGCCGGCTACCGCCTGCCGGACGACCAGGCGGACCTGAGTCTGGATAAGCTTGCCGGCTTCAACGAGCGTGACCGAAACCTACTGGGCCAAGAGATCAACAGGCTGCTCGAAAAGGCCCTGCTTCGAGACTACGGGATCTGCCAGGAATTCCGCTTCGCCATGATCGAGCTCTGCCGAGAAGCGCTCGGTCAGGGAGCCTTGCCGGAAGGGGTCGTGGAGGAGTGGCTGCGGGGCGAACTGCGGCTCGTCAGCGCGATGAAGCCGTGTCTCGTCTTTCAGAAGATCGCGCGCCACAACGCCCGGCACATGCTACTCTCTCTGGCGCATTGGCTTCCGCTGACAGGGAAGAGCGGCCTGATCCTCGCTCTCGACATCTCCCGCTATACGGTCGAGAAGCGACCCAAGGAGCCGGATGGCACCTTCTATTACAGCAGGCCGGCGATGTTCGATGCCTACGAGGTGGTGCGACAGCTTATTGACGGCACCGATGATGCGGAGAGATGCCTTGTGGTCGTCCTCTCAAGCCCTGATTTCCTGAGCAGCGACCGGCGCGGTCTCCAGTCGTATGAGGCGCTCCAACTCCGGGTTGACGATACTGAGGTGTTTGATCGGCGCCGCCCCAACCCGTTATCCACACTGGTGCGCATCTCAAACGCGGCCGAACCCCTTGGGCTATCCCAGGAGAGGGAGGAATCATGAGTGTTGACCGACTCGCCTGCCGCCGCGCCATTGAGGCGGTTAGAGCTGGTGTCCCGAACCGCGATGCCGTGCGCGCTCTCGGCTGCTCCCAACCGCACATCGAAGAGAAGTTCCATCAGGGCCTGCGGGATTGCCAGGAACTAACAGAGCAGGGAAAGCAGGCCAGGGGGCTGCTGGTCGCCGGCGACTTCGGGACCGGGAAGTCCCATCTGCTCGAACACCTGCACCACCTCGCGCTGGAGCAGAACTTCGTCTCCAGCAAGGTCGTCATCAGCAAGGAGACGCCACTTTATGACTCGGCGAAGTTCTACCGCGCAGCCATCGACGCGGCTGTCGTTCCGGACAGACAGGGCGGGGCACTACGTGAGATCGCGCAGACACTCGACTCGTCAGCCGGTTATGTGCCCTTCTACCAGCGTGTCACCTCCGATGCGAGCGGCCTCGACTCGAGATTCGCCGCCACTCTATTTGTCTACGAGAATGTCAGGACCAGGGAATTCGATCTGAGAGACCGGGTCATCTCGTTCTGGTCCGGGCGGAAGCTCAACGTGAGCGAGATGCGGAAGTACTTGCGACAGCTCGGCGAGAGTGCTACCTATCGCCTCGGCAAGATCACAGAGAAAGAGTTGGCCTACCATCGTTTCCGATTCGCTTCGCAGCTCATGGTGGCGGCAGGCTACTCTGGCTGGGTATTGCTGGTGGACGAGGTGGAGCTTATCGGCCGCTACTCGCTCCTGCAGCGCGCGAGATCTTACGCCGAACTCGCGCGCTGGATGGGGATGCTGCGAGAAGATGAGATCTGCCCGTCACTCTTCACCGTCCTCGCGATCACGTCCGACTTCGTGGCTGAGGTGATCGAGCGGAAGAACGACCGCGAGAAGGTGCGCGCTCGTCTCTCTGCACGCGGTTTGCCCGACGATCTGCTTCAGGCAGGTGAGGCGGAGAAGGGCATGCGAGAGATCGAGAAAGCGGCAAAGCTGAAGCGCCTGGAACGGAACCAGATCGAGGCCGTGGGCGACAAGTTGAGGGGCATTTACGCCAGAGCCTACCAGTCGAATCCATTGGATGCCAAGCTTCCCTGCCAGGCGCTGGGCTCGACGCCGATGAGAACCTACCTTCGCATCTGGGTGAATCAGTGGGATCTGCAGCGACTCGATCCTTCGTACCAGCCTGAGATCGCGACCACGACTATGGAGCAGCACTACACCGAGGACAAAGACCTCGAGGTCCCGACCGAACAGAACGGCGATGCCGCTGGTGCGGCGTGAGATCAGGGGCCCATCATGCCACTGCCATTCAGAGAGGCCGATGAGCTGGCGGAACTGGGCGCAGCCGGGCTTCTGACTATCCGCCCCTTGGCGGCCCGCGGGGGCTATGAGGGGGCGCTCTTCGTCGTCAATGCGCGAGGCGAACCGCTCGAGTTCACCTATAACCGCGTGGAAACCCCGCACCCCTTCCTGTGGAGAAAAGAGGATATCCGGCGCTACGCGCACCGGCGGCTGACGGCCTCCCTGCTTTCGGTCTGCCCGGCAACGCCAAGGGTAATCCTTTGTCTTGCCGAGGAGGTAACCAGCGAGCTCTTTGCCCAGGATATTCAGGTGTCGGTGCCCGTCTGCCGTATCGCACATGAAACGGAGGTCGCCGCCATCTCTGCGGAGGAGGCCCCAGAGGCGACCGACGGTTCAGACTCGGTGAACCTCTTCTGGTTTCCGCGATCCCCCGATGATTCCGCACTGGAGAGACGTTTGGTGCAGGAACTTGCGCGGCGGGGCCTGCTGCTCGAGCCGTTCGAGCGGGCCAAGAAAGGTCTGGACGAAGTGTACGGGGCCGCCGCGGAAACCCAGCCGTGAGCTTGTCGGCCCTCTGGTGGCGGGAATGTGATTCGGCCGCACCTCACCGCGGCCGCTGGCTGGGCCTTTTCCGCCGGCGCTTGTCCTCAAGAGAGGGGGTGCCGAAGCGTGCGGTCCTGCCCCGCTTCAGGGAGAGTCCGGCCGGGTGCCTCGTGCAGGTCGTGCCGGTGCTTGCCCCAGCAGCGACTGTGCCGACCGTCTCGCCTTCGCTGGCTGCCGCGCAGAGTCTGCCGGCCGCTCCCATGGGGGCATCCTGTGGAGTGGCAGGGAGCGTCGCGATCACCGATGTCGGCGCCCTTGGAAGCTCCATGGCACCGACTGTGGTGGCGACTCGTGGGCGCGGGGTAGCAAGCGTTGCCGAGCACGCCCAGACCGCAGACGATGGGCTTGCTCTATGGAAGCGCCTCTCCTATGTCCTCCAGCCGCCTGCTGAGCTCCTTCTTTCGCCCGAGGGCCCACTGGACTGGCCTGCGGAGCTCTTCCCATTCCAGAAGATCGGTATTCAGGCGCTCTACGAACGCGAGGCCCTGCTCCTGGCAGACGACATGGGACTCGGCAAGACCATTCAGGCGATCGGTGCGCTTCGGCTGCTGTTTCACCACCGAAAGATTGAGTCGGCTCTGGTGGTAGCTCGAGTAAGCCTGATCGGCCAGTGGCAGAAGGAGCTGCGCACCTGGGCGCCCGAATTGCGGGTGTCGGCAGTCCGCGGGCGACAGGACGAGCGGGCCTGGCTCTGGGGCGCCCCAGCTCACGTGTTTGTCACCAGCTATGAGACCGTGCGGTCGGACTTCACTGCGAACCCCGCTTCGCCCCCGCGGCGCCGCACCTGGGGTGTGGTCGCTCTGGACGAAGCTCAGGCCATCAAGAATCGCGATACCGAGGTGAGTCGGAAGTGCAAGCAGCTTCAGCGAGAGCGGGCGTGGGCGTTAACGGGAACCCCCCTCGAGAACACGGTGGAGGAGCTGGCCTCGGTGCTCGAGTTCGTTCGTCCGTTCCAGGAGGGCGATGCCGCCCCTGCTCTCGTCCCGGGGCCCGCGCTGTCAGAGAGACACCACTCCGTGCAGTTGCGCAGGAAGAAGGCCGATGTGCTGCCCGACCTTCCTCCCAAGGTGGTAAGCAGCCTCACCCTGGCGCTCGGTTCGGTTCAGCGCCAGAGCTACGAGCGTGCCGAGCGAGAGGGCGTCATCCAGCTCAGTGAGAAGGGCGAGACCGTGCGGATTGAGCACATTCTCGAACTGATCACGCGGCTCAAACAGATCTGCAATTTCTGTCCCTCCACGCAGCAGTCCGCCAAGCTCGATGACATGCTCGACCGCCTCGAGGCCCTGACCGCCGAAGGCCATCGGGCGATCGTCTTTTCACAGTACACTGATAGCGTCTATGGCTGCAGAGCGCTTGCCTCCGCACTGGCAGCATACCGGCCGCTCCTTTACACCGGCGACCTTTCGGGTCCGCGGCGAGAGGCGGTCATTCGCGAGTTCAAGGAGAATTCCGATCACCGATTGCTCATCCTCTCACTGCGAGCCGGCGGGCAGGGGCTGAATCTTCAAAAGGCATCCTACGTCTTCCACTTCGATCGCTGGTGGAATCCGGCGGTCGAACATCAGGCTGAGGATCGGAGCCACCGTCTGGGGCAGATGTCCCCGGTGAACGTCTATAAGTACACCTGTGAGGGCACGATCGAGGAGCGGATTGACCAGATACTGCGTGACAAGCAGCTGCTGTTCGACGAACTCGTGGACGACGTCTCAATGGACCTCAGCAAGAGACTGACGCAGGACGACCTCTTCGCACTCTTCGGCCTCAAGCCCCCGTCGGCGGCGCGAGCGGCGCCAAGCGTTTGGAAGTCGGTCCCGCACTACGCTGCAATGTCCGGCGAGGAGTTCGAGCAGTACGTCCAGCGGCTTCTCCATCAGAAGGGGTGGCGCACCGAGACCACGCCGCGTACTCGCGATGCCGGCATAGACCTGATCGCTCGCCGCATCGACGAGGTCGGCGCCGAGGTGACGCTCTACATCCAGTGCAATAACCTCTCCTCACCTTGCGGCGTCGAGGTCGTCCGGGGGTTGAATGGGGCCATGCCCAGGTATCATCCCGGAGCGCGGGGTGTTGTCGTCTGTCCGAGTGGTTTCTCTGGTGACGCCGTTGCGTGGGCCGCAGAACGAGGCATCCTGTTGTGGGACCGTGAACGGCTGCGCGAGTTATCCCGATGACCGGCGCGCCTGGGCACTAGAAATCCGGCCGAAAAGTCCTCTGCATTAGCAAGGTAGCGATTGATTGATGGCGAAGAGGAGAGGCAGATCTTGCATTGCTGGGAGCAGGAGATGTTAGGCAAGCGCAGCCCGCAGGGCGATCTGTGGCTAGGTCTACGCCTATGCGGAGACCGCCATGTGGCTAAGTCGGCAAAGCCGACCGCCATGGCGGCCGAAGGCCTAGGGACCTTCAGGCCTAGAGACCTGACGCTGATCGCGGGTAAGCTGGGGCGGGCGAGCATTCGCGGCGCACAAAAGGCTGCCCTTTCCGCTCGCCATGCGACTTCCAGAGCCGTCGGGGCGGCGTGGACGAGTGTTGCCGCCTTCTCGGCAAGGCTGCCGGCTCTCCCCCGCGCCATCCCGCCCGGCAACACCGAACCAGCCTCCCCTCTCCCTGTCGCCAGAGCACTCACCAAATCATGGGTTTTCCGGCCGGGTTTCTAGCAGCGCGGGTTACGGGCAGGCGCCTGTCGGCGCGGCCCGCGAACCCACGCCACTGAGATGGTGCGTACCCGGCAGCGCCCGGGCGTGGTAACGGTCGTTGCTCTGCTATCGCTCTGCCGAAGCCCGTATATTGGGCCGTCCCTGGCGTATCACAGACACAGAGGTCCGCGGAGAAGCGGCGAGATTGCGAGGGGCAGCGATGAGGCCGCTGTCCCTCGCAATGACAGTGGGAGTGGCTGCTCTGCGGAACGGTTTCGGGATTGGAAATCCCGAAACACCGGAAATGGCAGGAGACAAGCTCCTGCCCTACGGACCGGGCAGGGCGGCCAGGATCCACAGGCTGGAAGCCTGTGCCACTACAGACAGGATGCCCATTCGGCTGCGCTCCCTCCAGGCGGCCGGCGGACATGGAAACTGCGTCCATACCCGCCCTACACAACGGCAACGGAAGCGGTAGCCCGCCATCCGGCTGCGCTCCCGCCACACGAACGGCGGGCGGGGCTGTGCCACTGAACCTGAGTTCGGTTACTGCTGATCGCAGATCTGGAAGGCGGCCCGCAGGGCCTCTGTGGTATCGCCTTTGGGGGTGAACTCGTGGCCGACGTAGAGGTCGTATCCGGTGGCGGCGATGGCGCGGCAGATGCCGACGTAGTTCAGCTCCTGGGTGTCGTCCATGTCCCTGCGGCCGGGGTTGCCAGCGGTGTGGAAGTGGCCGATCCACTTGATGTTCTGCTGGATGGTTCGGATGACGTCGCCCTCCATGATCTGCATGTGATAGATATCGTAAAGGAGCTTGACGCGAGAGCTGTTCACCCGCTCGCAGACGGCGACGCCCCAGGCGGTGCGGTCGCACTGGTAGCCGGGGTGGTCCACCTTGGAGTTGAGCAGCTCCATGTTGATGTTCACGCCCTTGTTCTCAGCGTAGGGGGCGATGCGGCGCAGGCCGTCCACGACCGCGTCTATCGCCTCCATCTCGGTCTGGTATGGCTGCCGGTTGCCGCTGAAGCAGATGAGGCCGGGGATGTTGTGCTTGACGGCGAGGTCTATGGACTCCTTCATCTCCCCCTCGATCCGGTCGTGGTTCGAGCGCTTGTTCAGGCCATCCGGGAGGGAGGCGTGGCCGGCCATGCTGGCGACGCGGAGCCCGTGCTTGGTGGTGAGCCTGATGAACTCGTCGAAGTCCTCACCGCGGTGCCAGATCTCGGCGGCGGGGTAGCCGATCTGCGCGGCGGCCTTGAGCAACTGTTCGCCGGAGAGCGTCTTGGACACGTACATCGGGTAGCAGAACGACTGCTTGATCCTCACGGTCTCATCTCCTTTTATCAGAGGCAACGGGAGCCAGCAGAATGGCTCCCCTACGCGATGGGGCCGCCCTCAAGGATGCGGAGGTCTTTCGGAGACACTACACTAGCCGTACACACCGCAGACCTTGTTGATTGCCGACGCGACCTGACGGCAGTCGTCGGCCGTCCACCACTGGTCAAGGTAGACGTAGACGGCGCGGTCGAGGAGGTCGAGGGAGTTGGGGCACATATCCTCGGAGTACTCCGGCAGCGGGGCGTTGTGGTAGGGGCAGGTGAAGGGGCAGCCCTCGGGGGTCGCGGTCTTCTGCTCCAGGATGTGCTCCCAGTACTTGTAGATGTGCCAGTCGCGCGACGACTTCGTGCCGCGGGCGCCGGCAGAAAGGCCTTCGGCGCGCAGCGCCTCAGCGATCTGGCCAGCGGTCGCGCTGTCCTTGGCGAAGAGGATGATGGTGTAGCCGACATCGCCCATGGGATCGTTGCTGCGCCGGAGCCTGGTGTCTCGGAACTCCTCGAGGCGGGCGATGATCCGGCGCACGTTGGTGTTGTAGCGCTTCGCCTGGGCCTTGGTCTTCTTGAGCTGGACGAGGTTCGCTGCGCCCTCCATCTCGGACAAGCGGTAGTTCTGGCCGCAGAACAGCTCGCCGGGCCGGCGCTCCTTCGCGTAGCGGTCCGGCCGCCAGCAGGCCGCAGTGTCGTGCTGGCTGGTGGCGCGGATATGGAGCCACTCGTCATCGGTGAGAACGAGACCGGCCTCGCCTGCGCCGGTGATCTTGTAGGAGCTCAGGCTGAAGCAGCCCATGTCGCCAATGGTGCCGAGAAGCTGGCCCTTGTAGGTGCCGCCGCAGGATTGCGCGTTGTCCTCGATCACGAGGAGCTTATGCTTGCGGGCGATCTTCTTGATGGGGTCCATATCGGCGCAGTTGCCCACCATGTGGACTGGCACGATCGCCTTGGTGCGAGGGGTGATCTTCCGCTCGACGTCCTTCGGATCGATGGTGAGTGAGTCGTCCACTTCCGCGATCACCGGGATTGCCTTCGTGGTCACCACGGCTGCGGCGGTGGCGAAGAAGGTGTAGGCGGGGACGATCACCTCGTCGCCCGGGCCGATGCCCGCGGCGACGTAGGCGGCGTTGAGGGCGGAGGTGCCGGAGTTCACCGCCAGCGCGTAGTTCACGCCGAAGAGGTTGCGAGCGTAGGCTTCGAGCTTGTCAACCTGTGAGGGCCGCGGGTTGTAGTAGCGGGCGAGTTGAGGCGAGGGGTTATCGGCCTCTTTCTCGACGATCGCGCGGATCCGGTCACGTGCCGCGCGGCTGTACCCCCAGACGTAGGCAAGGGCAAGGAACTCCTCAACGCCGATCTTCGGCTGTGGGCGCGCGTGCCACTGCGCGATCGCCTTCTCTCCTCCGTTTATCGCCAAGGCTTCGGCCGCGGGGGCCGAGGCCCGCCTGGCTGGGCTGGTTCTCATGGGGGCTCCTCACTGGGTCGGTTTCCGGTTGGTCGTGCCATGCACGTTGATACCAACGCAGCGTTGGTTCCGCCACGGTCGCGGGTTCCCCTCTCGCGGGGCTCGCAGATGGAAGCGGCGGTTCAGACTAGGTGGATCGCGGTCGCGCGGCGAACGGCGGCGGAGTAATCTCTCTCGGAGGCATCCATGGCGCGAGTTCACTACGATGCTGACGCGGATCCCGGCGTTCTGGACGGCAAGGTCGTCGCGATCATCGGTTATGGAAACCAGGGGCGGGCACAGGCGCTGAACCTGCGGGACAGCGGCATCAAGGTGGTGGTCGGGGGGCTGGCCGATGCCACGCTGGCGCAGGCGAAGGAGGAGGGCTTCCCGACGATGTCAACGGCGGAGGCGGCGGCGGCCGGGGATATCATCTGCCTGCTCATCCCGGATGAAGTGCAGCAGCAGGTGTACCGCGAGCAGGTCCTTCCCCATCTGGCGCCGGGCAAGGCGCTGGACTTCGCTCACGGCTACAACGTGCATTACGGCTTCATCGCGCCGCCGGGCACGGTTGACGTGATCATGGTTGCCCCGCGCATGATCGGGGTTGGAGTGAGAGACGCGTTCGCGGCGGGGAAGAGCGTGCCCGCGTTCCTGGCGGTACACCAGGACGGCTCGGGGGAGGCGTGGCCGAAGACTCTGGCGTTCGCGCGGGCGATGGGATGCACGCGGTCGGGGGCGATCGAGACCACGTTCGCGGAAGAGACGGAACTGGATCACTTCAGCGAGCACTTCGTATGGCCGGCGATCTTCCGGATCCTGGTGGGGTCGTTCGACTTCCTGACGGCGAACGGGTACCAGCCGGAGGCGGTGCTGATGGAGCTGTGGGCGTCGAGGGAAGCGGCTGAAGTGCTGGAGCGAATGGCCGACGTGGGGATCTTCCGGCAGATGAACTTCCATTCACCGACGAGCCAGTATGGGACGCTCAGCCGGATGGAATCCGCGCTGCCGGCAGCCACCGGCGGGTGCATGGAGGCGGCGCTGGAGGAGATCAAGGACGGCAGCTTCGCCCGGGAGTGGGAGCGAGAGCAGGCGGCCGGGTACCCGGTGTTCACCAGGCTCAAACAGGCCGCGTTCAAGCACGCAGTGAACGAGTTGGAGGTGAAGCTGCGGGAGTTGTTGAGCGGACGTCGTCCGGCCGGATGAGGGAGAAGCGGTGTCCCTCGCTTCGCTCGGGCACTATTCCATATGGATTCCTCGCTCTGCTCGGAATGACAGACGACAACGGCGGCGACGAATGCCAGTGGGGGCTTCGGCACTGAAGTACCGAAGCAACGGAAGCGCCGCTTGACACACATGGCAGCGGCCAGTATGATGGCGGCTGATAGTCAGCATCTGATGTAGATAACAGGCAGGAATGGATGACGGCGCTCGGCGGTGACATCCTCAAGGGAAACACGCTCACACTGATACTGAGTCTGCTCGAAGAGCAGCCGATGTATGGCTTTCAGATCTCCCGGGAGATCGAGAGGCGGAGCCAGGGCACGCTGCGGTTTCGGGAGGGCCTGC
>Ga0315282_10015496_pt1 | contig 11236 bp, 7 predicted proteins | sample YL17G07_20_MG_FD_203693 | JGI IMG/M metagenome (GOLD analysis project Ga0315282, IMG submission 203693) | Sediment microbial communities from Yellowstone Lake, YNP, Wyoming, USA - YL17G07_20 | ecosystem: Environmental > Aquatic > Freshwater > Lake > Sediment | place: USA: Wyoming | collected...
AAAGCGCGGCGCGACAGGCGAAAGCTGGAATTCAAACCGAAGGTCGGGCAGCCGGTCTGGATCAGGTTTCCTCCTGACAAAATCCACCTTTTCGACAAGGAATCTGAGGTTTGCCTGGTTTGAGGCACCCGGAAAGGAAGGCGCAACGTTGGCCGGCATCAGACTGGAGAACGTCACGCTGAAGTACGGCGGCAGGAACGTTCTGAGCGACATCAACCTTGCGGTCACGGACAAGGAGCTGTGCTCGCTGGTCGGGCCGTCGGGCTGCGGCAAGAGCCTGGTTTTGCGTGTCATCGCCGGCCTGGTGAGACCCAGCCGCGGCGCCGTGTATATTGACGACCGGCCGGTCAACCGCGTGCCCGCGGGCGACCGCGACATTGCGATGGTCTTCCAGAAGTTCGCCCTGTACCCCTACATGACCGTCCGAGAGAATTGGGCATTTCCGCTCCGGGCGGCCAGGCTGTCGGCGCAGGAGATCGAGGCTCGCATCCAGGCGATGTCTGACTTGCTTCAGATGGATGTGCTGCTGGACCGGCGCCCCACCCAGCTGTCCGGCGGGCAGCAGCAACGGGCCGCCTTGGGGCGGGCGCTGGTGCGCCGGCCGCAGCTGTTCCTGTGGGATGAGCCGTTGGGTGCCCAGGACGCCAAGCGGCGCGTGGAGCTGCGCACCGACCTCAAGAAGCTGCAGATGGCGCTGGGCATCACCACGGTCTGCGTCACCAGCGACCACGTCGAGGCCCAGGCGCTGGGCGACCGGGTGGCGGTCATGGACACGGGCACGCTCCAGCAGGTCGGCACGCCTGAGGAAGTATACGAAGCGCCCGCCAACCTTTTCGTGGCAGGTTTCATCGGCAGCCCGCCCATGAATTTCATCGAGGGCCAGCTTCAGCGCAAGGACGGGCAGACATACCTGACCCATCCAGGATGCCAGCTCTTCCTGCCACCGGCTCTGGCTGCGGGCGCCGAGGCCGGCACCGGGGACGGTGCCGTCGCTGTGGGCATCCGGCCCGAACACATCCGCGTCAGCGCAGGCGAAGAACCGAACGCGATCCGGGCGCGGCTGTTCGTGGCGGAACCGGAAAGCAACCAGCTCTTGATGGACTTCAAGGTGGGCGACCTGACCATACGGACGCGCTGTGACCGCGAGGAGATGGAGTGCGAGCCCCAGGAGGGCGAGCAGGCTTTCCTAATCCTCGATCAAAACGCCATGCATCTTTTCGATAGGGCCAGCGGCCGGCGCATCGGTTGATGCCGGCCGCGCACGACAGACTGGATGAGCGGGATGCCGCCCGGCAGGGATCGGGAAAGGGGGTGGTTATCGGAGAGGTCATAAGGCTGCCCGTGCAGCCGGGTATCGATCCTGTAGGCTGTGAGTTGCAGTGACTGGGACACCCAAAGAGGAGGGTTCAAAATGTCAGCGGAACAAGCATCTTTCAACCGTCGGCAGTTCTTGAAAGGCGCGGCTGCCGTGGGAAGTGGGCTGGCCGCCGGCACCATGTTGCCAAACATCGTTATGGCAGCGCCCGGTGCACAGCCGCCCAAGGCAGTGGAAGGGGCAGGTGAGGTCACGATACGTATTCTGAGCCTGCCCTGGCCCCAGACGCCCATCGAGCAGAAGATGGCCAACGAGAAGTTCACGCCCGAGTCCGGGATTACTGTGGCACTGGAAGGGCCGCCGTACGAGTTCGCGGAATCGAAGATGCGCGAGCTGGCGGCTGCCAAGAGCCCGGAGTTCGACATCTGGGAGTATGACAGCCAGTGGTTGGGCGCCATGGTGATGAGCGGTGCTATGGAGAACCTGGACACTCCCGACTACTTCAAATCGCCCGATGCCAAGATCCATTTCGAGGATTTCATGCCTGGCCACCGCGACTACCTGGGCAGGTTCCCGGTCAACGACAAGAAGGCGCTGCGCGGCGACACCGCGGAATACCAGAAGCTCCCGATCTACGGCGTCGCCTGGACGTTCGGCACCAACGTCCTCAGCTACCGTGTCGACCTGTTCGAGGAAGCCGGCATCGTCGACGACAAGGGCAAGGCCAAGCCACCTGATACCTGGGACGACTTCAAGGATGCCTGTATCAAGCTCACCAAGGGAGACCGCTATGGGATTGCGTGGTACAACACCCGGCTCTCCGATGGCATCTCCATGGCCTGGCTGCCCTTCCACTTCTCGTATGGCGCCGACATCTGGGACTACGACACCTTCCAGGTCGAAGGAATCATCAACACCGACAAGGCCGTGGAGGCGCTCAAGGAGTTCGTCCGCTACAACATGGAGTACAAGGTGGTAGATCCCGGCGCGGCCAACTGGTTCATCACCGAGCTGGTGAACGCCGTCACGCAGGACAAGGCCGCCATGTGGTACACTTACGTCAGTTTCGCCGCCTTCACCGAAGACCCGGCTACCTCAAAGACGGTCGGTAAGTGGGACTTCGCCATGATCCCCGGCTACAAGGATCCCGCCACGGGCAACCTGAACCGCGTGCCGGTCTTCGCCTGCCAGGGCATCGGCATCAATGCCAATTCGCAGCAGAAAGCGGCAGCCTGGAAGTACGTCGAGTGGCTCAAGTCCTACGACACCGAAAAGACGCTCGTGGACGATCCGGGAGCCGGCTACGCCAGCGCCCGCAATGACCTCAAGGACTACCAGTTCTCGATCGACACGCCCATGTTCCACTCCAAGAAGGTGCAGTGGGAGTCCACGCCGCTATCGCGCGACTTCCCGATCTGGCCGGAGTACAAAGAGCTGCTGGACATCCAGCAGCGCGAGGTCAACCTGGCCTACATCGGCATGGAGGAGCCCAAGGCCGCGCTGGACCGGATTGCCGTGTTGCAGCAGCAGGTGATGGACACCAGCCCCAACAACCCCAAGAACAAGGGTTAGTCGACCCTCACCCCCAGCCCCTCTCCCAGAGGGAGAGGGGCGTCTATCTCCCCCTTCTCCCTCTGGGAGAAGGGGGCCGTGGGGATGAGGGAACCGGACCACTCCTCCCCTGAGGGCCATGCGGGCTCATTTACGGTGATCGAAACGAACCAACACGATGATTGACCCATTGGCAACCCGGCAGATCAAGCCGCCGCCGCGGCGACCGGCCGTAGTGTTTCAGCCAACGGTGTATCGCGGCCTTCAGAGAGGCATCGGCCAGCTGGTCGCCGCGATTCGCCCCACGTTAGGACCATTGCCACGCGTCGTGGCCTATCACCAGCTGGTGACCAACAAGATGCCCGAGATGCTGACCAAGGGAGGCATCGTCGCCCGGCGCATCATCCAGCTGCCGGATCGCAACGCCGACGCGGGCGCCATGTTGCTGCGCCATCTGCTGTGCCGGTTGCATGACGAATATGGCGACGGCACGGCGACCGCCGCGGTTCTGTTTGAGAGCATCTTCGACCGGTCCGTCACCTATCTGGTCTCGGGCGGGAACGCGACGCGCCTGCGCCACTTCCTGGAACAGGGCATGCAGATAATCCTGAACGAACTGTCGGCGCGCACGATACCGGTGGACGGCAAGGAACAGCTGGCCCACATTGCTGAATCGATCTGTGGCGACCCGCCGCTGGCCCGGCTGCTGGGCGAGGTGCTCGACATTATCGGCGAGCACGGCCAGCTTGAAATCCGGCCAGTTCGCAGCCGTGAATTGTTCCGCGAGTACATGGAAGGCATGTCCTGGAAAGCGGACCTGTTCTCGCGTGACATGCTCACCGATGCGGCCCGCACCAAGGTTATGTTGGAGAGCGCTGCGATCCTGATTACGGATCTGGAGATCGAGGACCCGCGCGACTTGCTGCCGGCCATCTCGGCGGCAACGCAGAACGGCCTGACTTCGTTGGTAGTCGTAGCGACGAAACTCTCGCCGGCGATCATTGCCACGCTGCTCGGCAATCGCCAACCCGGCAAGTTCGAGGGCATCGCGGTGCGGACGCCCGGTATGAATGCGGCAGAGGAAGCCGCCGCCCTGGAGGATCTGGCGATCCTGACAGGCGGGCGCGCCTTCCTGCGGGCTGCCGGCGACGATCTGCATGGCGTCATCTTTCAGGACCTGGGGCGCGCCCGGCGCGTCTGGGCCAACATGACCCGGTTCAGCATCGTCGCCGGCCAGGGTGACCCCCGCCGGCTGCGTGAGCACATTCGCTCCCTGCGGGCGGCGGCCGGCCAGGTGACGGACCGGGATGAGCGCGGCAGGCTGCTGAAACGCGTCGGCCAGCTGATGGGTGGGGTTGCGACGCTGCACGTCGGCGGCGCCACTGAGCTGGAGATACAGACCCGCAAGGAGCTGGCCGAAGAGACTGCCGGTTCGCTGCGGGCTGCCATCCGCGAGGGAGTGGTGCCTGGCGGCGGGACGGCCTTGCTGGACTGCCGGCCGGCGCTGCGGCGCGCCCTGGACCGCAGCACGGATGTCGACGAACGGGCAGCCTATCGCATCCTGCTCAAGGCCGTCGAGGCACCGGCGCGCGCCATTCTCGGCAATGCCGGCCTCGACGCCAGCGAGGTGCTGGCTCGCATCAAGCAGGCCGGCCCTGGCCATGGGTTCGACGTGATGGCGGGGCAGGTGGTGGAGATGGCCCAGGCAGGCGTGTATGATGTGGCCGCGGTGCAGAAGGCGGCGGTGAGGGGCGCGATCACCACCGCCGGGCTGGCGTTGAGCGTGGACGTGTTGGTGCATCACAAGAAACCCGAGGAATCGGTCAACCCATGACGGAAAGTGTGGATCATGTCTGAGGAGAATGCGAACGAGAAGGCCGTGTACGCGCTGGCTGCCTCCCCCGAATTTGCTCGCGACGGCGTCTGCTTCGCGGCGCGGGCCGACGGGCTGTTCCGGTCGGATGATGGTGGTGCGTCGTGGCGTTCGGTCTACGATGCCCTTGCGCTTGACGCTCCGCTTCCGACCACATCAGTCGCCGTGTCGCCGGCCTTCGCCTTCCATTCTGACCGCACGGTGTGGGCAGGTGTCTCGGGAGGCGTCTTGCGCTCGACGGACGGAGGGTTGAGCTGGCGGCTGGGGCTGCTGCCCACACCTCCGCCCCTGGTTTCCGCGCTGGTTGTCTCGCCGAAGTATTCGGAGGATGGCAGCGTGCTGGCCGGCACGCTCGAGGACGGCGTCTTTTGTTCACAGGATCGGGGCAGCCAGTGGTCCGCCTGGAATTTTGGGCTGCTCGACCTGGCCGTATTGGCGATGAGCATATCCCCGGATTTCGCCCGCGACGAGACCGTCTTCGCGGGCACCGAGACCGGGGTGTATCGCAGCACCAACGGCGGGCGCGCCTGGCGCGAGACCGGGTTCCCGACCGAAGCCGCGCCGGTGCTCAGCCTGGCTCTGTCGCCCACCTTCGCGGTGGATGGCAGCGCCTGGGCGGGCACGGAGTCGTGTGGGGTGTTCCACACGCGCGACCGTGGGCGCAGCTGGAACCGGCTGGACGGAGGCGCGGTGGCGGATGCGGTCAATGCACTTATACTGTCGCCCCAGTTCCCGGCTCAACCCGACGCGTTGGTGCTTCAGCCCCGGTCGCTGTTGGTGACGCGCGATGCGGGCCGCTCCTGGTCGCCCTGGACGGCTGATACAGCAGTCGAGGAGGCATTGACCTGTGTGGCCGCACCGCAAGGGTTGGACGCAGGATCGCCACTGCTGGTTGGATTGCAGAACGGACGGGTGCTTCGCGCGCAGTTATGAGCTGGCCGCGCGTTGTGGAAGGATGAAATGGCTGCACCACTCCAATACAATGAGCTGCTGGACCGGGTCGATCGGGCCAGCAAACTGCCGCTCTATCACCAATTGTACGAGATCCTGCGCGGTGCCATCCTGACGGGAGACTGGCAGCCCGGCGATCTGGTCCCGCCGGAATCAGAGCTGACCGACCGCTACCAGGTCAGCCGCACCACTGTGCGCCAGGTGTTGGATCTGCTGGTCAACGACGGCCTGGTCTATCGCCAGCGGGGACGCGGCACGTTCGTGACGCACCCAACCGTCGATCAGGGACTATCCCGGATCGTCAGCTTCACAGAGGACATGCGGCGGCGCGGCTTCCAGCCGGGCACCCGGGTGTTGTTGTCTGAGCTGATGCCGGCGCCTACCGAGGTTGCGGCTCACTTGCGCGTGGAGCCCGGCGAAGAACTGGCCCGGCTGCAACGACTGCGCCTGGCCGACGGCGAGCCGATGAGCGTCGAGGAGTCGTACTTCGTTCATCGCCAGTGCCAGGGGATACTGCGGCACGATTACGCGGCGAAATCGCTGCGCGAGACGCTGGAACGCGAATATGGCATACGGCTGGCGCGGGCCAGGCAGGTCATACGCGCGATACCCGCCCCGGCTGATCTGGCGCCGGTGCTGTCGGTGCGCGCCCAGGCTCCGCTATTGTACATCGAGCGCGTGTCCTTTTCTCAGCTGGAGATACCGGTCGAGTTCCTGCGCGTGCATCATCGCGGCGACCGGTACGCACTGTACAACGAGTTGGTGGGCTAAGCGCGCGGTGAGTGCCCACGAGAGGGTGACGTGATGGACGTCGTGTGTTTGGGTGAGCTGTTGGTAGATATGTTTCCGGCCGAGCAGGGGCGCCCGCTGGCTGAAGTGTCGGCGTTCTACCCCAAGCCGGGCGGCGCACCGGCCAACGCGGCCGTGGCGGCCGCGCACCTGGGCGCGCACAGCGCGTTCATCGGCAAGCTGGGCGACGATGCCTTCGGCCATCACCTGGCTAAGGTCCTTCAAGAGCATCGGGTGGACATACGCGGCGTCCGCTTTGACCTGCATGCGCGCACCAGCATGGCCTTTATCGCCAAGCCGGACGCCAACACCCAGGAATTCGTCTTTTACCGCAATCCGGGGGCCGACATGCTGCTGAGGCCCGACGAGCTGGATCGCTCCCTGCTGCAGGAGACGCGCGTCCTGCACTTCGGCTCGCTCACCCTGGGGCAGGAGCCCAGCCGCAGCGCACTCTACGAGGCGGTCGCGGTCGCTCGCAAGGCCGGCGCTTTGATCTCATTCGATTTCAACTACCGCCCCACGCTTTGGAGCAGCCCGGCGGCAGCCGTCGAGCAGGTTGCGGCGATGATCCCGCAGGCAGACCTGCTCAAGGTCAACGAGGTCGAGCTGGAGCTGCTGACCGGCGGCCAGGACCCGGCTGCGGGCACCCCGAAGCTGCTGGCCATGGGGCCGCAGCTGGTGGTCGTGACGCTCGGCCCGAACGGCAGTTACTTCCGCTCGGCGGCGGGCGGAGAACCGGTGCCGGCCTTCGCCGTGGAGGCGGTCGACGCCACCGGCTGCGGCGACGCGTTCATCGCGGGGCTGCTGTGCCAGCTGGTGGCCCGCGGCGAATGGCGCTCGCAGCTGACGCCCGGCCGGCTGCGCGAGATTCTGCGCTACGCCAATGCGGTGGGAGCCATCACTGCCCAGACGGTGGGCGTCATCCCGGCGCTGCCCACGGCTGCGCAGGTCGAAGAGTTCCTGAAGAATCGGCGCTGATCGCGCTCTCCAAAGGAGTTGGACTGGATTATGAAGCAACCGCTAAACCAGGTCGACGGCAAGCCGCTGAAAGAGCTGGCCCGCCAGTTCCGGCTGGACGTGCTGGACATGACCACCACGGCCGGCTCGGGCCACCCTTCCAGCTGCTGGTCAGCCACTGAGATTGTAACCGCTCTGTATTTCGGCGGCATTCTGCGTTACAACGCCCAAGATCCGTGGGCGCCGGGACGCGACCGTTTCATCATGAGCAAGGGCCATGCCGCGCCGCTGCTCTACGCGGTGCTGGCTGCTGCCGGGTACTTCGAGCGCGATCTGCTGTGGACCCTGCGCCAGATCAACAGCAAGGTGCAGGGTCACCCCATCCAGGGCCTGCTGCCCGGCGTGGAGGCCACCACTGGGTCGCTGGGCCAGGGACTCTCGCTTGGCGTCGGCCACGTGTTGGGTGGCCGCCTCAACGGACTGGCCTACCGCGTGTACGTGCTGCTCGGCGACGGCGAGTGCGAGGCCGGCCAGACCTGGGAGGCCGCCATGGCCGCCGCCCACTTCAAAGCCGACAATCTGGTGGCGATCGTGGACTACAACAAATACCAGGAGACCGGCCCCATCTGCGGAGAAGTGGCGCGGCTTCGGCTGGCACACGGTGGAAGTGGACGGCCACGACCTCGAGGCACTCGTTCGGGCCTTCCACGCCCTGTCCGCGGTGAAGGGCTGCCCCTCCGTCATCATCGCCCACACGATCAAGGGCAAAGGTGTGTCATTCGTCGAGGCCGACTTCACCTTCCACGGCCGGGCACTCAACCCGGAGCAGGCCGCCCGGGCCAGAGAGGAGCTGCTGCAATGAAACTGGGCGAACGAGCCGGATTGAAGCCCGCCAAACCGATGCGCGACGTGTTCGGCGACGCCCTGTTGGAGGTCTGCCGCAAGAATCCGAAGGTGGTCGTGCTCGACGGAGACCTGGGCAACTCGACCAAGGCCGAGACGGTGCGCCAGGCCTTCCCAGAACGCTTCTTCAACCTGGGCATTGCCGAGAGCAACCTGGTGGGCGTCGGAGCCGGGATGGCCGCCTGCGGCTTCATCCCGTTCATCACCAGCTTCTCGTCGTTCCTGCTGTGCAACGCTTACGACCAGATCAGGCTGGCGGTCGCCCTGTCTAACCTCAACGCCAAAGTGCTGGGCAGCCACGGCGGCATCACCCTCGGCAAGGACGGCCCCACCCAGATGGGCATCGAGGACCTGGCGTTGGTGGGCGGCTGGCCGACCTTCGTCATACTGGTGCCCAGCGATCCCACTTCGATGCACAAGGCGGTGCAAGCGGCGATCGATCACGTCGGGCCGGTGTTCCTGCGCTCGAGCCGTGTGGCCATGCCCTACATTTATCCGCCCGACGACTGCCCGTTCGAGATCGGCAAGGCCAACGTGGTGCGGCAGGGGCAGGATGTGACCCTCATCGGCTGCGGCATCATGGTGGCGCTGGCACTGGACGCGGCGGCCATGCTCGCCGACGAGGGGATTCAGGCGCGCGTGGTGGACATGCACACCCTGCGCCCTTGGGACACCGAGACGATCGGCGCTGCGGCGCGCGAGACCGGCGCCATCGTGACTGCCGAGGAACACCTGCTGCAAGGCGGCATGGGCAGCAACATCGCACGCATCGTGGCCGGCACCTGCCCGGTACCCATGCGGTTTGTCGGGCTGGCCGACACCTACGTGGAGTCGGCGGACCCCAACGACCTGTTGGAGAAGTATGGCCTCACGGCCCGGCACATCGCGGCCGCGGCGCGCGAGGCGTGCGCAGCCAAGGCGGATCGCAAGTGAAGCCGGACGGCTCTTCAGTCTCGCGCCGAGTCGGCGTGGGTCAGCTGGTCCAGGAACTGCGAAAAATCGGCCAGGTCGCGGCGCACCTGGCCCCACGTCTCCGGCAGGTCGTCGACCAGGCGTTCGACGCGCGCCGCATCCAGGTTGGAAGCATAGACGTTCCGGACGAGGTGCCGGAACTTTCGGTATTCGTCCAGGCGCCGGGCAGTGTCGGCCTGGATGACGGGAGGACGGATCTCAGGCAGGTCGAGTGCCATCTGGCGCAAGAGCTCGGTGTGCCAGCTGTCGCGGCCCAATGCGCCGCCGTCAAGTTCAGTGGCAACCAGCTCGAACAGCCGTTCCAGATCGGTATACAGGCTGTGCAATGCGAAGGCCACCGAATTCAGGAAGGCGTCTTGATCCGATGCGGCTGTCCGGAATCGCTGCCAGTGGCGCAGGGCCGTGTCCTGGGTCCGATCCAGATCCACGAGTTCCGTTCGGATTCGTTGCGCCAACGAACGGTAGCGCGCGATCATAGTTCGACACCGTGCATCCGAATCTCGTCCAGCAACCCCGGGGACGCCGCTTCGAGGGCGATCAGTTCGATGTCGAATCCACCGGGCAGGGAGTCCAGATCACACCAGGCGCGCCAGAATTCGCCAGCGGGGATGCCCTCAGCGGCCAGGTCGATGTCTGAGCGCAGTCCAAACCGGTCGGCATCCACCAACGAGCCAAACGCAAGGACCCGCGTCGCACCGAACCGATCTTTCAACCGCCGGGCCGCGGCGCGTGCCACCGACCAGGCGTGCGCGTGACGCTGCCGCGTCCTGCGCTGCTCGTCGGCCAGGCGAACCCGGGCACCTTGGAGGTAGGTTCGATATCGGCTCCCGCTAACGTGGGCATCGAGATGGGTGTCCTCTTGATAGTCGCGGTGGACCGCGCATCACGGATAGTCTGCACCTTTTGTCTCAGTATATCGTTGCCGGGCCAGAATGTCAACGACCGGGATCACAGCAGTGGGGGAATGAAAGATGATGCACCAGGACTTGCTTCAACGCCAGGCTCAGGGCCGGCCCATCCGGCTGGGCGTCAGCGGCGCGGGGTGGATGGGCAGCGGATTCGCGGCAGCCGTGGCTCATGTGCCCGGCATGGAGGTCAGTTTGCTGGCCGACGCAGACACCCGCCGTGCCTGGCAGGCCCTGACGGATGCGGGCGCCGAGCGAGAGACCATCGTGGAAGCCAGCGCGCCCGGCCCGGCTATGGACGCCCTGCGCGCCGGCAAGCGAGTGGTCACCGGCTCCTACACGCTGGCGGCGCAGCTGGATGCCATCGACATTGTTGTCGACGTGACGCCCTCACCGGCAATCGGCGCGGAGACGGCCTATGCCTGCATCCAGCACGGCAAGGACGTGGTCATGGTCAACATCGAGGCGGACGTGACGGTTGGGCGCATCTTGAGCCGGCTGGCGCGCCGGGCGGGCGTCCTGTACACGGTTTCGTCGGGCGATGAGCCGGGCTGCCTGATGGAGCTGTACGACTTTGTGCTCAGCCTGGGCTACGAGCCGATGGTGATCGGGAAGGGCAAGAACAACCCGCTCAATCCGGCCGCCACCCCCGAAACGGTCGCCGAATCGGCCCGGCGCGCCAACAAGGATGCCTTCCAGGTGGCTTCCTACGTGGACGGCACCAAGACGATGTTCGAAATGACGTGTGCCGCCAATGCGACCGGCTGCCTGCCCATGAAGCGGGGCATGGTCGGCCCGGAGGCCAATCTGGAGACGGTGTCGCGCATCTTCGCGCTCGAGGAAGACGGCGGCATCACCACATTTCCTGGCGCGGTCGACTTCGTGCAGGGCACTGCTATGGCCGGTGGGGTGTTCGTCACCGTGCGCGTGCCCGACGCGCGCATCCAGGCCGACCTGGAGTACCTGAAGGTGGGCAAGGGCAAGTATTACACGTTCTTCCGCCCCTATCACCTGTGGTTT
>Ga0315282_10015497_pt1 | contig 11235 bp, 8 predicted proteins | sample YL17G07_20_MG_FD_203693 | JGI IMG/M metagenome (GOLD analysis project Ga0315282, IMG submission 203693) | Sediment microbial communities from Yellowstone Lake, YNP, Wyoming, USA - YL17G07_20 | ecosystem: Environmental > Aquatic > Freshwater > Lake > Sediment | place: USA: Wyoming | collected...
GGGAAGGTACCGGATCTGACCGCCCATTTCCCCGCACAGTCCCACCGAGCGCCCGTGCGCATGAATGTCGTCCACGATCTTCTTCAGCAGGCGGAGGAACGCCGGGTTCCCGGGGTCGTAGAGGGATGCGACCTTCCGGTTGGCGCGGTCCACCGCCACGAAGTACTGCAGCAGGTCGTTCGTCCCGATGCTGAAGAAGTCGAGCTCACCGCACAGCCGGTCCAGCAGGAACGCGATCGATGGGACCTCTACCATCGCGCCGACCTGCATCGTCTGGTCGAAGGCGACGCCTGCCCCTGCGCATCCGGCCTGCTCCTCCGCGATGACCTTCCTGACCCACTGCACTTCCTCGACGCGGGAGATCATCGGAATCATCACCCGCAGCCGGCCGAACGCCGAAGCTCTGACCAGGGCGCGGACCTGATCCCGGAACACCGTCTCGGACTCGGGGTAGAGCCGAACGCCTCGGTACCCCAGAAACGGGTTCTCTTCCTTGGGCAGGCGGAGATAGGGGATCGGCTTGTCGCCGCCGATGTCGAGCGTGCGGATGATCACCGGCCTGCCGCCAGCTTCGGCGAGCACCCGGCGGTACTGCTCGAACTGCTCGGCCTCGGTCGGCGGTTGTTCCCGGTCCAGGAAGAGCATCTCGGTCCGGAACAGCCCGATGCCCTCCGCCCCGGCCGCGAACGCTCGTGCCGCCTCATCCGCGGTCGCGATGTTCGCAGCGATCTTGATGCGCCGGCCGTCGGCCGTGATCGCCGGGCGATCGGCGAACCGGTGCAGTCGTCGCCGCCGCTCCTCCAGGCGGCGCCGCTCCATGTCGTAATACCGGCGCGCGGCGTCGTTGAGTGAGGTGACTAGAACCCCGAGATCGGCATCCACGACGGCGTCCTGCCCGTGCAGCTCGGCCTCGTCGACACCGGCCACGCCGACCAGCGTGGGAATCCCGAACGACCGGGCCAGGATGACCGTGTGCGATGTCGTTCCTCCCTGAGCCAGAACCAGCCCCTTCAAATAGCGACGGTCCAGGGAGAGAAACTGACCGGGCGTCAGCATGTCCGCCACGCAAACGGTATCCGCGGTCAAGCAGACGTCCTGGCCCCGGACGGCCTCGCCGTGGATCTGCCGAAGGAGCTGGAGACAGACGTCCCGGATGTCCAGCGCACGCTCGCGGAGCAGCAGGCTGCCGGTGGCGGCCAGCATGGCGGCGAAGTGCGCTTCCGCGTGCGCGATGGCGCCCGCGGCCGTGCGGCCGTGCTCCCGAACGGCGGCCTCCAGCCGCTCTCTGAATTCCGGGTCCCTCGCGACCGCGCGATGCGCCCTGACCACGGCCGCCTCGATGCCGCCGCCGAGCCGCTCCAGCTGCAATTCGTAGCTTCCGAGGAGCTTCTCGAGCGCCATGTCTAGCAAGCGGACTTCTGCCGCGACGTCGGTCACGCCGTCTTTCAGGAGCGAGTCCGGGACAACGAAGCCGCCGATCCTGACCGCGCCCCCTTGCCCGATTCCCGGCACCACCACCGTGCCGACCCGGACCTCGGCGTTCGCCTGCGTCAGGACCGGCGGAAGCGGGACCTCTCCGGCTGGCATCTCGATGGCCGGGAGCGGCTCGTCGCAGCGGGGGAATGCCTGGCGCAGGAAGTCCTCCAGCGACTCCATGGCCTCCCGCTCGTCGGCGCCGTCGGCAGTGACCCGGCAGCGGTCGTTCAATCGGATGTCGAGGCCGACCATCGCCAGCACGCTCTTGGCGTTGGCGGCGTGGGCGGTGCGCTCGTTGAGGATCGAAATGCGGGCGGCAAAGCGGCGCGCCACCGCTTCCAGCGCGCTCGCGGGTCGGGCATGAACACCGTTGGGCAGCGGGCAGGTGAAGGCGTACTCGAGGGACATGCGAGACCCGAGAGCCAAGAGCTGAGAGCCGAGGGCGTCAGATCTTGCCGAACACCGATTCTGGGTTCCTGAGGACGGCCTGCACGGGCACCTCGATCGTCCGGATGCGGGCGAACCGCTCGGGCCGCTCCAGGGCGATATCGGTCGCGAAGATAGCGACATCGGCCCCATCGATATCCGCCTGGGCGAGCTCGTTCTCGATCCCCATCGCTCCCTGCGTCTCCACCTTGATCGTGTGTCCGAGCTTCTTGGCGGTCTTCTCGAGCTGTTCCGCCGCCATGTAGGTGTGAGCGACACCCGTCGGGCAGGAGGTGACCGCCACGATCTTCATCGACGCGCTCCTTCCGCCTGAGCCGCCGGCTTCTCGGTGAGCCTCTTCACGAGGTTGATCGTCACGGCCGTCACGATCGTTCCGATGACGATGGCGACGATGTAGATGAGCCGGTGGTCCACCACTGGCAGGACGATCGGCCCGCCGTGCGGCGCGTGATCTCCCACACCACCCAGCATTGCGATGGACGAAGCGACCATCGAGCCGAACATGATCGAAGGGATGACGCGAACGGGATCCGCGGCGGCAAAGGGAATCGCCCCTTCGGTGATGCCGACCATCCCCATGCCCAGCGCGGCCAGGCCGGACTCCCGCTGCTCTTCGGACCACAGCGTCCGGCTCATCAGCGTCGCCAGCGCCAGGCCGAGCGGCGGCGTGCAGATCGCCGCCGCGCAGGCTCCCATGATGGCATAGTTGCCTTCCTTGATCATGGCGGCGCCGAAGAAGAACGCGGCCTTGTTCACCGGTCCTCCCATGTCGAACGCGATCATGGCGCCCAGGATTCCGGCCAGCACGATGACGTTCCCCTCGTTCATCGTTTCGAGCCACACGCCCAGGAACTTCATGAAGTCCGCGATGGGCACGCCGACGACCTTGAGCATGACGACACCCACCACGAGCCCCGAGACGATGGGAACGATGATGATCGGCATGATCGGGCGCACGTACTTGTGCACCGGCATCTTCTTCAGCAGGTTGACCACGTGACCCGCCAGCAGCCCCACCAGGAGCGCGCCGAGGAAGCCGGCGTTGGTCGTCCCCGCCAGGTACCCGCCCACGAGGCCCGGCACGAGTCCCGGCTTGCCCGCCATGGCGTACGCGATGAACCCGGCTAGGACCGGCAGGGCCATCTTGAACGCTGCATCGCCGATATCGAGGATCGTCTTTAGTGCGGGCGCAGCCGAGAAGTCGGGCCCGCCTGCGGGCGTCATCGCGTTGGGGGAGAGGAGCGTCAGAAGCGCGATCGCCGAGGCGATGAGGATGCCGCCGCACGCGATCATCGGGATCACGTAGGAGACGCCGGTCAGCAGATACTGCCTGTGGCGCTGCAACGCTTGCTTCATCGATCGGACCTTCCTGCGTCACGCCCTCGCCATCGCGCGCCCGGCTTCACACCTCCGGCGCGTTTTTCGAGGGGCTGACGGTGACGCCCTGCCTCGAAGGGCTCGCGTTGCGGGTCGCCCCGCCCCGCGCACAGCACCATGCCGAATCGCGCCCCCGTATCTAGGCCAGGCGATTCCCCACTCGCCGGCGGGATGGACCTACCGCGCCGAGCGCGCCGCGGGAGCCCCGCGCAGGTCGGGCGCGTAGAGCAGTTCTGCCGCCCACGTCCCGGGCGCCGGCTCGTCTGCCAGGGTCATGGCGAACACGCGGATGCGCTCGTCGTCGGGCAGCACAATCGCCGCCGCCCCCTTCGGCAGATCGACGCCGTACTTGAAGACGTATCCGTAGATGTAGATCTCGTTCCCCTGGGGCGCGTGCCGGTGCGTGGCCACCCAGGCCACCTCGTCTCGCTTGACGAAGCCCGGCCGGATCTGGCCGAGGCCCTGCACGGGAACCGGTGCCCCGGCCTGCCACTTCGTGACCGTCTGTGCCTCGATCATCGCGAGCGGCCACGACTGGTCCTTCGTGATCTCCGGCACGAACCTCTCGCGCATCATGCGGTCGTCACGCAGCCGGCTGTCCCACTGGCCGATGGCGCCGGTCCATTCCTGCACGCCGAAGGTAGTCCGTGCTGGCGCTCCGCCGTGACGTTCGATGGTCAGGTCGGTGCGAGCGTCGCCGCCGACCGCCGCCGCCAGGATGTAGACCCGGTTGTACGTGCCGGCCGGGAGCGCGATCCGCTGTCCCTTCGCAGCGACGACGTTCGGCGCGCCGGCGCCGGTCGGTCCGAAGCGGAAGTCGACGCCGTCCACCTGGAGCCCCTGGGGCAGCAGCTCCGCCGGGAAGGTCCGGCCGTGCCCGTCGAAATCGCCATCCGCGCGATTGGCCTCGGTCGAGATGCCGTCGAGGTTGAAAGGCAGGTCCACCGGCGTGCTGGTGATCGCCGCGACGCGCGCGCCCCATGCGCCGGGTGTGACGGCGAACGACCGCGGCTGATACGGCTTCAGGTCGAGCGCCAGCTTGCCGCCCGTCACCGTCGCCGATCCCACCGGTTCCTCGGCGCCGTTGATCTCCCGCGCCTGCCGGATGCCTGACGGCAGGCCGATTTGGAGGCCGGTCACCGGCCGGCCATAGAGTTCCTGCACGCGGATGACCAGCTCGTCGGAATCCTCGGCCTTCTTGAACGCGCGCACCGCCACCTGCCCGGTCGTGTCACTGAGGTCCAGGAGCGCAATGCTCTGTCCAAGCGGTCCCGCGTGGGCCTCGGTCTGGAAGGCCACCGGCAGCTGGTTCAGCCGCGCGGCACGCGCCGGCACGCGCCCCGCGCGCCAGTCAGCGCGGTGCCCTGCGATGGCATACGTGAAGCGGTGGTGGCCGATGTCGTTGCCGCTCTGATACACGTACCTGTCCTTCGGCATCGGCGTGTGGATCAGCGTGAGCCGCAGCTCGTTGGCAGCCGGCTTGTCCCACCCGTACTTGGCGTCGTTCAGGATCGCCACGCCGAACCGGCCCCCGGCATCCGTGATGTCCGCCCACTGCTGCGCCGGCACCTCGTAGAGATCGGCCGTCGAGTTGGGGCGCTGGATTGTGCCGAGACCGAGATCGTAGGTTGCGGACGGGCTCATCGCGGTCAGCGGGAACGACGCCTTGAGCAGCGTGCCCGGTGTCCGCCAGTCCACCTCGGTGTCGAACTCGACGCGGTCGCCGCCTTCGGCCAGGCGAATGCGCTGGACGAAGGTCGACCCGGCCGTCCGCCGCGTCACCTCGAGGGCGACGCGTGCCGGTCCACGCTCGATCACGCGGATGGCCGGCGCCTTCACGTACTCGCGCGGCGGCTTGCTCACCGTGTCCCAGAGAATCTCCCACGCCGGCCACCTGGCCGAGTAGTCGTCGAAGAGCTCGAGTCGGGCCGGTGCCTCGAGGAGCTCCGACCCCGCCTCCTTGTCGAAGATCGAGGCCACGTCGCCGTTCGCGTCCAGCTTCACGAGGTACCGCCCGTTCTCGAGAGAGGACGAGGTCACCTTCAGCGTGCCTGGCCGTGCGGGCGCCATCCTCGCGGAGGGCCGCGCTTCGAACACCTTAAATCCCACCGCGGGCACGTCGGCGAGGAAGACGATCCGCGCCGTCGTGCCGGTCCCCGAGAGGACCTGCGAGGGGACCTCCTCGCCGGTGGCCGTGTCGATCACCTGCACCCCTGCAGGCGCCTGGCGCCTGAACTGCACCGTTGCCTCGACTGGATCGCGCCGCGACATGGCGAGCGGGTTGTAGACCACCAGAGGAACGCCGTTGCCAGAACCGCGGCCGAGCGTCAACTGTATGACCGGCTGCGCGCCTGGCCTGGCTCCCGGTGCGCCCGGTTCCCCGGGGGCGACCGGCGCGGCGCGGATGCCGACGCCCGATTTCGCCGGGCGCGTGTCGAGGCCGCTTGCCACTGAGCCGACGGCGCCGCTCAGGATCGACGCGAACTGGTTGAGCGAGACGAGCTCGTCGTTCCACGAGAACTGGTACGCCTGAGGGATGCACGTGCCGGTCAGGTCATCGTGGAACTGGTGGAAGAGGAACCGCGTCCACGCCGTGCGCAGGCGGTCGTGGGGATAGGCCGGCCCGCCCACCCACTCGGCCCCGACGCTGGCGCGTTCGGCCGCGTCGGCCAGCAGCTCGTTCCGGCGGTTCCACGTCTTCATCGCGGCTTGCGATGTATAGCACCCGACGCCGTGCGTCTTGAGCAGGAGCTCGCCTTGGTAGAGGGGCAGCGAGGCGCGCTCCGGATCGGTGAGGTCGCGCGAGAGCTGATCGGCCGAGGTGTTCCGGACCTCGACGGCGCCCTGCGTGTTGGCGACCGCCTTCTCCACCCACTCGACCGATTCGGGGTCCGGTGCGCCGCCGATGTCGCCGGCGCCGAAGTACCGAAAGCCGACTTTCTTGCCGTCGCCGAGCTCGGTGAGATCGCTGTTCCACTTCGGGTCGGTGGAGATGTCGGATCGGACCGGGTCGTCGTAGGGCCCTCCGCGCAGCGCCGCCACCAGGCTCGAACCGTCCACGCCCTTCCAGAGGCCGACGGCGAAGGGCGTCGGCGTGGCCGCGCCCCAGGCCAGCTTCTGCGTCGAGAACGCTGTCAGCCCCGAATGGGCGGCGATCGACGGCAGCGCGAACCCGAAGCCGAAGCAGTCCGGCAGGTAGACGTCCTGGCTGACCTTGTTGAACGCCTGGCGGAAGAAACGCTTGCCGTACAGCGCCTGGCGCATCAAGGCCTCGGGCGACGGCACGTTCGTGTCCACCGCGTTGATCCACGATCCGGCCAGCCGCCAGCGGCCGCTGGCCACGTACTGCTGCAGCGTGGGCCAGCCGTCCGGGTGGTATTCCTTGAACCACATGTAGTGGATGACGCCTTCGTAGTTGAAGACGTAGTTGGGAAAGCGCTCGATCAGCTTGAAGTTGTCGTAGAAGGTCGAAGGGACGAACTGCCGGATCGTGTCCTGGACGGTCCAGTTCCACTGCGTGTCGAGATGCGAGTTGGCGATCAAGTAGAGGGTCGGCTTCGGCGCGGCCGCGGGCTGCTGGCTGTGGACGCCCTGGCTGCAGAGCCAGATTCCGGCGAGGACAATCGCAAGCGTTCGGCAGACTCTCATGTCGCATGCTCCCGATGAACGGCGACAGGGTAGCACGACACCGCACACGGCAGCAGGCGGTGGGCAGTGGCGCGGGGCGCCCGGTCGCGAGGCGACCGGCCACGCGAGGCTGTTACCGAATCGCGCCCCTTCATCTAGGCTATTCTAGACGAGGGCGGATGCCGAAGGCCGCCGATCGAGGGAACGGCGACCGCGTGGGGCCACGCGGTCTCGTGAAGCGCTTGCGCCGCGAGAAACGGCCTGAGGGCGGCGTACGTCTCGTCCGCGGCCGCAGCAACCTGCTCGATCTGAGCCTTGAGCTCTTCGACATCGAGCAGCCGCACACTGGCGTCGCTCCTCACGAACAGATCACCGTCGCGGGCGCCAGCCCAGAAATGGTTGCGACATGCTAGGCCGCATCACCGGCTGAGTCAACCGGAGTGCGATAAGATGACGCCGGTCGCGGCGTAGTGCGACTCGAAAGGAGGCACCCGTGCAACGTTTCCATCGACGTGACCTGCTCATTGTCGCCCTGGCTCTTGCGGTGGGCAGCCTTGCTGGCGTTCGGCCGTCTGCCGCCCAGGGGGTCCAGGGACCTGCCGCGCAGCCGGGCCATCAGGCGCCGGCGACGCAGGCCGAACACAGGGAGGTCACGGGACCCGAACTGCAGGAGAAGACCTCCGTCACCCGCCACAGCGTGCGTATCGGCGGGCAGACGGTGCCCTACACGGCCACGGCCGGCACGCTCGTGCTCCGCGACGACAACGCCAGACCGGTGGCCAGCTTCTTCTACGTCTCCTACACCAGGGACAACGTCACGGATCTGACCAGACGGCCGATGGTCTACTCGTTCAACGGCGGGCCGGGCACGGCGTCGGTCTGGATGCACATGGGCTTCACCGGCCCACGCCGCGTCGTGTACGACGAGGACGGCTTCCAGCTGCAGCCGCCGTATCGGGTCAACGACAACGAGCAGTCGATCCTCGACATCGCCGACATCGTCTACATCGATCCCGTCGGTGTCGGCTACAGCCGCATGGCGGCAGGAGAGGATCCGCACAAGTTCCACGGCGTGCTGGACGACATCAAGGCGATGGCCGACTTCATCCGGGTCTTCACGGTTCGCCAGGGTCGGTGGAAGTCGCCGAAGTTCCTGATCGGCGAGAGCTACGGCACCACGCGCGCGTCCGGGCTGGTCGGCTACCTCCAGAGCCAGCACCAGATGTACTTCAACGGCGTCATCCTCGTGTCGATGACGAACCTCGGCATCGAACGCGGCGTCGACACGGGATACGCCACCGCGCTGCCCTACATGACGGCCACGGCCTGGTACCACAAGAAGCTCCCGCCGGATCTCCAGGACAAGCCGCTGAAGGACGCGCTCGCCGAGTCGGAGCGCTTCGCGATGCACGAGTACCAGCTCGCGTTGTCGAAGGGCGGACTGCTGACCTCGGAGGAGCGGACGGCGATCGCGAAACAGGTGGCGCGGCTCATCGGCGTGTCGGCCGACTTCGTCCTGCGCGGCAACCTGCGCGTCGAGAAGGGGCGGTTCTGGAAAGAGTTGCTCCGCGACCGCGGCCTCTCGGTCGGGCGCCTCGACAGCCGGTACACGGGCATCGACAAAGACGCCGCAGGCGAGAACCCCGACGCCGATCCCGCCATGTCGAACTGGGACGGTCCGTTCGCCGGCGCGGTGAACACCTACGTCCGCGACGAGCTGAAATGGGAGACCGACGTCAAGTACGTGATCTGGGGCGATGTGCGACCCTGGCGCCAGGATCCACAGACGCGGGTCGGCGACATGCTGCGCCGGGCGATGACCCAGAACCCGTACTTGAGAGTGCTCGTCTTCGAGGGCTACTACGACGGCGCGACCGACTACTTCAGCGCGCAGTACACGATTTCACACATCGATCCGAGCGGCGCGTTGAACAAGCGGTTTGAATTCGCGTTCTTCGAAAGCGGCCACATGATGTACCTGAAGAATTCGGCGCTCGCCAGGGCGAAGCAGGAGCTGACGCGCTTCATCCAGGCATCGATGCCGGCGCAGACGACCGCCGGCCAGTAGTGGTGCCGCACTTCTGACTAGAGTGGCGTTGAGGGGCGCGAGATCGCGTCATCCGCGTGAGGCCACGCGCCTGTTTCGATCGCGCTGTTTGTGGCGCTCGCGCGGGTCTGTTAGACTGCGCCCTTCAACGCACAGGAGGTCTGGGGATCATGACGATGGACACGGCCCGATTCTATCGATGGGACGACGTGGCGCGCGAGGATGTGACCGAGATGCTCTCCCGGAAGGTGGTGAGCGGCGAGCGCGAGATGGTCGCCCAGATCTCGATGAAGAAAGGGTGTGTCGTCCCGCTGCACTCGCACGAGAGCGAGCAGATGACCTATGTGCTGAAGGGCGCGCTCCGCTTCCGGATTGACGGCGAGGAGATCATGGTGCGGCCGAACGAGTTGCTTCACATTCGGTCTGGGGTGCCGCACGAGGCCGTTGCGCTGGAAGAGACGTTCGAGATCGACGTTTTCAGCCCGATTCGGCAGGACTGGCTGGATCATACCGACGACTACTTCCGGCGATAGGCCAACCGTGCGCCCGAGACTCGACGAGATTCGCTTGCGCACGCTGACTGTCGAGGATGTCGAGTCAGCAGAGAGTCTCCTCGTTTCTGCGTTTGGGGGAGCCGAGAGCCGGAAAGCCGATCTCCGCCGCTTCTTGCGTATCCAACCAGACGGCGGGATCCTGGCGACTTGGGATGGCCAGCCGGTGGGGATGGTGGGCGCGGTGGACTTTGGGCCCTTTGTCTCTATTGGCATGATGGCGGTCGACCCGCGATACCAACGCCGCGGCATTGGACGGGTCTTGATGGAGTCCTTGCTCGATTCACTCGACCGGCGCGGCTGCCCGATGTCGATTCTGGAGGCGTCCGAAGCTGGTGCGCGGCTGTACCCCAAGCTGGGGTTCATCGATGAAGGCGAGACGCACCAGTTCAGGTTGGGAGCCAACCCTCCCTCCGGGCAACCGCCGTCTGCCCGTGTTTCAGCCGTGAAGGCCGAGGAGATCCCCGCCCTGGAAGCCTTTGACGCGCCGATCTTCGGGGCGCGGCGTGGGAAGGTGTTTGCCGCCTACCTGGCCGATTTTCCCGAACGGGCCTTTCTGGCTCGAGACCAGGCCGGGGAGATTGCCGGGTGCCTGTTTGCCCAGCGCCGCAGGCTGGGCCCATGGATCGCGAGAACGCCCGAGGTCGCCGAAGACCTGCTTCGGGTGGCACTGCAATTGACGCATGCTGACTCGCGACGGGTGCTGGCCCCAGGCTGTAACCCAGATGTACTCGTGCTCCTAAAGCGCTACGGGTTCGAGTTCGTGGAAACCCACCGTCGTATGCGCCGGGGAGGTGAAGGGCTGCCTGGCCGCCGCCAGTTCGTTTTCGGCCTGGCCAGCTATGCCATCGGTTGATCTGCTCAGTTCGCCTGGCTCACGACGTAATCCTTGAAGTAGCTCGTGCTGTCGGTCTTCGACCACAGGCCGACTCTGCCCGACACCGGTTCCTTCAAGGTGTAATCGAGGCCCGGCGTGCCGTCGATCCCGGCTTTGACGTCCGTGCCTTGGACCGTCATGCTCAGCTCGTGCCACTGACCCCTGTCGAGCACGAACGCGTTCCTGCCGCCGAACTTCAGGTTCTTGCGGACGCCGTCGTGGAACGTCCAGAGCGCGATGTTGTTCTCCGTGTAGATCGTCTCGAGCACGGCTTCTCCCGTCGTGAGCCGGTTCATCGTCCGTCGGCCGTCGAGGTCCTACCAGATCTCGCCGTAGCCGGTGTTCGCCTGCTCGAGAAGGCCGATCGAGGTGGCGGAGACGTAGCGCACCTTGACCGACGGCAACACCCGTCGAAGCTTGGAGAGGGCCTGGTGTTCGAGATCGGAGCGGCGTGGATCTTCGGGCGCCAGGTGCGCCTCGATGCTGAGCGGAGCCGTGATGTGCGCGAGCGCGGCTTCATCGACCTCGGAAAACGAGTGACGCTGGTTCTCTGAGACGTCCCAGCTCGGGTGAACGAACGCGCACGCCACGACGACTCCGGCCGCCGCCGTCGCCACGGCGGCTGACATCAACGCGCGTCGCTCGACTGCAACGCCGAGCCGCACCCAGATTGCGGCGACCCCGAGACCGGTCGCGATGAAGATCAGCGCGACCAGCATGGCGTTGAGCTGAAGCAGGCCGTGCTGGAACATGTCCAGCATCGCCCCGGGCGTGTACGCGGCGATCCGGTCCCACGGGCCGCCGTGCATGGCGGCAATGAACCCGAGGAGCCA
>Ga0315282_10015498_pt1 | contig 11234 bp, 9 predicted proteins | sample YL17G07_20_MG_FD_203693 | JGI IMG/M metagenome (GOLD analysis project Ga0315282, IMG submission 203693) | Sediment microbial communities from Yellowstone Lake, YNP, Wyoming, USA - YL17G07_20 | ecosystem: Environmental > Aquatic > Freshwater > Lake > Sediment | place: USA: Wyoming | collected...
CGGCGCCTCGGCGGCGGCCTTCTTCTTCCCGCCCAGAGGCTTGGCGTTGCGGCACTTCGGATAGGCCGAGCAGGCCACGAACGGTCCGCGGCGGCTGCGTCGGATGACCATTGGCGCGCCGCACTTCTCGCACACCTCGCCTGTCGGCTCGGGGCGGATGGGGTTGCCCTCTTTGTCGCAGGGCAAGGTGGTGCGGCAGTCGGGGTATTTCTCGCACCCCAGGAACGGCTGGCCGCGCTGGTTGTACCTGAGGAGCATGGTCCCGCCGCACTTCTCGCACTTGTGCTCGGTTGTGCGCGGTTCCGGCCGCGCGTCGCCTTCGAGCGGCCGTGTGTAGGTGCATTCGGGGTACTTGCTGCACCCGAGGAACGGCCCGAGTTTCGACCACCGCTTGACGAGCGGCGCCTTGCACTTGGGGCACGGGCCGGCGTCTTCGACTTGCTGATCCTTGGCGCTTTCCATTTCTTCTCCCGCCTGCTTGAGGGCCTCCGAGAAAGGTTCCCAGAACTCGCGTACGACCTGGAGCCACTTGACCTTGTTTTCCTCGACGTCATCGAGTTCGTCCTCCATGCGGCCGGTGAACTTGTAGTCCATGACCTTCTGGAAATGCTGGACGAGTTTGCCGGTCACGACCTCCCCGAGGTCGGTGGCGTAGAGGCACCGCTTGCCCTGCTTCGGCACGAGGGCCGAGCGGCAACTGCGGCAGGACTTGCCGTCGCCGCTGCGGGGCATGGGCCTGCCGCTCACGTCGCACGGCAGGGTGTACTCGCACTTGGGATATCTCTCGCAGCGCAGCAGCAGGTTCGGCTGCTGCTTGACGTAGCCGCGGTCCTGGATGGTCGATACGATTGTGGCGTAGGTGCTTGGGCGTCCGATGCCGAGGCCCTCGAGTTTCTTGACGAGCGTGGCCTCTGTGTATCGCGGCAGCGGCTGCGTGAAGCGCTGCGATATTTCCAGGTCTTTCAGTTCGAGCGGGTCTCCGTCGGCCAGCGTCGGGAGTTCCTGTTCGCCCTCGCCCAGGCGCAGGCCCGTGACCTTGGTGTGGCCGTCGTAGACCAGCACGCGGCCGCGCGCCTTGAAGAGGCCGCGCACCGCGTCGGCGGTCGCCTCGATGTCGGCCGCGGTCACATCCCACTGGGCAGGGCGCATCTGGCTGGCGACGAACCGCCGCCAGATGACTTCGTACAGGCGGGCGGCGTCGCGGTCGAGGTACGGCCGGACCGATTCGGGCGTGCGTGCCACGTCTGTCGGACGGATGGCCTCGTGCGCCTCCTGGGCCCGGCCTCGCGACCGGTAATAGAGCGGCTGCGCGGGCAGGTACTGGGGGCCGAACGTCCGGCCGATAAGGTCACGGACGGCCGCGATGGCCCCCGGTGCGATGTGGTAGGAGTCGGTTCGCATGTAAGTGATGAGGGCTACGGACCCCTCCGGCCCAAGTTCCACGCCCTGGTACAGTTCCTGGGCCAGGAGCATCGTCTTCTTGGTGCTGAAACCCAGTTGCGACGCTGCGGCTTGCTGAAGTTGGCTCGTGATAAAGGGCGGGGGCGCCTTGTCCTCGATCCGGTGTGTGCCGATGTGGAGCACGCGGTAGGCCGCGCGGCGCAGGTTCTCGCCGATCTCTCTGGCCGCCTCGCCGCGGCCCGGCCGGAATTTCTCGCCGTTGACCTCGGCCAGGGCGGCCTTGAACGTCCGGGCATCCCCCGGCCGGTGAAGAACGGCCCCGATGGTCCAGAACTCCTCGGGCACGAACTCGCGGATCTCCTGCTCGCGCTCCACGACCAGCCGCACGGCCACGCTCTGGACGCGACCGGCCGAGAGGCCCTTGGCCACTTTCTTCCAGAGGAGGGGCGAGAGTTTGTAGCCGACCAGGCGGTCGAGGATGCGGCGGGCTTCCTGGGCCTGCACCTTGTTCATGTCGATGGTGCCCGGCTGCGCGAACGCCTCCTGGATGGCCCCCTTGGTGATCTCGTTAAACGTGACGCGGCGCGTGGTGGCGGGGTCCAGGCCGAGGGCCTCGCACAGGTGCCACGCGATGGCTTCGCCCTCGCGGTCAAGGTCCGTGGCCATGTAGACGGTCTTGGCGGTGGCGGCCGCCTTCTTGAGGGCATCGAGGGCCTTCTTCTTGCCGGGCAGAAGCGTGTACGTCGGCCGGAAGTCATCTTCGATCTCGACGCCGAGTTTTTTCGGGGGCAGATCGCGCACGTGGCCCATCGAGGCCGACACGCGATAGCCCTTGCCCAGGTAGCGCTCGATCGTCTTGGCCTTGGCCGGGCTCTCGACTATGACAAGGTTCCTCGGCACAAAAGATACTCCCGGGTCTATGACCCCATTTGCGGGACGCCCTAATACAGTCGGCAGAGGGGTTTGTCAAGAAGCAAGGAAAGTTCGAGGTTTGGGCCGCGGGTCCAAAGTCCAAGGTCCAAGGTCCAAAGTCCAAGGTCCAAGGTGTAAAGTCCGAGGTCCAGATTCCGAAGTCCGAAGTGCAGAATCCAAATCACCCTGGGTCTTGGCGGAATCGCCAGGCCGTGCGGCTTTGGTCTTGGCTTCGGGTCCTGGCTCTGTTAACCTTGGACCTTGGACTTTGGACCTTGGACTTGCTTTGGGAGGCCCCATGAACTTCGAACAACTCATCATCAAGAACCGCTCCTACCGTCGTTTCAACCCCACCAAGCCCGTCAGCGACGAGACGCTGCGGCATCTGGTCGACATCGCCCGCCGGACGCCCAGCGCCGGCAACCGCCAGCCCCTCAAGTACATTCTAATCAGCGACCCCGCGCGGTGTGGGGTTCTCTTTCCTTTCCTGCGGTGGGCGGGGGCGCTGAAGGGTTGGGGCGGGCCGGACCCCAGCGAGCGACCGGTCGCGTACATCATCATCCTGTGCGACAAGGACATTGCGGCCGACGCCGGCTGCGACCACGGCATTGCGGCCCAGTCGATGCTCCTGGCGGCCGCGGAGCGCGGCCTGGGCGGTTGCATGCTCGGGGCCATCGACCGCGACGCCATCCGAAAGGCGTTTGCCATCCCCGACCGCTACGAGATCCTGCTGGTCGTCGCCCTTGGCGTCCCGGCCGAGACGTGTGTGCTGGAGGACGCCAAACCGGGCGGCGACGTAACCTATTACCGCGACTCGCGGAGCGTCCACCACGTTCCCAAGCGGCCGCTGGACGAGATCATCCTCGCCCTGTGAGGAAGCGCCGGGAACCTGCGCAGGGGCATGGCAAGTACGTATTCAGCCTCTTGTCATTCCGACCGAGCGAAGCGGGTCCCGCCCGGGCCGGGCCGTGGTGCCCGCATTCTTCTGACCATCGGTGCTTACCGCGGGTTGCGTGTCCTGAGGAAGCGGGTATAATCAGATCGGCCCGGTGGTCGGAAACGAGTGTGCACCATGATACACGTGGAGATCAACAGAGAGCAGGTTGGCGCCTTCTGCCGGAAACACCACATCCGGCGGTTGGCGGTCTTCGGGTCGGTCCTTCGCGACGATTTCGGGCCCGATAGCGACGTGGACGTGCTGGTGCAGTTCGAGCCTGGGGCACGGGTGGGGTTCCTCGCCTTGGCCAGGGCCGCACGTGAACTGGCATCGGTCCTTGGGCGAGGGGTCGACCTGGTGCCACAGAGCGGCCTGAAGCCCCTGATCCGCGACGATGTCTTGGCGGAGGCGGAGGTGCTCTTTGAGGACTGATGCCCTCTATCTGGCCGACATCCTTGAGGCGGCCGGCGCGATCGCGGAATTCGTGGGCGGCATGCCGCCGCAGTCCTTTATCGCCAGCAGATTGGTCCGCAGCGCTGTGCTTCAGCAGTTGACGGTCATCGGAGAAGCGGCCGCGCGCCTGAGTCCGGACTTCAAGGTCCGCCACCCGCAGGTTGAGTGGGCTGACATCGTGGCCTTCCGCAACATCGCGGTGCACGCATATTTCAGCGTGGACTGGCCCATGGTGTGGGTGGCGGCTACAGAGGACGCTCCTGCCTTGCAGATCGAGGTGCGACGCATCCTGGCGACGGAGTATCCGGATGTGCGACTCGCAGATCATGGCGGTTCACGGCCCCCTGAGATGTGATGTGGCTCCTGCGGGTCCACTCCGTCACTCGCGCCGCGAGCCCAAGGGCTCAGAGGAAATCGTTCAGGTCCCCTGTCCGACGGACCTCTACTTCAGCACGGCGATGGTCACGCCGCGGCCGCCTTCGGTCCGCTCGCCGTAGCGGTAGGATGCGATGAGCGGGTGGCCGCCGAGGGCTCTGTGGACGGCATCGCGGACCGCCCCGGTGCCGAAGCCGTGGATGATCCGCACGCTCGCCAGGTCTGCCAGGCATGCCTCGTTCAGGTAGGTCTCGAGTTTCCGCAGCGCCTCCTCGACCCTGAGGCCCCGCAGGTCAAGTTCCGGCGCGACGGCCGCAGGGCGGGGGATGATCGTCCGGCCCTGCGCCGGCGGCGCGGCCGGCCCTGTGGTTTCCTGTTCGGCCTCCATGACGGCCGAGGCATCGACCTGGATCGTGATTCCGTCTGCGTCCACGGTGACTTTGCCGCGGCGCTCGTCCACCTCGGTCACTTGCCCCTGGCGTTTCATCGTCTCGACCCAGACGGTCTGGCCGGCCGCCAGGCTCTCGATGGGAAGCGGCGCCCGCGGCCGGGGCGAAAGTTCCGCGGCCTTCTTCTTGAAGGCCTCGCGTTTGACCTCGACCTGGCGGCGGAGTTGCCTGGCGGCGGCGGCGTCGGCCCCGGCCTTGCGGGCCTCGGCCAGGGTGCGCTCCATCTCGCGGCGGGTGTTCTCGACGAGGCCGCGGGCCTCTTCGGCCGCCTTCCGCAGCGATGCCTTGCGGTCGGCCTTCAGTTTTTCGAGGCGTTCGGCGAGTTCCTTGCGTGCGGCCTCGGCCTCGGCCCGCTCGCGGCGGGCGGTCTCGGCGTCGGCCTCGGCCTTCTTCAGGGCGATCGTCAGGCGCGCAAGCAGGCCCTCCATCTCGATGGATTTCGAGTCGACCAACTGCGCGGCGGTCGCCAGCACGGCCTCCGGCAGGCCCAACCGCTGGGCGATCCGAAGGGCGTGGCTGGCCCCGGGTTGGCCGATCAGAAGTTGATACGTTGGCGCGAGCGTCTCGGGGTCGAACTGGACCGCCGCATTCTCCATGCCCGGCTGCTCGTGCACGAAGCCTTTGACCTGGCCGAGGTGCGTTGTGACGACGGTCATCGCCCGCCGCTCGTGCAGGGCCTTGATGATGGCGCAGGCCAGCGCGCCGCCTTCCGCCGGGTCGGTGCCCGCGCCGATCTCGTCGAGGAGGACGAGCGTCCGCTCGTCGGCCGCCGCGAGGATCTCGCGGATGTGCTGGATGTGGCCCGAGAAGGTCGAGAGGTTTGCCTCGATGCTCTGCTCGTCGCCGATGTCGACGAGGATCTGCCCCAGGACGGGGAACGTCGAACCTTCAGCCGCCGGCACCAGGAGGCCCGTCTGGGCCATCAGGCACACCAGGCCCAGGGTCTTGAGGCTGACGGTCTTGCCGCCGGCGTTCGCCCCGGTGACGGCGATGGTCCGGATGGGGCCGCCGATTTCAAAGTCCAGCGGCACGACCTTGCCCCCGGCGGGTGCAAGTGTGTCTTCGAGGATGGGGTGGCGGGCGCGCACGAGCCGCAATACGCCGTCGGCGGCGAACACGGGCGCCGTCATCTGGTGGGCGACGGCGTACCGTGCGGCGGCGCGCACAAGGTCGAACTCCACGAGGTTCCGCACCGTCTGCCGCAGGCCCCAGAGGTGCCCGCGGACGCCGGCGGTCAGTTCCCGCAGGATTCGCTGGACTTCGCGCTGCTCGTCGGCCGCCAAACTGCGCAGTTCGTTGCCCATCGTCACGACGAACTGCGGCTCGACGAAGATCGTGTGCCCGGTGTCGGACCGGTCGTGGATGATGCCGGGGACCTGCCCGACCTGCGTGGCCACCACGGGGACGACGTAGCGGCCGTTGCGCTGGGTGATGTAGTCGTCGGTCAGGTACTTGCGTACTTCGGCGTTCCGGACGAGTGCTTCGAGACGCAGGCGGATGCGGTCCTGTAGTTCGCCCAGTGCGCGGCGAATCCGCCGCAGGTCAGGGCTGGCGTCGTCGGCCACCGTGCCGTCGGGCTGGATCGCCCGGTTGATGGCGGCCAGAAGGTCGTTGTTCGGCGCGAGGTCCCAGGAAAGTTTCGCCAGGACCGGCGCAGTCTCGCGGAGCCGCTTGAACGTCTTCTGGAGGTCCTCGGCATTCCGCAGGACGGCGGCAACGGTCTGCAACTCGGCCGGCGCGAGGGCGGAGCCCTCGATGGCGGCCCGGTCAAAGATGGCGGCCGGGTCCTCGAATCGCTCGACGGCAAAATCGTGCCCGGCGCCCAAGATGGCGGCCCCCTCCGCCATCCGCTCGGACCGCGTGCGCACCAGTTCAAGGTCCGTCGTGGGCCGAAGCGCCCTGGCGGCTGCTCCGCCGAGCGAGAGCATCGCCCCGGCCGCGATCCGGTCGAGGACCTTGCCGTATTCAAGGCGTTCGAGGGTGTGGGCGTCCATGGCAAACCTTTGCTCGTTACGTTTTGCCCCCGCCGGTACGGCGACGAATGGCATACGCGGCCGTACCGGCCGCGGCTAAACGGCGCCCGGTCAAGCCAGCGGCAGCATTCGCGGCCGTACCGGCCGCGGCTAAACGGCGCCCGGTCAAGCCAGCGGCGGCATTCGCGGCCGTACCGGCCGCGGCTAAACGGCGCCCGGTCAAGCCAGCGGCAGCATTCGCGGCCGTACCGGCCGCGGCTAAACGGCGCCCGGTCAAGCCAGCGGCGGCATTCACGGCCGTACCGGCCGCGGCTAAACGGCGCCCGGTCAAGCCGGCGGCGGCATACGCGGCCGTACCGGCCGCGGCCAAACGGCGCCCGGTCAAGCCGGCGGCGGCATACGCGGCCGTACCGGCCGCGGCTAAACGGCGCCCGGTCAAGCCAGCGGCAGCATTCGCGGCCGTACCGGCCGCGGCTAAACGGCGCCCGGTCAAGCCAGCGGCAGCATTCACGGCCGTACCGGCCGCGGCTAAACGGCGCCCGGTCAAGCCGGCGGCGGCATACGCGGCCGTACCGGCCGCGGCCAAACGGCGCCCGGTCAAGCCGGCGGCGGCATTCACGGCCGTACCGGCCGCGGCTAAACGGCGCCCGGTCAAGCCGGCGGCGGCACGTCGGGCAACTCGCGACGCAGCCGATCGTTCAGGTCCTCGCCGCCGGTCGTCTTCAAGGGCAGGTCGACCCGAGTGTGGTCCAGGGCGCTCAGGCACAGCCCTTCGAGAATCTCGTACCCGTGGTAACTGATGTCGACGTTGCACGGGTGGACCTTGGTCTGGTCATCGAGCCAGTCGGCCAGGTCCCGCAGGTACAGCGGTTGAAGACGAGTCTTCTCCTGGACTCCCCAGGGTTCGCCCGCCTCGGCCAGCACCTCGCCGCCCGACGAGCGCGTCAGGGCGCTCCAGCGGCCGTCGGTGTCGGCCCACGCATAGCCGTGCGTGCCGTAGACGGTCAGGCGGTCGTCAACCCAGAAGTGGTCTTTGCCCATGTGCGAGGGCGAGAGGTACCCGCATTCCAGGTACGCCCGCACGCCGTTGGCAAAGAGGACCTCGCCCAGGATGTAGTCGGGCGAGGGATGAGAATCGGCCAGGCACTTGCGTCCATGAACGTGGCCGACGACCCACCGGGCCCGCGCCCCGCCGTTGATCCACAGCGTGTAGTCCATGTAGTGCGTGCCGAGTTGGGCCATCCAGGCCTGGCAGGTGGCGCGGATGACCGACACCTGGCCGATCTGGCCGGCGTCCAGGATGCCCTTGAGTTTCTGCATGCTCGTCAGGTACTTCTGCTGGTGGCTGACGACGGCCTTGGTGCCGCTGGAGGCGCACAGGTCGCGGATGGCCCGCGCCTCCTTGAGCGACGTGGCCATCGGCTTCTCGAAGGCAATTGCGCGGACGCGGTGGCGGACCCCCAACTCGACCATCGGCAGCCGCACGTCGGGCTGCGTGACGAAGCAGAGGACGTCGGGCTTGGTGGCGGCCAGCATTGCGCCGGCGTCGGCCCACGTCCGCGTGATGCCGTACTTGGCGGCGACGGCCTTCAGTTTCGCCGCGTCCAGATCGCACAGCCCCACCAGTTCGAACCGGTCGGGCAAACGCAGGAAACCTTCGATGTGCGTTACGCCGCGGTGGCCGGCCCCAACCTGAGCGACTCGATACCTGGGCATGTTGGATCTCCGTGAGAGAGTTTCCGGTTGCAGGCCGCCACAGGATTCTTGTGGCGGTCCGGCATGATGCTATAATACGCCCCCGACGTTGCGGAACAACGTCATTTTTGCGGAACCCCGCAGGGCCAGGGAGAAGGAGACGTGGATGAAACCCCTCAGCATTCAGTTGTACACCGTGCGTGAAGCCGCCGCGAAGGACTTCATCGGCGTTCTGAAGAAGATCGCCGCCATCGGATACAAGGGCGTGGAGTTCGCCGGCCTGCACGGCTTCAAGCCCGCCGAGATCCGCAAGGTTCTCGATGACTCCGGCCTCGTAGCCTCGTCGTCGCACGCGGGCCTGCCGGGCCCCGAGAACCTCCAGGAGATGGTCGATACCGCGGGCACCCTCGGCTACAAGTTGATCATCACAGGCAAGGGCCCGGACGACTTCAGGACGGTCGACGGCATCCAGAAGGCGGCCGGGCAGTTCCAGGCCGGCGCGGCCGTGCTGAAGGGCACCGGCCTTTCGCTCGGCTATCACAACCACTGGTGGGAGTTCAACCTCGTGGACGGGCGGCTGGGCATGGAGATCTTCCTGGAACTGGCGCCCGACGTCTTCTCGCAGACCGACGTGTACTGGGCGTGCAACTTCGGGGCGGTCGACCCCGCCAAGTTCATCAGGAGCCACAAGAAACGCATCCCGATCCTGCACCTCAAGGACGGGTGCTTCGTCCGCGACCACCCGCACACGGCCGTCGGCCAGGGGCGTGTCAACTTCGCCAGGGTGGTGAAGGCGGCGGACCCGAAGGTCCTACAGTGGCTGGTCGTGGAACTCGACGCCTGCGCCACCGACATGATGCGGGCCGTCGAGGACAGTTATAAGTACCTCACGGAGGCCGGCCTGGCCGAGGGGAACAAGTAGCATCGAGCGGATCCTGACGGGTAGCACGCCCGCGGGTCCCACCGCGCAAAGGGCTCGCCATGAAGAGGGGCTTTGTGGTTCTGCTGGTTCTGGCGGCATGGGCGGCGATGGTCGCATCGGGCGCCGCCGTGCGCGAGTCCGGGCCGGGGGCGAAGGCGCCCGACGCCGTCCGCGTCACGATCCTGCACGTCGCCGACGTGCACGGCCAGTTGCAGGCCCGGACGGTCTTCGGCAAGAGCGTCGGCGGCTACGCGCGCCTGGCGACGCTGGTCCGAGATGAGCGGGCGGCCCCCGATGCCGCCAGGGTCTTCCTCATCCACGGCGGCGACGAGTTCAGCCGCGGCGACGACCTGACACGGGCCACCCTCGGCGCCGCCAACATCGCCATCATGAATCACCTGAAGTTCGACATGTGGGTGCCCGGCAACGGCGATCACTACGACGGGCCGAAGAACCTCCTGGCCCGCGCCCGCCAGGCCCAGTTCACCGTCCTGTCGGCCAACGTCAGGGTCGCCGCCACGGGCGAACCGATCGGCAAGCCTTTCATCATCGAGAAGGCCGGCCCGGTGCGCCTGGCCTTCCTGGGTTTGTGTTTCGTCAGCCCGCAGCACCCCGAGTCATTCAAACTGTACAGTGTTGAGAATCCCGGCCAGGTTGCCCGGAAACTGGTGCCTGAACTCCGCAAGCAGGCCGACGCGGTGATCGTCCTTTCGCACCTGGGAGTCTCGGATGATGAGGACCTGGCGGGGGCCGTCCCCGGCATCGACGTCATCCTCGGTTCTCATACTCACGTCGAGTGGCAGGAGGGCCTGCGCGTCAAGGGGCCGGACGGCCGCGAGGTTCTCATCTGCCAGGCGGGAGAGCAACTCCACGTTCTCGGCAGGCTCCTGCTGGCGTTCGGGAAGGCCGACAGCGGCTATCGCCTGGTGTCGGCCGCCGACAGGCTGATTCCGATTGATGCCCAGGTGCAGGAGGACGCGACCGTCAAGGCCCTCATCGCGAAACTGGCCGCCGCAGCCCCGAAACCGAAGCCGGGAACTAAGACCAAGGTGCCCGAAGCCGTCGCGCCGTAATGACCACGACCCGCCGAAACACGTACGTGACCCAGCCCGACGAGAAACTCCTCGCCGAGTGCACGGTCGAGACGTACCGCGCGAGCGGTCCGGGCGGCCAGCACCGCAACAAGACCGACTCGGCCGTCCGCCTCACCCATCGGCCGACCGGCGTGGCGGTCACGGCCACGGAGCGCCGGAGCCAGCACGAGAACCGCCATCGGGCCATCGCGCGCCTGCGCAAGGCCATCGCCGTCGAGGTTCGCGAGCCTGTGGCCCCCGACGCGCCGCCCAGCGCGCTCTTGCGGCAGATGACCGCCGCGGCGGCGTGGCCGCGCGTCAGCCAGAAGTCGCCGGAGTACCTGGTGGCCGCCGCCGAGGTGCTCGACTACCTGGAGGCCCACGGGGGCAGGGTCAGCGAGGCCGCCGCCCGCGCCGGCGCGGCCACGGCGTCGCTGGTGAAGTTCCTCTCGCTCGACCGGGACCTTTGGCAGATGGCCAACCGCATCCGCCGGCGATTCGGCCGCGGCCCGCTTCGGTAGGGCCGCTCGATATCGCTCGATATCGCTTGCACTTCGTTTTGCCCGTGCGTACGCTGAGGCCGTCTCGCGTGCGTTTTATGAAGGTGCTGCCAAGCGGAGGAGCATGCCATGTCAAGAGTCATGCTGGTGTGTCTGGCGTTTGCCGCGGGGGCGATGGTGTTGGGCCAGGCCGCAGGCTGCGGCCCGCAGAAGGGTGCGCCGGCCACGCACCCGCCGAAGATCATCAAGGAACGGGTCGTCCAGGCCAAGCCGGAGCCCGCCCCGGGGCCGAAGACGGGCGAACCGCCGAAGGGCGCCGTCAGCGAACTGGTCCTGCCGGGCGCCTCGACCGGCGTCCTGGCCACCGAGAGGGACTTCGTGACGGACTGGCTGGTCCTGGGCCCGCTGGAGTTCAAGGAATCGGATTTCGGCGGCCAGCAGCAGCAGGCCGCCGCCGACAAGGAGTTCATGGCCAATGAAGGCGACCTCGACGGCACGCAGGCGGCCCCCAAGGGGACCGCTTGGCGGGTCGTGCGCTTCACGG
>Ga0315282_10015500_pt1 | contig 11234 bp, 9 predicted proteins | sample YL17G07_20_MG_FD_203693 | JGI IMG/M metagenome (GOLD analysis project Ga0315282, IMG submission 203693) | Sediment microbial communities from Yellowstone Lake, YNP, Wyoming, USA - YL17G07_20 | ecosystem: Environmental > Aquatic > Freshwater > Lake > Sediment | place: USA: Wyoming | collected...
CAGCAGTATACCCATGACTCCAACCGACTCGAGGGAACGACTGAACGACCTCGTAAACTTGTCTGTTTGGCTTAACCATTTCTCAAATTTCATTTCCCTTTTTTCCCTCATCCGCATTCCTCCTCCTTTGCAGGAGGAGGAATGCAACGAGAATGGTGAAACGATCACTTCACCCGAACCTCGGATGGACCGGTAGAAGACTTGACTCCCACCTCTTTCTGTTTCTTCGTCCAGTATTCAATTCGCATCCGTGCGTAATTAATCAATTCTCGGGTCTGTTTTTCCTGATACCCTGCGGCGACCATCGATTTTACATACTTATCGATCACTGGCTCAACCGCTTTCTTCCATTGAGCGATCTCCTCAGGCGGTAGTTCAATGAACTTTAACCCTTTTTCCATACCGTATTTTTTCCCATCGATATCGATTTCGTTCCACATGGCAGCAAATTTTTCTTCGAAAGGATACTCATTAAAGACCTTTTGGAGCGCGGGAGGAAGCTTGTTCCACGTGTCCTTGTTCATGATCAGATAGAAGGTGTAGACCTGACCGATGGACCAGCATTCTGTCACATACTTTGCGACTTCGGCGTATCGAAAAGCCCTCATCGTCTCCATGGGGATCATCAGTCCATCAATCACTCTCTTTTGTATCGCCTCATAGGCTTCTGGCGTAGGGATGGGTCGTGGTGTTCCACCCAGTGCGCTGACCACCTCAGCGATAAACCCGAGACCTCTCAAGGTCATCCCTTTCAAATCCTCCATCTTATTGACCGGCTTGGTCGCCGAGAGAATGACATTGACAGGGCTGGTATGCATAGAGAGCATGTGGATTTTATCCCATTCTTTTGGCTTAAATTCTTTCAAGAAGTCGTTCGCCACATGGTTCGCCACCCAGGCATTGGGAAAGCCAAGGGGGAGATCAAGGGTCTCTGTCATCCGAAAACGACCGAAGGTATAGCCAATGTTAGAAAATCCTATATCTCCAATTCTCTCCACGACCCCGTCATACATCTTTGGAGCAGTGAGCAGGGTGCCGGCGGGGAAGAAACGAATCTTCAGCTGTCCCCCGGAGCGAGCCTCAAGATCTTTGATGAATTCCTCACAGATTTTGGATTGTCGGGCAGGAACGGGGAAGTAATTGCAGAATTTCAATTCTATCGCACCCAAAACAATTGAAGGCACCCATATTCCCATTACAACTAGACTCATAAGGATCGATTTATTTCTCATTTGAACTCACCTCCTGTTTGGAATTAAAAGGTCGTTTAGCCATTTTCAATGTCCTGCGCGTTCTGAAATTTCTACTTTTTCGCCTCCTTTCATCAGGTGTCAGGTATCCGTTTTGCACTTTCCCTGCTCAATCCGATTCAATCTTCCCTTCTTTTTTGAGCTTCTCCACAATTTCTTCTCTCAATCGCTTCTTATCCACCTTCCCCACATTGGTCAGCGGCATTTCCTCGATCACCTCTACCCGCTCGGGAAGATAAAGGACGGAGGTCTTCTTTTTCTTAAGATAAGAGATGATTTCTTCAAAAGCGATCTTTTCATCCCGTCTCGGTTTGATGAAGGCACAGACCTTTTCTCCAAGGATAGGGTCTGGCATGCCGACCGCTGCCACCTGTTCCACCTTAGCATGGCCGCTGATCAGCTCCTCCACTTCTTTGGAACTGATCTTTTCTCCTCCCCGGATGATGATGTCCTTCTTTCGACCCGTGATGATCAAGCGTCCTTCTGTATCGAATTTGGCGATGTCTCCGGTCCGATAAAACCCTTCGGGCGTAAAGGCTTCTTCATTTTCTGCCCCTGCTTTATAATATCCCCGAAAGATACCCGGTCCCCTCGCCACCAATTCCCCTTCTTTTCCTTGAGGAAGTTCGTTTCCGTTTGCATCGATCACTCTGAATTCGTCATAGGGGCAGATTGGCCATCCGACGGTGTGAAAAACGACCTTCTCCGGATCTTCATATCTCGTCTGAGCACAGGGTCCTTCTGAACTACCATAGACATTGTAAAACTGACACCCGAGTCTCTCATAACTCTTCCGAATTAATTCTGCGGGAACATGCGATCCAGCGCTTGCGATCGCCTGAAGCGAAGAAAGATCGTATCGATGGAGGTCGGGATCATCCACAATCTGTTGAAGCTGCGCTACAACCAGGATTGTCATGGTCACTCGTTCCCTTTCGATTGCCTCTAAGATCTCCCTGGGACGGGTCGAGGGAATCATCACCACTTTTCCTCCCGTGAGGAAGGAGGGGTTCAGCGAGACCTCAATCGCCATGTTATGAGTAATTGGCGTGGCGATCAAGGTGATATCGTGAGGGCTTCGTTGCCAGGCTTTTGCTCGATATTCCACGTTACAGAGGAAGTCATTGTGCGTCCTTGGAACAAGCTTGGGGAGGCCTGTGGTTCCTCCCGTAGGCATCAAATGGCAGATTTCATCCGGGTCGGGCCGGAAGGATTGGAGGTAATCTTTCGGATATCGATGTAGATCCATCTTTATCAAAAGGTCGTTGAAGGAGAGTATTCCCTCGGGGAGGGGCTTACCCGTTTCCTCCGGGGATTCGATCACGAGAATATGGTTTAGAAAGAAGGGCCGAGACCTGAAGGCTCCAATCATCGGGAGGTAATCTATTTTTTCAAACCGCAGGGGAACGATCCAGGCCTTGGCCTCTGTGATCTCACAGAAATGCTCCATTTCCCTCTGGGAGAATCGAGGGATACACATGACCGGGATGGCTCCAATCTTATGGAGGCCATAGTAGGCGTAAACAAATTCAACCCGATTCGGAATTTGAAGAAGGACACGATCCAACCTCTTAATGCCCAATTCCAGGAAGGCAATCGCTGCCCGGTCCGTCCATTCCTTAAGTTGCCGGTATGTCAACCTTACCTCCTCTGTCACAAGGGCTTCCTTATGAGGGTAGAGGTCACAGGTTCTATCCAGCATCTCTCCCAGGGGAATTCCTAACCACCATCTTTTTTCATAGTAGCGGTTGACGAATTCTTTTGGAAAGGGATTAGCTCCATCGAGAACCATAGGTTCCTCTGATCAACGGGGGAAAACTCTACTTAAAGGATGCAAAAATATCCTGAGTTCTTCTAAACATTATAAAAAAATAATAAGGCTGTCAATGTTTTTTTCATGGGGTTCCATTTACAAAATTGACCCCACCCAAAATCTATCTGCAGTGATTTTTTCTCTTTGGTCAATGAGCCGGGCCGAATTTCTTCCCTGACCTGCGGCGTCTTTTTCTGCGCGAGATCCGACCGAATCTCCTCTTCTCCGGGGCGGGAGCCCCCAACCCCTTCGGCCACCATGGGAGAAGATCTTCAGGGACAGCCCGGCGGAGCAGACCGGGTACGGACTCTCCTTTCGCCCGGGCCACAATGCCAAAGAAAAGGACAGCCTCCTGAAGATATTTCTTGGCCCTGAATTTCTTTGGGATCATTTCCTGTCGGATAAATTTCCTCAAACTCGGCTGAGCGATCAAGATCTGAAAAATGGCCTCCCTGATTCCCTTTGGAATAGAGAATGGGATCAGCGCCTGATGCATGGCCAGATGGACCGTCTGCACAAAATAGAGGTGCCTCTCCCTTTCACCGAGAAAGGGGTGTTCGTGTGAAACGGCCTGAAGGAACGGGGTGAGGAAGAGGGCAAGGAGAACCGCTTCAGAAACGGGCTTTCCGCTCTGATTCAATTCATCAACGAAATGAAAGAGGGATAAAAGATATTCCCTGTCTTTCCACTTAAAAGGATTGCGGTCTCCAAAGGCCCTCTGAAAATCAGGGAAAATAGAGAGGAGAAGGTTGGTTTGTAACATCAGTTTGAGGGAGCCCTCGGCAACACCTTCTTTGAGATCCCGGAGGAATTCATCGCGGACACGGGAAGGGGAGCAAGTTCTTATCTCTTCACGGTGCTCAAGGATAGCCCGGTAAGTCGGGTCGGCAATGGTAAAACCGGTTCGGGCGGCATGGCGGATGACACGGATCATCCGGACCGGGTCCTGCCTGAACCGTTCATCGGGATCGCCGATCGTCCGGATGACCTTTCGCTCGAGATCCGCCATCCCGCCCACGTAATCGATGATTGAAAAATCGGCGATATTATAGAACAGGCCATTGATGGTGATGTCCCGACGGAGGGCATCCTCCCCGGGCGTTCCAAAGCTGTCCTTTCGAATGATGCTCCCGTCTTCCGATTCGATCTCCTCGAACTCGGAGCGGCTCCGGAATGTGGAGACCTCAATAATCTTTCCGCCGCGAAAGAAGACATGGGCCAGCCTGAACCGGCGTCCGATGATCCGGCTGTTCCGGAAGAGGGCACGGATCTCATGGGGATGGGCATTGGTAGCGACGTCAAAATCTTTGGGGACTCTTCCAAGGAGAAAGTCGCGCACGCTTCCTCCGACGAGGTAGGCCAGGTATCCGTTTCGATGAAGGCGGTAAAGAACCTTCAGGGCTTCCTCGTCAATCATCTTCCTTGAGATGGAATGTTTCGATCTCGGGATGACAACCGGCGCTATTCCAGAAGCATGATCGCTTCCGGAGTGCAGACCTTGATACACCGGGGTTTTCCTCCACACAGATTACAGTGGTAAGCGTTCTCACCGAGAACCGGCAAAGCATCAAAGGGGCAGCGCTCGGCTCTTGCCCTATTCCAGGTAAATTTCCGCCTTTCCTGTTTCATGGCCACCTCTTCACCATCCAGACATTTCATTTCCGTGCATTGATGACAGAGGACGGGGAGGTTCAGGCTTGTACTGAGATCATCCTTCTGGATGCGGATTCCCGATTTCTCTACATTGATGAATCCGAGGTGGAAAAGTGAGCAGACCATTTCACAGAGATGGCACCCGCTGCACTTCTCTTTGTTAACCTTGACTCTCATTGTTTTGAAGATAAAAAGTCCGTTATTCGGTCAAGGTTAAGATGCCCGTTTCGTCAAGAGGTTACGTTAGCCGTCTTAAATTCTTACCCTTCCCCTTTGACGCTAAACGATACGGGCTTCCTAACCTTTACCTTACCCCGATCCCTGTTCGATCAACCCCAATTTTTCGAAGTTCTCTCTTTTAGGTATTCCATTCTTATCCCAACCATGGAGTTGATAATACTCATCCAGCATCTTGTCAAATTCTCTTCTCGAAACGTATTCCCCCCTGGCTGGTCCCTCCGGGATAGGCTCGTTGAAATACCTTCCTGGAAGCGTATCGTCCTTGCGAGAAATCCCGTCCCTGACCAACATCATCCTTTCGAGAGTAATAATCCTTTCGCCGATCGATTTCAATTCATTGGGGCTGAAACGGAGGCCCGCTGCAAGAGAGATCAACCTGGAAAACTCTTTGTACCGGGGTGCGTGGGGACTCGAAAAGACAGTCAGGAACCGGCAGAACCCTATCGAATCGCAGACCGCGTTGAGGAGCTCGTGCCACCAGACCATCCTTCCCTTCCCCTGGTAGGAAGAGAATTGACTGCTGACAGGACCGCCGTAAATCTTATGGAGAACCTCCTCGGGAAGGCCCAGGGCGTCGATTGAGGGGCGGCTCCTCATGTGACAGGCTCCCCGCGTGGCAGTCGCCATCCCCAGGGCAAAACTCTTGGGAAGCCGTTCGTCGGTCATCTCAATGGGAAAGTCCTTGATATCAAGAAGGTAATCCCGGGAAGGTTCTCCCAGAATCTTCTTGGCCGAAGAACCTTCGGCCAGAATATCGCCAAATCCCTTCCTCGCTGCAATCCGGTGGATCAGTGCGAGGATAACGGAACCATCACCCCATTTCAGAGGAATCCCTGTGATTCCTTCGGAAATGATTCCACGCTGATAGAGCTCCATGGCCCAGGCAATGTAGGAACCCGTTGAAATGGTGTCAAGGCCATAGCGGTTACAGAGATCCGTGGCATAGATGATGTTTCGGAGGTCGAGGTTCCCAAGTTTCGTTCCGAGGGAGCCGATGGAGGCATATTCAGGCCCTTCTCCATTCGTTCCCTTATAGGGTCCTTCTGTGATCGAGAACCGGTGTCGGCAGTGGACAGGACAACTGAAGCAGGAAAGCATCCCCGTGGAGTAAGGCTCCAGGGCCTCGGCCTCCAGCAGATGTCCCTGATCCCCAATAGCCGTGGATTGATTATTACGAACGCTCAGAAAACCCATGGCATTGGCATACTGAAAGAGAAGGGGGGTACCGTACCTCCCGAGGGCTTGAGCCCACTTTGTCTCCATCAAATCCTTCATCTTCTTCTGATAGTAGTCCAAATAATTTTCGGGATCCGAAATAGTGATGTCGAGGGTTCCCCTTACAGCCACTGCCTTCAGCTTCTTGGAACCCATGACCGCTCCCATGCCGGTCCGTCCAGCCGAATTCTTCAACCCTGTCCGGATGGCTGCGTATCGGACCAGGTTTTCTCCGGCAAGGCCAATGCAGGCGGTTTGAGCCCTTTCGTCTCCGAGCTCTTCCCGTATTCTGTTCTGTGTTTCAACGGTATCAAGGCCATTCAGATTCCCGGCGTCCCGGATCTCAACATCACCATTTTGAACCACGAGGTAGACGGGGTTGGAGCTTTTCCCTGTGATCACAAGATGGCTGAGACCTGCTTTAACCAGTTCTGCTCCAAAATCTCCTCCCATATTCGAATCGCCAAGATGACCGGATTCAGGAGATCTGGCCGTAATGTTCATGCGCGAGCCGAAGCCGAGTGTTCCGGTCAGAAGACCGGCTCCGAAGATGAGCGGGTTTTGAGGAGAAAAAGGGTCCGGGATGCTGGAGTAGGACCTGGAGAGGAGATACATGTTCATTCCTCTCCCACCCAGGAATTTTCTGCGAAGTTCCGAAGAGATTGTTTCGATCTCGACCGAGCCAGTGCTGAGGTCAATAAAGGCAAGTTTTCTACTGAGAGCCATGTCAGGAACTGAATTATAACAGAAAAACGAAGGGTTGCCACCCCCTTACTCCCCCTGGGAGATATTGGTCTGTGGGAATGAATTCAAGACCCACGTTGGATTCTTAAAAAAGCAACATCTGGGTGAATAAGCATAATTGATTTCAATGGGTTATAGTGAACAGTCTTGACAGGCCTCTTGCACAAACATATAATTCACTCATTCAAGCATCTCCATCCCTTTTAACCCCGAAAGGAGATACTGTTTACCTCCCTTTCGCAAAGGAAGGGCATGGTGGATTTCAGGGGTCGCTTCAAGCGGCGTCGTGGATGATGGCGATCGCCTCAAATTCCTTGAGATTCTCAAGGATTATCATGATCGTCATGGTATTCTGGGGGGTGTTAGGAACATTGAAAAGGGAAACCAAAATACCAAAGATAGATCTCTCTTGGCGGCAAAGAGGTTAAAGAAGGAAATGGTTTCTGAAAAGGAATTATCAAGACTCATCAGGCAACTTGAGTCAACTTTCAAGGCCTGACACCAGGCCACCCGCGGATTGCCGGGACACCTGATTTCCGGTGGGCTTTGCGTTAGCCTTCCGCCAAAGGAAGAGGGGGGCCAGGAGAACCTGATGGTATGAATACCCGGAAGGATGAATCCTCAGAACCAATTGCATTTAGCACCACGCAAGGCGAATGCTATGGCTGTGATCTATTCACAGACCTGGATGACATGATGTTGTGTGCCGAGTGCGCTTCGAAGCTCGACCGTGACATGATCAGACTCAGAGAATGGGATCGTTCGGTAACAGCATGGACAACGCCAAAGGACAAACGAGAATCACTTCGCGATGCTGTTGTCAAACAATACGGCAGACCTCTGGAGTTGATCGCGGACGAGGGTGACGCTACCCAGACGACAAGAAAGCGACGCAAGAAAAGGAGAAATCGCTAACCACTCGATGAACCACATGCGAGAAAGGGCCATGACTCATTTTCAAGGCTCAACGCACAGCCGCGCTGGTCACGCATGGCGTTGTTCGGCCGGAGGAGAAGAAAGGATCGGAGGTTGCTAGGATATGTTAAAAGTAGGCCGCAACGATGAGTGTCCCTGTGGAAGTGGCAAGAAATACAAGAAGTGTTGCCTTCTTGACCCGGATAGGAATGCCGAGATAGGCAGAGCGGCATCCATTGCGAAGACTTATGAAGAACTCTGTCAAGTACTGGCTAAGCCAATAGAAATCTACCGCCTCAAGGTAGAACTCATCCGCATGCGGTTCGAGGTAATGGAAGAGGAAGTGTCAAGGACTTTTGAAATGCGCGGCAATGATACGCTGTACGATTTCCACATGAATATTCAACGTGCTTTTGAGTGGGATAACGACCACATGTTCTCATTCTTTCTTGGCGAGAAGTTGTGGGATCGAGATCACGAGTACTCAGCTAATCCACTTGGAGAGCCAATGCCTCCCGTTCTGGGTAAACCTACCATGTCGGCTGACGATGCCGAGCTTCGTGATTTGGGGCTTTCGGTGGGGTTCTCTTTCTGGTATCTATTTGATTATGGCGATGAACTGGTCCACAAAGTAACCTTAGAAGGAATACGTGAAATGACACCCCAGGACACGCAGCTTCCCAGGATAGTCAGTAGGGTAGGTAAGGCGCCGCCCCAATATGAATGGGAGGAAGAGGAAGAGGAGAATGAGGATAAATAGAAGCGATCCGTGCTATCGCACTGGCAGAAGGGAAAGCTGCCAAGGTGTCAAGGGGAGCCCCCACGGGCAGACCCGGCTTGTTCGTTTGGAAATAGGTTTCCCGTGCGATTTAGAATTCGATTTGTCTCTTTGGCTGAAAAAGACTTGATGGAATGCAGGATGCTTGACAAGGACCACCACTTTCCCGGTTCCTGCTCCAGTGGAGATGGAAGGACGTGAACGTGATCGGGTATTACGACCCCACTCCATAGATCATAACGATCGCCGTCGAAATGCAGACAGATGTGAAGGATCTTTTCTCTCGCCGAGGGAGGGAAACTCACGTTTCTCGTGAGGTTTCTTCGGGTGATCGGGAAGTCTTGCCTGTGGGAACCATCTACCATCTCTTCCAGGATAGCGCCGAGGTGACGCCGTGGCAGCGGCAGGCGGTGCTGATGAGAATCAGGCCGCTGGGATGGGACATCACCCTCTGTTTAATTTCCATCAAGGCCTCGAGCAACACCACCCGCCGAAATCCTCCTACGCCTGGCCCGAGCTGTTCGCTCCGGATGACCTTTGAATCAAATGGCCCGTGTAACTCCATCAACATTTTGTAAAGGGGTTTCGGCCGCCTCTTTCCCGTTACGGTGCAATGCCGGGCAGGTTCCGGGCAATCCTCCGGGCACAGAAAATTGGCAAAGCTTGTATAGAGGTCACCCTTTTTTCCGCTTATCGGATTGGGCAGTGAGGGAGGGGTTGAAACTTTTCCCCTTCGTGCACCGAGGGCCCTCAATCTTAAAAGGATAAATTCAAAAGCCAGATGGAATGGGACGGCGGGGATGATGTAATCAACCGACAGACCTTCCGGCAGAAATCGGTCGAGGGGTGATCGACCGTCGCTGAGGGCGGTCTCAACTGGAAGCGCGGAGACTTTCCGGAGCGCCCTGCTGCTCTTATCAATGACGGTGATCTTTGAGAGAGGGTTCTTTTTTAGAAGCTCCCCGGCTGCCCGGCTTCCAAAGTGGCCACAACCGATAATGAGGTATGAGCGAGGTTTCATCTGTAGTCACAGTTTAGCCGAATCATTTCCCCGGTGCAACCGGACTTGACCATTTCTACATTGACAGGGTATCCTGCTTATGTTAGTTTTACCTCGATGTCATCCTCATTCCTTTGGTACAGGTTATACAGGCAAGCCGAGAGTGGGATCACTCAGAAAGGAGGAAAAAGAGATGTGTGGTGGAATCACGAGGAGAGATTTTCTGAGGAATTCAGTGGTCGGTGGTGTGGTGTTAGGAAGCGGAGTCGGTATCTACGAGATTGCCTTCGGCCAGACAAATTTGAGATTCAGCACCTGGCACGTGCCGGTGAGCCGTGAGGTGAAGACCGTCTGGGAGCCGATGCTGAGCGAGTTGAAAAAGAAGAGCAAGGAGAAGATCTCCTATACCCTGTACGCCGGGGGAGCCCTGGGGAAAGCGCCAGAGCACTACGATATCGTCAAGAAAGGGCTTTCGGACATGGGCTATTTTACCGCCACCTTCACACCCGGACGTTTCCCGCTCACCGATGTCCTCTCCCTTGCCGCCTGGGTGGATGGAAAGGATATTGCCACGGATATCGGGAATGCGATGTACAAGAGGGTCCTCCATAAGGAATTCGAGGGCGTGAAGATGGTGGAGTTAAACGGGTGTATCCAATCCTTCCTGTGGACGAAAAAACCCGTACGGTCCCTTGAAGATGCCAAGGGGATGAAAATAAGAACTCCCGGGGGCCATCAGACCAACTACATCAAAGCCATCGGGGCAGAACCCGTTTTCATGCCCCTCGGCGATGTCTATATGGCGGTGGAAACGGGAACCGTGGATGGCCTCGTGACGTGCCCGCCCATGATCCTTGCCTTCAAACTTCACGAGGTGATCAAGCATGGCGTCATAGCTACCTTTGGCTGTGTCTCCGAAGGGGTCGTCATGAATGAGGGAAGCTGGAAGAAGCTGCCGGAAGACCTCAAACCGGTGCTGGAGGATGTGTGCCACAATCCCTTCCACACAACGGGCGGATTGACCAGGGACGTTTACAAGGTGATGGTGAAGGAGATTGCGGACAGAAAAGTGGAGCTCTACAACCTGCCTTCAAAGGAGGCGGATCTCTGGTCTGAACGGTTCCGAGACGTGACCAGAAAATGGGTGGCGGACCTGGAGGCTAAGAATCTTCCTGCTAAAGACGTCGTTAAGATGTATAACGAAGAATGCGAAAAACGAGGGGTCAAGGTGGCCGCATTCCCGCCGGAATGGAAATAGGACAGGGGCATCCGATCAGGAATGAAGAATGTAGGGGCACACTGCTGTGTGCCCTTACGAATTTTCCCCTGTTGAGGGTTGCGGTAAATTCGGAGGGAATGGATGATTTGGGAAAAGGCGAAGAAAGCAATACATCGATTAACCTTTTACGTCAGTGTTGTGGGCATGGCCTTTCTCATTCCCCTGATGTTGCTTACCACCGCGGATGTGATCAGCCGCGGTTTCTTTCATAAACCCATCCCGGGGAGCATGGAACTTTCCGAATACATCCTTGCAGTCTTCATCCTTCTCGGAGCAGCCTATACCCAGCAGGTGAAAGGACACGTGGGAGTTGATTTTCTGACGTCCCGGTTATCTCCCCGCATTCA
>Ga0315282_10015501_pt1 | contig 11233 bp, 12 predicted proteins | sample YL17G07_20_MG_FD_203693 | JGI IMG/M metagenome (GOLD analysis project Ga0315282, IMG submission 203693) | Sediment microbial communities from Yellowstone Lake, YNP, Wyoming, USA - YL17G07_20 | ecosystem: Environmental > Aquatic > Freshwater > Lake > Sediment | place: USA: Wyoming | collected...
GCCGGTACATTTTTTCCTATATCAACTCGAACCGCCTGGTGGGCCGGCCCGATTGGGATATCGATGTGCAGAAGACCGGATTCACCAACGAAGCGGGCGACTGCCTGGTGATGCAGCTAAATGCGGAGGGCCGCTCGCTGATCATGATATTTCTGGATGCCTATGGAAAGCTCACGCGCTTTGCCGACGCTCGCCGCGTCCTCAGGCAGTTGGCGCTTTTGCAGAAAAAGTAGGTGGTGGGTGGAGAGTTCAGGGGCGACGCTCGACGCGTGCCAGGAGCGAGCCCTCAACAGGGTTTCCTGGCTGACCCAGAACTGCTTTCCGCAAGTTCACACGTCGGAACCTGCCTCAGATCTTCCTATTCTTGATGACCGCTTCCAGCTCTCCCCGCGCGAGGTGGACGGACACATCCGCGCCAATCGCGATCTGCGCCGCGTCGCGGACTACTTTTCCCTCCGCGTCCCGCGTGATGGAATAGCCGCGTTCCAGGATCGTGCGCGGACTGCGCTCCTTCAACACCGATTCCAGTTGCGCCAAACGATTGCGCCGCTCCGTTAGAAAACGGCGGAAGTCGTTCTGAAACCTCTGCTCGCGCTCTTCGAGAGCGGCTCGTCTCAGCATAAGGTGCCGCGTGAAATCGTATCGCATTACGCCCGCTGAGGCGCGCAGCCAATCCTGCCGCGCCATGTGCAGGCGCGAGCGCATCAGCCGTTCGAGCGCGCCTACGCATTCATCCACGCGCTGGGCGCGCTCGGCGATGCGTGTGGCGAGCGTCTGGAAAACGTAGTGCATGCGAAGTTCCGTCAGCGTCTGGCGGGCTTCGGAAAGTTTCAGGTGAATCATCTGCGCCATGTGCCGTGCACGATCGTGGAGCTCGGTCGCCAAATCCTGTTTGCCGCGCACCACCAATTCCGCCGCGGCCGACGGCGTGGGTGCCCGCAAGTCAGCGACAAAATCCGCAATGGTGAAATCCGTTTCGTGGCCGACGGCGGAAATTAGCGGGACCTTTGACGCGGCGATGGCCCGCGCCACCACTTCCTCATTGAATGCCCATAGGTCTTCCAGCGAGCCACCCCCGCGGGCGACGATCATCACGTCAACGGGCGCCTTGCGGTTGAAATACTCGATGCCCTGAGCAATTTCCTGGGCCGCCCCCTCGCCCTGAACTTTCACCGGATAGAGCAGCACGTTGATGTTGCGGAAACGCCGCTGGAGAATGCGGAGAATATCGCGGATGACAGCGCCCGTGGGCGAAGTCACCACACCGATGACGCGTGGCAGCATGGGCAGCGGCTTTTTGCGCGCGGGGTCAAACAGCCCCTCGGCCGCAAGCTTCTGTTTCAGTTGCTCGAAGGCGAGTTGCAGCGCGCCCAGCCCGGCTGGCTCCAGGAACTCCACGTAGAGCTGATATTCCCCCCGCGCTTCATAGACGCTCAGGCGCCCGCGGGCAATCACCGCCAGCCCGTCCTGCGGCTTGAATTTCAAGTAGCGCGCCTGGTTGCGGAAGCACACGGCACGAAGCTGCGCCGTCTCATCTTTGAGCGTGAAATAGAGGTGGCCGGATCCGGCCGCGCGAAGATTGGAAACTTCCCCGGTCACCCAAACATCCGGAAACTGCCTTTCAAGAAGGTTGCGGATTTCCAGGCTCAGCTCCGCCACGCTGTAGATCCGGCGCACCGGCCCGAAATTGAGGGAGGGTTGGGTCATGAGAAGACCGTCGGTTGTGCGTGGTTCGTAGTCAGTTGCTCCCGGTGATGCTTTGCGACAGACGACGGACAACGGGCAACGGGCAACGGACACTCTATCTTCGAGTCAAAAACGAAATCAACCAAAAGAACAGCGTCACCGCGGCGCTGAGCACCAGGCAAGTCACAATCGGGAAATAGAACTGGAAGTGTTTGCCCTTATACGCAATATCGCCGGGGAGCCGCCCGAGGCCAAGAAACGAAAATTTCGATCCGGCCATCAGGATCAACCCCAAGATCACAAGGACAATGCCGAGGATGACCAGGAACCGTCCCACTTGAAAATGGATTACGCCGCTCATCCCCATCATCGTCGCCGTCGGACGGGTGGATGTCAAGCCCGCGCGCCGCGTGGGGTGCGTACAAGCCGGAAGTCCCGAAGAAGGGCGAAGCTAAACCAGTGCGATGCCGGGAAAGAAGTAGCTGATTTCGTAAGTGGCCGTTTCCGGGGCGTCGGAGCCGTGCACGGCGTTGCTCTCGATGCTCGTCGCATAGAGCTTGCGAATAGTGCCCGGCGCGGCGTTGGCGGGGTTGGTGGCGCCCATCACCTCGCGCAGACGGAGGATAGCGTTCTCGCCTTCCAGAACCATTACCAGTGCGCTGCCTGAGCTCATGAAATTCGTCAGGCTCTCAAAAAAGCCTTTGCCGCGGTGGACAGCGTAAAATCCCTCGGCTTCCTTTTTGCTGAGCTTCACCAGCCGGGCCGCCACAATCTTAAATTGATGGGCCTCGAAAATTTTGATCATGTCGCCGATGTGTCCCGCCGCAACGGCGTCAGGCTTAATGATGGTCAAGGTACGTTCGGTTCCCATAGTTCTCCAATCAGAGTTAACCGGCGTGAAGCCTTGAGAGGGTGAATTCTGAATTCTAAGTGCTCAACCCTCGCATCGTACGTCCGGTCCATTTTCATAATTCATAATTTAGAATTCAGAATTTGTTTTAGCGTTTCGCCGATGAGCGCGGGACTTTCGGCGACGGCGATGCCGGCGGCCTGGAGCGCCGCGATCTTATCCGCCGCGGTTCCCTTGCCTCCGGAAATGATCGCTCCGGCATGGCCCATGCGCCGGCCGGGCGGGGCCGTGCGGCCTGCGATGAATCCCACGACCGGCTTTTTGACGTGAGCTTGGACAAAGGCCGCCGCCTCTTCTTCCGCCATCCCGCCGATTTCTCCAATCAGCACGATGCCGTGAGTGTCAGGGTCGTCATTGAAGAGCCGCAGGGCGTCGACGAAGGTTGTGCCAATGATGGGGTCACCACCGATGCCGATGCAGGTCGACTGCCCGATGCCCAGCGAGGTGAGTTGGCCCACGGCTTCGTAGGTCAAGGTTCCGCTCCGCGATACCACGCCCACGTGCCCTGGCAGGTGAATTTGACCGGGCATGATGCCAATCTTGCATTTGCCCGGAGAAATGATGCCTGGGCAATTGGGGCCGATCAGGCGTGTCGGCTTTCCGGCCAGGAAGCGGGCGGCGCGCACCATGTCGAGTGTGGGAATGCCTTCGGTGATAGCGACCGCGAGGGGAAGCCCGGCGTCCGCAGCTTCCATGATGGCGTCCGCGGCGAAAGCGGGCGGAACGAAGATGACGGACGCGTTTGCGCCGGTCCTATCCACGGCTTCCTGCACGGTGTTGAACACCGGGATGCCGTCGACGCTGGTCCCGCCTTTGCCAGGAGTCACGCCTGCGACAACCTTGGTGCCGTAGGCAACAGCCTGCTGGGTGTGGAACATCCCCTCGCGGCCGGTGAGGCCTTGGACCAACAAGCGAGTGTTTTCGTTGACTAAGATAGCCATAGAATTGATTCATTGCTCCATCGGTTCATTGATTCATTGGCACGATCATCGGCCTTTTGCCGTATGCTGAGATGCGGCAAAGATGGCGAGCAACTCGGTTGCTTCCTTGTGTAAATTTCCCAATCTCGATTGTGCGACAATGTTTGTCTCAACCAGGAGCTCCAGCCAGAAAACGCTTTCATCGATCTCTTCCACGACGACACCGATCTTGGCAACAAACTCGGCTTTTGATCGCGCGCGGCAAACAGCGCGATAATTGGCGGCCACGGATGTGGCGCTACGCAATAGTTGCCTTCCAATGACCCGCGCCACGTCCGTCTTGGGCAAAGCCTGAACCAATCGGATCACGCGAATCGCAAACTGTTTGCTGCGCTTCTTGTGTTCCTCTGCTTGATAAATTTTCTCCATCCGCGACCCTCAAAGGAACAATGAAACAATGAGTCAATGGTTCAATGAGACAATTTGCGCGCTGCCGCGACGACTTTTTCCGCCGCCTCTTTCATATCGTTGGCAACCTCGAAGTTGAGGCCGGACTCCTTCAAGATTCTCTGCCCGAGTTCGACGTTGGTTCCTCTCAGCCGCACGACGATGGGCACTTTGATGCCAAGCGTTTTCGCCGCGGCGACTACACCGCTCGCGACGATATCGCAACGCATGATTCCACCAAAAATATTAATGAGCACGGCGCGCACGTTGGCATCGCTCAGGATGATCTCAAATCCGTGGCGCACCTGCTCTTCGTTGGCGCCGCCGCCCACATCCAGGAAATTCGCTGGGCGGCTACCCGCGTACTGAATGATGTCCATGGTGGCCATGGCGAGGCCCGCGCCGTTCACCATGCAGCCCACGTTGCCATCCAGGCGAATGTAATTGAGCCCGTAGTTTGAAGCCTTCACTTCCAGTGGGTCTTCCTCGTCCAGGTCGCGCAGTTCGCGGATGTCGGGGTGGCGTGAGAGGGCATTATCGTCAAAGTTCATCTTGGCATCGAGCGCCAGGGCGCGGCCGTCGCGCGTCGTGACGAAGGGATTGATCTCCACCAGCGAGGCGTCCGTGGCCTCAAAGGCGCGATAGAGGTTCTGAAAGAGGCGTGCTGCCTCGTTCACCACCTTACCCTCAAGCCCCAAGCCGAAGGCCAACTTGCGCGCCTGGAAGGCCTGAAAGCCGACACTGGGGTCGATGAATTCTTTCAGGATTTTTTCTGGATGCTCGGCGGCCACCACTTCGATTTCCACACCACCTTCGCTTGAGGCCATGAACACGGGTTTGCCTGAAGCGCGGTCGATGACGATACCGAGGTATAATTCGCGCGCGACCTGCAAGCCTTCCTCAATAAGCGCGCGTTTAACGACACGGCCCTCGGGCCCCGTCTGGTGAGTGACAAGGGTCATGCCCAGGATTTGGCCCGCCAAGGTCTCAGCTTCCGCGGGATTGTGAGCCAGTTTTACGCCGCCACCTTTGCCGCGGCCGCCGGCGTGAATCTGGGCTTTGACTACCACTGTACCGCCGCCCAGTTTTTCCGCCACGGCGCGAGCCTCATCGCGCTTCGCAATCATCTCGCCGCGCGGCACGGTGACTCCGAACTTTGCAAGAATCTGTTTCGCCTGATATTCGTGGATTTTCATTTTGAAAGCTGTTAGTCGCCTGTTGTCAGTTGTCCGTCGGCAGTTCTAAAGGGCTGAAGCGGGACCGGGAAGGAACAACTGGACGTGAAATCAAATTTCGGCAAAGCTGATAAAGCAGCTTACACTAGAATGTTCAGTTTGCTTACCTCGAAACCGAGAAGTATAGGAAATTCGCGCGAGAATTGCAATGAAAGGGCGATAAGGATTAGCAACGCACCAATGCGCATTGAAGAGACAATCCGCAAGATTGCGGCCGGAGGGCACCTCACGAGCGACGAAGCTCGTGAGGTGATGCAATTGCTCCTGTCGGGCTCCGTGCCGGACGAGGAAATCGTAGCGTTCCTCGCCGCGCTGCGCGACAAGGGCGAGCAGACCGATGAACTGGTGGGCTTTGCCGAGGTGATGCGGGCTCACGCCGCGGAAATATTGCTTGCGGCCGGAGTACGAGTTGAAAGCATCTCGCACCGAGAGCCCTTGCTTGACACCTGCGGCACCGGTGGCGACGGCCGCGGGACGTTCAACGTCTCGACGGCGGCCGCGCTGGTTGCGGCGGCGGCCGGAGTGCGGGTGGCCAAGCATGGCAACCGCTCGATTTCGAGCCGCTGTGGGAGCGCCGACGTGCTGGAGGCCTTGGGGGTCGCGATCGACCTGCCGCTGGAACGGATTCCTGCCTGTCTGGAAGAAGTCGGCATGGTCTTTCTATTTGCCCCGCGATTGCACCTTGCCATGAAGCACGTGATGAACGCGCGGCGGGCGCTCAAAACCAAATCGGTTTTTAATCTCCTTGGTCCGCTCACCAACCCCTTGGCCGCGACGGTGCAGTTGGTGGGGGTGTTTGACGCCGCCCGCACTGAGATGATGGCGCTGACGCTTCATGCTGTGGGCACGCGCCGGGCGTACGTGGTAGCGGGTTCGGATGGCATTGATGAGATCACGACCACGGGTCCGACTCGGCTTTCCTCCAGCACCGGCAACGAGGTCGAGACGCGCGACGTACACCCCGAAGAGTTTCGCCTGCCGCGCGCCTCAATTGAACAGCTCCACGGCGGCGACGCCGCGACCAATGCGCGCCTGCTTCTGAGTGTGTTGGAGGGTGAGCGCAGCCCCTATCGTGATGTGGTGCTGGCGAATGCCGCGGCGGCATTCACCCTGGCGGGAAAGGCGCAAGACTTTGCGGAAGGCGCTGAGCGAGCGGCAGAGGTGCTGGATTCCGGCGCCGCGCGCGCGAAACTCCGATCTCTTGTGGAATTCACGCAGCGCTACAAAAGCAGTGACAAGTGACAAGTGACGAGTGACAAGCAAACAGATGCAGAGCCGACGACGTGTGCGGATGTTAGCTTGTCACTTGTCACTCGTCACAGTCCTTCACAGGCGCAGGAAATTTCCAAGGAGTTGCTTGCCCGCTTTGGTCAGGATTGACTCGGGGTGAAACTGCACGCCTTCCACTTTCATTTCCCTGTGGCGAAGTCCCATAATGAGCCCGTCGGAAGTGCAAGCGGAGACTTCCAGACAATCGGGAAGGGTCTCGCGCGCAACGATCAGGGAGTGATAGCGCGTGGCAGGAAAGGGATTGGGCAGGCCCTCGAAGATGGTCTTGCCGTCGTGCTTGATTTGGCTGGTCTTGCCATGCATCAATTCCGGCGCGCGGATCACCTGCCCCCCGAAAGCCTGTCCGATGGCCTGATGGCCGAGGCAAACCCCTAGGATCGGTATCCGCCCGCAGAAAGCAGTGATGACATCGAGGCAGATTCCGGCTTCGGAAGGAGTCTTGGGGCCTGGCGAAATCACGATTCGCTCCGGCGCCTGCTCTTCAATCGCCTCCACGGTGGTTTGGTCATTCCGAACGACCTGGAGATCCGCGCCCAGTTCTCCCAAATATTGAACAAGGTTGTAGGTAAAAGAATCGTAGTTATCGATGACTAAGATCATGAAAACGCCTTTCGATAGAACCCCTCCAGATCATTATAGGAGAAAACCTTCGCCTGTGTAACCCATGATGGAGCGCCGGCTGATGAGGGTCTGGTTGCGCCTTTCAGAGCAAAGCGAAACTCCCGAAAATAAAGCCGCGCCACTTTGCCATCATAGCCATAGAGTGTCACCGAAGGATCGCCGAATTCCGTCACTTTGCCAATCGAATGCTTTTCCGTAGGCGGGCTGCCCTTGGAACATTCTCAACAGCTTGACTCCTATCCGTCTTTGGCATTCCTGGTAGGGCAAGGCTTTTCGCAATATTCAAAGCTATGCTCGGAAGATTCGAAGGGAGTAAAATGCGCGCAGGCCTAAAGTGTTTATGCGCGAAGGCACGAGCCGGGCAAAGCCACGCACTGGGAGAATAAACATGCTCAAATCTGGACGAAGGGATTTTCTTAAAACCGGGGTTTTCTCCGCCGCGAGTCTGGGTACTCTGGGGACGGTGGAGGGCGGCGGTTTTCTCGCTAAGGGGGAGAAAGTTCCACCGCTGAACGTCGCCCCTTCGCCGCCGCCTTTCAAACTGGGTCTGGTTACTTACAACTTGGCGAAGGACTGGGACATCGACACCATCATCAAAAACTGCGAGGAGACCGGGTTCGAAGGCGTTGAGCTGCGCACCACGCATAAACACGGCGTGGAAATTTCCCTCGCCAAGGCGCAGCGCGCGGAAGTGAAGCAACGCTTTGCCGCTTCCCGCGTGCGTTTGATGAGCCTGGGTACCACTTGTGAATTTGAGTCACCCGACCCCACCGTGGTGGAGAAGAACATCGAGGAGACGCGGCGCTGGTGCGAGCTGGCGCAGGACCTCGGCTGCGTGGGCGTGAAGGTGCGGCCCAACGGATTCCCCAAAAATGTTCCCGAGGACAAAACTCTCGATCAGATCGGCCACGCGCTCGCCCGATGCGGCGACATTGCCCGTGACCACGGGGTGGAAATCTGGCTGGAGGTCCACGGCACGGGCACCATGCTTCCGCCCAACACTCACCATATTCTCAGCGTGGCGAATCATCCCGCCGTGGGAGCGTGCTGGAATTCCAACGATACCGACGTGGTGGAGGGCTCCGTGAAACCGTCATTCGACCTGCTTAAGCCCTGGATCCGGAGTTGCCACATCAACGAGCTGTGCCGGACGCTGTCCGCCTGGGGCAGCGGGCTCAAAATCGCGCCGACGGTCAAACCCGGCTTCCCGCAATGGCAGAAACCTTATCCCTGGCGTGAACTCTTCACCCTGTTGCGCAGCATCGGGTTCGACCGTTACACCTACGCGGAGGTTCCCGAAAGTTGCGAGCCCATCCGCTTCATGCACTATTACCGCGCCCTGTGGCAATACCATGCGGCGTGAAAGTTAATCCGGAGTACGACCTTATTAGATAATATCTCTCTACGTATATCTCAGCCAACGAAGCAATTCCACCAGCGAAGGCCGTTTCCCGTACATCAGGATGCCCACGCGGTAGATTCTTGCGGAGACTTGCAGGATGCCGACAGTGGTCAGCACGCTGATGACCAGGGAGAGCGCGATTTGCCAAAAGGGCGGCGTCTGCATGGCGATGCGCAGGACCATGAGGATGGGAGCGAAAAAAGGAATCATCGAAAGCGTGACCGCAGTTGCCGAGCTGGGGTCGCGCATGACGATGGGATAAAGAATGAAGGAAACGACGAGCATCAAAGTGACGGGCATTTGGACTTGCTGCAATTCTTCGTCACTTGAAACCATGGCGCCCAGGGCCGCGTACAGGGAGGCATAAAGAAAGTAACTGACCAGGAAGAAGGTAACCGCATAAATCAGTAGTGCCGGCGGCAAATGCAGATTCGGCAGCGACGCCCCCGGCACCATCGCTGAGGCCATCGACGCTCCGTAACCGGTGAGCAAGATCCCGGTGAGCCCCCAGATCAGATACTGGGTAAATCCCACCGCCCCCACACCCAGAATTTTCCCCGTCAAGAGATGAGAGGGCTTGACCGAGGAGGCCAGGATTTCGACGATCCGAGTGGTTTTTTCCTCCACAATTGAGCGCATAGTTCCGATGCCGTAGACCGCAAGTGTGATGTAGAGGATCATGACGACGCAAATCCCCACGAAAAACGTCTGCCCTTTTTCCTCGGCTTCCCCCGTTTTCGTGACCTTCACCAGCGAAACGCCCACGCCGCGTACGACTTTGCTCAGATCGTCGAGGCGAATGCCGCGATTGTTCAGCCGGCGCTCGACAACCGCGTTGTTGACGGCGCGGGTGAGCGCTTGGGTGGTTTGAAAATCCCCCGGGTTCCGCGTGTGAAACGCCGCGGCTTTGCCCTCCAGAATATCCTTCGGTACCTCGAGAAAGCCATCGAGCCGACCCTGCCGAATTTGCTCGTTCAGTTCCTGGCGAGCCTTCTCCTCAGACGCGGGGCGGTCCCAGACGCGAACGATTTCGTAACCCGGTTGCCCATTCGGCAACTTCTCTTTCATCCCCGCCGCAATTTGCGGAGCGAGGTCGCCGAGATTGTCCAGAAGGGAAATCTTCAGAGTGTGATCCGTCTTGCGCGTCGCCAGGACCAGCGTGAGGGCTAGGATGCCCACGCTGAAGACTGGCAGTCCGAACGTGATGAGGATGAACCCCTTGCTGCGGATGCGCGTCAGGTATTCGCGTTTGAAAACCAGCCAGATTTTACGCATGCCCCTCCGAGACTTTCTCGATGAAGATATCGTTTAGTGGCGGCTCGACCAGCTCAAAGCGCGTCAGGCGCACACCGCGCGCCACGGCCGCCTTGAGAATCTCCTGGGGGTCCGCGCCCGGCCGCAGCTTGGCCTCCACAGCCGCGCCGAAGTGATTGACCTTCTCCACCAAATCCGGCAGGTCAAGAAAATTGCCGTCGCCGGTATACTCCATGCGCAGGGTATTCTTGCCATACGACTTCTTGATGGCGCATAAGTCGCCCGCCAGCACGCTGCACCCGTGGTTGATCAGACAAATCGCATCGCACATCATTTCCACCTGTTCCATGCGGTGGGTGGAAAGGATGATGGTGGAGCCCTTCTCGCGGAGGTCCAGCATTATGTCTTTGATCAGCGTGGCATTAACCGGGTCGAGGCCGGTAAAAGGTTCATCGAGGATTAAAAGCGGCGGCCGGTGAATGACCGCCGCGATGAACTGCGCTTTTTGTTGCATCCCCTTGGAAAGATCGTTGATCTTTTTTTCCGACTAGGCGGCGAGACCCAGGCGCTCCAGCCATTCGTGGACACGCACGGACGCTTCCGCCTCGCTCAGTCCTTTCAGCGCCGCCAGAAAAACCAGAACCTCGCGCACCTTCATCCGGGCGTATAAGCCCCGCTCCTCGGGGAGATAGCCGATCAGGTCCTGCGTGCGGTCGCTGGCGGGCTGCCCAAACACCCGGATGGCGCCCTCATCGGGGGCCAGGATGTGCATGATCATTCGCAGAGAAGTGGTTTTGCCTGCGCCATTGGGGCCGAGCAGTCCAAAAACCCCCCCTTGCTCAACGTGCAGGCTGAGGTCGGATACCGCCACGACCGTGTCAAAACGCTTGGTCACATGTTCGACAGCGATAGCTTCCATCGGTGAGTCTTTCCGCTACGTTCTCGTAGCTAGGGTGAAGAACCGGAAGCAAAAGGTGATTTGTAGCATCAAATGGGTGAAGAACGCAATTCGGGGTGGATAGCGGTAGTGGTGGAGAAGTGTCTGTACGGAACAAAAGGTATCGAGTAAGATAGGCGTCCTTTTCAAGATTACATTTGGAGAAGCAAGCCAACATGCGCAACGTAGTGATCATTGGTTCGGGGTGCGCGGGTCTAACCGCCGCCATCTATGCGGCGCGCGCCAATTTGAAGCCGCTGGTCATCCGCGGCGTGGAAGCCGGCGGGCAGTTGACTCTGACAACACTGGTGGAGAACTTTCCGGGATTCCCCAAGGGTGTGCAAGGACCGGAACTGATCGAGTTGATGCAAAAGCAGGCCACCGAGTTCGGCACGGAGTTTCTGGAAGGTAACGTGACGAGGGTGGACCTTTCGCAACGGCCCTTCGTGCTGGAGGTGGGGCAGGAGCGGCTGGAAACGAGGACGCTCATCATTGCCTCAGGAGCTTCGGCGAAACTCCTGGGGCTTGAGT
>Ga0315282_10015502_pt1 | contig 11233 bp, 8 predicted proteins | sample YL17G07_20_MG_FD_203693 | JGI IMG/M metagenome (GOLD analysis project Ga0315282, IMG submission 203693) | Sediment microbial communities from Yellowstone Lake, YNP, Wyoming, USA - YL17G07_20 | ecosystem: Environmental > Aquatic > Freshwater > Lake > Sediment | place: USA: Wyoming | collected...
TAATTGCTTACGAACCAGAACTGTAAAATCATATAAACCATAATCATGCAGAACGGCTACGTTTTTTGCAAAGCGGGTCTTACAATAATCGAAAAAGAAACAAGGATCAGCGTAATAAAGGTCTGACCGCATGTATTCAAGATCAGAGTATTTCGTTAACAGGTTGAAAGAGAATCCTTTAATACTCAGGTTATTGATCTTGTGAAGCTCTGCAATCACATAGTCTGTCCAATCTGATTGGCTGATTTCGGACTTTATATTGAAAGTTCCACTTATAACAGCATAATCCGAAGCAGTCAGTTCTTGTAAGTTTGTGGTGAATTTACAGCGAGGATTGTCAACAAAATGTTGGCGAGCTGTATTAACCATGCTTTCTAAAACATCATACCCTGTGTAATTAAAGTTAGCTCCCAGGTTGTCAAGGTAAGAAACAAGCCCTCCATATCCACATCCATAATCCAGGATCGTGAATTTTTGCGACAGGTTACAGACTTTAACGATTTGGGCGAAACGCAAATCTTGCGAATTTTCAGAATTCCAATCTACACCTTGCGGTTTAGCGCCATGAACAGCTAAGAGATATTCGTAATGTTTTTTAACCTCATCGTAATTAGGAACGAAACTCATTTTACCTCATTGTAAAAATATAATTGGGGGCATCTGGGCCAGCCATGAACAGCAGGTCGATAATCGAAACGTTTTGATCGAACGGTGGGTAAAGTTGAGGATATTCCGGATAAACGTAGTTAATGTATTCCAGGCTAATTCCGGCCGCATCGAATTTTTCAGTTTCAATATAATCGCGGGCAGATGGACCACTGATATAGTGAGTAGCACCAACAAATTTTAAAATCTGGATCAGGCGGTCAGTCCTTATACCGCTTATGTTTAACTGTGATGATCGCAGGAATTGAGTTTTATCAATTCCCAACTGCCGGGCAAGGGTAATGGTTGTTTCAATGGTGAAGTCAGCCAGGAATTCTGGCTTCCGCAGGAAGAACCCTTCAAGCAGGGGTGCATATTGGTGAAAATAAGGGGCTTTACTGTAGGCTTGCTGGATGGCTTTCCAGTGTTTTTCATTCCAGTCTGTGCTCCAGGAGATTTTAACCTGGTTGATTGGGATATTCTGATCAACCACGCCCTTGGAATGCACAGGAATGGTCAACCACTGGCTACCCTGGAAGGTTTTAATGCGGTTACGATTTCGCCAACCATGTTTATCATACTGGACATCGTCATAAAATATAAACAAGTCAGCTTTTTGAATCTGGTGGAAATAACCACGCCAGGGAATATAGGATGGTTGGAGAATGACAACATTCATAATAGCAGGAAGTCGTTCATTCCTTGGTCGAGGTTTCGGTGACTGTTTCTGAAATCACATAAGCTGGGCGGTCCATACTACGGTCGAATATCCGGGCCAGGTATTCGCCGAAGATTCCGATGACGAAGAGTTGGGTGCCACTGAACAGTGCAATGATTGAAGCCAGGAACGGAAAACCAGGAATACTACCTGAGAAGAAATATGTACTCACTACATAAATAAAAATTATAAATCCAAAAACTGTGAAACCAAATCCGACCATGCTGGCCAATCGTAAAGGTGCTGTGCTGTAACCGGTTAAAATTAATATAGCATGTGTTATGAGCCTGGAAAAATTATAGTTAGAGTGTCCCATTTGGCGAGGGGCTTGATCCACCGGAATGGTAGCGAAATGAGAGGTTCCCCAGGAAAGTAAGACATCCAGAATTACGTTGGGCGATTGGTAATTCTCAAATGCTTTGCGCAGGTTCGTTCTGAATGCGCGGAAAGAACCGATGTCTCGGATGTTAGGGATTCCCATGACCAACGCCAGTATACGCTTCGTAATCTTCGAGAATAAATTACGCCAGAAGGAATGAGGTAATTTTTTTGGCACCCCATAAACCACATCATATCCTTCTGCCAGCTTTTCAAGCAAAAATTTTATCTCTTCCGGTGGATGCTGTAAATCATCATCCATCGTAATCGTTATTTCATAACGGGCAGCGCGAACACCGCACAGTAATGCATTGTGCTGACCATAATTACGCATCATGTTTATCCCCGTAATCCAGGAATATTCTTTGGTCAATTGGAGGATAACCTTCCAAGATTGGTCGTGACTGCCATCATTGACCAGAATCAGTTCATATTGGTAGCAGAGCTGCTTGAGAGCAATCTCCAGCCGGGCAGCCAGCTCCTGTAAAGTGCTTTCACTGTTATAAACTGGAACGACAACCGAACAAGTGTATGGCATGTGGTTTACTATCCGCATTTAAGCTGGGTTAGCAGATTATTTATCTTTAATCGCGATTCAGGGTCAGGTGGTAAATCATCGATGGCTCGATTCCAAACGTGGCATAATCCAGAGATAAACGCGGGATTTCCTTCCGATAATTTCTGGGTCAGTTGGATGGCAGAATCGTATTGATTGGTATGTGTGTAAGCTTCTACCAAGGGCAGTTCTTCAGTTGGCAGCAGCGGTGTAAAACCTAAATTTTCAGCTTGATTCCTGATTTCAATGACTTTTTGCCAGTCGCCTGATTGCTTGGCCAGCTCAATTTTCTCGAAGTAATAACACCAGGTATGTGAAGGTTCGCTGCCAAATAAATTGGCTGGAGGAACGACAGGTGGGTTGGCGTCAGGCAGGATGTTTTTTAGATTGGACAGGTGGATAGCCGCTTTAAGTTCATCGGGTAGGTCCGGGATAGTCTGTTGATCGTTGTATTTTTCATCCATCACGCGTAAACAGCCGGGAATAGGTTGGTCGATTATCACCGATTGAGAAGTGTTGCCAATAAAAGACATGGCGCGGTAATTAAATTGTACAGGCTTATCAGGGGCGAGGGTTGGGAGTGATTTATTTAAGCGAGCTTTGGTGTAAAGCAAGATATATGGCATGGAATCAGAAGGCTTAAGGTCTGGAGCATAAATCAAGTTAAGTGGGGCAGATAAAGAATAATCACTATAATACGGCAGGGGTAATTCATCAGTAAGCAGCATCGTCCCTGGTTTTATACCAGGCATGCGCCAGGTCAATTGCCAGAAGAAACTACGTTCAGTTTCCCAGGCGCGCCGGAAGGAATTGGCATTTTGGGTCTGTTTGCCGGCCGCCAGGGCAATTAAAAGTGCCAGGATGACCGCTTTTCTTTTTTCTGTTTTAATCAGGTATTCAATCAGGCCAACCATTAGGAAACTGGAACCGAGCATCATTGAAAGCATGAAACGGTCCCATGGGAAATCCAATCCAATAGGAAGGCCTGCTACCCAGGATGGTAACCTCCCAAGCAGGATGCCCAGGATGCCAATCATGATTGCCTGTAATCCCCATTGATCTACCTGCTCATTGGCTGGATCGGAGTCCTGGTTTGCATCAGTCTTCAGTAATAATAAATAAGCCAGGGTAAGCGCGAAAGTTAAAATTGTCACAACTAGAAAAAGTAAAGTAGAAGAAGCTTCTAACGGCAAAGAAAAAAGCTGAATGGTTTGCGTCCAGGCAGCAAATCCAGCTTTGCCGAGGCTATCAAATAATGACGAGAAGGTTTGGACGAATGGGGTATTAAGTCCACCTGAAGAAAAATCAAAAACCTTGATTTCGTACCCATTGTAGGTAGAAGAGCTAAGTAGCATGAAGCGATAAATGGAATAACCTGCCAATGCGACCAGGTATGGCAGCCATTGGACCAGGGTTTGTATGGCTCGTTTCTTCCTATCTTGCACAACATTCGAGATGACGATCCATAGGAATACCGGTCGTAAAAATTCGAGGCCGTAGAAATATTCGGTTGAGAGCAGGCTAAAAGCTGAACAGAGCAAGGAGAGAATAGTTAAAGGCCAATACCATCGAGGAGTGCGGTAAGCCTTAACCATTAACCCTAAAGCAAAAATGGATGCAGCCAGCATTAGAAAAGCCTGGCTGTAGATAACTGAAATCCACTGCTGACCAAAACCAGGAAAAACAACAAACAGAAAGGTGACCCAGGCAACTTGACGGGTTTTTTGGGGCCAGATTTGCTTAAGAGACCACCACAGTGCAATTACAGCCACAAAACGAGTAAAAATGCCGAAGAACTGCCATGCGATGGGAGAATCCCCGAACAAAGGAGTCGTTACCATATAGATCACACTCAGGAAAGGGCGATCATTGGCAAAAGCTTTAACAAATCCGATTGGCCCTAATATTTTCGCAAACCAGCTATAGGGCCAATCGTCCCAATAGAAACCTAACCATGGAATTAATAACCCGTAGCTCACTAAACAAACCAGGAAAAGTGCTACAGGGATGGAATTGACACGGAAATTAATTTTTCTCATTAAAAAAATATTTCAATTTCTGGGGGATAACCTGCGAGCCAAAGAAGTATATAGAATTAATGCCTTTTTGCCAAGGGTCAGAGAATAAAAGTAAGATTCGCCTATAACCAGCATTACAAATTTGGATATAGTATTGTATAATTTATCAGTATAATCTGTTTTGACTTTTTCTACTCCCTATTTTAAAGGGAACAGTTTCTTTGGGCTGCGTAGTTTGGATTGACAAGAGTTGGGCACGATTTCGAATGCTGTTCATTAATTGATCTCTGAGAACAGGTCGGGATCAAACCTTTGGGTCGTTTTGGAATGAAAACCTGCTCAATTTACATTTTGGGAATATGCAAATATTAACGGCAGGAGATTGCCAGGAAAGATGATTTTCTATGAAGCATCTGGCATTACAGATACGACCTGATTTCAGATTTTTTTCTGATCTCCTGTGAAGGATTAATATTCTTTTCCGGGGTAAGAATGCCCAACGATTTCAAATAAAGAATTACACAGCCGTCGATGATCGGGCAGCGCCATGGTTGTTAATTATTGATGGAACAGAAGATCACCGCCTTGAAGGCTCAAAAGCGAAATCCAAACCGGGTTAATATTTTCCTGGATGGCATTTATGCTTTTGGCGTCAGCAGGATTGTGGCTGCATGGCTGCAAGTTGGGCAGGTTTTAGACGAAGAAAAAATTGCATCCTTAAAAATGCAAGATAAAAAAGAGATTTCGTTGGAGAAGGCACTTCACTTTATAAGTTATCGCTCAAGAAGTGAAAAAGAAGTCCGGCAAAAATTAACAGATAAAGGTTTTTCTAATAAAGAAATAGATGAGGTTCTTGAGCGACTGCGTTCTACCGGCCTGGTTGCGGATAGTCAATTTGCGCGTAACTGGGTTGAAGGTCGGTCAACTTTTCGACCTCGCAGCCGGCGGTTAATGACGATGGAATTGCATCAAAAGGGAGTGGCGGACGAAGATATAAAAAATGCTCTTTCTGAGACAGAGGACGATACCACACTGGCCTATCAGGCTGCCGCTCGCTACGCCAGGCGGTTGGCGGGGCTTGAATGGGATAAGTTTCGTAAAAAACTGGGCGCCTATCTTGGGCGCCGTGGTTTCTCTTACGGAACGACTGCGCCAGTAGTGCGCCGTGTGTGGCTAGAGCTTCACTCATCAGAGAGTGATGAATAAATCTAAGATTGAAAGAGGAAGTTAACAATGGAAGGTCTGCAAATATTTTTTCTGATCATTTTGGACATTTTCGTGGTGGGCGGGGTTACCTACTTCGTTACCCGTTATTTTATCCACCGGTATCGAAAAGAACAACAAGACAAAGCAGATAACACGCTGTTACTTGCAAACGAGCAAGCGCGCTCAATAGAACTGGAAGCAAAAGATAAGGCTCTGAAAATCCAGCAGGAGGCAGAAACTGATGCGGCCCGCCGGCGCAATGACCTTGCACGAGAAGAAGACCGTTTACAAAAACGCCGGGCTGAGTTAGATTACCGGGTAGAAAAACTGGAACTCCGTGAGCAGGCGCTTAACAAACGCCAGAGTGCACTGGATAAGCGATCCAATGAGATGGAAAAAATGTATTCTGAGCAGATGGAAGAACTGCAGCGGATTGCCCAGATGAGTGTCGAAGAAGCACGGGGTGTTTTATTAGCTGAAGCCGAGAAAGAAGCACGTAACGATATGGCTCGCATCATTCGCCAGGTAGAAGCTGAAGCCAGGGCGGAAGGTGAAAAACGTGCTCGCGAAATCATTGCGGATGCAATCCAACGCACAGCTTCCGAACATGTCAGTGAAATTTCTACATCATTGGTGACCTTGCCTAATGAAGAAATGAAAGGTCGAATAGTCGGTCGTAATGGTCGAAATATCCGGGCATTCGAGCAGGCAGCCGGCGTGGATGTTATTGTGGACGATACACCAGAAGCTGTAACTATTTCTTGTTTTGACCCGGTCCGGCGCGAAATAGCCCGGCGCACCCTGCAGCGTTTGATCCTGGATGGCCGGATCCATCCCGCTCACATAGAAAAATTGCTGGATGAAGAACAACGTGATGTGGAACATGCCATCATAGAGGCCGGTGAAGAAGCGGCTTTTGAAGCGAGTGTTGCTGGCTTACATCCCGAAATTATTAAGGTTCTGGGTAGGTTAAAATTCCGCACTTCGTATGGTCAGAATCAGCTTGCGCATGCGGTTGAGACGGCCAGACTTGCGGCTGTGATGGCTGCTGAACTAGGTGCAGATGTAGAGATATCGCGGGCGGGTGGCTTGCTGCACGACCTTGGCAAAGCAATGGATCATAATACGGATGGCACTCACGCCATGATCGGGGCTGAATACGCCAAACGTTATGGCGTAAACGCGAAAGTTGTTAATATCATTTCTTCCCATCACCATGAAACCGAGCAAGAAACGGTCGAGGCGGTGATTGTAGAAGCGTCTGATGCTATTTCAGGCGCTCGGCCGGGGGCTCGCCGCGAGGATCTGGAGCAATACATCAAACGTTTGCGAGCACTTGAGGATATTGCAAATTCCTATAAAGGGGTCAGCCAGAGTTATGCGATCCAGGCCGGCCGCGAAGTACGGATTATCGTTCGCCCTGACGATATCGATGACCTGGCTGCAACCCGCCTGGCGCGGGATATTGCCAAAAAAATCGAAGAGAGTATGCAATACCCTGGCCAGATCAAGGTGACAGTGATCCGTGAAACACGTGCGGTTGATTTTGCTAAATAAAATTCGTTCTCTTTTCCCAGGCCCAAAGGGTTTTGAACTGGGGTGGCTTGAGTTTTAATTACAGGAAGGGATTTTCGACTGCTTCCTCTCCAACCGTGGTTTCCGGACCATGACCACTGAGCAGGCGGGTTTGTGGTGGAAGGGTGAGCACCTGGGTGCGGATACTGTTCAACAACTCAATTTGATCACCGCCCGGTAAATCTGTCCGTCCAATGCCGCGCTTGAAAATTAAATCACCGCAGAAGACGATTCCATTTTCAGCGGTATAAAAGATAACGTGCCCTCGGGTGTGTCCAGGAGTGTGTCGAACTTCCAGTGTTGTAGTACCCAGGAATAGTTTTTGGGCGTGTGTGAAGAATAAGGTGGGTTTTGGCCCGGGCTCGATTTCCATGCCAAAAAAACGCGCCCCACCTCCTTGTTTCCATTGGTCAAGGTCAGCGGCATGCAAGCCGATCTGAATCGGATACGTGAAGGCCCTGGTAAGCGCGTTTATTCCTGCCATGTGGTCGAAGTGAGCGTGTGTCAGCCAGATACTGGTCAAACGCCAGTTACGCTGCCTGATTTCTTCGGGGATTATTTCACTATCAAAACTGGGATCGATCACAGCCGCTTCCCGACTATCCGGGTCGCCGATTAAAAATGTATTATTTTCCAGAGGTCCCAGAACCAGGGTTACAATTTCCAGTTTCATGCGAAGTTTTACTCCAGTTTAAAGAGTGCGCGTAGTTTATGAAGGATGTTTGCAGACGGGGTAAGCAAGCCCAGATTTACCAGGAAAATGACTGCTATCAGAGTCAGGCTGACGGTATAAATAGAAAGAGGATTTGAATTGTAGAGGAATCCTGCCAGGGTGGGAGCAAGGATTATGGCAATCGCATTGACGGTTTCTACTACACCAAACGCCAGCCCGGTTTCAGCCGTGTGGATCAAAGAACGGGAATAGGCCAATCCCATATTGCGCATCAAGCGGTAACCCCCAAGCAACAAGTAACCTAGGCTGATCCAGGTTATACTATTCCCGCGCCACAAAATGAGCGTAAACAAACCGACTGCAAGCTGCCCCACGAGAAAACCGCTGGCGCCATTCAGATTTCCCAAGGTAAATGAGAAAATTACACTACCCAGGCTGGCCAGAGAACCCAGGCGCCCGATTGTCTCAAGTGATAAATACTTCTGATTTTGCAGGAAGTTAGGTGTCAGCGGTTGGGGTAGGTAGGTTGCAAAAACGGTCAAAAAGCTCAGCACCAGAAAAGTGATGAATGGCCCATTGCGATACAATTTTGCTTTGCTGTCAGTTTCATGATGGGATTCTGTGAGTTGGGGGTGGACTAGAAACATTGCCACGCAAGAAATTACAAAGATGGCAGCTGCAATCAGGTAAACCGCCTTTAAGCCGAAATTCTGCCCTAGGATCCCACCCAGAATGGGACCTGATATAGCTCCCATTTGGAACATGGCTGAACCAAAGGAGATCGCGCGCTCGATACTCCATTTGCCGCGGGCGCTGGCAATGTAGCTATTCAAAGGGGCTGTTACAAAAGCAGTCAGGCCATAAGCCAGCATACCAGTGATAAAAATAGCCAACGAAGAGGCGAATCCCATCATAAGCGTGGCAGCCAACCCGATCACCCAGGCAACGCGCATCAGGGCGCGACCCCCCAGCCGGTCAGCCAGGTATCCCGCTGGGATTTGGGCAATTGCCATGGCGGCTCCCATTGCTCCGACCACGACGCCTATTAACACTGGCGATGCCCCCCACTGCTGCAGATAAATCGGCTGAAAGATGAAGAACATCCCCTCGCCAATTCCCCAGGTAAAGAGGGCAACTGCAACCAGAATTAGATCGCGGCTCATGGGACGGAAAAAACTTGAATTATTCCAGCCGGACCAGCTCGCGTGGCAGGTCGCTGAGAGTTTCCGCACCTTCTTCGGTAATTACCACATTGTCTTCGATGCGTACGCCGTTTCGCCCGGGCAGATAAATGCCAGGCTCAACTGTAAATGTCATGCCAGGTGCCAGGAGTAATGTGTTTTCTCCAAACATATAGGGGGGTTCATGACCTTCCATGCCCAGGCCGTGCCCGACCCGGTGGGTGAAGTATTGACCGTAGCCGGCGTGTTCGATGACCGCCCGGGCGGCTTTATCAACATCGCCAGCCCGGATGCCAGGGCGTGCGACGGCACGTCCGGCTTCGTTGGCTTGCATGACTGCCCTGGCAATATGTTGAAATTCAAGGGTTGGTTCGCCGATCGCAAACGTTCGGGTCAGATCAGAACAATAGCCGCCGAAGGATGCGCCCCAATCGATCACCAACAGGTCACCGGCAGCCAGTCTGCGTTCAGAAGGGGAGGCGTGCGGGTTAGCAGAGTTTGGTCCGCTGGAAACAATCAGTGAAAAGGGTGTTTCGGGATCCGATCCAGCCTTCAGGAGTTGATTGGTCAGTTCAGAAGCAATTTCGCGTTCACTTACCCCAGACTTGATAACCGGCAAGGTGGCAATTAAAGCCTGTTGTGCAATTTGCACTGCCTTACGCATGGCAGCAATTTCCTGTTCGTCTTTTCGCATGCGCAGGTTGGCGAACACATCTGCCGCAGAGACAAATTTGCTGTTTGGGGCTGCGATTTCGAGGAAGCGCAACTCGAGGAAGCGCAGTCGTTCAGGTTCTACACCGATCTTTTTACCGTCTAAACCTAAGGAGTGGGCAGCCTGGTTGAAAGCATCCTGCCAGGAAGCCGGGTTATCGCCAAAAGGAAAGGCTTGTAGAGGGATAGCGGATTGATTGACCTTCATACCTTCCAGTTCTGGTAGGATTAGCACAGGGGTAGCAGGCGGGGCAATTAATAACACGGTTGGGCGTTCCATCAAGTGGAAACGCAGCCCGGTCAGGTAAGTGAGAGCAGAGCCTGGGTTGATGGCCAGGGCGTCCAGGTTGCTGGATTTTATTAAAGATGTTAATTGGGAATATCGGTTCAGAGTCATGGGAAATCCTCCTGGAGCTAAATTATAGCCGTAAATAGAGTTTATAGTAGATTCCAAAAAGGGCGCACTACTGTACGCCCTCCTGAGGAAATGTGTTCCTTTGAAATTAAAAGATGAATTTATCCCCTTGAATGTAAGGGGGTGCGAAAGCGCTGTCCGCTCGATGGATGGCGGGTCTGGTTTGAAGTGTTGTGATGTTGTGGAATACCCACCTGGGAGTGAGATGATCGTTCGGGCTGAACTACAACCGAGGTTGTGTCAAACCCAGTTAATTTTCGTCTTTCCAGGGAGCTGCCTAACAGCCGCTCGATCGTCCGGATCATGGGTAAATCCTCGTCTGTAACAAAGGTAAATGCTACACCGCTCTGGGCCATCCGCCCAGTCCGTCCGATACGGTGGGTATACGCATCTGCTGTGTTTGGCATGTCGAAATTAATAACGTGCGAAATCAACGAGACATCGATGCCGCGTGCGGCGATATCGGTGGCTACCAGGACCTGCACTCGACCACTGCGGAAACCATCCAATGCTTCCTGACGCTTGTTTTGTGACAGGTTACCTTGTAATGAGGCTGCTGCTACACCAGCTTTTTGGAGCTGTTCGGCCAGGCGTTGTGCACGATGCTTGGTGCGGGTAAATACCAGTACCGGATTTCTACCAGCCACCGGTAAAAGAGCCATTAGCAAATCAGTTTTGCGGGTCTGATCTACCGGGTATAGGGCATGGCTGACTGTCTCTACTGGGCGCGAAGCACCGATTTCCACTACAACCGGAGTACGCAACAGATCGTTGGCCAGTGTGCGAATTTCCGGAGGCATGGTAGCTGAAAATAATAGCGTCTGGCGTACTTTAGGAAGTGCCATCAGGATGCGGCGGATGCTGGGCAGGAAACCCATGTCAAACATTTCATCTGCCTCGTCGAGCACCAAAACCTCGATGGAACTCAGGTCCACTACTTTCTGACTCATAAGGTCTAATAAGCGTCCCGGACAGGCCACGGCAATTTCAGCGCCGGCACGCAGGTTTTTAATCTGGGGTTGCTGGCCTACACCACCATAGATGGTCAGGCTGCGCAAACCCGTGTGTCGGCCAAAAGCCATAATAGCGGTATGTGTTTGTTCGGCCAGCTCGCGGGTAGGTGAAAGAATTAGAACACGCAATCTGCCACGTGGTTT
>Ga0315282_10015504_pt1 | contig 11231 bp, 4 predicted proteins | sample YL17G07_20_MG_FD_203693 | JGI IMG/M metagenome (GOLD analysis project Ga0315282, IMG submission 203693) | Sediment microbial communities from Yellowstone Lake, YNP, Wyoming, USA - YL17G07_20 | ecosystem: Environmental > Aquatic > Freshwater > Lake > Sediment | place: USA: Wyoming | collected...
CGGATTCGACCTTGTCCGGTTCCCCGTCGAGGAAAAGGCAGTCGCCCCGGATAGATAGGCTCACGCCGAGGCGGTTCTCGAGCTTTTTCAGGTTCCGGTCGAGGACGCCGAAAAAGACGTTCTTCCGGATAAAAGGGTAGGCGATTTTTTCCATATCAGAGTGTAAGAAATGAGTCGTCGGTCATTTTAAATCATTATAAACACTTGTGAATGGGCTTTGTCAAGGAGAGCTCGGGCTGACCGTCGAACATTTTTAAAGAAGAGATCGGGCAGCGCCGCTCGTTCGACCGGAATGGGCCCCCCCGAAGGTGGGTGATGAGCAAGAACTCTGGGGGTCGATCGGCGACAGGCCCCGCACCAAATTGTTTGACGTTTAAAAGATTCCGTGGAATTTCTTCTCAACAAAGGGACGCTTTTATCAAAGGCGCATTGCATCCTTCGGGGCAATGACATCCCCTTGAATGCGCCGGCAAATGATTTACTTCGACTTCTCCAGGCCTTGGACGATTTTTTTGACGTCCTCCTGGTTGGGGTTCAGCTTCAATGAGGCCCGGTAAGCCTCAAGGGCTGGCTTGATTTGATCGGTCCGGGCGTAGCAGTTCCCCAGGGCATTGAGCAATCGCGTATCGCTGTTGTAGATCTTATTGCCCTCTAAGAGGCTGGCGATCGCCTCGGCATACATGGCTTTGCCCATTAAGGCCAGCCCCCGGAGCACCCAGTATCCGTAGCGGGCTTTCTCATAGTCCTTGACGCTCTCGATAAGCTCCAGAGCCCGGTCGAATTTCTGGGTTTTGATCAGGAAGTTGACGAATTCGACGATGCCTTCTTTATAAGCCGGATTCAGCGACATGGCCTTGGCGAACGCGGCTTCAGCCTTGTCGTTGATATTGGTCCTGTCATACTGGTGGGCCAGCTGATAGTAATAATAGAATTGATTGGACAGCGCGAATCCTTTGGCTTTAATGATCGGATGAGGGATCGCCGCCTCCGGAGAGATGACGAAATGCTCGCTTTTCTCATCGATCGCTTTGCCGTCTCCTCCCTTCAGAATCAATTTGAGCTCATAATAATCCGGGCTGAAGTCTTTCGCCGAAAGACGGTGACTCAGGCTGACGATCTTTCGATAAGGGCTGCCCCTGAGCTTCAAAAGGTAGCTTTTTTCAACGGGTTCTTTCGGCCGCTGGCCCTTGACGACAAGCTGGACCTCGCCCTCCCGCCACAGGTCGGGCGAAAGATTGAGGACGGACCACAGGATATCGATTTCATCAGCGGCGGCGAACGTCATCATCGGGTCAAAGACGAGCTTCTTATCATCGAGCTTGAAAGGGATATGGATATCGCTTTGAAAGGGATCAATTTTATATCCAACAAACGGCCCGTCGATTTGCGGCTTGTCGCCGAGCTCGGCCACGCCGATATCTTTTTCATAAACGCTAAACTCTTTGCCGACAGTATTTTGGAGAAGGACGGACATCTGGTAATTCCCCTCGATCACGGGAAATGTATCCTCGATGCCGATCCCGTTTTTCTGGGTTCGGTCCAATTCTTCCGAAGGGATCTCCACGGAAAAATCCTTGGTGTATTGATAAATGACGGCGTCTCCCTTGCGCAGGCTGACCGACACTTTAAAGGCGCAATAATACTGGTCCTTCGGATCGTAGAAAGCGACGGATAATTTCTGGGGAACGACTGAAAAATGGACGAACCGCATGTCGAGGACGGGGTCTTGGATCAAGGTTGCAAAGCCCTGCATTTCGATGTAGTTCGTCAGATATTCGGTGCTGACGAAGCCTTTGTAGTCGAGGAAATGAGTGGCATAGCTGGGATTGATGTCCTTTTTCGGGGATTCGAGGATGTTGGCCATGATGATGTTGTTGCGGGGCGAAGGCTGGAAATTCGCGCTGTATTCTCCGGGAATCAAGGACAGGGAGAGGTCGGCCAACGTCGGCGCGATATCAAGGATCTTTTCATAGAGCTCGGAATAATCAAAGGGATCGACGTCGCGCTTGTGCTGGAGAAGGCTAATGGGGCCGTCCGAAACCGGGTCGTAGAGACGGAAGGCGCCCGCTCCCCCTTTTTGGAAAAAAACGAGCCCGAAATATAGAGGAAGATTTTTCCGGGTATCGCCGTAATAATACCAGGCAATACAGGGGACGAGCCCAAGGCTGGCCTCGAAACTCTCGGTGCTCACCGGCGGGCCGAGAATCATATAGATTCTGCCCATGTCCGTCTTCCATCCCTCGAGCGTCGTCCCGCGGGCATAATGATCGTTCACATAGACGAACCGTTTGAGGATCTCGTCCTTGTATTCATTCTCGGTAGTGCCGAGCGTCGGGTCTCTCTGTTTCCAGAAAGTATCTATGAAAATGTCCCGCTCGCGGTCCGAGGTCAGCCGGAGTAAGACATCTTTTTCGGCGGGCAGAATGATGTAAGCCGTCATCTTCAAGAATTTTTGATATTGGGGAGCAAGAGCCGCTTCCAAGGCCCTCTGGTCTATTTTTTTTTCCTTTGGTTTCTCCATTTTTTGGCCTACGGTCTTTTCCTCGCCGAAAGCGAAGAGAAAGCTCAAGAAGACCAAGGAGAGAAGCCAGAGGCGTCTTCTTTTCATCTTATTCCTCTAAACCGTAAATTCCCTTAAACCGTTGCTTTAATATTATAGCATTTTAAGGCGACAGCATAAACGAGATTCCTCGCTTCAACCGAAAAAAAAGCCCGTCCCGGCTCGGGCCGGGACGGGCTTTCGTGCGTCAGCTAATACCGCTTAGAACTCGAACCGGGCGCCTATCCTCAAGATCCTGGGGTTGAGGATTTCGTTTAGGACGCCGTTGTTGGCGTACGTATAGCTGCTGTACTGTTCGTAGACTCCGTCGACGAGACGCATGTAGGCGTAGCCGTCATTCTTGGAATACGAGCGGATGGGCATGTTAGAGTTGAGCAGGTTGAAGGCGTCGACCATGATATAGAGGCGACCGGCGCTTCCGATGTTGATTAGCTTCTCGAGCCGGAGGGTGAGGTTGTAGAACGTCGGCAGGGCGTCCTCAGTGTCGTTTTGCTTGTAGATGTCCACGTTATAGCCAGCGCTATAATTGGGAGCGTTGTCGTTGTAGAGGCGGAAGTAGTTGGGGATCTTCCAGCCTTCGCGGGCGTTGAACGTCCCGGAGACGTTGAAGCCCCAGGGGAGCTGGTAGAGGCCGCTTATCTTGACCATCCAGCGCGTGTACATCAGGACGGCGACCTTGCCGCTGGCCGCGCCGCCCCAGTCGCCGTAGGGCTGGCCGTCATAGGCCCACTTGTTGGTGGGGTTGAAGTAATCGGAGCCCCAGTAGCTATTCTGGCCCTGCAAGGTGACGGAGGCGTTCATGTACCACTTGTGGGAAAGCCTCTTGTTCAGGACGAGGTCAAGGCCTTTGTAGGTGTGGTAGCTGTCGGCCTTCCGGATCAAGGTGTAACGCGTGGACGTGGTCGGCCAGTTCGGTCCGGGCAGGTAGTAGGGCCGGCCGGCCGCGCCGCCCGAGGAGTAGGTTTTGCCGCCCGTGTTGACCCAGTGGCCGCTGACAAGCGCCCATGTCCCGCCGATGGTGTAGCTGCCGGGGATCTTCCCGGCTTCGACATACCAGCCGCCCGGCGGGGGCGTCCGCGGGTCGATGACCTCAGGGCCGGTGTAGTTGGGGTATTCGTCCTTGTGCTCCGCCGGGTAGTAGTTCAATCCGATTTGGGCATTGTCGAATTTATTGTAGGAGACGTTGATGGAGGCGGAGAGGTCGGGGATGATTTCCCGTTCGAGGGTCAGCAGGATTTCGCGGGTTCGGCTGTCGGATTGGGCGGCCCTGTTCTGGAAGTAGGTCGTGACGCCGCGCTTGTAATCGGGAGGCGTGTCCGGGTTGAGGATGTCGTAGCCCGAGAAGTTGCCGTAATAGTAGGAGTCGCTGTCGAGATACCCTCCGGCGGAGGTCATCATGTTCAGAGCCGTTTGGGTAAAATTACCCGCATCGTCGTAGACGCGATAAGGGACATACCGAGTGCCGACCGGCTGACGGGTCGAATAGGCCCAGTACATCTCGTCGAAGGTCATCTTATTGTCGGCGTTCGCGTCCTTCCACCAGTAGTTGATGGTGCCGCCGGTGCCGTAAGGCGTGGCCGCATACCAGCCGACGCCCATGATGTCGCCGTACTGAGAGGCGGACAGCTTGGCAACGGTCTTGCCGTCGCCGAAGATGTCCCAGGTTAGGCCGATGCGCGGGGAGAAGGTGTTCCACTGGTAGGGCCGGTTGTCGCCGTCGACGACCTGGTCGATGCCCTTAACGCCATTGACTTTGACATCGGTCAACTGTTTGTCCAGGACGGCGGAAACCGAGGGGGCGAAGACGGCGTCCCAGGCCTTGGTGCCGGGCAGGACCGCATCATTGGTATAGGCGCCCGCGCTGGGCCACTGCTTGTCGAACCTCAAGCCGAGCTGGAGCGTGAAATTGCCCTTGGTGATCGTGTCCTGGATATAGGCGGCATACTGCTCGGCGATGGAAGCGCTGCCGGAGCGGCGATAGAGCGAAACCCTCTGCCAGCCGGCCATCTCGGCTGTCGTCCGCGTGCCGTCGGCGTTGGCGTCGAGTTGGAGGGACGAATAGGCTCTATTGATATTAAAACCCTGGATGTTGCCGGTATTGTTCCCCTCAGTGGACTGGACCTTGTGGGAATACTCCGCGCCGACCTTGATTTCGTGGGACACCCCAAAAAGCGAGTCGTTGAAGTAGGTAGCCTGGACCTGGTAGTTGTTCCGCGGACGGGACACGCCGTAGGAGCCCCAACTGGCATTCATGCCCGACGTGTAGGGGACGTACTTCAGGAGGGTGTTGTCGTAGACGATGGGGTAGATCGGGGTCGGATTGTCGTCCGGCACCGGCCGCCACATGAAACCGGCGTCGTTGAAGGAGTATTTCAGGGACACGAAGAAGTCGTTGCCGAAGACATGCTCGTCCTGCAGCTTGACGACCGGGCTGCCCCAGTGGTAGTTGCCCGTCTGGTGGTTGCCTTCGGGCGTAGCCAAGGCCGAATCCCTTCCGATCTTTTCCTTCGCGCCCGAGGTAATCAGGGCTTCGAAGCGGTTGTTGGCCAGGAGCTGGGCATTGATCTTGAAATTGTAGTTGTTAAGCAGCGACGTGTCCTTGTTTCCCGTGATAGTGTAGACGAAGATGTCCTGGACGCCGTAAGCGCCCCACCACCACACCTTGTCCTTGATGATCGGGCCGCCGGCGTTGAAGCCATAGTCCTTGATCGTCTGGACCTTGTTGACGTTTACGACGCCCTTGGCCTTGAGGTCGGCCGTCAGGTTATCGGCCTGGAAGTAATTATCCGTGAGGTAGAAGCGGCCGGCCAGGCTCATCCTGTTGCCGCCGCGGCGGGTGACCATGTTCAGGGCAATACCGCCGGTCTGAATGCTGACGTCGGCCGCGCCGCCTGTCTGGATTTGCAGCTCTTCGAACATGTCGAAGTCATAGTACAGAGCGGAGCCGCCGAGGGCCGCCGGGTCCGTGATGTCGATGCCGTCGACCGCCCAGGTGTTGTTCGCCCCCTGGTTTCCTGAAATCCGCACTCCCTGTCCGGAAGACGCGTCGCCCCTGCCGATGAAGCCCGACTGCTGGCCGGACTCGTTGCCGCCTACGTTCTCACGGTCCATCATAATGGCCGGAGCCTGCTGCATGACGACCCAGGGGTCGCGGGCCGAGGGCAGCGACTGCATGGCTTCCTTGCCGACGTTCGCCCCGATCGTCGTCTTTTTGGCGTCGACGACCGGCGTCACGGCGACGACAGTCACCTGCTCTTCGATCGTCCCAATCTCCAGCGTCAGGTCAATCCCGACGTTCACACCGACGGTGATGATGATTCCGGTTTTTCGGGCCTTCTTGAAACCCGTCAGCTCAGCCGTTATCTGGTAGTCGTCGGCCGGAGAAAGGGACGGGAATCTGAACATGCCCTGCGCGCTCGTGATCGTTGTCAGAGAAGCGAGGATGTTCGAGGAGATCGTGACGGTAACGCCCGGAAGAGGAGTCTTTTCTGAGTCCGTGACTTTTCCGTAGAGAGTTCCTGTTCTTACCTGTGCCGCGGCAAAAGAAACCGTCAGCAGCAGCACGGCAAAAATAATAAATCCCTTTTTCACATTTCCTCCTTTTTCGGATGAAAAAAACGCTTGCGTTTTTCCCCGGAGCGATGAATCGCTCCGACCATTTCTAACAAACAAATTTGTTTGCGATTCTCACCCCCTTTTTTAATAATTTTTTTACCAATCCTCATCCTTATTGTAGTTAATTAGTGCAATTTATATGCCAATTAAGAATTTCTTCGGCGGCATATTTAATTGCATTAAAATCAATAAATTAAAATAGTATCTTGCCTATTTTTCGAAGCAAAATGTTCAATTATTTGGATTTTATTCAAAAAATTGGATAAAAAAATATTAGGTACACTTACCGTATTGTACCTCAATAATGTGCCTCAATAAATATATCCCTGCCTATTGACGACAGTATAATCTCTGTCTTTGACCCTTATTTTTATGCTCCGGAACGACCCGTCTTTGACCTCGGAGAAAGGCGTAAAATAGAGCAGGTAATATTTGTTCGAGGTTTCGAGAGCGCTCTTGATTCCGGCGGCTGGGTTCTGAGACGTATCGACAATCCCGCCCGTCGCCTGGGCGACCGCCGAAAACGCCTTGAAGATATCTTCCGACTGTTCGCGCATGACGATCCTGACAATCTGTTGGGGTGCTTTATTCATGAAGATCAGGCTGAAATGCGCCGAAGAATCGGCGAAGCTTTCCCTCATTCTTTGGGTGTTCTGGGAGATGTTCCGAGTATAGAACATGAAAAGCTCCTGGATCCCGTCGAGGACGTGCGGCGAGTCTTGATAGAGACCCATGATCTTTTGGATGACCGCCGGACTGATCTCCGGCCGGAATTCCCGCTGATAGATGAAGAAGACGAACTTCTGCCCGCTCTGATTTTTGAGGGCCTGGGCGAACAGAATGAATTTGTCGATATCGATCCGGCGCAAAGCTTCCATCTTGGCCAGGATCTCCTTGTAGCGGGGCAACAGCATTTCCAGGCCGATTTCCTCTGTCTCTGTGTCGGTCTCAAGCCCTCCCATGGGATTCGATCCCCCGATGGCTCGAACATGTCTTTTCAACTCGTTCAAAAGGCTATTGTAAGCCAAGCCTCCCTGGACGATATCCTTCTTGACGATGTTCGTCATCTCCTCGGCCAGGACATTTTTAGGTTTATTGGCGAAGGCCGCGGCTGAGAGCCTGTAATTTCTCATCGGGGTCTGGATCTCCAGAGAATCGCCGGGCAGGAGTTCCTGGTCGAAAAGATAGCGGATCGCCTCGGCCAGCTTGGGGTGGTACTCGAACAACTGGAATAAAAGATAGAATTTTCGGGTGACATCGGGCTGGCGATCTTGGTTGGCTTCCCGCCTCTCGATGGCGTTTTTATCGACGAGATAAAGAGCTTCGACCGGCCTGGGGATCCCGTTTTCCAAAACCTCAAAATCCTGAAGCCTGAGGCTGGTCACGAGTTGTTTGCCGTCGAAAACGCGGACGGCGACGGGAATCGAGGCGGCGCCGGGTCCGGGCTTCTCGGCCGTCTGTTGTTTCGCTGAAAACAGAAGATTCGTCAGAACGAGAAAGATCAAGGTCATGCTCAGGAACGGGACATTTTTTTTCATATCGCTTCTCATACGCTTAGCTCTGCATCCGCAGACGATCATCATACATTCGTCCCGAATCCCTGTCAATTTGGTGAACTCATTCACTGCATTAGTGACGGCTTAGGGGGCGCAGTGTATATCCGCAAAGCCGTCCGAGGCGCCAAAAGCGCGGGAAATCACCCAGACCTCCCCGCCCGATCAACCAGTTCCTCTGACTTGTGTACTTTGCCCCGGTGGGCATTGGCATACAGGCCAAAGTAGCGCATCGTCACCTGCCCCTTGTCAGGGATATGAGAGGTCACCCGGGCGATGAGCTCCAGGCAGTCCATCCGCTCCACCTCTTCTGCGCCTTCCCCATACCGGTAGCAGACCATTCTGAACATCCTTTTTGTTGGGGAAAAGAAAAGCCCCTTCCGCCGGACGGCAGAAAGGGCTTTCCCTGGGCCGTGGGCCATCAATCTTAGAAGAGGAACCTGAGTCCCAGTCTCATCACTCTCGGATTCAAAATTTGCGTGGCTTTATAATCATTCACGTTCGGCCTGAAATAACTGTTATCGACATAGTAGGTGCCGTGCTCCCGATAGTTTCTCGTGGTGATAATAGCACTGTTAAGAGCATTGAAAATGTCCGCCATAAGATAGACCTTGCCAATGTCTCCCACCTTGATCATTTTCTCAAGCCGCAGGCTCAAATTATAAAAATTGGCCAACCTCTCTGAACCGAAACGAGTCAAGTAAAGAGTCGCACTCTGGCTTCTCGGATTTGGCTGGCTGTAATCAACAATGCCCAAATTTTCAATGATAGGAAATCCTTCTCTGGCCAAGAAAGTCAACGAGGCCGTGATATCCCAGGGAAGCTGATATAAGCCGCCGATTTTAGCCATCCACCTCGAGTACAGATAGTTCCCCGCGCTGCTGTAGCCAGCAACCGGCGTGTTTTCGAAAGCCCAGAGATTGTTCTTGTTCAGGACGCCTTTGTCTCCGTAATGAGCGACTTCATGCACCCAGCTCAGAGAACCGTTCACCATCCATTTGTTGGACAGTCTCTTATTGAAAATAACATCGACTCCATAAAAATCGCGGTGATATTCGGGCCTCTTTTTGACCCAGGAGTAGGGAGTATAGGCGAATTCTTTTTTCAACACATACCATTCTTGGCTCTGGGCATCTTTCCAATTGACGACGGTGGTGACAGGCGGAGTCCCGGCCGACTGATACCAATCCTGGGATTCGATAAGCCCGGTGGCAGGGTAGTAAGAGAGGGTCCAGCGCGTATCATCCGCTCTTCTGTAACTGGCATTGACTGAAACGGAAAACTCCGTAAAAAGCTCTCTTTCCAGGGTCAGCATCAATTCCGAGGTTCGAGAGGAACCGGCATTGCCGTCAATCCGCTGATACGGATCGACCGTGGCCTGCGGGTTGAGCGGGTCGTAACTTCCATACATGGTTCCGGAAGCATCCTTAAAATCCCCGATGCAATTGCCGGCATCATCAAACGCTCTGTAAAGCTGATAAGTCGGCTTTTTTGATACGGTATGCCAGTAAAGCTCAGGAAGATCCACGATCCAGTTATTATTGGCATCCAGCCACCAGAAATCTATCCATCCGCCTGCGCCGCCCCGCATCCACCTGTTGGCTTCGGGCGTACCCATTTGATCGCTGTACATGGCCGCAGAAACCTTGCCGATAGTCTTCCCATCGCCAAAGACGTCCCAGGTCAATCCCACTCGGGGCGACCAGAATTTCCAGGAATAGTTTTCTCCGGCAGCATCGGTGGCCTTGATTTCGTTGATTCTAAGGGCGGGGATGATTTTATCAATGGCGTCTGTGGAAGCCTGAGTGAAATACTGTTCCCAGACAGGGTGGCTTCTTTGGACGGCATCAATGGAAATGGAACTGATGCGGGGGATTTGTTGATCATACCTCAATCCAAGGATCAGATTGAATCGGCCGAAGGTCAGAGTATCACTGAAAAAAGCCCCATAAGAACGGACATGAGGATCCCGGTAAGTGCCTCGATCCACTCCCAGCCGCCTGATATTGGGATATAGGTCCGGCTTTCCATCGCCGTTATAATCAACTGTCAACGTGTTGAAGTTATAATCAACGCCGACGTTTCCAGGATTGCCAGATTCTGAATATCCTCGCGCTTCTCCAAATTCAAAACCGAGCTTAATGTCATGAGCTACGCCGAAGAGATTATCATTATAATAGTTGGCCATCAAACTGGCTCTGTGAACCGGAGTTTTATAGTAAGTGCGGCTTGCGGATCCTTCATATAACTGCTGAGTGACATTGTATTTGGAGAGATTGACAAAATCCCGGTCAATCATCGGAGTCAAGCTAAAACCGGGATCAATGAAGGCATATTTTGCAGAGAGAAATAAATTATCTCCAAACATATGCTCATCCTGAATTTTGATAATCGGAGATGCGCCCAAGGGGTTGGTTTGCCCCTGGTAGGTTCCGGCCGGCAGGGCAGTGCTCGGTTCTCTGCCGAATTTCTCCTTTAATCCAAGCTGGATGAAGGTTTCCAGCCGGTTTTGAGGAATAATCTGGGCATTGAATTTGATGCTATAGTTGCTGAGGAGCGTATCATCAGGATTTCCGTAGACAGTATTCGATTTAACATCCTGGACAGAATAAGCTAAGAAGTACCATATTCTATCTTTCAGCAGCGGCCCGCCGAGGTTGAACCCAAAGTCTTTGATATCCCGGATTTCATTTGTCCCCAGGACTCCCTGCTTTTTGAGATCGTCGGTCAGGTTATTCGCTTGGAGACTGTCCTCGGTCACATAAAATCTTCCGCCAAAAGACAGCTTATTTCCGCCCCGCCGGGTCACCATGTTGATAGCAACTCCTGCTGTCAGGGTAGTGACGTCAGCTCCGCCGACAGTGATTTGCATCTCTTCAAAAGAATCAAAGTCGAAATACCCGGGAGATGCGCCCAGTGAAGAAGAGGGGTCGGTGATAAGAATTCCGTCCATGGCCCACATGGATTGGTCACGGCCGGTTCCTCTGGCCGCATAACGGGACTGCTGGCCGGACTGTGACCCCCCGACATTTTCCCTATCAATAACAATCGAAGGAGCCATTTGAAGAATAACCCAGGGGTCTCTGGCTGTGGGAAGCTCCTGCAAAATCTCTTGGCTAATATTTGCTCCCAGGGTAGTTTTCTTGGCATCAACCACAGGGGTCGCAGCTGTTACCGTCACTTCCTCCTCGATGGTTCCCATTTCCATGGTCAAGGTTAAGGTCACGTTGGAGCCAACAGAAATAATGATATTTTCCCTGTTAACAGTCTTGAATCCCTGCAAAGTGGCTTTGATTTTATAATCGCCGGCAGGGGGAAGAGAAATAAATCGGAAATTCCCTTCAGCCGAAGTTGTTGAGGCAATAGGGGCCGTCAAAGACCCGGTTAGAGTGACAATGACCCCGGGAAGAGGATTCCCTTCTGCATCAACAATCTTTCCGTAAATATTTCCCGTTCTTGTTTGGCCCAGTAAAGGATAAGAAAGAGTGAGGATAAATAAAAAG
>Ga0315282_10015505_pt1 | contig 11231 bp, 9 predicted proteins | sample YL17G07_20_MG_FD_203693 | JGI IMG/M metagenome (GOLD analysis project Ga0315282, IMG submission 203693) | Sediment microbial communities from Yellowstone Lake, YNP, Wyoming, USA - YL17G07_20 | ecosystem: Environmental > Aquatic > Freshwater > Lake > Sediment | place: USA: Wyoming | collected...
CTTGCTTCCAATCGATACTTTTGAGGTAGTCGGCCGTCTTGTCTCGATTTACCTCCACCCGTAACATTTGGAAGGTACGAATAGAGTAATAAGTGTCTTCAATATCAGGATAGAGGTCAGGAGCAAAGCTGAATCCACCCTCCTTTTTTTCCCGCTCCTTGAGATATCGTAGGATCTTTGACACTTCAAACCGATGGCTCATTGGTCAAATTTCTCCATTCGATCTTTGGATCACAGGCGTGTCCTGCGGTCCATCTGGTTTCCAAAGACTTCCCTCTTGCCTGCGAACTGCTCTATAACTCTCTTCCAGGAATCCGCCTCGGACCCTTTCGGCTCTTTTGAAAATCGATAGTCCTGTTTTCGTTCATATTCCCCAAGTTCATAAGAAAGCGACTTGTATTTTTGCAACTGTTTCTCCACAAGAAAGGAAAGCTTAGGATGTGCTTTAAAGGTTTGGATGATATGGATCAGATGTCTGATACAGATTCCGGAGGATTTTTCAAACTCTTTGGAAAATTCCTCTTCATCAATGAAATCTAAGAGCAACTCTTCATCCATTCGCTCATGATCTTCTACCGATTTACAGATTGGGCACGAGACCTTATTAATCCAAGAAGAGAGCACGGAATTCAGAATCTTCCTGAATGCTCTCGGTCTCGATTTCTTGACTGAAGGACCCCCTGCCCTTATCCAATTGGATAGCCGCTCGATCTCAATATCAAGGAGTTGGTTGTAAATGATTGCAATGCCCGAATCGCTATGGCGAATCTCTGTACTCATCCAAGCATGCCAATTACAAAAACCTTTGGCCTCTATAAGCTCCACACGGGTTCCTCCATCTAATACCCGCTCATAATAAAGATTATCGAGGAACTTCCAGGACAATTCTTTGATGCGGTTGCAAAGGAGACAATCAGGTGTTTTTACAGCATCGAGCAACTCGAAATAATCAAGCCATTTTGTCCGTTTCTGTTCCATTGAGTTTTCAAAAAAAACTTCTATTTGTTAACCGGTAGAAGTTATCATTTCTTCTCTTTGAAGGGAAATTTGGCGGCGAGCTTCATCCGCCCACTTCCAATTCTCGAAGTCGGAAAGCATCCCTCTCCTTTGAACCGACGTTACCAGATTTCCCTCTCCTTCTTGTCCCCACTCAATTTCCGGTGACAGAAGGGGCAGGGCTTCCCTTCCTGAATAAGAACCTCTTTCATCATCTCGATCAATTCTCTGTCTTCTAAAATCTGTTTCACAATATGTGGATGGGGTTTCCGGTCAAACTTGCGGTAGGGAAAACTACTTTTTCGGCTCATTTCTCCACTCCTCAAACTAACATTAAAAAACTGCTGAAAAACCTCCATAAAAACATAAAAAAAAACTTCTACCGGATAACCAGTAGAAGTTATCATTCCCCCCATGGGGACGTTTGAGACGAACTTCATCGCCTGTTTTTAAAATCATTCTACTTTAGGCATGAACCCTTGTCAAGACCTATCACGGCCAAATATCACGACTAAAACATGAGGTCCACCATCTCTTCCACCAAGGTCTTGCGCGTTCAGGCTCGCGTGGAAAAAATCGAATCCTGGGTTTGGCTTCCAAAAACATTTTTAAAAACTTCTCGCACTTTGGATCGAAAACCCTCGGTTTGTTCTTTGGCCTTTGGAACCAGAAAAGGCAGTTCCCTTCACACTGGGATTCCCTTCTCCTGTGGGCCCCTTTCGGGTCGAAAGAAAAGAACCATTGACAGGCATAATAGCTCTGAACTTCGGGCTCATTAAATATTCGAAAGGGGATGAGATGAAGGCATGGGGAGGTTCCTTTTGACATAGATGTCGGAATATCGCAAGATTGACAAATCTTTATAATTTTTTCGGTATCTTCACCCACTGTGCCGAGAGAAAAATTTCCACCTGCTTGACATAGAATGTGGTTTCCAATTCGATACTCGGCTCTATCCTCTGGCCCCCTCGGGTCATCTGTGATCCGAAATTCACAGTAGTTCAAAGTTTGATCTTCAATTAATTCTTCTCCAAAAAGGGCCCAGGTGAACGCTTTTCCATCGGTTTTGAACTGAGCACTAAATGAAGACAAGTTTATTTCAACTCCACCACACTCAAAATGACCAAATGCTTTCTTTTCCCTAAAAAACCCCCAAGGTTGATTTCTATTCACCATTTCAAGGCAAATGATACAGGCCCCGCCGTTTAATCGCCAATTTCTTAAACAATTCTCGCAAATCGAAATATTATTCTTCACAGAGAAGACCATCTCCTTTCTTGGAAAGGTCTTCTCACAAACTTCACAGACCAATTCACTTCCCTGGAAAACCATTTCCGTCCCCAAAGTGAATTACCCCGCCCTTACAGGCGGGGCATCTAAGATTATTAAACCAAAACGGCGTAACGGGTTGTCACCCTGAACTCGTTTCAGGGTCTCAGAAATTCTGAACCAAGTTCAGAATGACAGTTTCAGAGTTCCTGTAACCTGATTTTTCGTGCCTTCGGCACGAGGGCTTTCATCCCCACCCTTATAGGTGGGGTATTTCGCCCTAATTTTTATAAAAAACTTCTACCAGCATAAACCAGTAGAAGTTATCAGTCCCCTTCACTAAGAGGACGGGCAAAGGCGAACCTCATCGCCTCTGTTGCCTAACTTTCAGATTTTATTTTCAATTGTCTTTCTCTCTCCAATTCCTCATCGGTCTCCCCAGTCTCAAATAAGTGCTCATCACGCTGAAAATCATCTTGTCGTGCAGCCCTGATAGACTCCCAACCCTGACGAAGATCAGGTGGTGAAACATCTGCAATCTTCTGAGATAATTCGTCTCCGATGATTAGCTTTGTAAGTGAAATCACTGCCTGAGCTGCATCATCAGCCTGTTCTAAATCTTTCAGGTTTCCCATCTTCATCACAGCTTCGAGAAACTCCTTCCTTGTTTTCATAACGTCACCTCCTTTCCCTCTAAAATAAAAAAACTTCTACCAGCAAAACCGGTAGAAGTTATCAGTCCCCGATAAGAGAGGGGGACATTTAATGGCGAACTTCATCGCCGAGATTGATTTAAAAACATTATTATTCAAAAGAATACTTAAGTCAATATTTTATTAAAATCTCATACACTTAACGCCTTTTTTCACATTCCTTCTTAGATGATTTTGTCTTGTACTTAGTATCCATCCATACGTACACTTGTCATGAATTGGATGTGATAAATAAGCTAACAATATCAACGTGTTATATAATGGATGATTATTCCGCCAATTTATGAAAATTTCCCTTGACAAAAAAATCCCATTATTTTAGTATCGCACATTGTGACAGTTGTCACATAAAGAATTTGACTAAAAATCCTATTAATAATAACCGCCAGAATCATCTTTCCACATTCATAAAAAAAGAAGAGAAAGGGGGGATTCTGAAGATAAAGAGCAAAAATTCCTTTATATTTGAAAGATTAGGGGGGTTTTTGAAAGTTAACTAAAACCAAAGTGACCTAAAAAAAGAAAGGGGGAGTAAAAGACATGGGATTTAATATTTCAAAAAAGTATAATGATGCAGACCCAAGAAAGCTGGCAGATTGGCAGGTCGCGGATATAGCCGAAGAAACTATGCCCACTGTCGCCGAGTGGCAAGAGAAATTGGGCCTTAAGAAGGAAGAAATCATCCCAATGGGAAGATTATGCAAACTCGATTTCATGAAAATTATTGATCGCCTAAAAAGTAAGCCAGACGGAAAGTACATTGAGGTGACAGCCATTACGCCTACTCCTTTAGGAGAAGGAAAAACAACGACTGCCATGGGTTTAATGCAAGGACTCGGAAAGAGGGGAAAAAATGTTGGTGGTTGTATTCGTCAACCTTCAGGCGGTCCGACGATGAACATCAAAGGGACAGCGGCAGGAGGGGGCAAGGCCCTTCTCATTCCAATGACTGAGTTTTCTCTCGGTCTAACCGGTGATATCAACGACATTACCAACGCTCACAACCTCGCATTGGTTGCTCTGAATGCCCGGATGCAGCACGAAAAAAACTATGATGATGCTGAACTGGCTAAGCGCAACCTCAAACGGCTCGATATTGATCCTACCAATATTGAAATGGGCTGGGTCATGGATTTTTGCGCCCAGGGCTTACGGAACATTATCATGGGTCTTGGGGGCAAAATGGATGGTTTTCTGATGCAATCCAAATTTGGCATTACCGTGAGCTCGGAGCTTATGGCTATCCTTTCGATTGTGCGGGATCTGAAAGATCTCCGCGAGAGACTGGGTAAGGTTGTCGTAGCCTATGACAAGAAAGGCAAACCGGTCACCACAACAGATCTTGAAGTGGCAGGTGCAATGTGTGCATGGATGAGAAACACGATTAATCCTACATTGATGATGACCACTGAATATCAACCCTGTCTGGTTCACGCCGGCCCTTTTGCCAATATCGCTGTGGGGCAGTCTTCCATCATCGGTGACCGCATTGCCTTAAAAATGTTCGATTATCATATCACTGAGAGCGGTTTTGCCGCGGATATTGGCTTTGAAAAGTTCTGGAATGTAAAGTCACGGTTGAGCGGCCTCGTTCCCAACGTTTCAATTTTGACTGCCACGATCCGGGCTTTGAAGATGCATGGCGGCGGACCGGCAGTGGTGGCAGGACGACCTCTTCCTGACGAATATACGAAGGAAAATCTGGCCCTGCTTGAGAAAGGCATTGTCAATATGACCCACCTCATCGGTGTGATCAGGAAATCAGGAATCAGCCCCGTTGTCTGCATCAATTCATTCCACACTGACACCAAAGATGAGATCGCCTTAGTGCGAAAGTTTGCTGAACAGGCAGGAGCCCGTTGTGCAGTTTCAGAACACTGGCTCAAAGGGGGAGACGGAGCCCTCGAACTGGCTGATGTAGTCATGGAGGCATGCAAGGACAAACCAAATTTCAAATTCCTCTACCCGCTCGAGATGCCACTCAGGCAAAGGGTCGATACAATTGCCAAGGAAGTATACGGGGCCGATGGCGTTTCCTGGACTCCTGAAGCCGAAGCCAAGGCCAAACGATTTGAAGCCGATCCGGCAATGAAGGATTTTACCACAATGATGGTCAAGACCCACCTGAGTCTGACACACGATCCAACCCGCAAGGGGGTGCCCAAAGGCTGGATCCTGCCGGTTCGTGATGTCTTGATCTTTGCCGGCGCGAAATTTCTCTGCCCCATGACGGGAGCCATCAGCCTGATGCCGGGAACCAGTTCTGATCCAGCTTATCGAAGGGTTGATGTCGATGTGAATACCGGCAAAGTAACGGGGCTCTTCTAAGAAAGAGACTCGTTCCTCAACCGATCGTTTTAAGCGATAACCTAATCCCGCCTCTATCGAAATTGAGGTGGGGTTAGGTTATACTTTGAGCTAACTGCAGAAACATAATGTCACTCGATATCACTCGTTTTCAACCCACACGGTACGGTCGCGTCTAAGAAGAAGGAGGAGAGGAGACATGACGGCAAAATTAATCAATGGCAATGAAGTCGCTAAACAGATTCGAGAAGAGTTGAAACAAGAAGTCATCCAATTAAAAGAGAAGCACAACGTCATCCCGGGTTTGGTCACCATTCTGGTGGGCGAAAACCCTGCTTCGGTGAGCTATGTGACGGCAAAACAGAAAACCTCCAAGGAATTGGGGTTTTATTCGATTCAGGACAATCAAGCTGCGACGATTACGGAAGAAGAGTTGCTCAAATTGATCGACAAATATAATAAGGATCCTAAGATTCACGGTATCCTCGTCCAGCTTCCTCTGCCCAAGCACATCAACGAGACCAAAGTGCTTTATGCCATCGATCCGAAAAAGGATGTGGATGGGTTCCACCCTGTCAACGTTGGAAAATTGATGATCGGTGAAGCCGATTATCTCCCCTGCACCCCTGCAGGAATCCAGCAGCTTCTGATTCGGTCTGGCGCGAAGATCGACGGCGCAGAAGTCGTGGTTGTGGGGAGATCGAACATCGTTGGAAAACCCATTGCCAACATCCTTCTGCAAAAACAGAAAGGGGCCAATGCGACCGTGACGATCTGCCACACCGGTAGCAAAGACATGGCCTTCCATACGAAGAGGGCCGATATTCTCATTGTCGCCGCAGGAAAGCCCAAAGCAATCACTGCCGATATGGTCAAAGAGGGAGCAGTGGTCATCGATGTCGGCGTCAATCGGATCGGAATGACGCCTGAGGGTAAGGCGAAACTTGCCGGAGATGTTGATTTTGACGGTGTCAAAGAGAAGGCCGGTGCGATCACCCCTGTTCCGGGCGGGGTGGGGCCGATGACGATCACGATGTTGATGTTGAACACGGTGAAGGCTGCAAAGCTTGCTGCCGGGGTTAAATAATTCTGATTCAAGGGTTGCCCGCTCGCTCGTTGAGTTGCCAAATTCTGAGTCAGACCTCGCTGAAAGACAAAGATGAAGGCCATCCATCTCTCCATTGACGGGAAAGAAATCGAATGCGCTGAAGGTGAAACGTTGTTATGGGTGGCTCTCGATCACGCGATTTATATCCCTCATCTCTGTCTGATGAAAGAGATGGAGCCCTATGGGGCCTGCCGGCTATGCTTTGTCGAGATGGAAGGTGAGCGTCTGCCGCTCACTGCCTGTACGACCAGAGTAAGAGAAGGGATGGTCGTCAACACAAAAGGGCCAAAGGCTTTAAGGCTTTCCCGGACTGCGTTCGAACTGATCCTGAGTAACCACCCGGTCGATTGTGTCCATTGCCTTAAGAGCGGTTCCTGTGAATTGCAAAAAATTGCAAAGCACTTGCGTATCAAATTGAAGACTAAGAAATTCAAAAAATTATTGAGAGATCGACCCATCGACGAGGCAAGTCCAGTATGGATCTATGAACCGAATAAATGTGTCCTCTGCGGTAGGTGCGTCCGGTATTGCCAAGAAAAGCTGGAGATAAACCCGATCGGTTTTGCCTACCGTGGGTTTCAAAGGTGGGTCACGACGTTTGACGATCAGCCGGTGGGGCTATCGGAATGTGGGGCCAGGATAGAATTAGCGGAAATCTGTCCTGTGGGTGCTTTTGTGGCCAAAAATAAAGGGGATAAGAAAAATATAGTCAACCCCGTTAGAAAAGGCGAGGTTTCAAACCCGGCCCTTCCTTGAGATAAAAATTTATATTTATCCCCGACCCAAAGAATGGGAATTTCTAACGGGGTAAATGAAATAGGAGGAAAGTCATGATAATCATAGGCGAGAATATTCATGTTATTGCGAAGGACGTGTCCGTTGCGATCAGAGAGAGGAATGCAAAAGTGATTCAAGGCCTGACCAAGGAACAAACCCAGTCAGGTGCGCATTACATCGATGTGAATGTGGGGCCGATGAAGAAAGATACTGAGGAGACCATGAAATGGTTGGTCAATTGTGTCCAGGAGGCCACCAATCTACCTCTGTCGATTGACACCATGAACCCTGTGGCGATGGAAGCAGGATTGAAGTATTGTAAAAAGAGGGCCATCATCAATTCTGCATCGGGGAAAACCGAATCCAAAGCGCAAATGCTTCCCCTGGCAAAGAAATATAACGCGAATGTGGTCATTTCGGTCATGACCGACAAAGGAATGCCCCCTGAGGTTGAATCGAAGATTGAAAGCATCATGGAAACGGTTGCCCATGCCAATGACCTGGGCATTCCGAACGAAGACGTCTGGGTCGATCCGATCATTCTTCCCGTCAGCACGGCGGGCGAAGGTCAAAATATCGCCGTGGGAAATCTGGAATTTATCAAGATCCTTCAGGATGTCATTCCGGGTGTCAAATCAACCGTGGGACTTTCTAATATTTCCAATGGAGTCCCCGCTCACCTGAGGCCAATTCTCAACCGCACCTATCTTGTCATGCTCGCGAGGAACGGGCTCTATTCAGCCATTGCGGATCCCCTCGACGAAGAACTGATGGCCTTCATGAAAGGAGAGCTTCCCAAAATCACCGATCTCATCTACAGAACCATGGATGGCGAGGAGGTCGATCTCTCCTCTTTACCTCAGAAAGAGGTGGCGTATGTGAAGACAGCAAGGGTTCTGATGGCACAATCACTTTATTCGGATGCATGGCTGGAAATTTGAAAACAACTGTGTGATACTTTGTGTATAAGTAATTTTTCATTAACTCTTCTCTAAAAGATTAAGATTTATCATAAGGAGGCGGATGATGGAATATAAGGCACCTAAGGAAGCTTACAAGGGAGTGGTCAGAGAAGTCACGATTGGAAAAGGAGATAAGACCATGAAGGTCGGAGGGGAGAATATTCTTCCCCTTCATTTCTTCGATGAGGGTTCATTACCCAATCCACCGAAATTTGTTTTGGAAGTGCTCGACATGGAACCTGCGGACAAGACGCCGCACCTCCTCGAGCCCTTCGGGGATGCCATTTCCGACCCGATCAAATGGGCGAAGAAATGCGAAGGGTTCGGTGTGGACGCCATTTGCCTTTCGCTTGTCAGCACCGATCCTGCCGAGAAGGATGCCCCTGCGGATGGAGCGGCCCAGCTGGTAAAGCGGATGCTCGGAGAAATCAAAAAACCTTTGATCGTCTATGGGTCAGGGGACGAAAAGAAAGATGCGGAGGTCCTTACGAAAGTGGCCCAGGTATGCGCTGGCGAGAATCTTCTGATCGGGCCGGTTCAGAAGGAAAATTATGAGGTCGTGGGCAAAGCGATCCTGGACAACGGACATGTGGCCATTGCCCAGAGTCCCCTCGACATCAATCTTCTTAAAGAATTGAGCGTCAAACTTTGTAAGTTCTTGCCCCCGGAGAAGGTGGTCATCGATCCCCTCTCTTCAGCGTTAGGTTATGGGATTGAATACAGCTTCTCGCTGATCGAAAGGGTGAAACAGATCGGGGTGATCACGAAGGATAGTATGACCATGATGCCCATCATCGCCAATCTCGGCGACGAATGCTGGAAGACGAAGCAGGCAAAAGAGAATAAGACACAGGGATTGCTATGGGAGGGGATGACGGCTCTGTCCCTTTATCTTGCCGGAGCGAATATTCTTATCCTCAGGCATCCCGAGACACTCAAATTATTGAAAGAGACCATAGGGAGGTAATAGCAAATGGCGGAAATAAAGGAATTAACGAGAAAGTTGAAGGAGGTCCACGAAAAGATCAAGGCTGAGATCCCCTGGGAGCCAATCGGGCATACTCCCATGCCGGAAATGTCGGATCTCAGGAACTGGGATATGAAACTTCTCCAGACCTACAAGCCCTTCTATGCCCCGTTCTGCGACTTGTGCTGTTTTTGTACCTACGGTAAATGCGACCTGACCGAAGATCGGAGAGGGGGATGCGGGATCGATATTGGCGCCCAACAGGGAAGATGGATTCTTCTTAACTGCCTGATGGGAGCATCAGCCCATGCCTCCCATGCCGGACATATTCTGGAGCTCTTGATTGAGAAGCATGGCCCGGATAAGAAAATCAATTTAGGCACTTCCGTAGAACTCGAGGCACCGATTATCAGGACCGTTCTCGGATTGAAACCCGAAACCCTGGGTGATCTGAAGATAGCGATTGAATATGTTTACAAAGAGATTACCCAACTTCTCGACGCCACGAATATGGGACAGGAAGGAAGCAACCTGGACTATGAATCGAAGGCATTGCATGCCGGGATGCTTGACCATGTGGGCATGGAGGCGGGTGATATCGCCCAGATTGTAGGATTTAACTATCCCACTTCCGTGGCAGATACGCCACTGGTGGACCTGGGATGGAATACTGTCGACAAAACAAAACCCATCATCCTATTTGTCGGACACAACCCGGCCACTTCCACGGTCGTGGTGGACTACCTGAGAGAAAACGACCTTTACGATAAGGTGGAGTTCTGCGGGGTATGTTGCACCGCGCTTGAAACGAGTCGGTACTCTGACAAGGCAAAGGTCATCGGTCCCTACTCGCGACAACTTTTCTTCATCCGAAGCGGTTTTGCCGATGTCATCATGACGGATGAGCAATGCATCCGGACCGATATGCCGATCGAAGCCACCAAAGCCGGCTCAGCTCTCATTGCCACCCTCGACAAGGTCATGTACGGCCTCGAAAACGCCACCGAGATGGAGACTGGAGAGGTCGTGAAGAGAATGGTCGAGGAAAAGAAGCATTTTGCCATTCTTGACCCGAAGAAGGCAGCCGAGGTGGCAGTAAAAGTGGCCATGACCGTTGCACCTCAGAGAAGGAAGGAGTGGTTAACCGAGCAGGAGGCCACAGAGCTTGCGAAAAAATGCGGTAGTTGTGGCATTTGTGAGACGGCCTGTCCCAATCTTTTCGACATCGGGAACGGCATCAGTCAAGTTGCCAAGGGCAATTTCGATGTCATCCGGGAACAGTTCAATCTCTGCGTCGGCTGCGGCAAATGCGAGGAGGAATGTCCCAAAAATGTTCCCATCCTGAAGATCATGCAGGTCGGGGCAAGCAAAGAAAAATGGAAGATCAGATCCGGACGCGGTCCGATTATGGATACCGAGATCAGAACCGTTGGCGCGCCGATCACCCTCGGCACCATTCCTGGAGTGGTGGCCTTCGTGGGCTGCTCGAACTTCCCCGATATACGAGACCTTGCAGAAATGGTGGATGAATTTGCCCGCAGGAAATATATTGTAGTCGTCTCCGGCTGCACGGCGATGGCAGTTGGAATGTGGAAGGATGCCGATGGAAAGACCATCTATGAGAAATATCCCGGCGATTTCGATGCTGGATGCGTGGTCAATGTCGGCTCCTGTGTCGCGAATAGCCATATCGCCGGAGCGGCGATAAAGATCGCCAATATCTTTGCCGCCTTGCCTTTAAGAGCAAATTACGAAGTCATGGCGGACTATGTTCTCAACCGGGTCGGAGCGGTTGGTATTGCCTGGGGTGCCTATTCTCAAAAGGCAGCCGCCATCGGTACAGGCTTTAACCGATTGGGAGTTCCGGTCATCCTGGGTCCTCACTCTTCTAAGTATCGAAGGCTCTATCTCTCGAGAAAAGAAGAAGACGAGTGGAAGGTGATGGATGCGAGAAAGAGGCAGATCGTAGAAACCACAGAGCCTTCACCCGAGCACCTCGCCTATGTCTGTGAGACAAAAGAGAAGGCCATGGTGATGATCCCCAAAATGTGCATCCGGAAGAATGATACGCCTCAAGGAAGGGGAATAAAACTGAATCACTATATCTCCCTTTACAAGAAGTATATGGGAGG
>Ga0315282_10015507_pt1 | contig 11228 bp, 11 predicted proteins | sample YL17G07_20_MG_FD_203693 | JGI IMG/M metagenome (GOLD analysis project Ga0315282, IMG submission 203693) | Sediment microbial communities from Yellowstone Lake, YNP, Wyoming, USA - YL17G07_20 | ecosystem: Environmental > Aquatic > Freshwater > Lake > Sediment | place: USA: Wyoming | collected...
AAGTCGCTCCGCTGGATCGTCTCCAACTCCCTCTCGGTGGTGACCCCGCAGCTCTATGTCGGAAGCCGGAAGCTCTGCGACGAGGACACGGATCTCGGCCTCGAGTACTCCCTGAACCGTCTCTTGACCGGCCGTCCGAGCGCGGCCTTGCCCGGCTCGCCGGCCGGCGCCACGACAGGGGGACGGCCATGAAATCCATCGGCACGCATATCGTTTTCTTCGTGATCGTGCTTTTCATCCCCTGCTTCTTCATCACCGTCTGGGTGCACGCCGCCTCGAACCGCGTCCAGGAGGCGAGGGTCGCCGCGGCCCAAGGGGCCCAGGCCGCGGTGGCGAGCGCCTCGGACGTGAAGTACTGCACCCCGGCCCTCAAGGTGATCCTACGCCGGGTCCTCACGTCGTGCGGGCTCGTCAAGGCCGGCGGACAGAGGGGATGCCAGCCGCTCGAGGCCAAGAACGTGGCCGCCATGTCCGGAAACGACTTCAACTCGCTGCTCATGCCCATGGCCGACCGGGCCGCGATCCTCCAGTTCGATCTCGACAAGGCCGATCTGGACGACCCGGCCAGGGCGCTCCTCGAGAAGACCTTCTCGAACCAGAAAGGGGCGTCGTACTTCCTCGTGGTGTCGCGCGCCTCTCCCGAAGGCTCGGTGAAGCACAACCGGGAGCTCTCCGAGGCGCGGGCCGGCGCGGTGTTGAGTCATCTCAAGTCGGTCTTCAACGACCCCGACCTCGAGCAGGAAGTGGGTCTCCTGTGGCTCGGAGAAGAGTTCGCCCAGCTGGACGAGGAATTCTGCAAATGGAACCGATCGCATCCCGAAATCACCTGCGACACCAAGGCGCTCAACCGCTCGGCCTTCATCGCCTGGATCGATTGCCGGCTCTAGTCGCCGCCGCTTTCCTGATCCTGATTTCATTCTCTCCGGCCTGCACCGAAGAGAAGCCGGCCGGCCCTGCCCTCCGGAGCCGGGTGGCCGCGGTCCGGGACACGGCGCCCGCCGTGTCGCCCGAGTCCTGGTGCGAGGTCTACTTCAATCCGTCCGAGGCGCCGCGGTTCGAGCTCCCGCCGCTCGCCCAGGACGCCACCGGAGGGGGCGTGCCGGTCATCTCGGCCGATCGCTGGGTGTGGCTCAACCTCTGGGCCACCTGGTGCGGCCCCTGCATCCGCGAGATGGAGGTCCTTTCGCGCTGGAAGGAGAACCTGAACCGCGACGGCGTGAAGATCGACTTCTGGTTCCTCTCGCTCGACGAGGAGGTGCCGGTCCTGAGCCAGTTCCTTCAGGCCCACAAGGGGGTCCCGCCGGGAAAGCAGTTCCGGGTCGCGGCGGTCAAGGACATGGAGGCCTGGTTCAAGCTCTACAAGCTCGACAGCTCGACCGCGATCCCCATCCAGGTTCTTTCGGCGCCCGGGGGCAAGGTGCGCTGCGTGCGCGTGGGCGGCCTCAACGAGGTCGACTACCGCATGGTGCGATCCCTGCTGCAGAAGCCCTAGGCGAATTCGACAAGCCTCTTATCGTGGGAACGGTCCTTCACAGGGATGAAGGTTCTCGGTATAGTGCATCGGAAGAGGAGGAGTTTCATGGAGGAACATTCCAAGACGTGGAGCGATCTCACCGCCTCGGATCTCGGCATGGACAAACAGGCGATCGAGCACTCGTTCGCGAGCCATGTGGAGTACACGCAGGGCAAGGACGAGCATACGGTCACGAAGCTCGATTTCTTCATGAGCGTCGCCATGTCGGCGCGCGACCGCCTCTATGACCGCTGGAACAAGACCCAGTCGGGCTACTACGAGACCGACGCGAAGCGCGTGTATTACCTCTCCCTCGAGTTCCTGATCGGCCGGCTCCTCAAGAACGCGCTCATCTCGCTCGGCATCCTGGACCAGACCCGCGAGGCGCTCCGGGACTTCGGCGTCGACCTCGACGCGATCCTGGAGGAGGAGATGGACGCGGGCCTGGGGAACGGCGGCCTCGGCCGTCTCGCCGCGTGCTACCTCGACTCCATGGCCACGCTCGGGATTCCTGCCATCGGCTACGGCATCCGGTACGAGTACGGCATCTTCAGGCAGATCCTGTCGAACGGCGAGCAGGTGGAGGTCCCGGACAGCTGGCTCCGTTACGGAAACCCCTGGGAGATCGGCCGGCCCGAATTCCTGTTCCCGGTCAAGTTCTACGGCACGGTCCGCACCGGGGCCGACGAGAGCGGAAGGCTCCGGTTCGATTGGGTCGACACGCAGATCATCAACGCCATGGCCTACGACATCCCGGTGCCGGGCTACAAGAACGGGGTGGTCAACACCTTGAGGCTCTGGTCGGCCAAGGCCTCGCGCGAGTTCGACTTCGCGAACTTCAACCGCGGCGACTACATCCAGTCGGTGCAGGACAAGAACGCGTCCGAGAACCTCTCGCGCGTCCTCTACCCGAACGACCAGGTGTGGCAGGGCCGCGAGCTGCGCCTGAAACAGGAGTACTTCTTCGTCTCGGCCACGCTACAGGACGCGATCCGGCGGCACCTGAAGATCCACGGGAGCGTCTCTAACCTCCATGAGAAGGCGGTGTTCCAGCTCAACGACACGCACCCCACGCTCGCGATACCGGAGCTCATGCGGCTCCTCATGGACGAGCACGGCCTCGGGTGGGACGAGGCCTGGGGCATCACGGAGAAGGCCTTCGCCTACACGAACCACACGGTGATGTCCGAGGCGCTCGAGACCTGGTCCATGGCCCTCGTGGAGAGCATGCTTCCGAGGCACATCCAGATCATCTACGAGATCAACCGGCGCTTCCTGGAGAGGGTGCGGTCCCGGTTCCCGGGCGACGAGGGCCGCGCGGAGCGGATGTCGATCGTCGCCGAGGGGCCCGAGCGGAAGGTGCGCATGGCCAACCTCGCGGTCGTGGGGAGCTCGTCCGTGAACGGCGTGTCCGAGCTGCACAGCCGGCTCCTCCGGGAGCGGCTCTTCCGCGACTTTTTCGAGCTCTGGCCCGATAAGTTCAAGAACGTGACGAACGGCATCACGCCGAGACGTTGGCTCCTCGCCTGCAACCGGCCCCTCTCGGACCTGCTTACGACGCGTCTGGGCGAGGGGTGGGCGAGGTACCTGGGAAGGCTCGAGAAGCTCGCCCCGCTTACGGACGATCCGACGTTCCGGTCCGAGTGGCGGAAGGCCAAGCAGGCGAACAAGGACCGGCTCGCCCGGTACATCCGGTCGCAATGCGGCGTCGAGGTCGATCCCGAGTCGCTGTTCGACGTGCAGGTGAAGAGGCTCCACGAGTACAAGCGCCAGCTCCTGAACGCGCTCCACGTCCTCAAGCTCCACCGGGACCTGAAGGAGGGGAGGGGGGAGGGCCGGGTGCCGAGGACCGTCATCTTCGGCGGCAAGGCCGCGCCCGGCTACGAGATGGCGAAACGGATCATCCGCCTCATCAACGCCGTGGCCGACCACGTGAACCGCGACCCGGACACGAACCGCCGGCTCAAGGCCGTGTTCATCCCCAACTACTCGGTGTCGGTCGCCGAGGTCATCATGCCGGCCGCGGACCTGTCGGAGCAGATATCGCTCGCCGGCACCGAGGCCTCGGGCACGGGCAACATGAAGTTCGCCCTGAACGGCGCGCTCACCATCGGCACCCTCGACGGCGCGAACATCGAGATCCGGGAGGCGGTGGGGGAGGACAACATCTTCATCTTCGGGCTCAAGGACGCGGAGGTCGAGGACCTGCGGCAGCGCGGCTACCGTCCAGAGGACGTCTACGCCTCGGACCCGGAGCTCCGCGCGATCATCGACTTCATCGGCTCGGGCGCCTTGTCGGGCGGCGACCCGTCCGTGTTCAGGCCGATCGTCGACCGGCTGCTTCGCGAGGGGGACTATTTCATGGTGCTCGCGGACTTCCGGAGCTACTGCGAGTGCCAGAGGCGGGTGGACGAGGCGTTCCTCGATCGGGAGGGATGGACGCGGCAATCGATCCTCAATGTGGCGCGGATGGGACGGTTCTCGAGCGACATGAGCATTACGAGGTACGCGCACGACATCTGGGGGCTTCCGCTCTCGCCGCAGGCCGGGTCGTACACGGGACAGTCGATCCTCCCGCCGCCCCCGCCCAGGAAGCGGCCCGTGCTGAGGCGCGTGCGGCGATAGCGTGCGGCTTTCAGGCATGGATGCGCTTCGCGGCCTGGCCGCAGCGCTCATGATCGAGCAGCATCTCGGGAACTGGCTGTGGGGGATGCCGTGGATCAACGTCGGGGTCCTGTTCAGGCGGCATCCGATCCTCATGGGCGCAAACGCTGCAGGCGGGCTCGCGGCGCCGACGTTCGTGCTGCTAGCCGGCATGGGGGTCGCCCTTTTCGCGGAAAGGCATCCGGATTCGGAAGGAGTGCTCGTGCGGCGAGGCTTGGTGCTCGTGGCCATGGGGGTCGTCCTGAATCTCGTCGTCCCCTCGTGGTTCACCTGGGGCTCGTGGTATGTGCTGCACCTCCTCGGGCTCGGCCTCGTGCTTGCTCCTCTCGCGAACCGTGCTTCGTCGATCGGGCTTTCGGTTATCGCCTTACTGGCCCTGGCCGCGACTCCGCTGGTTCAGCAAGGGCTCGGGACCCCCTTCGTCCTGGACCACCGGTTCATGGACGACACCGGACGGCCCGGCGGCGTGCTCAGGCTCATGCTGGCCGAGGGACACTTTCCGATCCTTCCGTGGCTCTCGGTCTTTTTCCTGGGCCTTGCGGCCGGGAAATGGCTTGTCGCCGGACGGCGAAGGCCCATCGCAGCCCTGGCCGCGGTCCTTTGGGGATCGGGAATCCTTCTCGCCTTGATCGGCGTCCTGATCCCCGGGGCGACGGGCCGGCCCCTGGCGCATCGGTTTTTCACCCTCGTTCCGGATATCTATCCCTGCTTCCCGTCCCTCCTGCTCCTGCTGTCCGGCGCCGTGCTGGTTCTCGTTCTCCTTTTCACGGGCCGGGACGAGACGCGATGGGATTCTCGTCATCCGCTCGTGTGCCTGGGCCGGTGCTCGCTTACGCTCCTCATCCTGCACGTGTTCGTCTTCCGCCAGGTCGCGGCATGGCTGGGGTTCTACAAGATCTTCTCGAGCACGGTTTCGGGCCTTCTGATCGTCTCGATCCTGATCGGATTCGGCGTCCTCGCCGTGCTCTGGCAGCGCATCGTCTTTCGGTACGGCGCGGAATGGCTTCTCAGACAACTTTAAATGGAATAAATGTACATGATATTGTACAATCATCTGTGCAGGAGGTGAATGCGCAATGAATGAGATGACCATCAGTGAGGCGAGAGAGGCCCTGACAAGGCTTCCCGGGAGGCTTGCGAGGTCGTCGGCCTCCCTCACGATCACCAAGCGGGGCAGGCCGGTCATGGCGCTTCTTCCCTACGAGCTTTTCGAGGCCATTCTCGAGACATTGGAGGTCATGACCGACGAGCACCTCATGAAGGATCTCAAGCGGGGCATCCGGGAGATCGAGGAAGGTCGCGTGGTGAGCTCGAAGAAGCTTGCGAGGGACCTCGGTCTGTGAGCGCCAAACGGTACGAGATTCTCTGGTCCGAGACCGCGGAGAGGATGCTCAAGTCGATATCGGATCGGCGGGTTCAGGAGACGATCTTCAAGCGGGTGATGACGCTCGCCTCGGAGCCAGAGAAGCAGGGGAAGCCGCTCCTGGGGCCGCTCGCAGGACTCCGGAGCCTCCGCGCCGCAGGGCAGCGATACTGTGTGATCTACCGCGTGGACCGGGGTCGGGTGGTGGTGCTCATCCTGGCCCTTGGCCTCCGCCGCGGCAAGGACCCCAAGGACATCTACAACCTTGCGAAGAAGCTCATCAAGCTCGGCTTGGTGAAATAGCCCAATGACCCCCAAGGACATCTTCTCCTACCGACCGTACTGGGCGAAGCGGCTCGTGCCGGCGCCGGTGCTGCCCATGTCGCGGGAGGAGATGGACGCGCTCGGGTGGGACAGCTGCGACGTGATCCTGATCACCGGCGACGCGTACATCGATCACCCGAGCTTCGGCGCTGCGCTCATCGGACGGGTGCTCGAGGCCCAGGGCTTTCGCGTGGGGATCGTGAGCCAGCCGGATTGGCGGTCCGCCCGGGACTTCCAGCGGCTCGGCAAGCCCAACCTTTTCTTCGGCGTCACCTCCGGCAACATGGACTCCATGGTGGCGAACTACACGGCCGACGGCCGCATCCGATCCGACGACCCGTACTCGCCGGACGACGAGCCTGGGCGCCGGCCGGACCGGGCCGAGATCGTCTACGCGAACCGCTGCCGGGAGGCGTTTCCCGACGCGCCGGTCGTTCTCGGGGGTATGGAGGCCTCGCTCCGCCGCGCCGCACACTACGACTACTGGTCCGACAAGGTGAGGCGATCCGTCCTGCTCGACGCCAAGGCCGAGCTGTTGATCTACGGAAACGCCGAGCGGGCCGTGGTCGAGGTGGCGCACCGATTGGCCAAGGGGGAGCGGATCATGGACATCACGGATGTCCGGGGCACGGTGCTCGAGCGGAAAGCCTCGGACGACGACGACGCGGTCCGGCTGCCGTCCCATGAGGAGGCCTCCAAGGATCCTGCGGCCTACAATCGGGCCGCGCTCACGCTCCATCAGGCCGCGTTCTCGAAGACCGACAAGCCCCTGAAGCAGCGCCACGGCGATCGGGATGTGTGGATCCTGCCGCCTCCCCATCCACTCACGACCAGGGAGCTCGATCGGATCTACGAGCTTCCGTACACACGGCAACCGCACCCCGCCTACTCAGGCAGGAAAATGTCGGCGTACGAGATGATCCGATTCTCCGTCTGCATCATGAGGGGTTGCTTCGGCGGCTGCACCTTCTGCGCGATTTCGTGCCATGAGGGGCCGGTCGTCCAGAACCGGTCCGAAGAGTCGATCCTCCGCGAGATCGAGACCCTCGGCGACACGGCGGCGGGCTTCACCGGCGTGATCTCGGATCTCGGCGGCCCGACCGCGAACATGTACCGGATGGGCTGCGGACGGAGCCAGGGAGCGCAGGGCTGCAAGCGGCTCTCGTGCCTTTACCCTTCGATCTGCAGGCAGCTCAAGACGAGCCACGCTCCTTTGATCCGCCTGTATCGGAAGGCCCGGCGGCTTCCTTGCGTGAAGAAGATCCTCATCGGATCCGGCATCCGGTACGACCTCGCCCTGTGCTCGCCCGAGTACATCCGGGAGCTCGCGAACCACCACGTGGGCGGCTACCTCAAGGTGGCGCCCGAGCACGTCTCCGAAGGCCCTCTCCGGTGCATGCAGAAGCCGGACAAGGAATCGTTCGAGCGATTCATGGCGCTGTTCGATCGATTCTCGAAAGAGGCGGGCAAGGAGCAGTACCTCATCCCGTACCTCATCGCGGCGCATCCCGGCACCACGGACCAGGACATGATCGAGCTTGCGTTGTGGCTAAAGAAGCACGGCTTCAGGCCGGACCAGGTGCAGACCTTCCTGCCGTCGCCCATGACGCTCGCTTCGGCCATGTATCATACGGGACACAACCCCGTGGACGGCCGACCGGTGGCCGTGCCCCGTGGGCTGAAGGCGCGCCGCCGGCACAAGGCGTTCCTCCGATATCACGATCCCGCGAGCTGGCCGCTGATTCGGGAGACGCTCCGGCGCATGAATCGCGCGGATCTGATCGGCAACGGCCAAAGGCACCTCGTACGGGCCGAGGATCGAAAACCCGGCCGTCGTCTTGTCGATTGACAGACGCCCCGGCGTCCCCTACCATTTTTTCCATGCGCAACAAATCCATCATCGAGGTGATCGTGGTTGTCGTTCTCCTGCTGGTCGCAGTCATGTCCTGCGACCAGAATCAGTCGCCTTCGCCCGGGGCTGCGGCGCCGGCGGTTCCAAGCTCCGAGCTGGTCAAGACGGAGCAGCCCGTAGCAGCGCCGCCGCCTTCGCCCGAGACTGCGCAGCCTTCGCCTGCAGCGGCAGCGCCCGCGCCCGCGACTCCACCTTCTGCGACCGTTCCTCCTCATGCGGTGCCTGAGAAGCCCGCAAAGTCCGCGACCGAGGCGAAGGCCGCCCAGGCTGCTCCACCGGCCGCAGCTCCTTCGACCCCTCCGGCCGCTCCACCGGCCGCTGCGGCGGCGCCTGCGGCGCCCAAGCCGTCCGGCGAGGATGTCTTGCGCCTCTTCTTCAACCTCATCAAACAGCACAAGACGGCCGCGGCCGTGGATATGCTCCACCCCGGCACGATACGGAGCCCAGGCTCCAAGGCGGATTGGAAGAAGACCTTCGACAGCATCAAGACCGTCAAAGGGGTCAAGATCACCCCCTGGAACCAGAGCGGATGGACGGCCGACGAGGAATCCTATCAGGTCGAACTCAAGCTCCTCACCAACCCCGACGACCCGAACAACCCGCCTCCCATACCGCACAACGGCTGGGAAGACGGCGCGAACACGCGATGGACCTCGGTCAAGAAGGCCGGAGATGTCTGGAAGGTGACGGGGTTCGCCACCGGGCCCGGCTGATCTGAGGCTGCAGGGATCCCCTGAAGACGCATGGACGATGATCTCCAGATCCAGGACGGCATAGTGATTCCCGCCTCCGAGCTATGGTTCACGGCGAGCCGATCCGGAGGTCCCGGCGGACAGCATGTGAACCGCACCAGCTCCAAGGTGACGCTGCACTGGGATGTGCTGCACACGAGCGTCTTCGGCGACGTCGAGCGCGCTCGCGTGATGGGCCGACTTCGGCGCCGTATCAACCAGGACGGCATCCTGCAGCTCTCCGAGGAAAGCGAGCGGAGCCAGCGCCAGAACCTGGAGAACGCCCGCATGCGTCTCGTCGTCCTTGTGAAAGACGCCCTTCGCGTTCCGAAGCAAAGGGTGCCCACACGCCCCAGGCCGGCCGCGAAACGGCGGCGCGTCGATGAGAAGAGGAAGAAGAGCGCGATCAAGAAGCTCCGGCGTTCGCCGAAGGGGGAGGACTAGAGACGGCGGTCAGTTGTAGGTCAGGCTGAAGGACGCTCCGAACCCCATGTCGTTAAACCAGGTCTTGTCGATGTCCGGGATGGCCAGGTAGAAGAACTCGGCCCCGACGCCGATGCCCCAGTCGCCGCCCACCCACCATTCCTTGCCGAGCGCCTCGTGCATGCCGAACCCGATGCCGGGGTCGAAGTCCTTGTAGCGGAGATCCAGGTTGTCCCCCTCGATCTTGCGCCAGCTCATGTGCATGTAAGAGCCGCCGAGCGCCATGGTGAGGTACAGGTTGATGGGCATGAAGGTGTAGGTGATGCCCGGCCCGAACCCGATCATGATGATGTTCTTGACCGGGAAGACGATGTTGTCCGATTCATCGGCTCCGGTGATCCGTCTCTGGGAGTTGAACTGGGTTCCTCCGAACGACTCGAACGTGATGGCCAGGTTGTCGATCACCGAGTACCCCAGGGCGAGGTCGGACACTCCGGACAAGCCCCGCGAGTGATACCCGATGCCGTCCTTCTTGCTCCACGCCCAGCTGTAGCCGCCGCCGAGCAGGAGCCTCAAATAGAACCCGTCATGCTCGTGATACCCGGGCTCGACCGGCGTCGCCTGGGATTTCGGGGCCGTGGCCTCGGGAGCCGGAGCTGCGGGCTGCGGGGCAGGCTGGGTCTCGGCCGGCTTGGTCTCGGCCGGGGCCGCGGTGGTCGAAGCCTGCGGCTGGGGCGCCGGTTGGGCAGGCTGGCTCACAGCGCCGGCCGGAGCTCCCCCCTCCTGGGCGTGCGCTTGGAAACAGAGGGAAACAAGGCCCAGCGAAAGCAGTGTGCAACCTATCGTCTTGTTTTTCATGGCATGGCTCCTTTCTTCAGGCATAACGCTCGAGGAATGACGGGTATTCCCTGTCTCGGTTCAGCGGAACTGTATCCGATACAGAGAGAAATTCAAGCCGGTAAGGAAATTGGGGAGTGAGAGAAGGGAGGAACGAAAAAGGAGATCTGCAACGTTTACTTTGTGGCAGCGTCGCCGCCATCCACGGCTCCGTCCGTGCTGCCATCCGTGCTGGCGTCCGTGCTGGCATCCGTGCCGGCGTCGGATACGCACTCCGGATGGGTCGAGACCACGCCCGTGTCCACGCAGGCCGTAATGCCGGTCGGTTGCACGAGGAAGTTGTTGGGAGGGGACCAGGCGCTTGAGGGATCCACGCAGTCGTAACCTTCTTTCCACCGACAATCGCAGACGCTCGCGCAGGTCTTGAGGCACATGGACCCGGCGTTCAGGTAAGTATTGTAATAGTACACATGGATGCAGAACGCGTCCGTGCCGCACTGCTGGTCTGTCGTGCACTGCGAGAGCGAGCAGTAACCGCCCGTGAAATCCACTGGGAACGATGTGCCGAGATAACTAAAGTTCTTCGTGGCCACGCAGGTCACGCCGGTCGGGTTCATGCCGGGGCAGTCCTCGGGGTGGCCCACCCTGCAGGCATCGCCTGTGCCCGTGTAGGTCGGTCCGGCGTCGCCGCCATCGGCGTCTGCATCGGCATCGGTGTCCGTGTCGGTATCGGTGTCGGTATCCGTATCGGTGTCGGTGTCGGCGTCCGTATCGGCGTCAGCGTCGCCCGCATCGCCAGCATCGCCAGCATCGCCAGCGTCGCCGCCGGCGTCTGCCGGGTTGTGGTGCGAGCCGTCCAGGCCTCCATCCTCCTCAGCGGACTGGCTCGAGCATCCGAAGGCCAGAATGATTGCCATAAGGCCGATCAAGCACAGCCATTGCTTCTTGCTTTTCATTGCGTTTACCTCCTGGTCAATTTCTTGTATCCGACTTGTCAAGCCGCTTTTACCAGAGCCCGCCCTCGGGCGTCAAGTTACCCATGGAACGTTCGACATAGATCGCCCCCATGGCGACCCGACAACCCGGCTCGATGGTCTTGAGGAAGCTGCTGATATCCGTCAAATATAATAGATATAAATCCCTTTTCCGTTATATAAGACAGTCAGGTGACAAGAATGAAACATCTACCTCTGGTTCTTGATGTCTGGAAAGAGGTCGGCCGCCATCGGGCGATTGAGGAATCCGTATCGAAGCTGGTCGAGATCCTCGGCCGGGAGCTTCCTCTGGCCATGCTTCTCGTGAGACGGATCCTGATGAGCCAGCAACAGCTGGTCACGGTGGGCTCGGCCGCCTCGAGCCCGGCGCATACCCCTCCACAGGTCAGGACCGACGTGACGCCCGGCCAGCTCGATTCTCTCATCACCTGGTGCAGGCAAGGGCAGGTCCTGCAGGGCAAGCCAA
>Ga0315282_10015508_pt1 | contig 11227 bp, 7 predicted proteins | sample YL17G07_20_MG_FD_203693 | JGI IMG/M metagenome (GOLD analysis project Ga0315282, IMG submission 203693) | Sediment microbial communities from Yellowstone Lake, YNP, Wyoming, USA - YL17G07_20 | ecosystem: Environmental > Aquatic > Freshwater > Lake > Sediment | place: USA: Wyoming | collected...
CCCAGATCGACGCAGCCATTGGTAGCCTCCGGCAAAGGATTCCACTTGGCGTACCATCCATGGCACACCTCTCCGAATCATCGGCTACGTCCTGCTCCCACCAGCAGTTAAGATGCGTTCGCCCTGCCTCCTTGCCGCAGGGCAATTGCACAGTCCCCGGGATGGACGTCTCGAAGGCATCACCCCGGTGCGCCGGGACAGATCGCCAAGACAAGCCTCCGCCCTCAAGCAGGAGTCAGCGTGCGCGCTCCAATCACCGGCCCTCCGCCTCCTCCGCCGCCGATGGAACGCACATTCATCCCATACCGGACATACAGGATAGAGGACAACCACTTTCTGCCATGCAGACCGAGTAGCCGCCCTGGTCCTTATGCCATTGGGCCCGCTCCGGCGTCGGCCGCCTCGATCGCGGTCAGCGGGTCGGCGTGCCCATGGCCGTCCGCTCGCTGCCCACCCTCGCCGTGAACTGGGCCAGTCCCGTGATGCCCGCCGTGCTCTCCAGCTCCGCGACCTTCGCGACCAGTCCGGCAAAGCCCTCCCGTCCCAGCTTCTTCCGGTCCGCCTCCCGCAGCGTCGTCTCCATCCGCTCATACTCTTGGGGCGAAACCACCGTTCGGAGCTGCGGATAGAGCACCGTCTCCTCGTACGCCGTGTGCGCCGCGAGCATGCGCGTGTACGCGCGAAGGTCCCGCGTCAGCGATTCTGTACTGGTGCTCTCGCCTTTTTCCGCCGCCCGGAGGATCACCTCGTTGAGACCCCTGGCCGCCGTGTGCTGCTCCCGAAGGACCGTGATCAGGTCGGCCATGGTGCCGCTCTTCTGGAATAGTGGAAAGACACTCTCTTCTTCCAGTTTCATATGATGCTCGTCAACATTCGAGCGGATCATCTCGGCAGTGGAGACCAGCGCCTTCGCCGACGGCTTCGCCGAGCCCGACTCCGGACCGGCCGCCTTGTCGTAGATCAACAGCAGACGGCCCGCCACGGCGTGCTGGCGCATCAACTCTTCCGCAGCGCTGACTTCCGCCTCCGCCGTCCTCTCCCTCGTCTCACTCTGCGCCTGGCCCCAGGCGTTCTGCCCGAGCAGCGCCGCTCCGGCCGCAACCCCGGCCCCCGTCACCACAAGTCTCCGGCTGTACATGACATCTCTTTCCATTGTCAGTTCCTCCCGTAGAGATTGATGGATCGCTTCTCTCCATGGTCTCGATTGGCCCCACCTGCGCCGATAGGCAATTCCCGCATAATCGCCGAGGGCAATCCCAAACCTGGCAACTCCTGCGTACCCTTCCCCTCGCACTGAGAATCGTCGACCACAAACCCCCCGATAGACCTGCGATCGCTACAAACGTCTCGGAGGTAATCGTCTCGATCCCATCCCACGAGACAACTCGCTATCGCGCGGCGGAAAAATCTTCAGTCCGGACTCTCCGCCCCGCTCACCAGTCCGACAATGAGCGCGACCTGCACCGCCTGGCCAAGACTTTATCAGACCCAGCATTCCCCCCGACCATCTCGCACCCGTACCTTGACTCCTGCCCTCAAATCGGATATGCTACAGGCACAATCAGGCTGGGGGTTTTCTAAGGTATTGGGGGTGTTCTGCGGATCAGACCACCAGACTACTTTCGAGTCATCGGCGAGCATGGGTCAGGATCGGCCCCGCTGTCCAATGAAACCGGGTGGCCAACAACAATGAAACGCCGAGATACAAGGCGTAGCGCTACCGTCCTCGCGGCGATCCTCGCCCTGGCACTCGCTCTCACAGCGCGGGCTCGCGCCGAGACGGCCGCGTTCGATCTCCTGATCGACCGCAGCCCGGCAGATGCGGGCCGCGTCACGCCCACTTCCGGCACGCACCGCTTCTCCGCCAACTCCAGAGTCTCACTCCGCGCTGACCCGCAGCCAGGCTACCAATTTGCGTATTGGCTCGGCGACGTATCTGATCCCACCGCCGATGAAACAACCGTCCTCGTCAACGAATCGAAGGTTGTCGTCGCTGTCTTCCACCCCGAGTCCAAAAGACGCATCGAAGACCACACCGGCTCAGGTGGTGGCGGCGGCGACAACCTCACGCTCACTGCCACGGACCTCACCACCCCCGGCTGGACCTCCCCCGGCGGCAGCCGAACACACACCGAGATCGTCCCAGTCTTCGTAGGTCCTATCCCCACGCCCGAGCCTGCCACGATCGCCCTCCTCTCCCTCGGCGCCCTCCTTCTGCGGGCGCGCCGACCATAGCCCTGTCCCCTCCTCACCGATGTCCGCCCGCTCCTTCCCCCAGCGCCCGTCCCAACGCCTCTCCCCTCTATCGCCCACTCCTCCCACATCGCCCTTCTCGCCCCTCCAACCCATCCCACCCCACCGCCTCCCGTCACCCCCCAACCTGAGCAGCGACTCCCACACGACGTCCTCAAACCTCCCGCCTGTCAGTACTGAAATCCGCCCGCCACTCGGCCCCCGTCCCACTACCGCGCGTTCCCATCGCACAGCCCAGGCACCGCGTCCCCCCGCCCCCCGGCCTGCCGGCCCCGCACGGCCGTGGCAACGCCTTCTCTTTAGACTCGTCAGGGCCCACTGCCACGAACCACGTCCTATAATCGCTGGCGCGACGCTCACGTCGTTCCAAGCCCGCAACAGTCCCCCAACTCATCCTCCCGCGCCGCGTCCACCTGATCCACGTCCGGACCCTACTGACGCCCGCGCCCACGGGCCCGCCAACACCATCCCCGCCGCTGGCACCGCCCAGCTCCACCGTTCACAATCGACTGCCCAAGGGGCGGGACGGCAGTCCCCAGCGCGCTCGGCAGGCCCGTGCCAGACGCCGCCCGAGTGATCGTGTGGAGCGACGCCTGGATCCTGGACGATCCCTGGCCGCGGCCTCTATGTTCCACGTGCTACAAGCCGTGGCCATCGCGGACCCGCGTGCCGGGAACCCATGATGTGCGCCCGCTGGGACTGACCAAAGGCCGTCCGCTCGACCTTGCCGTCGCGGCGACGTTGAATCCCCAACCTACAGAAGGCCCTACGGCGGCGGTAGGACAAGCGCGCCCGCCGATCTCCAGGGGGCTCACCGCGAAGGGTGAGCTGGCGCGCTCACAGTCCGACATGACGCCGAGGATAGAGCGAGCGATCCGCGTACGCGAAGGGTTGGGATCGGAAGACGAGCGGCAGCGCGATGGACAGCGTTCGCCGGAGAGTGGGCCGCAACCCGTCGCCGGCAAGCTGACCGTCCAGGAGATGTTGAGGCATTCTCATGACAGCGGGGGGGGACGCATGATCGCCCCGGACCCGCCAACCCAGATTGCTGTGCCAGGAACGATTTGCTCGCGGACCCATGACTCTGTGGCACGTGGAACAATTTCCAGTATTCGATGCAATTTGGCTCACGAAATCTGCACAAATTGCCGCCCACATGCCGAAATATCGCTTGAGTGGTCCCGTGCAGGCAGTCTACAATCTCGGACCTTGTGGCCAGTGCACCCGTGTTCTTGAAGGAGCGACCGTATGAACAATGGAAGGGGCGAAAGACCGAAGCATCTGGGCAGGGGGCTTGAATCGCTCTTGGGTCCGATAACTGCATCGCCTGATTTGGACGACTTTGCGGCGCCCCTGACAAGCGCACCTAACTTCCCACCAGATAAAGACTTAACCGAATCTCTGTGCGACTTGGCAGTCGACCAGATTTCCGCCAATCCCTACCAGGCGCGGACCTCCTGGAATCCGGAGGACCTCCAGGAGCTTGCCGACTCGATCAAGTCCAACGGCGTGATCCAGCCGATCATCGTCCGCCCCTTCCAGGGCGGTTTCCAGCTCATCGCCGGCGAGCGGAGGTTCCGCGCGGCCCAAATGGCCGGCTTGATGAAGATCCCCGCCGTCGTGCGAGAGGTGACGGACGAGCAGCTCTTTGAATGGTCGCTCGTCGAGAACATTCACCGCCGAGACCTCAATGCTATCGAGCGGGCCAAGGCCTACCAGCGATACCTCGGCGCGTTCTCCCTCACCCAGGCGGAGGCCGCCCAGCGGCTGGGCGAGGACCGGTCAGTCATCGCTAACTACTTGCGGCTACTGGACTTACCGGAGGAGATCAAGTTGATGCTCGTCGACGGACGCCTCACGATGGGCCATGCCCGCGCGATTCTTTCTCTGCCCACGGATGAGTTGAGGCGCAAGCTCACGAACCGGGCACTGGCAGGGCGGCTCAGTGTCCGCGAGGTCGAGCGACTTGTCCGCAGGTACCTCGCAGACAACGGCAATCCAACGCCCAGGGCGGCGACGAAGCCCCCCCACATCGCCGATCTCGAGGACAAGCTCGGCCGGCACCTCGGAACGCGAGTCGAGATCGAGACGCGAAAGGGCGGTCGGCGAGGCCGGATCATCATTGCATTCGATTCGCTCGATGAGTTCGACCGCATCACCGAGGCGCTCGGCCTAGCCTGTGGCGAAAATGCCTGACCAGTCCGCACCGCCAGAAACGACCACCACGCCTTTCATACCCATGGCAGGCAATTTCGGGTATAATGGCGTCATGCGCTGCGGGCAGAGTCCGTCCGCAGTCCGAACAAGTAGGGCGCGATTTTGAAAAGGGTGTACTATGAGACGCTTGCTCGTAGCGATGACGATCTGGACCGTTGCCCTGGCAATCTGCGGTACAGCGTCCGCCGGCGATCAGGGCGGGCAGACCCCAGCGCTGACCAAGTCGCTGATCAACGCCGCCATGGATGGTGATATCGAGCAAATCAAGTTGCATATAGCCAAGGGCACCGACGTGAATAAGGCCGACCAGCGGGGCACGGCGCCGATCAGCTACGCCGCCGAGTTCGGCGGCGCCGAGGCCGTACAACTCCTCCTCAAGGCCGGCGCCAAGGTCGATCCCAAGGACGGCAGCGGCAGGACGCCGCTGATCAGCGCGTCCCTCCAGGGCAAGAAGGATGTCGTCGATGTCCTGATCGCCGCCCATGCGGACGTCAAGGCCAAGGACCTCGCCAAGATGACCGCGATGCACGTGGCGGCCCAGTTCGGGCATCTGGACGTCATCGAATCGCTGGTCAAGGCCGGCGGCGACGTGAACGCCCAGGACGCTCAGATGCAGACGCCGCTGACAATCGCCGAGCGGAGACAACAGACCGACATGATCGAGTTTCTGAAGCAGAACGGGGCGAAGGAGCCCGTCCTGAACATGGGGCGCGGGCCGTACGGCGAGTCTGCATATGAGCAGGGGACACCGCAGGGGCCGGTCGCGCCCGCCACCAAGGTCGAGGTGAAGATCGACCCGAACGCGATCCGCGAGCAGGTCAAGGGCTTCGAGGGTCTGGCCGACACGATCAAGGCTGTCGATGCCAAGAGCGAGGCCGAGCAGAGGGGCTGGATCCTGAGGCGCAATGACAATCGAGTGACGCTTGTGCGCAGCGCGGAGAAGCAATTCTCCGATGAGTTGACCTTTGTGAAGGGCGTGGCAACGGAGGAAAAGGCCGCCAAGACGACCAAGGCCATCGATGACCTGTCGGCCAAGAGGAAAAAGCGGAACACGCTGATCGGAAATGCGCTGCTCGAGGAGCGTCGAGCCGCGATGCAGGAGGGGACCGACCAGTCCGGGATGGCGCGAGGGCGGACGGCGATGCGCGGAAATCGCACGAAGACCGCGGGCGGGACGGGCACGACGAGTGCGACGAACCCTTATGGCACAGCGAATACGAAGACCCCGATGAAGAAGCGGCCGGAGCCGAACGAGCCGCGGATCGACGCGGACACGCAGGCGCAAATCCAGGCGTGGACGAGCGCCAAGGCGGAGGACAAGAGCAGCTTGCTCGAAACGGTGCATAAGCTGGACTTGGCGGAGCTGGATAGCGCCAGGACCGTGGCGACGGAGGAGGGGGCGAAGAAGACCGCCGCCGCGATCTCCGGCCTGATGCTGGCGCGCCAGGAACGCGTGGAGAAGATCACGAAGGAGTGGAAGCTCGACGACGAGCGGATGCAGAAGCTCCAGGAGCGTACGGGCAACCAGCCGGGCATGTATCCCGGCACCGGCACGCGCGGCACGACGCCCGGCACGTCCGGCCAGACCGACCAGACCGGCACCCGCCGCACCCGCCGCTACCGCTGAGCGATCTGTCCACAGATTCACGAAGTCCGCCGTGACTCTGCCAGCGACTCCAGCCGAGTCGCGAGATGGCAACGCGGTTCACTGCTGCCGGGAGAGGGCAGCGAGTTGGCGCAGGCGGTCGAGGTGGCGGGGGGTGATTGCTCTATCGTAGCGGACGGCGACGTAGGCGAGGTACCAGTCGGCGGCGCGGGCGCAGAGGCCGTCGCCTGCATCGCGAGCGCGGAGGCGCAGGGAGAAGGCCTGAAGGGTTTCACCAAGGCCGCGTCGCAGGCCCGAGGCGCGAATTCTGCGGTCCATCCGCGCGAGCATCTTGTGCAAGATGCGCACCTGGGGATCGATGGGGCCGGCGGGGCGCCGCAGCGAACGGGGCCTCGCGCGCCTGTAGGCCCACCAGAGCGATGCGGCAAGCGACACGGCCAGGAGGAACGAAACGGCATACAGCCCGTAGTGCTGCAACGTCCAGGCGAGCACGCCGAACAGGCCGTACTCATACAAGTCATCAAGGAACTCTCCCAACAGGAGATAGGCGCTGCCGCGGCGGGCATGACCGGTGTCCTCATCCGCTGAACTCACGCTCAGGCCCTCCGCCACGGTCGCCTCCACGATCTTCCACTGGCCGGCCTGCTCATCCCAGGCCTCGACCCACGCGTGGGCGTCCATATTCCGGGCCACCCACGCCTTGCCGTCCGGGTCCTTCGCCGTGACGAAGAAGCCCGTGACGTAGCGCGTCGGCACATCCGCCAGGCGCAGCAGAATCGCCGCCCCGGAGGCGAAGTACTCGCAGTAGCCGGTCGAGGCCTGAAGCAGAAAATACGTCAGCCTGTCGCGATCCGGCGGGACCGTCAGTCCGAGCGAGTACGTGTAATGGGTCTGGAAGTGCTTGCAGACCGCAGCGATCTTCTGCTCCGTGGTCGTGCAGCCGGCGAAGATGCGGCCGGCCAGCTCGCGCACGCGCGGGTCCAGTTGGACGGGAAGATTCAGCATGTGATGGATGTGCTGACTGCTCGCGGCAGGGGCACGGGACACCGACGTGTACGTGACCCGGTAACTCAGGTTCGTTCGCGGCTGAGGCGGAGAGACAATATCGTCATCATTGTGCATCAGCAGGTTGCAGGGTGCCTCGATGGAGACCGTCCCCAGCGGCGTGAAGATCGTGTCAGGGATCGGCAATTCGTGCCGGATCGACATCTCGCGGGCCCCGGAATTGTCGCCGGCCTCCAGCCGAAAGAGATTCAACCGGCCCGGGATGTAGCCGCCGAAGGGCGTGTTCTGGGAAGGGAAGACCGCGTCCTTGCCCGCGACGTCATACCACATGGACTGTCGATACATGATGAAGGCCCGGGCCCGCAGGTAGCCGGGGCTCACGTCGGACACGATCCGCAACGCGGGAGTGGTATCCTCACCCTTGATCGGCACAAGGCTGCCCAGTTCTCCGGTACCGGAGAAGCCCACGTAGGTGGAGACGTCCGCGGACGTCTCGAGCCCCGCACCGCCGCGCCAGAGCCACAACGGCACGTAGTTGAGGATCTCCACGTGGCGATACATGACGGAGCTGACGACCCAGCCGAGGTTGATCGCGATGACCAGGATCGTGGCCGAGGCAATCCAGCGCGACCGCCCGGGTCCGGCCAGAGCCGACCGGAGGCCGTGATCCCGCCGGCCTTGCGATGACATTTCGCGTTCCGCATCGTCCGCGACGTGTCCGGGCGCCGGGGCGGCAGCGACGTAGAGGATCGCCAGGATTGCGGAGATCAACTCGGCCAGCCGGAAGGTCATGTACAAGTCGTCGAGCAGCAGGATCTGGCCGGCGGAAACCACCGTGGCCACATAGAACAGCCCCAGCGAAGGCGGCAGCCGCTGTGGCGCGCCGAGGTACAGAATCAGGATCATCGACGCCAGGAAATATCGCGTGATCGTGCTCCAGGCGACGTTCGCCGCCTGCTCATGACCCGCATGGGCAATCCCGCCGGTCCACGTGTAGTGCATCGCGAACAGGATCGCCAGCACGAGCAGCAGCAGCGAGGTGATGAATCGCCTCTCGGGTGGCAAGTCCCAGGTGAACCGGCGCAGCAGGCCGAGCAGGCCCAGGATGCACAGGATCGCCGGGAACGCGATGTCCCTGGAGACCCACGCCGTGAACACGGAGCCGGTCACGATCATCACCATCGCGATGGTTTTCTGCGTTCTCACAATCGCTTGACCCGGCCCGACAGGATCTCCTCGGGCGACAGTAGCTCTACATTTCCGGTCCAGTTGATCCCAATATCCTCATCCGCGCGCAGGGTGTCAGGCTCCCCGATCAGAATGACGGTGCAGTGGCAGCCCGCCCGGTCGGCCAGCTCCAGCAGCCGCCGGTACACGCTGTCCCAGCGAAGCAGGATGAAGATCACGTGGGATATCTCGTAGAACCGGTCGGCCAGCGCCGGCAAAATGCGATCGTCGATCTCGCTCTGCGCCGGCGCCGCGTCGGCGAGCAGCTCATGGATTCTGTCGAGCCGCGCCGCGCGCGGCCAGGCGGTAAAGTCGTGCAGGTCCGCACCGGCCACCAGCAGATCGATAAAGCAGTCGGTGTTGATCGTGAAGGCGACGGAAGCGCACAGACTGACGGCTGCCTCCAGCTCCGGGATCGGCCTGGATTTCGATCTTGCGGCGGCGGCGGGCGCCCGGGTATCGAGCAAGAGTGCGGCGTAGTTGTCGCAGTCCTCGTCGTACTCCTTGGTTGCCGGTGCGCCCAGGCGGGCCCAGGCGCGAGCATCGATTCGCCGGGGCGAGTCGCCGTGCATAAACGGCCTGCTGCCGATGTACTCAGGAGAGGCCCCGGTCCGGCCGGCGAGCCGGACGCCGGCGCCGTGCCCGCATCGGCTGAGGCACCTCACAGGCATCTGCAAGCGCGAGAAGGTCGGCAGCACGATGAGCGTTTCCTGGGCCCCGCGCGACGAGCCGAACCAGAAGAGATTGAACGGGAATCTCGACAGGCAGACAGGTGAGGCGATTCGGTAGCAGCCTCGGCGGGTCGGCCGGATCGCCACTGTGGTTTCGATGCTGTCGCCGGGCCCGAGACGCACGGCCGCGTGCCCGGCCTCCACCTGCTCGATCGTCTCCGGCAGGGCGGTGAACTGCATCCGGAGATTGTATGCCGACAGGCGGCCGATATTCGTGAGAACGTACGTCAGTCGGGTCGTCTCGCCTGCGATGACGCGGTCCGGCAGATTCCCCTCGACCCGGACTCTGGGCCGCAGGATGAAACCCATGACCAGAGCCGCCAGCAGAATCGCCGCCAGCGAGCACAGCACGCCGAAGGCAGGGACAATCAGAGCCGCCAGCGCGACGAAGCTGGTTCCCCGCAGCACGACCTTGCCTGCGTCAGTCAGGCCGAAACGGAACTTCTCGCTCCCACACCTCATAGTCATTCTCGCGGCCGCAGGAAGACCTCCGTTGTTTGTGTTTGATCTGAGGTTTCTGACACTCCGGGTGGCAGCGTCAAGCGCAGCTTGGCGATGGTCTTATCCGAGTGCTGTAGGAGCCATCGCCAATGCCTTCGGCCTTGACGCTGCCACCCCGTCGAGATTGAACGCATGACCCTCATCATGGACCGGTCTCATTCTCCGCTGCCCGATCACACGGGCACTTTGATCCGAGAGACGATATCGGAAACAATCTGCCGGGCAGTCGTGCCGTCGTAGCGCGTCTTGGACGTGGGGATGATGCGATGCGGCAGCACGTGCGGGACCAGCCAGAGCACGTCGTCGGGAATGACAAAGCTGCGCTGCTCGAAATAGGCGCGTGCCTGGGCCGCCCGGGAGAGCATGAGCGTGCCGCGCGTGCTGATGCCGAGCTGAAGGCGGCTGTCGTGACGCGTGGCATGAATGAGCTCGACGATGTACTGGAGGATGCTGCCGTCGATGTGGACGTTGGCGACCTCCTGCTGCACCTGGCGAATCTGCTCGAGGGTCAAGACCGGCGCGATGTGGTCGAGCGGCTGCGTGCGTGCGTGAGACTTGAGGATATCGACCTCGACCTCCGCGGCGGGGTAGCCGATGGCCAGCCGGATCAGAAAGCGGTCCAGTTGCGCTTCCGGCAGGGGGTAGGTGCCCTGGAACTCGATCGGGTTCTCCGTGGCGACGACCATGAAGGGTTGCGGCAGGGGACGCCGCTCGCCCTCGATCGTCGCCTGGTTCTCGTTCATCGCCTCCAGCAGGGCCGACTGCGTCCTCGGCGAGGCCCGGTTGATCTCGTCGGCCAGCAGGATATTGCAGAAGATCGGGCCCGGATCGAAGCGGAAATCGCCGCTGACCGGGTTATAGATGGAGGAGCCGAGGATATCCGCCGGCAGCAGATCGGGCGTGAACTGGATGCGGCGGAACTTCGCGTCGATGCTCTTGGCCAGCGCCTTGGCCAGGGTCGTCTTGCCGACCCCCGGCACGTCCTCGATCAGGACCGAGCCGCCGGCCAGCAGGGCGACGATCAGCACATCGATGCAGTCCCCTTTGCCGTAGATGACGCTTTCGAGGTTCTGTTTCAGAGGGGCCAGCAGCGGGTTTTGAATGGGGGCGGTCGCCATGTTCAGTCTCCTGACTTCAACTCACTCACTTTGGCCAAAGTGCCGTGCAAGCCAGTGACACGGTTCAACGCACTGCAATCCATACGTCCCCGCGGCATATCGTGTTCTCGGGCAGTTGGGGCGACGGGAGGCACGTGCCCACATATCGGGCCCGACGAGTGCAAGTCCTGTTATCTCGCCCCACGGCCTATCTGCTCCGCCCGGCTTCAGCAGGATCGCCCGGCCCATCGCCGGGCAACTCAACCCCCATGATACCCTCCCGGCCAGCCCGATTCAAGGTGCGCACAGGGCATTCGCTGATATTGCGAGGGGAACCGCACAGGCTAAGGCCCATCCTACAAGCTTTGAGTGCCATGCTTACGCCGGCGTAAGCATGTTGGCCATCGAACCAAGCATGTCTACGAGGCGCAGACATGACACCCGGCTAAAGCACATCCTACGAGGGTGCGGTCGGAATACGGTGGCAGCGCATAGCCGTGTGCCGACTGCCCCTCTTTCGTCCCTTACGGGACTCGTTTTATCCTTGGCCCCGGTTTGCCCAGCGATAAATCAGCCATTTTGTAGGACGT
>Ga0315282_10015509_pt1 | contig 11227 bp, 7 predicted proteins | sample YL17G07_20_MG_FD_203693 | JGI IMG/M metagenome (GOLD analysis project Ga0315282, IMG submission 203693) | Sediment microbial communities from Yellowstone Lake, YNP, Wyoming, USA - YL17G07_20 | ecosystem: Environmental > Aquatic > Freshwater > Lake > Sediment | place: USA: Wyoming | collected...
TACGCCATCCACCAGTCGGCAAAGGATATGACCGCAGAGGACGCGATGAAAGGTGTTCCGGTCCCCTTTCATCCGGGTGCAGAGAAGTATCTTGAAGAGATCGGTGTGATGAAGAAGTAATCGGAAACGTGCCGTATCATGAAACCTCATCAGGAAATTGGCACCCCTCCTGAGAAAGGAGCAAGGCAGTGGGGAACACGGCGAGTCCTCATTTTCATCATTGCCCTTGCAATGGCACTCTTCCATATGTATACTGCCGGTGTCCGCCAGCTCCCTGGTGTACAGCAGCGGACCATCCATCTCTCCTTCGCTCTCGCTCTCATCTTTCTCCTCTTCCCGTTTAAGACAAAGAGCGACGAAGCAGGGGAGGTGAAAGTGGCTGACGAACACCGGCCTATCACCATCATTGATCTCTCTTTTCTCATGCTCTCTTTCTTTATTGGCATTTATGTGTTCGTCGAGTATGAGAACATCAGCTTTCGCACTGGCATCCCAAATTTCCTCGACTCTTTTTGCAGCTTTTTAGCCATTCTCCTGGTCCTTGAAGCAACTCGGCGGGTCATCGGCTGGGCTATGGTGATCATCTGCTTCGTCGGATTTGTCTATCTCACCTTTGGTACTCATCTCCCTTTCTATTTAGCCCATACAGGCTTTACCTTTGAGCAAGTCATCAATTTTACTTTCTTCAGCACCGACGGGATTCTTGGGCCTGCCCTTGCGGTCTCGGCTACGGTGATCGTCGTTTTTATTATCTTCGGTGCATTTTTAGAGGTTTCGGGGACAGGGCCGCTCTTCATGGACACGGGGATGGCTTTGTTTGGGAAGTACAGAGGTGGACCTGCAAAAGCGGCTGTCCTGGGAAGTTGCCTCTTCGGAATGATCACGGGGAGTCAGGTAGCCAACGTCGCAGCAGTGGGTGTCTTCACCATTCCCCTTATGAAGAAGGGAGGATACCGGCCGGAGGTTGCTGCTGCCATAGAGGCTGTTGGTTCGACAGGTTCGATGATTATGCCTCCGGTCATGGGAGCAGCAGCCTTTATCATTCCTGAAATGATCGGTGGAACTTACTTAGATGTGGTGAAAGCAGCCATTATACCAGCTCTTCTTTTCTATACAACGCTCTACATGGTTGTAGAGTTACAGGCGGTCAAGTTGGGGCTCCGAGGATTCTCAAAAGCTGAACTTCCTAACCTGAGATCCCTCTTCAGAGAAAAAGGGCATATGCTCATTCCCATAGGAGTCCTCATCTATTTCCTTGCCATCAAGATGAGCACGCCGCCGAGGGCAGCTTTCTGGGCCGCTGTGGCCTGCATTCTGGCAAGTCAGGTGCGTCATCGGACAAGAATGGGTCTTCGACAGATTGCCTCCGCCCTCGAAAGAGGGTCAAAGGGAGCCCTCATCGTAGCTGCCTGTTGTGCTTCTGCTGGACTTATCACAGGCACGATCAGTATGGCAGGACTGGGTGAGCGTTTTTCTGATATTCTCATCACCCTGGCAGGCGGAAGTGCCATTCTCCTTCTGGTTCTGACGATGATCGCTTCCCTCATCCTTGGACTTCCCCTTCCACCGGTGACGTGCTATCTGATTTTGGCTGTCTTAGCCGCCCCTGCACTCATCAAAGCCGGTGTCCATCCGATGGCAGCCCATCTCTTTGTCTTCTTTTTCGGAACCCTCGGCAATATCAGCCCTCCAGTGGCTCCCACCTCTTTTGCTGCAGCCGGCCTGGCAGGCACAGATCCTGTGAGGACGACAAATCTTGCCTTCTGGTTCTCATTGCCTGTATTTTTGGTCCCCTATCTCTTTGTCTACAGCACAGAGGTACTCCTCATGGGACAGTTGGGCATGATCCTTCTCAGAGTCTTCACATCCTTTATTGCAATCAGTTGTATGGCCATTGCATTCCAGGGGCATCTCTTTCAAGCTCTAGGCTGGATTCTAAGAATAGGCTTCTTAATCACAGGCCTTTTGCTGATTTATCCCTACTGGGTCACGGATATCATCGGTTATTTGCTTCTTGGAATACTCATCTCTATGCATATCATGACTACCCGAGCTCGGAGCAAGATTCCATCGGCTGCTGGGCTGGCAGACTGGAGAGAGAAAGATTAAGGAGGTCAATTTATGAAAGTGATCGATATTCATAATCATCTTTATCCTAAGGAATGGATGGACTATCTCGAAGGGAGGAAGGGTTCTCCAACCCTGAAGCGTATAGGGCCTACCAATATGGTCTTCTATTATAAAGGTGCGCGGTTGGCCACTGTGAATAGGGCAGGGCATTATGATCCTGAAGCGCGGATGAAAGATCTGGATGAATTTGAAATCGATATACAGATCATGAGCCTCACAACGCCAAGCGTGGAGCTCATACCAGCCAAAGAAGGCGTTGTCTGGGCAAAGAAGGTGAATGATTACCTTGCCACCGTGTGTGAAAAATACAGAGGCCGCCTTTATGCCTATGCGACTTTGCCTCTTCAAGATGTGAAAGAGTCTGTAAAGGAGTTAGAGCGAGCATATAAGGAGCTTGGTGTAAAAGGAGTTATCATTTTTTCTAATATCAAGGGAATGCCTATATACTCGCCCAAATTCTTACCGATCTATGAGGCGGCGGAGGCATATGAAATGCCGCTCTTTATTCACCCGGCTCCTCCTGTCACAACAGATGCAATGAAAAAGGCAAGTATGCCATTGCCGCTCTTCGGCTTTATCCTGGATACGACAATGGCGGTTACAGGATTGATTTTTCATGGCATCCTGGAAAGCTTCCCTCAATTAAAGATTATCCATGCCCATCTCGGTGGTGTGTTTCCCTATTTGGTCGGAAGGATTGATGACTCCTTTAAGAGCTACTCAAAGGATTATGGTTTCTCTCTTCAACAGATGCCTTCTGAGTATTACAAGAGAAATGTTTATGTCGATGCGATCTCGTTCCACCTTCCTGCAATGAAATGCGCCTTGGAGTTTCTGGGGCCTGACCATATCCTTATGGGTACAGATTATGCTCATCCTATCGGAGGACCGGAGAAGGTCGTTGGTTTTATAAAGGATTTGGGTCTTCCGGAAGAGGATACTGAGAAGATTCTCAGGAAAAATGCTGTGAAGCTCTTCAAATTGGACCATCTCATCTAAACCGAAAGGGAATGAGAAGATGAAGGAAAGGATCATCAGAACAACGTGCGGGATCTGCCAAATTGGGTGCGGAGTGTTGGCTTATGTTTCTGACGACCGAGTTCTCAGGATTGAGGGAGATCCTGACCATCCTTTAAATAAAGGTAAGCTATGTCCAAAGGGCATGGCATCTCTCGAGTATCTTTACCACCCTGATCGATTAAAACAGCCCTTAAAAAGAGTTGGAAGGAGAGGTGAGGGGAAGTGGTCACCCATCAACTGGGATGAGGCTTTCGATATCATCGCAAGGAGATTGATTGAGAGCAAGGAGAGATACGGTGCCGAGTCTGTCGTATTTATGCGAGGGGCTGCCAAAGGTCTTCAAGATGATTACCTGACACGATTTGCAAACGTCTTTGGGTCTCCAAACATCACCTCTATGTCACACGTCTGTTTTATTCCTCGGAAGACCGCTTCGACGATGACCTATGGTTTTTATGCGACTCCGGATTTAGATTATCCACCCAAATGTATCATCGTTTGGGGCGAAAATGTATCAGAGACGTTACATCACGTCTATTCCCGTATTAAAAAAGCCGTTGAGAACGGGGCAAAACTTATTGTGATCGACCCTTATAAGAATGAAATTGCAGAGATGGCACACATGTGGGTGAGACTGAAACCAGGTTCGGATCTTCCGCTCGCTCTTAGCATGTTAAATGTCATGGTGGAAGAGTCGCTCTATGATTCCTATTTTGTTGAGCATCACACGATAGGCTTTGAAGAACTGAAAAACCATGTCATGAAATATTCGCCTGAAAAGATAACAGATATCACGTGGGTCCCGCCTGAGGTGATTAAAGAGATGGCAAGGGTTTATGCCAGGAATAAGCCTGCATGTATCCAGTGGGGCAATGGCATTGATCATGATGTGGCGAACTTCCAGACAGCCCGTGCCATCTGCATCATGAGAGCCATTACTGGAAATATCGGTATACCGGGTGGTGAACTTCAATGGTCGGCACCTCCGATATTAGAAAGGGGATCCCCTCTATTCAGCCTTTATGAATTGATACCCAATGAAGTGCGTCAAAAAAGGATCACAGGAGGTGAGGGCCTGTTACCGGGATTGTTTTATGCTCTGCCGCAGGCAGTGATCGAGGCGATTCATACGGGTCATCCTTATCCTATCCGATGTGCCTTCATCCAGGGATGTAATTCTCTATTAAGCTACCCTAATGCGAAAAAGGTTTTTCAAGCGCTTCAAAAGCTCGATTTCCTCGTCGTATCTGATATGTTTATGACACCCACTTCTTTTCTTGCAGATGTCGTCTTGCCTGTCACCACTTACCTCGAATTTGATAGCATTGTTTCCCCGCCTTATTCCATTGCTGTATCCACTGTGCAGCAGAAGGTGACACGGATCCAAAATTGTCGCTCCGATTACGAAATCCTTCGTGATCTGGCAGAGAAAATGGACTTGGGAGAATTTTTCTGGAAGACGGAAGAGGAGTGTCTCGATTTTATTCTGAAGCCTGCTGGGATCACCTTCGATGAATTTAGAAAGATTGCTATCCTCGAAGGCACGAAGCAGCACAGGACTTACCAGCAGAAAGGTTTTGAAACACCGTCAAAGAAGGCTGAGCTTTACTCACACCGACTTAAAGAGGAAGGTTTTAATCCCTTACCTGAATGGGATAAGAAGGGAAGGAGAGGTTCTGACTTAAAAGAGCCGAACGAGAGATACCCATTCCTATTTACAACATGGAAAAGAGCACCTTTCCGTCATTCTGGAGGAAAACAAATTAGCTCATTGCGAGGGATCCATTCAGAACCTCAAGTGATCATCCATCCTGAAACGGCAAAAAAACTGGGTATTGAAGATGGCGACCAAGTATGCATTGAAACAGAAATGGGTAAGATCATCCAAAAGGCGTCAATAAATAAAGAGATCGATCCAAGAATGGTTGGAGTTGACTATGGATGGTGGTTTCCCGAAAGGGGCCCCCTTGCAATCTTTGGGTGGGATGAGTCAAATGTCAATGTGATCATTGATGATAGAGCCCCCTACGGGAAAGAACTCGGTACACCGAATTTGCGGGGCTTGATATGCAAAATCTATAAAATTCCTTCTTAAGGTTCCTTCTAACTCTTACATTCAAATATTTAAAGATATCAGCAAGGTGTTTGGGAATCGACTCCGTTCACCCTGTTTCGGCGAGGGTTTCTAAGATCCCTTTGAGGTAGCCGATGCTCCGGCTGGCAATGGTCTGGGGATCAGGATCGAACTGAAAGACTTCAACGGAGATATAACCCCGATAATTATTCTTGATTAATGTTCTCAGAATAGGCGTAAATTTTGTCTCTCCAAAACCTGGCCCCCTTCCATTGGCATCATTGACATGGACATGGCAGAGCATCCTCGAATCCAGGGCGTGGATGAGCGCTTCTGTCACCGACTTTTCCTGAGCCAATGCATGGCGGCAATCGAAGATCATTTTAAAATTGGGGTGCCTGATCTCCTTTACCAACCGAAATGCCTCTTCCACAGTATTGATGAAGTTTGTGGACATTCGTGAGAGAGGCTCAATGCAGTAGATCACATTCCTTTTTTGGGCCGTTTTAAGACATACCTCAAAGGTCTCCCGGGCGTAGTTCCATGCCTCAACAGAGTCCCATTCCTCCTTAACTGTCCGCTGATGCGGGGAACCGTGGACGAGAATCTTTCCTCCTATGTCAGCGCAGAAGTGGATGAGCGCCTCCATATACTCCTGCGTTCGTATGCGAATAATCTCGTCTGGATGGTTGATGTAGAGGCCTTCAGGCTTTACCAGCAGCCAGTGGAGGCCGATAATTTCGATACCACTATTCTCAGCTGAACGGCGGATTGCTTTTCGCCTTGCCAGTGATATTTCTGTCACTGAATCTGCTAATGTGTAGGGGGCAATTTCAACCCCGTCGTATCCCAATTGGGCTGCATATTCGAAGACTCTTTCAATTGGCCAACCTTGAAATAGTTCGTTGCAAATAGATATCTTCATTTAACTCTCCTTACCCTTCCTTTTTTTGATCTGCTTTTCTGTCTTTTTTACTCCTTGATTCTACCTGTTAGTTGCAAAAAAGTCGTACAAGAATCAGACAGGGATGCTGGAAAAGCTTTATAGCGGCACCTTTTAAATGATACTGACTGACGTTGAAAAGGTATTACCGAGTTCACGTAAGGTGATAACAACCGTTTCCCATAAGAAATGTATAATGACCGCATTATAAAGCTTTGAAAGTATTCCTGCCTGATAAATTTATGCAACATTAAGGTCCACATTTTTTCTAATAGGAATCTAAAAATTAGAGACCCTCTCTTTCTAAAAGTTATCATCGGTCGATTTAAATTCGGAAGCTGCAGGAAATGAGCGACTATTCCGAATTCTCTTTTGCTACTCCGAGAGAAGCTATATGTTTTTCAAAATGTCTCTCAAGCAGGGACCAGTAGTCTTCCTCGTATTGCGACATCGTTTGATAGAACCGATCTCTGAAGAGGTTCTTTCCATTCCCGTCCTTCGCGTTGAGTAAATATCCATAAGTGATGTGGAGGAGCTGTCTTGCGTCCTCTTGTTCTAAGAGAGAGGGAAGTTCCTGATCCTGAAGAGTTCCAATTTTGGGAATTCGGTCGAGGTCTGTTGTGACAGGGTAAAGTTTGGATGCCTCTTTAAAACTGGAAAGGGCAAATTGGTGCATCTCCCTGTAGAGAGAAGGGTTCATGAGAGCAATCAGACGCATCGCCTCCAGCCAACTCGTCCCGGCTGTTTTTAAATGAAGACCTCTTTTAGCCATTTCTCCCATAACAGGGAATACCAAAAATTTATCACTTCCGGAATGAATGGAGATTTTATAATTCCCAAAATCCTGGGCGATGATCGCATGTTGATAGAACTGTTCTCGGAATTCACTCAAATCACCCCGGTAATCCACCCCCTTTTGGAATTCTCCGACGAAACGAAGTGCAAGAGAATCGATGGAAATGCCTCTATAGTTCAATTCGATAATGAAGAAGAGATGATTTTCTAAAGAAGTGGGGAAGGGCATCTCATCGATGGAGATTTCAAAATCGATGGAGGCATGGCCTCCCGATCGTGAAAGAATGAATTCGTAAACCTCTTCTGTGAAGTCGATGGCTTTATGAAAAAGGAGCACATTTCGTTTTAGGCTTTCCTTATCCAATTGAATGGAGAACCCTCCGTGAGGGATCTGGAAAGGGAATTCCTTATTTAGAAAGAGATGAAAAAGTACCTCTGCATCTTCTTCATCAATCTCCTCTTTAAATTTGCGGTCGATTACATCTGTGGGGTCCTGGAAGGCTTCTAAATTTAACTTTTCGGAAAGATCCAGTGTCATCATGGAGACGCCTGCATCGAGGGCGTTTTTTACTTCCTGAAGGGACTTCAGGTGATCCCCGTCGGCCCCATATCCACCCTGATAATTCTCCTGAAAGACGGCCCAGGCAGCATCCTGGATCACCTCCGAAAAAGTTCTTCCTGTTTGTGTGTTCTCTCGGACTGATTGTTGGGCTAAGACCGGCCGAACCTGAAAATTTTGGATGGCCCGAATGTGTCCTGGAGTGGCTAAACCAAGGCGATCTCCAGTCCCAATGGTGATTGAATATTTTCGGAGGGAAGTCGGCTTTGTGTAGGGGAAGAGGGCCATTAGACACTCGGTATTTTCAGCAGATAGATCGCAGACCTTGAGCGTCGATGAATGACGATAGCATTCTCCTTTAAAAGGATCAGCAACGACACAGCCGTTTTCCCCCATGACCACAAATTTTTTGCCCTCAGAAGTTCGGATCAATCCATACGTCAATCCATTCATGGAACAGAAGGATTGGGGATAAACCTTTTGAAGGTCGATGGGGAATGGTTGAAATAATTTCAGTATGTCCTGATGAGAGTTATTCAATTTAGCATCCTTTCTCTTTTAACATCGTTTCTTTATAAACAATATCCTTGACGAATTTTTTCAGATTATATCTTTAGGACTTCTCACTGTCAATTTTGATGCAATCGTAAAAAGTCAAAGTAAGGACCCTCTGTCATTCTGAGCAAAGCGAAGAATCTCGTCAAATCAATGTATTTCAGATCCTTCACGGAGTTTACCCTGAGCCCAAGATCCAGACCCTTCGTTTCACTCAGGGTGACAAAAGGCGAAGGGTTCAGGATGACAAAACGGGACTTTTTACGAGACTGTCAATTTTAGATTATGAAATCGAAGGCTTTGTCGAGATATCTTTATCTATTTCTTGACTTTTTTGCCTCCTCCTCATAATAATTGATCAATTTCCTCTTTTACCAAAAAGGGGGGAGAAGCGATAGGCGGGGTTTTCTAACCCCGAGTAAAAAATATAGTATGCCGAGATTGAGACATATACATTTAAAGGAATACCCATATGTCGTAACAACTGTCACTGTTAAAAGAGAGCCTATATTCGAGAAATCTAAAGCAGCCGATATTCTGTTGGAATCTATCTTTTTTGGTAGAAGACAGCAATGGTATTATCTTTTGTCCTTTGTTATAATGCCTGACCATGTGCACTTGGTGATAATTCCGAGGGAGAAAAATATTTCAGAGTGTATGAAGTCGATTAAAGGATTTTCAGCAAGGAGGATAAATGCATGGTTCAACAGAAAGGGTTCGATCTGGCAGGGTGGTTTTTATGACTACATACTTGATAGCGAGGGGAAGGCATTGAGCAGGATGAGATATATAGAGGACAATCCGGTCAGAAAGGGCATGGTGACACACGCAGAAGATTATGGGTATAGCTCCACAAAGTTCAGAGGAGAAACTGATTTTACTAAGTTCTTCTGAATAGGCGGGACAAGAATGTCCCGCCTATCGTTTTAATTCTTCAAAATAATTTTTAAGTCCTAAGGCGGGCCTTGAACAAATAAAGAAAAAGAGCCGAAGATGATCAGAGAAGGGGTTGTTACATTATTAAAGGAACTTTTAGGTGTTGGAGAGATACCCTTCAATGTGCCTCCCCATCGAGAAATCGGAGACTTCTCCAGTGCAGTCTGTCTCTCCCTTGCGAAGGAAAGACGTCAACCACCCATGGAGATCGCAAAGGAGACAATTGAACAATTAAGATCGAAGCTCCCTCCTTATATTCAAGAGGTCACCCTCACTCCTCCCGGATACATCAATTTCAAAGTGGATTGGCCAGTTTTGGCCCAGGATTTGATTTCCCAAATTCTTGAAAAGGGCGATCTCTTCGGCCGTCCCCTGTCAACTCAAAAAGAGAAGGTCTTTATTGAACACACGAGTGTGAATCCCAACAAGGCCATGCACATCGGCCACCTCCGGAATGCCGTTTTGGGAGACACCATAGCCAGAGTCCTCGAATGGCTTGGCTTTTCAACAGAGGTTTGCAATTATATTGATGATACCGGCCTCCAGGTGGTCGATGTGGTGACAGCGCTCCTCTATCTGGATTCCCCTTTCTTCACCGAAGGAACTTCTAATTTTAAAGCCATCTGGCAGAAGATTCCAAAGGATCAACGCCTTGACAATTTCTGTTGGGATCTCTATGCCCGTTTCCAAAATGAACTTGAGAAGAACACCTCTCTCCTTGAAAAAAGAGAAGACGTTCTCCACAAGATCGAAGGGGGCCTCCATCCCATTGCTTGTTTTGCTAAGGAATTGGCTGAAAAGATTGTGCAGGCCCATTTGGAAACGGTTGCTCAACTTTCCATCTTCTATGATCTTCTCAACTGGGAATCGGATATTATTTGTCGGGGTTTCTGGGAGGCCACATTCGAACTCCTGAAGGAGAGGGGTGCTCTTCGATTTGAAACAGAAGGTCCGAATAAGGGATGCTGGGTGGTTCCATTCGGTGGCATTGTTGAGACAGAAGAGGGAGTGAAGAGTTTAGACAAGATCCTGGTTCGGTCCAATGGGAGTGTCACCTATACGGGGAAAGATGTCGCTTACCAACTCTGGAAGTTCTCCCTTCTCAAAAAAGATTTTTTATATAGACATTGGAGCCTCCAGACTAATGGAAAAGTGCTCTGGACAACGGGACGAGAGGGCGACCCGGGTGATCTTCTTTCTCAACGTTTTGGCCATGCCGACAGGGTGATCAATGTGATCGATACGCGGCAGAGCTATCCTCAGCAGGTCGTCAGTGAATGCCTTCGACAGATGGGTTTCGAGAAACAGGCAGAGGAGTCGATCCATCTATCGTATGAAGTGGTGAACCTTTCCCCACAGGCTGCCCGACTCTTGGGGATAGGGGAAGTCAATGAGAAAAAGGCATTTGCCATGTCAGGTCGATCTGGAACAGGGGTGAAGGCGAATGATTTTATTCAGATGGTGAAGCAGAAGGTGATTGAGAAAGCGGACCATCCCTTGGAAGAGGGTGTCGCCTCTGCTTTAGCGTCAGCGGCTATCCGATATTACCTATTGAAATTCACTTTGGAAAGTCAAATCATCTTCGATTTTGATGAAGCCTTGAAGACGACCGGGGATACCGGAATCTATTTGGAATACGCCCATGCTCGGGCCTGTAGTATTTTTAGAAAAGCTGAAGAACGGAAGATCGATCTTCAATGGAGAAAAGATTCTATTCCCACTCAATTGACCGAGACAGAGAGAGATCTTTTAGATGCCCTATCAGGTTTTTCTTCAACTATTATTAAAACCGGTAATGCCCTAAGAGTCTCTCAATTAACTGAATATGCCTTTGACCTGGCGACTGCATTTACCAATTTCTACGAACACCCTGATCCCGGAGCGGATGTTCAGACCCCGTTTATCCACCTTCGAGATCAGCGCCTTCAAAACTTTCGACTCTCCTTGGTCAAGGCATTTCAAACGGTGATGGCCAACGTCCTTCATTTATTGGGAATGCCGACGCTTGAAAAGATATAAAAAAGTTTGGAGTTCGGAGTTCAGAGTTCAGAGTTAAAATGGCAAAAAAAGCCGGACACGAGACACGGACACGGTCACGTTATCCGGAAGGAGGATGAAGCTATGAGCCGAAGAAATAGGAACTTGCCAAGAGGATGGTATCCATGGGATGGAAAGGATTGTAAAAAGGAGATCGAGTCCTATTTAGAGGGATGGT
>Ga0315282_10015510_pt1 | contig 11226 bp, 6 predicted proteins | sample YL17G07_20_MG_FD_203693 | JGI IMG/M metagenome (GOLD analysis project Ga0315282, IMG submission 203693) | Sediment microbial communities from Yellowstone Lake, YNP, Wyoming, USA - YL17G07_20 | ecosystem: Environmental > Aquatic > Freshwater > Lake > Sediment | place: USA: Wyoming | collected...
CAAGGCTCTCCCTCCTCCGGTCTTCTCCTTCCCCCTTCCACCTCTCCTAAAACATACCAACCCCACTGCCGTTTTTCTCCCAACTTTCTTATGGCAGAATTTCAAAATCTCCTCTCCTTTGTTGACTTTCAAACCGTCTTATCATAATATATGCCGAAAATAATATTAAGAGGTTTTGGGCCACATTCACGTTGAACAGGAGATGAAATTCTTATGAAATCCGTCCTTCTAAGTGGGTATTACGGCTTTGGAAACCTTGGTGACGAGCTGATTCTTAGGAATATAGCACGCCTCTTCAGGGAGATTGGCTTTTCCTCAATCTATGCGGTCTCAGGAGATGTTGAATATTCAAAAAGCAAACACGAGGGCATCCACTTTATCCACAGGGACGATTACCAGGCTATTGTGGATCTGGTCAAACAGATGGATCTGGTCGCCCTTGGTGGAGGAGGTCTTTTTCAGGATTATAACAGGCTCGAGACCGCCGGTCTCTTTGAAAGCCCGAAGATGGGTGTTCACTCCTATATCAATGTCCCCCTCATCGCTCATATCTTCGGAAAGCCAATTGCCTATCTCTTTCAGGGGGTAGGCCCTCTATTCTCAGAGGATTCCCGCAATTTTACAAAATATACCTATTTTTTGAGCCATTACACCAGCGTGAGGGACAGGGATTCCGTAAGGCTCCTTGAAGAAATGGGAATTCGAGATGTTGTGCTTTCTTCAGACCCAACATTTCTCTACCCTTTGAAAAATGTGAAGACCGAAAAGGAGAGGCCGAAGGTTGGAATATCCTTGAGGCAGTGGGTGGATCAATCTGTGGAGGAGAAGATCACAGGCTCATTCACAGACTTTCTGAACATCGCACCGGAAGATTATGATTTTTATTTCATCTCCTTTCAGGACCATGACGATCAGAATACCGACTCCTCTATCTACCAGAGTATAAAGTCTAATCTTAAAAGGGAACGAAATTTCTCCCTCATAAGGTCAAAGGACTACTCCCTTGAAGATATTGAAAAGATGATCGCCGACCTCGATTTTCTGATAGGGATGAGACTTCACTCTATAATCCTTGCCATAAAATATGGAATTCCTTTTTTTGCCATTCCCTACTGGAATAAGGTGGACAATCTTTTATCTGAAACAGGGCTTGATGATTTGTCGATCAGCATCAAAGAGATATCGGGGGAAAAGATCAGGGATAAATTCCTTTCGAATATTCCAGAGTCTTCGGATATTAAAAAAAGAATTAAAAATGGCATGGCTGTGATTAACCAAAGGCTCCAATCCGACATAGACACAATGAAGGATTTCTTTACCAATATATCTGGGAGGAAGCTAATACCTTTGCCGGTAGAGAAACCTGACGAAAAAGCCCCTCTGCCTGTTGATTGGTTAAATTACAAAGCATACCAGGAGAGGCTAAAAAGGCAGTTTTCGAGCAAGAGATACAGTCCATTTCAAATCAGAAGGATTTTGAACCGGAGCAATTATAAGAAGATCATATTCTATCCATCTCCCATCCTGTGGGATGTGCCCCTTTTTCAAAGACCCCACCAGATATTCAAAGAGCTATCAAAAAGAGAATACCTCATTTTCTTCCTCTCCCCAGACCCCGAGGCAGATAGGGCGGAACCGATCAGGGAGATAAATGAAAATCTCTACCTGATAAAAGACATCGATATGCTTCACTGCCTGAAGGACGAGCCGATCGTTTTGTGGATCACATGGACTCCGAATATCGTTTGTAAGGAACTTTTCCCAAATAGCGTCGTGGTTTATGACTGGATCGATGAGCTGGATGTTTTCGGATATTACTCGAAGTTTATGGAGATTGACCACAGGAAATTGCTTCGCAGTGCAGATATTGTGCTTGCCACATCCGACCCCCTGTTTGAAGAGGCTAAGATAATAAATCCCGCTGCACTCCTTGTGCCCAATGGCGTCTGCATAGAGGATTTCAGGGTTGAAGAGGATGTGATACCAGAAGATATGGGAGATGTTCTGGCTGAGGGGAAACCTGTGGTCGGTTTTTACGGGTTGTTGGGAGAATGGCGGATGGATTATGACTTGATTAATTATCTTTGCAAGGAATGCAAGGATCTTAATTTTGTCTTAATAGGACCCTGCTATGATGGAAGCACTAAGAAGCTTAGGGCGGCCGATAACCTTTTCATGCTCGGTCCTAAGAAATATGAGGAGCTAAAATACTACCTCAGGCATTTTGATGTTGCGATGATTCCCTATAAGGTGGACAGAATTACCAATTCTGTCTTTCCAGTGAAGCTCTGTGAGTATATGGCAGGCGGGAAACCGGTAGTGACCAGCAATATGAAGGAATGCAGAAAGTTCAGGAGTGTTTTCGTTTCTGAGACCTATGAGGATTTTATAAAAAATATCAGGAAAGCTCTGACCCTGAAAGGGAATGAGGGTTATCTGCAGGTTTTGAGGGAGGAGACGGAAGGGACCACTTGGAAGCGAAGAGCCGATGAAATTGTCAAAGCAGTGGAGTCTGAAAGAGTATCTGAAGGGACCAAGAAGGTGTGGGTAGAGGAAGAGCTTGCCATTGTCAGGGAAGAAGCGGAGGCAATGCAGAAGCTACTAAATAAGGCCTTATATGATGGGATTAATCTCAATTCACAACTTCATGAAAAGGAGAGGCGGATTGGGGAGCTTCTAAGCAGGTATGAGGAGCAGGAGAGACATTATACCCAAGAGGTTGGCAAGAGAGACGAACAGATTATTGCATTGAGCAGTCAGCTCAGCCAGACGATAGCAGAGAGGGACAATCTCTCGAATCAGCTCAGCCAGACGATAGCAGAGAGGGACAATCTCTCGAATCAGCTCAGCCAGACGATAACTGAAAAAGAAGAAAAAATTCTTGACCTCTTGGCAAAATATGAAGAGCAGGAGAAACATTATACCCAAGAGGTGACCAAGAGAGAAGAACAGGTTTATGAATTGATCGCTAACGTAAATCAGACAAAGAGTGTGTTAAATGGCATCTATTCGAGCCATTTCTGGAAAGTGGCAAGTTCATATTACAAAGTAAGGGATAATATACCGATTATAAGGACTGTGTTTAAAGCGATAAAGATTTTAAGAAGGGAGGGGGTCAAGAGTTTAGTTCAGAGGCTCCGAAAAAAGGCGAAATACAATTTTTCGCAGGAACCCCTGGGCCTCGCCAAAGAAATAAAATATGGGAAAGAGACGAAAGGAGCGGCTCCTGTTCCAGAGGCGGATGTTGTTTCGTGCCCCAATCGGTATGATGTGATATTCTTTTCGATCATCAACTGGGATTTCAGATTCCAGAGACCTCAGCAGATTGCCTCGAGGTTTGCTAAAAATGGACACAGGGTGTTTTATCTCAGCGTGGATCTAAAGAAACAGACTTCCTATACAGAGAGGCCGATCGCCGAAAACGTTTATGAGATCACACTTCCATTTAAAGAAAATACGCCCATATACAATGCCAACCTGAAAGAGGCTCTTGAGATAACCACTTACGCCCTCGAGGATCTATTCAAAGATTTCAGGATTAAAGAATCCATTGCCTTTGTGGAATTCCCCCTCTGGTATCCCCTTGTGGAGTGGTTGAGAGGCCAGTATGGCGCTAAGGTCATATTTGATTGTCTCGATGAGTTTTCGGGTTTTGGAAATGTGAAGGCAGACATAGAGCGGATAGAGGAGATGCTTTTAAAATCCTCGGATTTTTGCATCACGACCTCTGTCAGGCTTCATGAGAAGCTTAAAAATAAATGCAAAAATATTGCTGTGGTCAGAAACGCCACTGAATTTGAACATTTCCATCGCCTGCCGGAGAATGATGTCCTGAAGGATATCAAAAGGCCGATCATTGGTTATTATGGAGCAATAGCGGAATGGTTCGATACCGATACCGTGGAGCATATAGCGACCCAAAGGCCTGAATGGAAGATCGTCCTCATTGGACATACCTTTGGCTCTGATGTTGGAAGGCTCAAGAAATACAAAAACGTGCATCTCTTTGAAGAGATACCTTATGCCCAACTCCCTAAATATCTTTACTGGTTTGACGTGTGTATCATACCATTTAAAATAAATGAACTGACGCTTTCCACCAATCCGGTTAAGTTTTACGAATTTATCAGTTCGGGAAAACCCGTGGTGTCATCAAAGCTGCCGGAACTCCTGCCTTATGCTGAGTTTCTCTATCTTTCGGAAGGAAAAGAAGAATTCCTTAAAAACATTGAAGCGGCTCTAAAAGAAAATGATGAAGATTTAATAAAGAGAAGGGTTGAGCTTGCAAGAGAAAACGACTGGGAGAGCAGGTTTCATCAAATACAGGGTTATATCAGGTCTATCTTTCCGATGGTTAGCATCATCATCGTTACTTATAATAATCTTGACTACACAAAGCTTTGCATAGAGAGCATCTATGAGAAGACCGCCTATCCAAACTTTGAAGTAATCGTTGTAGACAATGCATCAACGGATGGTACGAGGGATTACCTTTTGGAACTGAAAACCACGCATTCCAATGTAAAAGTCAACCTAAACGAAGAGAATCTGAGTTTCGCCAGGGCGAACAATATGGGTATCAAGGCATCTGATGGGGAATATATCATCCTCCTGAATAATGATACGGTTGTGACAAGGGGTTGGATAAGTGGGCTGATAAAATATTTTAAGGACCCCTCAGTGGGGATGGCTGGCCCAGTGACCAATTCCATAGGTAATGAGGCAAAGATCGATGTAAATTATAAGGATTTATCTGAGATGGAGCCATTTGCAGAGAGTTTTACTGCAAAGAATAGAGGAAAGACATTTGAAATATCGGTCCTTGCCCTTTACTGCGCTGCGATATCGAGAAAGGTCATCAATAAGGTAGGATTACTGGATGAACAGTTTTCGGTAGGGATGTTTGAAGACGATGACTATGCATTGAGGCTCAAAAAAGAAGGCTTTAAACTAATATGTTCAGAAAATGTATTCATCCACCATTTTGGAGGGGCTACCCTTGCGAAGCTTCCGCCAGAAGAGTACCAAAGGATTTTTGAGGAGAACAAAAGAAGATACGAGGAGAAATGGGGTATTGACTGGAAGCCTCACAGATATAGAGATGGGGTGATATGAGTTTTAAGGAATACCGGTAGATCAGTTCAAGGGGTATAATATCAAAAGAATTCAGAGGTATTGATTAATTATAAGGCAGGCCTGATAGAAGGGCTCGAAGTAAAAGACGAGGCAAGGAAAACGGCGAATATGAGAAGATCTTTGAAGAGAATAAAAGGCCGAGTTGGAGAGAAATATAATATAATGTTAGAATTATCGTAAGTATATGGATAAAAGATTAAAGGAAAAAATAGAATCAATTGTTCAAAATGAAAAGATGAAGCAAATTGCGAAATTTGTACTTCCTTCGCCTTTAAGGAGGGAGATTAAAAAGATATTGGTTAAAAGGAATGTTAATGTTATTGCAAGAGAAGAAACTCCCTGCGAAGATGTTGAATATGATTCTGCAACCCCCATTAGCCATATAAAGAGAATGCAGGTAGAGATTACGAATAAATGTAATTTGAAATGCAAGATGTGTCATCGACAAAAATTACCTCAACACATTCTAAACCAGGAGATTGATTTGAAATTAGTTGAGAAACTGATACCTGCATGTCAAAACGCTGACTATATTTCATTATCTGGGCCCAGTGGAGAACCATTATGTTCCAATAATCTGTTAAATATTTTGGATTTGGTGAATCACTATAAAAAAGACGGATCCCTCACTTCCCTTAATACCAATGGGATTCTCTTAAATGAAGAATTAATCAAAAATCTTTTTAAGAGACAATTAGGGATGATCATTGTTTCAATAGATGGCGTCAGATCCTATGAAAGCCTCCGAAATATTGATTTTACAAAATTGCTTATTAATCTATTGGCGTTTCGAAGGATTAAATTAGAGATGAATTCGATTACAAGAATGGTTTTCAATTTTGTAGCAATGAAAAGGACGTTACCAGATTTGTTAGACATTATAGATTTGGCTCACTTTCTGGAAGTGACGGAGGTTAATATTATACCTTTAAGCCCGCCAAGTGAGGAGTGGAAAAAAGAAGAAATAATAGATGACACCTTTTCCAATGAAATGCTTAAGAAAGCCAAAGGGTATGCTGAGGCGAGAGGGCTAAGGTTGATTTTTTGGTGGGATTTTGAGAAAGAAAATAAACAATTTGGATCAAACATCAGGGTTAGCGCAGCAGAGGAAAAGATAAATACCCCTCTTTGTGATTTTCCTTTTAACTATATAATGGTAACGCCCAATGGTAAAGTATGGCCTTGTTGTGGATTCTATGGAACGTTGGAATCAAGCTTAAACGAAGCAACGACTCTTGATGAGATTTGGAACGGGAGAGAATATACAGAATTAAGAAAAAAGCTGAGCGCAGGCATTATTCCTTCAAAATGTACAAACTGCACACTCCTTAGAAAAAAATTTAATTGACGGTGGGTTGATCTTTTCTCTGTAATGATGTCAGTTTACAAGGATTTTATAACAGATATTCATTTTATAGAAGAAAGGGCTGGAGAGTGGAATGCAGAATGGCAGTGATTACAAAGATCGAATTCGTAGAGAGATCCAGCATTACCAAGAAGTTTTTAAAGGACGTATGAGTCAAGAAGTTCCTCCGGTTTGGCTGAAAGTTGAAAAGAGATTTTCAGATGCAATCGAAGAGATTACGGGAGTTAGAAATTTATATCAGTATGTTGCTCGCCACGTAAAGGGAAAAGAACGTGTATCCCTCCTGGGGCTAGGCTCTGGAGCCTGCGGCAATGAGCTTGAAGGGATTGCACCACTCTTAAGAGAGCAGAATTGCCAGATGGAATTAACATGCATAGACATAAATGAGACAATTCTCGTGCAAGCTGAAGTTGAGGCCAAGAAGCGAGGTGTCAAATTTTATAAAATAGTTCAGGATATCAACAGAATGGAGCTGGAACCCAATAGCTATGATGTCATTGTGGCCTATTCGGCTTTGCATCATTTTATAGAACTGGACCGGATCGCCTATATGATCAATTTTGCTTTAAGACATGACGGCATTTTTGTGACCGTAGATATTCCTACCCGGAATGGTTACAAAATGTGGGACGAAACCTTTGATATCGTCAATGCATTATGGAAAGTTCTTCCTGAAAAATTTAAAATCGCACATACCGGATACCCCGAACCCAGATATCTGCCAATTTATGAGAATATCGATTATTCTAAGAATTCTTTTGAATGCATTAATTCCGAAGCTATATTACCTGCACTAAGAACCCATATGAAGGAAGTCCATTTCGTTCCGTCGCTTTCAATTGCAAGGAGATTTTTTGACACACGATTTGGACCCAACTATGATTTGAACTTAAATCTGGATCATTCTATTTTTGAATTTATAATGGGACTTGATGATTACTATATAAAGATGGGACATTTAAGACCTGAGACATTTTTGGGAGCCTATGCTAAAAAGTAAGGGAACATTGGTTAAATGATATTATCGGTAATTATGCCAGTTTATAATGAAAGAGATACATTAAACGAAATATTGAGTAGGGTTCAGGCGGTTCCTGTAAAAAAAGAGATCATCATTGTGGATGATGGTTCTACAGACGGAACCCGACAAATCTTGAAAAATATAAAAGGCGGAAATATCAAAGTTATTTTACATGAGAGGAATCAAGGAAAGGGTGCAGCCATCCGAACGGGCTTGAGGGAGGCCACTGGAGATATTGTGATCATTCAGGATGCAGATTTGGAATACGACCCCATGGACTATCTGAAACTAATTCCACTTATCCAGTCCGGAGAGGCTCAAGTAGTTTATGGTTCGAGAACCCTCGGAAGCAAAAAGCGATCCTACCATCGGTATTATTGGGGAGGTCAATTAATCACTTTTGTAGCTAATGTCCTATACCGTTTAAAAATAACGGATGAACCAACGTGCTATAAGATGTTTAAAAAGGACTTGATAGACCGGATCCAATTAGACTGCAAGGGTTTTGAATTTTGCCCTGAAGTGACCGCTAAGGTCGCTCGGCTTGGATATACCATTCATGAGGTGCCAATTTCTTACCATCCCCGATCGTTTGAACAGGGTAAAAAGATAAAGTGGAAGGATGGACTGATTGCCATCTGGACCCTTCTGAAATATCGTTTCCTTCCAATGCGTAAAATTTTGAAATCTTAGAAATAAAGTGAGAAGTTTCCGATATGAATTTGGACCCCTTCCTTTTCTTTATCAATCATTATGCCTTTTTAATATTGATTGGAATTCTCTCCTATGGGGTCGGCCGAAGATTAACCCAGAGGATCCAATTTTATAGTGCAACAGAACAATTTAGTTTTTGTACTACTCTTGGCCTTGGCTTCCTCGCATACCTTATTTTATTGATAGGCAGTCTCGGTGTCCTCCGTAGCTGGTTGGTCTTAACTGTGATAGGGGTAATTTCCCTACTCTGTTTGCCCGTTTGGATAGAATTATTCCAAAGGGTGTTATCCACATGTAGGCAAAAAGGTTTGATTAAATGGAGACCGATCTTTTTTTTCTTGTTAGCTATATTTTTTCTTTCACCTTTTCTTTTTATGCCATTGTATCCTCCGACTGCTTTTGATTCAACGATGTATCATTTAGCTTATGCAAAAATTTATGTCCATGCACATGAAATTACTCTAACCCGTTACATTCGTTATCCTGTTTTTCCTCAAACGAATGAGATGCTTTTTACTTTGGCGCTTCTCCTTTATGATGATGTTGCTGCCCATTTGATTCAATTTTTAATGATGATCGTCATGAGTGTTGGTCTTTTTGCCTTTGGAAGAAGGTATTTCTCACAAAGGGGAGGGATTTGGGCAGTGGCCATCTTTCTTTCAAACCCGATGATACTTTGGGCAGGAGCCAGCGCTTACATTGATATTGGGTTGACTCTATTTGTTACGATGAGTATTTATGCATTTTTTAATTATATCCATTTTAAAGAAAAAAAGTGGCTAATTTTAGGAGGGGTATTTCTTGGATTTGCAGCAGGTTCTAAGTATTCGGCCCTCTTTTTCTTAATTTTATTTGGCTTGATTGCCATTTACATTGGATTTAAAGAACGAAAACTTCTCCACCCTTTCCTTTTTCTGCTTATCGCTACCGGAGTTGCTTTTCCCTGGTATTTTCGAAACTGGTATTATACGGGAAATCCTGTTTTTCCATTTTTCGGTCAGATATTTGGATATGGATTGTGGAGCCCCCAAGACATCCAAGGACAATTAAATGAATTACATTCGCATGGAACCGGGACAAGCTTTCAATCTCTGTTGCTCTTGCCTTGGAATCTTGCTTTTAACCAACCAAGATTTCAAATGGAAGCTCCCTATTCACAAATTTATCTATTTGCTTTGCCTTTTTTATTTTTAAGTCTACGACGTTCAAAGATTAGAGAACTGTTTATCATTATTTTTTTGTATACCCTTTTTTGGTTCAGCACTTCGCAGGTTCTTCGATATCTCCTTCCCATCATTCCAATACTTAGCCTCGCTATAGCAACTTCCTTTGAATATTGCCTGGAGTTATTGCCTTCTGACAAGGTACCGTGGATGAAGAAATGGATCCTAACTTTTGCTATTTCGATAGCCCTTTTCATTCCCGGATGGTTATATGCATTTTATCGGGTACAGAATGAAAATCCACCCTGTACGAAAGAAGAGCGGGAGGTTTATTTATCACAGAAGCTTCCCTCCTTTCCTGCCTATCAATATCTAAATCAAACGAAAGGCCGAAATTACTCTTTATATGCCCTCTTTGATGAGAACATGGCCTATTTTGCCGATGGTATTTTTATGGGGGATTGGTTTGGTCCAGGACGTTTTGAGAAAATTTACAGGAAATTCAATGATTTACAAGCTCTTCACCGGGAACTTGGGGCATTAGGCGCTAATTATTTTTTGGTAAAACAAAAGGGGGTTCCACCTTCAGAAGATTTCTTTTCCAAATCTCATTTTAAGTTAGTTTTTAAAAATGATCATGTCCTTTTGTTTGAGGTTTTAAAGACCGATTGAGGTGGAAGCGTTGAAACTGAAGAGTGTTGGAAAAAATGTTTATATGCTCCTTGGGCTTGCTATCAGTATCATCTGCATCTTTTTTGCATTCAGGGGCATACAATGGACTCAGGTGGGCTCCACTTTAAGCAAGGCAAATTATTGGGGGTTAATCACCTCTGTCTTTTTCCAACTTCTTAGCCTTGCCATTGCCGGGTTTCGATGGAAAACGGTCATTAACTTCCGAGAAGTCTATTGGACTTCTGCCTCGACGTCCATGATGGTTGGTTTAATGGTCAATAATATCCTTCCTGGTCGAATGGGAGAATTTGTCCGGCCTGTCTTGTTGGGACAGGAGATTAAAAAAAGCAGATCCTTTCTCTTTGCAACGGTGATAGTGGATCGGTTATCCGATCTCATCGTTCTGGTGATTTTAGGACTTCTGTCATTTAGCCTATTCCCCTCTACTCCTTGGGCGCGTCAAATGTCAATGATAGGAGGAGCCATTTTTGTTTTGGCCTTCATCATTATTGGGGCATTCGGATATTCAAAGATCGGATCGAAATTAGAGGAAATAGTATCCCAATTTGATCCAAACCCTTTATTAGGGAAAGTGGCTCATATCCTCCAAAAATTCAGGCTTGGTTTTAGAAGTATTGGGTCTTTTGGACGGGGAACCGTGGTTTTTGGATTATCGTGGCTTGTATGGACTGCCTGGTTCTTGAGCCTCTATTGTGCCCTGAAGGCCTTTGGGTTAAATTTACCTTTTGGGGGAATCGTTCTACTTCTTGCTGTCTTAAACCTTGGGGGCTTGGTGCCTTCCTCCCCTGGTTATGCAGGAACCTATCATCTTTTGGCCATTTTGGTGTTATCTAACTTTGCCATTAAAAAAGAGGAGGCATTAAGTTTTATCCTTGTCTTTCATGCCCTCTGGTATGTGCCCCAGACACTCCTCGGTCTTATTATTATGATCAGAAAGAACCTCCGCCTGGGAGAATTATGGGCGGCGTAAGATGTATTGAAAATTCTTAGAATAAATGGTAATTAAAAGCATATTCTATACGATATTCGAAGGCGACTTTTATGCACATCGATTTATGTCTTAATCCAAAAAGATTTTCTAAAAGGGAAATCGACAAATCCTTAGATCGAATCGTGGGAATATTAAGTGGTTA
>Ga0315282_10015511_pt1 | contig 11225 bp, 9 predicted proteins | sample YL17G07_20_MG_FD_203693 | JGI IMG/M metagenome (GOLD analysis project Ga0315282, IMG submission 203693) | Sediment microbial communities from Yellowstone Lake, YNP, Wyoming, USA - YL17G07_20 | ecosystem: Environmental > Aquatic > Freshwater > Lake > Sediment | place: USA: Wyoming | collected...
GCGGCTACAAGTGCATAAAAACGTGCCCCATAAACAGGTCAGGCGAGGAATGCATATTCAGGGGCGAAGACGGGTATCCGGTATTCAACGAGAATCTGTGCATAGGCTGCGGCCTTTGCGCGAAAGCCTGCGAGAAGGCGGGTTTCAATGCGATAGACGTAGTGAACCTGCCGAAGGAACTGGAAGAGGATCTGCTGCACAGATACGGGGAAAATCAGTTTGCTCTTTACCGCCTTCCCATTCCGAAGAAAAACATGGTCACCGGCCTAATCGGGCCGAACGGGGTGGGCAAGACGACGGTTCTCAACATTCTTTCAGGCAACATGATGCCCAATATGGGAATGTTCAGGGAAAAGGTTACGTGGCAGCAGATAATGGAAAAATTCAAGGGGACCGAGCTGCAGGATTATCTTGAAAAATTGTCAGCCAAAAAACTGAGCATCGGCTACAAACCGCAGCACGTGGACCTTATACCACAGATGTGGAAAGGCAAGGTCAGGGGTGTGCTAAGCCAGCATCCTGCTTACGAAAAAATAGCCGAAAGGCTTGGCATGCAGGAGATGCTCAACAAGGAAATCAAGACACTCTCAGGAGGTGAACTCCAGTTACTGGCGACAGCGGCAGTCCTTTCGAAGGAGCATGATTTTTATTTTTTTGATGAGCCTTCAAGCTACCTCGACGTGAAGCAAAGACTGATGGTTGCAAAGGAAATCCGGGAACTGGCGAAAGCGCATGAAGTGATGGTAGTCGAGCACGACCTTGCAATACTTGATTACCTGAGCGACCATGTGCACATACTTTACGGCAAACCGGGCGCTTTTGGCGTGGTTTCGAACCCTTATGGCGTGAGAGTTGGAATAAACACTTATCTTGAGGGCTTCATAAAGGAGGAGAACGTGCGCTTCCGCGATAAACCCGTTTTCTTCTCCAAGAGCGCGAGGCCTGCCGCAAAGGACCGCTTGTTCATGGAATTCAGCGGCTTCGAAAAAACATTCGGCAATTTCAGGCTTAAGACTGAAGAGGGTGAAATGCACAAGGGGGAAATAATAGGGATTCTTGGGCCGAACAGCATAGGCAAAACGACTTTCATACGCATGCTTGTCGGCGAACTGAAACCCGACAAGGGCGAAGCGGCAAAAATGTCGCTTTCCTACAAGCCGCAAAGATTGGTCATGGAGAAGGGCGAAGGGGAAACTGAAGTAAAGGAATACATCAGCAGCAAGACCGGTAATAAGGCTGAGGACAGCGAATTCAAGAAAATTCTCTCGCTTTTCGGGATTGAAAGGAACATGGAAAAGAAGATGAAGAACCTTTCAGGTGGCGAGCTGCAGGCAGTCTTCATTGCATGCGCACTTGGCAAGGAGCATGACATCCTTCTGCTCGATGAGCCTTCGGCATTCCTGGACGTGGAACAAAGGCTGAAGACAGCGAAACTTATAAGATCCCACGTGGAGAGCACGGAGAATTCCGCCTTCGTCGTTGACCACGACCTCCAGCTCATCGATTCCATCGCCGACAGAATAATGGTTTTTGAAGGACAGCGTGGAGTGAGAGGCGAAGGAAAGGCGCCGTGCACGCTGAGAGACGGAATGGACATGTTCTTGAAAACTCTCGGCATAACCTTCCGCCGAGATCCCCAGACAGGCCGCGCCCGGGCGAATAAGCCAGACTCACAGAAGGACAGGGAACAGAAAGACGCAGGGCAATATTATTATTCGAACTGAGTCGGTTGGCTTTCGACTTTTGACGAGACTATTTTATATATCGCCGCCAGCAGCAGCGCTGTTCCCAGCCATTGCCCTATGGAAAGCGTTTTGCCGTAGATAAGGAATTCGAGGATGATGGCGGTCGCCGGGAATGCAAGCTCGTAAATCGTCGATTTCGATGCTGTGACGTGCTTGAGGCCGTAGTAATAGATGAAAATCGCAACCCCACCGGTCGAGAATGCAATCAGCAGCAGGGTAAGGAAATTGGCGGGTGTGAACGCGGCGACATTCTGAATCCTGCCAGTGGAAATAACTATGATGAACATGATGAGCGTCGTAACGCCGAACCTGAGATAGGTCCCCACACGGAAGTTGATTTTCTGTATCGCTCTCTTGCTGAAGGTCGTTGATGAGCCGAAGGCAAACGCCGCCAATAGCGAAAGCCCGGCAGCAACGAGCATCTTGTTTTCAGCGCTGAAGATCGGCTGGGAAAAGCCGAAAGTCAAAAAATAACTTCCCACGACCGCGACGGCTGCCCACAGGAAGAAATTCTTTTTTGGCTTTTCTTTCAACACTATCGCAGCAAGCGCTATCGCAAAAACAGGCTGCATTTTCTGGAGTATGATTACGGCCGAGAGCTGGACAAAATCGACAAAAAACAATGCAGAGGTTATCGCCATCGTTCCGATTGCGCCGCCGAATAGGCCAACCCACGCGAATGAGCCCCAGTCCCTGAGGTTGAGTTTTTTCAATTCCTTCCATTCGAAAACTAGCAGTATGGCCATGTAACAGAAAGCGATCGCGTGCTCAAAGAACACGACCACAGCGACGTCCAGATGATAAAGCGACGGCCTTAGCAGAACGCCGTCGATGCCCCACAGCATGGCAGCGAATGCTATCGCTATAGCTCCTACCACCGGCATTGATTTCTTGTTAAAACTGAACAAAGTCATCGCCTCTGCCCTTGTTTCATGCTCTTATCTCCACGTGGACGTAATCATTGTCTTTTGCTGAAAGCGCTTTTCTCAGGTTCAGGGGGGATATTATTTCAACAATATCCGAAGGGTGATGCGATCTCACCGGGATGACTACTACTCCCTTTACTTTTCTGTTGATTACACAGGGGTAGCACCGCAGCTCGCCGAATGTCCTGTTCTCTTTCCTGAAGCCGCTGATCACCACGGGCTTTATTCTCTCCATTTCGTCTTTCGCCTTTATGTCATGGATCGTTTTAAGCTTTATGTTGAGTGTTCCCAGAAAGGGGCGGAAGCCGAGTTTTTCATTGAACTGCAGAAAATATTCTTCCTGGCTCACGTAATATTGCCCCTCGCCGGATCCTGAAACAACATTGCCGCCGAATGACAGGCTCTCGATTTTAGAATGCTCAACTATGTCCTTCAGCTCCAGATATTTTTTCCTGAGAAATTTCATCCCCTCATCAGTCAGGGTTATGAACTGACCCTTTGAAAGCGTCCTCTCTATCAGACCGAGTTTTTCCAGTTCCCTGATTTTCCTCGACATGGTCTGCTGGGAGGAATCCAGTCTTCTGGCCAGATCAGTGGTCGTGACTTTCGCTCTTCTTTTCGCGAGTTCAACCAAGACTTCGAGAATTTCGGCCTTCATGGGAAATTATTTGGGGACCTACTTAAAAAAGTTATGCATCCCAAAAATGAGTATCTTATTCGACCTCAATCGATCCCAGGCTGTAAATTTCCTTTATGACGGCTATGAACTTCTCCGCCATGGACTTGCATCTTTCTATCATCGACTGCCTGACGGTATTGTAAAAAACGTGCCAGTATATCCACCACATGAACATGACCAGCCTATTGCCTTCAAAGGTGTGCCTAACGATTGGTTCAATTTCCATTTTGAAAGTGCCCTCGTTTTTGGCTTTCGATTTGAAGCCGACCATTTTTATGCTTATTAATAGCTTTGAAAACCTGCCGCTTGTCCTCGTGTGCTGGGCGATCCTCCAGTAGTACATCTGTATCGGGTCGCCGGTCCAGTCCCACATCCACCTTGGCTCGCCGGTGCCTGTCGTCGTCACTTCCCAGACCGAACGCAGAATCGAAGTAGCTTCCCTTGTCCAGGCCAGTGGGTCGGGGCCTGAGTAGTCTATCCATCTGTTCCTCCTGGGAGCGAAGCAGTCATCTTCTATAACAAATTTGCCCATTGAGTACCACCAGGAACTACCCGCTCTCTTCCCTAAGCTGCCTCAGAAATTCGTGGATGTTCCTAGTAAATATGGTGCACATGTTCCTGCAGTCTTCGGCGTATTCCTCTCTCTTCCTGTAGTAGAAGGACCTGTGCCAGAAAACCCTGAGCATCTCGTAGAACAGCGAGCGCTGCCATATGGTGTCCTGCGGGTATTCCGTCCTCATCACAGGCTTTAGCCTTATCTCTGCATTGCCTGTTTTTTCATCGCCATAGCCGGTGATGTCGACCCTCATGAAAAGATACGTGTAAACATCAAGGTCCTTGTGCACATACCAGCGTACCTTGAACTTCTCTTTTTCACCTTTGCCCCAGCTGAACTTCTCTTCCTGTATGTCGGAATCAGCTGCCCTGAAAACCGCCTTCATGAGCTCATAAAGTTTGTAGTAAAGTTTCATCGGGTTCGGGCCTACGTAATTTATGTTTATTCTCTCAGGTCTCTCCCTGTAACAATCTTCTTGTATAAGCAATTTCGTTCTCGCAAACTGCGGCATATGAACACCTATTTATATTTTCCACGAACAAAATTATAAATTGATATGCCCGGCCCCGGAGGGTGTTTTTTATGATATGGTGGCTTGTCGCGAAAATAATCGGAGTGGCGATGGTTGCGGTAGGCGTTTTTCTGGTCGTCTTTTTTCCCGGCATACCAGCCCATCAGGAAGTAGCAGGGAAGGGAGAGCAAAGCAGATTCGGTCTGGCTGGAATAGTGATAGGCTTGGTGCTGGCGATAGTCGGTGGTTTCATAATTTTCAGTCCGTGAGACACAAAGAAACTTTTATCTCTTTCTATCCCAATTAATTATTATGGCAGAGCTGGAGAAGCCGCTTCAGAGGATGAGTAGGGAAGAGAAAAAACAGCTGGAAGAGGAAAAAAAGAGAGAGAAATACGAGAACCTATTGAAATACTGGAAAAAGGAGCTCAAAGACCATGACATGGTCCTTGATTATTTTCTCGACAAGGCAAGGGCTACAACCGGACTATACGGAAATGTATGCATAAATCCGGCGCTTATCGACCAGATCGTTACCCTCAATCCCGTCACGCTCGAAGGCCAGGCCGAAATAATTTATAATGTTTTCATTTACAGGACAGCCAAGTGGCATTACCACGTCGAAAAGGCAGACGAATATCTAAGGGTCACGCCAACCGCTCCGCCTGCATTCGCTCCGTTGATGGCGCAGAAGGAGAGGCTGGAAGGCCATATAAAAGCCGGCCTCGCCTCAGCCGCGCAGGCCGTCGCAGACTACGAGCTTCTCAAACATGACGAAAGGAAGTACAGGGAAATTCTCGACTATTTCGATCTGGGCAAGAAAGACGAGCATGTGCTCCGCGCGCTATTCGTCGACAGGGTCGACGCCTTTGTCGGGGAAGGCTACTCGATGGTCACCATGACGAGGCGCTGGCCCACCATCATAGGCGATTTCCTGAAGATGAAGAGCGAGTGGACGGACACCAAGACCATAAGGGAGAAGCTAAGCGTCACCAATGTTGAAGCGAACGTGCTTAAAACGAAGAACGAGCTCTTCAAGGAATGGAAAAAGCTTTTCTTTCCGGACGTGAGAGAGCGTTATGGCAGGATAAAAAACCTGCTGGACTCGAGGAAAAGATCCGTCGACGAATACAGGGAATGGCTCAAACCGTACCTCAACAAGCTCAAGACCATAAAAGAAGAGGCGGAAATAAAGGATGCAGCATCCGAACTGACAGAAATAACAAAACTATCTTTCACACCGCAGGGAGAGGTGAACGCGAAGCTCTGGTTCTGGAAACCCATAAGGCCGGAGGAAATGGGGAAACCACTGGTGATACAGGGATGGGGCGAGATACCGACTTTCGACGACTGGGTGAAGGAACATCTGCCGGCGCTCGAGGCGAAGTATGAAGTCACGATGTCCGAGGAAGAAATAAGGAAGTTCCTTGACAAGTGCATAAGAGGCCACTACCGAGGCATGAAAAGGCCCGAGTTGCACATGATATATCCTGCTCCGTCAATTGACCCGAGATTCTTATATTATTTTTTCATCGATCTTGATTATGTCTGCCAATACAAGAAAGGTTCCACCGGCCCAATGGTGGTTGAGGACCAATACTGGCACTTCCACCCGTTTTTGATTTCAAAAAATTTCCTTCTTTTTGCCCTGCTCGAGCTCGAATACAAAAAGAAAAAATTCGCAGAGGATATAGAAAGGCTGATAGGCGTGAAGAAGATAGAAGACGAATACATGGAAGAGGCCAAGAAGAAGTGGCCTGGCCAGGATAAACGCAAGAAGCAGAGGAAGAATTTCTCAGAAACATGGAACGAATCAAGGGTCAGGTGGATAGCAAGAAGGAGGAAGGCAAAGAAAGCGCTTAAGCCGATACTCAAATTCTTCATAAAGCCCGGACCCTATGAGATCAACGCTGCTGAAAGGATTTCGAAAACCTACGGCCTCTATTCGGGAGCGCAGATAGAGGAGCTCAGGGATCTCATAAAGGAAACTAGTTATAGGATAAGTGGCCAGAGACCGTGAAAATATGATAAGGGTCGGCGTCACGACGGGTTTGTATTACATCGCAAGGGCCGAGGAACTTGCGACATCGCTCAAGAAAATAGGCTATGCTCTCTCGAAAGGTTCGAACTCCATCGAAATTTCCGGCGATACGCCGCATGAAATCGATTACACGCTGGGCAAAGAGATACGCGCCCTCGCTGAAAAACAGGGCATCCACCTGTGTTTCCACGGCTCGCTGACGACGCCTTTCGAAATCCCCGAGCGCACGGACTGGAGGGATGCGCAGGACCACGTGTGCAAGTCAATACGTTCTGCTGTCTTCTCCGGCTGCAAATACGTCCTCTTCCACGCATGCCTGCATTTCTGGCTCGAGATGATAACTTACACGTCGTCGAAGCTCGAGATAGTCATGTGTGACCATCACGGCAGGTTCATTTCAGAGATATTCTTCGAAAACAAAAAAATGAGAGACTGGTTTGCCGTGAAGATGTGGCAGTACGAAAGGCAATACCCGCAGCAAATTCTCAGCGAGGAAGAGCTGCAGGAAGCGAGTGGGAGGGTCGGGACGGAAATACGCATATGGGAAACCGAGGAGAACAGGAGAAGGCTTGCCGAGCGCCTGAAAAAGTATCCGATAATAATGACGCCCTACGGACCCGAGCAGGACATAAAGCCCGAGGAACGCAAACGCATAGAGAACGAGGTGGTAAAGGATGTCAGCATGGAAGGAGGCAAGATGTACTCGGAGAACTACAGGAAATACATGGGCGAGATGGTAAAGGAAAGGATGCAGAGGGACCCGATCGGTAACAGGAGATGGAGGGTCGACAACTGGGGCAAGCTGACTGACGCATACGATATAATGGCGCATTTCATGTTCTACAACAGGGATCCCATCTGGATCGCGATGGCTGAAATATACAAGGACGTGCTCGCTTCTTACAAAATGGACTACAGCGACGACTGGTGGGTCGACAAGGCATGGAGAAGGGCGCAGGACCTGAACGACAGGGATTTCAAGCAATTCTGGTATGCCGCGATAGGAGCAAAGTTCCTTGAGGGCCACATGAGGGACGCAATGGATTTCCTGAACAAAAGACTGATAGACGAAATCAAAAGCTCCCCGTTCCCTCCTGAGGACATCAAAAAACTGATTGACATAACCAAAAACCTGAAGATAACGATAGAGATGCCCGACGCGAGGGAGCCTAGATACGCTGGCCTCTACATTCTCTGGCATCCTAAGCAGATTTACACGGCAATAAAGACCATAAGGAAGACGCTTGGAACTGACAGGCTTTTCATGACCGTCGACTGGGAACACATAGCAGGGCACGGCGTCGATCCTTTGATTGAAAAGGACTATCTGAAGAAGCTTGCTCCAGACTTTGGCAAATACGTGCTTTCGGTTCATTCCAACGCGCCAAATCCGCTGCACGCGCATTATCCGATAGAGCTTGGCGACATGGAAGTTTACAGGCTCAACTGGTTCCTGCGCGAAACGGGTTTCGGCAAGCAGGGCTTCGACGTTTACCTCTGGTTCGAGCGCGGAGGCGGCGACGACCCCTTCAAGCAATCCGTCGATACGCTGAAACTCTGCGCGAAATTCCTGGAGAAAGACGTCCCTCCAGACCATCTGCCCGAGGAATATTACGGCATAAAAATGACGGGTATGGATTACTGGAGGCAGGAGCAGATAATGAGGGACCACAGGTTCGAACCGCTTAAAGATCTGATGGAAGTGCCTGAAGAGGAATGGGGCCTGCTGTCAAGTTCGGCGACAAAGAAAGGCAAGGCAAAGGAATTCAAGAAAGCCGAAATGAGATAGAGGCGCTGCTAATTTTGAAAATTAGACAGAAAACTAATGGAAGTAAATAGAAAGATGTGAAAAAATGAAAATCTAGGTTCTCGGCTTTATTCGCCCACGCACTCGAGCCATGTGCTGTTGAAGAAGGGTTCGACAAAGCTCTTTATCGCATGCTGAGACTGCGCCCAGAATGCGATGTCCTGCGTTTGGTGAACCTTGGTGTCGTCGGTAAGGGCGAAGACAACATGCTTATCGTCGATGGTGTATATCCTGTTCAGCGGTTTCTTTATGTGCTTCATCTCGGCGATTTCCAAGAAAGCCTTTACCGGAACAGTTTCGCTCATGGGTGCAAGTATCCTGAGTTTGATGCCTCTTTTCGTTATCCTCTTGAGCGAATTGTAGTGGCTCGAATACAGCTCGTTGAGGCCGCTTTCCGTGGTTATTATCCTTATCTCCTTCGTTGCCTTCTTGAAAAGCGAGCCAAGGTGCTGGTTTATGGAATGTCTTCCCTTGAGAGTCCCTGTCATTTCGAACGGCTGGATCAGATTCATTCCCTGTTTGTATATCGCCTCAAGCTCGTTTATGACCGGAGAAGTTTTCATGGTCTCGATTCTCTCAAGCATTTCGTCGTGCTTTATCTTGAGATTCTCCTTTGTCCTCTCCAGCGCATCTCTCGGGGCAAGAGCGACGTATCGTATCGGTTTTGACGGCTGCACGACAACGAAGCCCTTTTCGGCTAAGGATTCTAGAATGTCGTAGGACCTCGATCTCGGCACGTTCGCTATCTGTGAAAGCTCTCCTGCACTCGCTACTCCTCTTGCTAGCAAAGCCACGAAGATTTTCCTCTCGTACAGGTTCAAACCAATGCTCTTCAGTGCATCAAGGGTTTTTATTGTTGCTACCATTTTTTTCACCTAATTGATAGTTAATTATGCGTTTTTGTTTATATAAACATTTTCTTATACTTTTAATTGAGGCGAAAGCTTTATATATGTTTATTACTTCTCAGTGAATATATTTAAAAGGCATTTGTTCCATAAATTTCGCTATATTCAGGTTTTCCTGCCTCTCTGCTGGCGGTAAAGGCCTTCTATGCGCCTCACGTCATCCGCATCCTCAGCCGCCTTGTCAACCCTTATACTCAGGAGCCGCGGGAAGCGCAAGGCAAAACCCGACGAATACGTGGGCGACTTCTGTATCTCTTCGTAAGCGATTTCCACGACGATTTTCGGCCTTACCTTGACTTCATTCCCTTTCTCGGAGATTACGTAAGGCTTCAGCTGTCTTGTGAGCTCCTCGAAGGTTATGTCGCCTTCGTCCGTCTTCTTCTCCTTTATGCCGGTCCCCATCATGCCGCATTCGGAGAAGCCTTCGCCCTTCCTACATGAAAGTATGAAGGTTCCAAACCAGCTCGTTCTCTTGCCGGTTCCCCACTCCGCGCCGGTTATAACAAGGTCGAGCGTCTCCATTATTGGCTTTACCTTGAGCCAGTAACCGACCCTACGTCCAGGCTGATAGGTCGCATCAAGATTCTTGACCATAACGCCTTCCTGCTTCGCTTTCAGCGCGCGCTCATAGAACTTTTCAGCCTCTTTCAGGTCCTTGGTCGCGAGTTTCTCGGCAAGCTGGAATTTGCCGGGTATTGACTTTATCACGCCTTCCAGAAGCTTCCTGCGTCTTTCCAGTGGCTCGTCAAAAAGATCCCTGCCATCGAGGTAAACGATGTCAAAAAGATTCACCTGTACGGGAATTTCCTGTGCCATCTGCTCTATGTCGTACTTTCTTTTAATTCTCTGCGAAAGTATCTGGAAGGGCAGCGGGTCACCGCTTTTCTTGTCTATGCCAAGCATTTCGCCCTCGATTATGCACCCCCTCACTTTGATGCCCTTTCTGGCGAGATTGAGCAGATCGGGGAACTGCTTTGTCACGTTTTCCAGTCTTCGCGTATAAAACCAGAATTGGTCGCCTTTCTTGTGCATGCAAACGCGCGCGCCATCGTATTTGAATTCGACGAGCGGACGTTCAAAGGTTTCAAGCGCTTCCTTAAGGTCCTTCGCTTTTTCAGCGAGCAGGACCTGGTAAGGCTTTCCAATCTCGACTGTTACCTTTTCCAGACCGCGAAGGCCGCGTTCCTTGGCGATTTGAGCGATTTCGGCATAATCTGGCCGCAGGAACCACGCCCACTCGATGGCGCTGATTATTTTCTTCTTCTCTTCCGGGTCTTTCACGTCGAAGAAGGCAGAAGCGATCGAATCACGCAGCACGCCTTCCGCAACGCCGACCCTGAGCTGTTCAAGGACAGTTCGCACGATGTACTTCGCTTCCTTCGGTTTCGCAAATGATATAAGCTCCTTAACAAGCGATATTTTCGATTCCTGCGAGCCCTTACCCTCGATGGATGCGAGCTTCCGCAGGTTCTCGAAAACTTTGCCGACTTCAAGTTCCCTTGCCACGAAGCTTCTCTGTTTTTTCGATGCCATCAGCTTCTCTACGGCAAGGCCTAAATCTCCCGCCCTGTTGAATTCGCTGACTACGTCTTTCTCGATAAAGCCCGTTGCCGATGCTATCACCTTTATCATTACCTTGTCGGCGACGCCCATCTCTTTTTCAGAGTAACTTGGAAAAACCTTTCCCTGGATAAGCAGCGTTACCTTGTCGAGCGAATCCGAATCGGCGGCTTTCAGGAAAGTGGCGATGCCCTCGATTTTTTTCAGGCGCGACGGCGTCTGTTCGAGATAATCGTAAAGCTCGACGAGCTTTGCATATTTCATGATAAAATATTGTCTTCCCGATTTTAATTAAAACACCGCTATTTCTTGGGTCAGTATCTATTTAAAAAATTTGCCGCGAACGGTTACTATTAACTTTCAGAGGTGATGAAATGTCAAAAAGCACTAGCTATTTGAGAATAAATGTCAATTCTATAACCAGATTCCAGTTGCCTTGGCATAATTATGAGAAGGATATGTTTAAGCCAGAATACTCGGAAGGAAAACTTAT
>Ga0315282_10015512_pt1 | contig 11224 bp, 8 predicted proteins | sample YL17G07_20_MG_FD_203693 | JGI IMG/M metagenome (GOLD analysis project Ga0315282, IMG submission 203693) | Sediment microbial communities from Yellowstone Lake, YNP, Wyoming, USA - YL17G07_20 | ecosystem: Environmental > Aquatic > Freshwater > Lake > Sediment | place: USA: Wyoming | collected...
CCGGCTCAACCGCCGTGACGCACGGCTCGACCTCTTCCGCCGCATCCTGAACCGCTGTGTCTTGTACACGCCACCGACCACATACTCCGAGCTGATCGCGGCCTGAGCTAAGGGGATGATCAGTCAGACGGAGAATCCCCGACTTCGGGGAGATCCTGACGGAGCGGCTGCGGGACACGCGAGAGGTGGCGCTGCCGCAATCGGAGATGCTGGCGATCTTCGTCGCCGAGCTTACAGAGGAGGTAGGGCTCGATCTCCACATCATCCTCGACGACTACCACGAGGCAGCCGAATCCGCCGAGCTCAATGACGCCCTCGACTACCTGCTGGCCAACCTTCCCAGCCACGTCCACCTTGTGCTGCTGACGCGATACCAGCCCCAGGTCCCGCTGACCCGACTCAAGCTCGAAGGTCTCGTGGAGGAGATCACCTTCGACGACCTGCGCCTCAACGGGCACCAGTCGGCCACCTTACTGAGTCGGAGGACCGGGCACACCATTGGCGACGACGATGGTGACCGGATCGCTTCGCTCACCGAAGGCTGGCCAGCCGGCATCTGTCTCGCCGCCCACGCCTGCGCGATCGCTGGCGTTGAACCGGTCCGGAGGGCTCTCGACAATCCCCGCCTCCGCAACGACTTCTTTTCGTATCTTGCCGAAGAGGTCCTCGCGAGCGAGCATCCCGACACCGTGGCGTTCCTCATGCGAACGTGCTGCCTCGAGGCCATGGACGCCAATCTGGCCAACGCGGTAGCCGACACAGGAGATGCGGCAAGTCACCTCGACCGCCTGGTCGCCAAGGGCGTGTTCACCTACAGCAACGCCGACGGGACGTATCGCTATCACCACCTGTTGCGCGACTATCTGCGTCAGCGATGCGCGCAGGAGTCCAGTGCAGACGAGCTGCGCGATCTCACCCTCAGGACTGCGAGGATCGTCGAGGAGCGCGGCGGCCACGCTCAGGCGATCGAACTCTACCTCTCGGCCAACGAGCCCGTCGAGGCGCTTACCGCGGTGACTCGCGCTGGAGAGGAGCTGGTCGAGAACTGCCCCCTGGACGCACTTCGATCGTGGGTGAGGCGCTTGCCACCTGATGTCGCGCGCAAGGACCCATCCGCCCTCCTCCTCAGTGGGCACGTCGCACTGCGCGAGGGCAGGGCAAGAGAGGCTATCGACGTCCTGTCGGCGGCGAGAGCGGCCTCCGAGAAGCAGCGCGGGAACGAGTTGTTGCGCTACCTCCTTCTCAGTGCGCTCGAAACAGCCCACTTCTGGATTGGGGAGTTCTGCGAAGCTGAGGGACTATGCGAAGAAGCAGAACGATATGCGTCTTCCGATACTGAAAGGGCCCACGTGCTGACCAGTCTTGGAGCGTCACTGGGCCAACAAGCCGAGTGGCAACGAGGTGACACCGCCCTCGACCAGGCCCAGCGGCTCGCGGCAGGTTCATCACCGAAGGAGTACTGGCGAGCGCGCAGTCTCATGGCCTACTCGCAGTACCGGAGAGGAGCATTCCGCACAGCACGAAAGGAGTTCGAAGACCTCTTGGGGATCCTGCCCGGATGTGAGTCCCGGTCCCGAGAGGCATCCGTTGTGGGCGTGCTGTCGGAATTGAGCCTGGACATGGCCGACTACGCGCAGGCCGAGATGCTCGCCGCAAGGGTGACCTCCCTGTGCAACAGATACGGGTTCGACCACTTCTTGGCCATGGGCCGTGAGAACGCCGCTCGACTGCAGGCGGCCGGAGGCGAGCCCGAAGTCGCTGTGGAGATGTTGCAGGAGGCTGCAGGGCTCGGCTGGGTTCGTGCCGACTCCTGGTCTCATGCACTGATCCTTGACCGAATCGCAGTCCTGGAGCGCAGGTTGGGTCGACCCCAGTTGGCACTCGACCGATGCCGACAGGCCCTTACGGTTCTGGGCAGCAACGTTGCCATCTACCCTCGCGTGTTCATTGAGACATCGGTCGCATGCTCAGCCCTTCTTCTCGGTCAGCGGGATGCGGAATCCCAGCTTAGATTGGCCCAGACCGCAGCACTGGACCATGGCTACCCGCATCTCGCGCGTCGTTGCCGCCTCTTGGAGGCCATCATTCGACTTCGTGCAGGGGATCCCATTGACCAGCCCACAGTCAGCGAGGATCTCGACGCCATGGTAGATGCCGGCGACTTGGGGTTCTTGGCCGAAGAACTGGCCGCATTGCCAACTTGCGCTGCAGAGATCCTTCGTGCGAGCGGGTCAGAGACCGTTCTGCGCAGCGCAGTCCGCTCGCTGGCCCAACTCCCTCGTGGAGCCGATGCTTTGGCCTGCCTGGCAACACTCGACGCGAGGTACGCGAGAATCGTGCTCGAGCCGCTTCCGGGGCGACTTGGAGACGCGGGTGTCGCATCGATCCTCGCCGCTGGATCGACGCACAAATGCGCAGCTGTTCGGAAGGCGACCGCTGACGTGCGCAGGAGATGTCGTTCGACCCACACGGCGACACACCCCGAGGATGACTGGCTGACGGAACGCGAGATCGAGGTTCTCGGGCTGATGGCCCGAGGCCTCAGGAACCCCGAAATCGCCACCCGGCTGTTCCTCTCCGAGAAGACCGTGAAGACGCACATCAACCACATCTTCACGAAGCTCGAAGTGACGGATCGGGTGCAGGCGGTTCTCTACTTCAAAGAGAACCTGGACGTGTAGCGTCGTCGGCTGTTGCCGCTGCTCGTCGAATTCAGCCCGCCACGGGAGTCGAATACACCCCTGGGCTGATTACCGAGTCGAGGCCGTTCTCTACCATCCACCTCATCCGGCAACCAAACGAGGTGGGGTATGGAATCGTCGACATCCATGATTCTCGTAGAATCGAGTCGCATGAGCCCGCGCAAGAAGACAGTCATCGACATCCTGCGTGAGAGCCCCGGGTTCGTCTCGGGTCAGGTCATCAGCGAGCGGCTCGGTGTGTCACGCAACGCCGTCCACAAGCACGTCAACTCGCTGCGCAAGCGCGGGTACCGCATTCTGGGAATCTCTCGCCGAGGCTACAAGCTCGAGGAAGAGCCCTCGCAACTGGCAATGCCAGTCGTGGCCAAGCTCACCCAGCGCAGCCGCCTCGGCACGTCCTTCCGCTACCACGACGAGACGGGCTCCACGAACGCCGAGGCAAAGCGGCTCGCCCTGGAGGGTACACCGGAGGGCACTGTGGTCGTGACCGAGTGCCAGTCGGCCGGCCGCGGCCGCCTGGGCCGACGCTGGACGTCTCCCGCGGGCAAGGGTCTGCTCTTCTCGATCGTGTTGCGGCCGACACTGCCCATGACAGACGCCCACCTCCTCACCCTGCTCACTGGTGTCGCGGTCGCCGAGGCGATCGAGGCTCAGGTCAAGCTGCCAGTCCACCTCAAGTGGCCGAACGACCTCATCGTGGCCAACCGCAAGGCGGGCGGCATTCTGCTCGAGGTCTCCGGCGAGCACGACAAAGTCGACTGGGTCGTGGCCGGCGTCGGCGTCAACGTGAACACCGAGCGCGCCGAGCTCCCCGTGTCGCTGCGCCGCACGGCGACGTCTCTCAAGATGGCCGCCGACAACACCGTCGACCGGACGGTGCTCCTGGCCCGCATCCTCCTGACCCTCGAACGCGTGTACTTCGACTGCATGCGTTCGGGATTCGAGCAGGCGTTGTGCGCCTTCCGCGATCGCGACTACCTGCTGCACCGAACGGTGAGCGTGCAGACGCGAACCGGCGCGATTGTCGGCGAGGCGGCCGGCATCGACGATCGCGGTGCGCTGCTGGTCGAGCTCCCCGACCGGCGGATTCGTCGCTTTCACTCCGGAGACGTCTCTCTCCACGAGTAGGGCTTCGGCGGGCGGCGGTCGCCTTGACGGCGACCGCCGCCCGCCTCTACATTGTCAACTCCGCCAAGGACCTGAGAGTTGACAATGCAGAACCTGCAGACCCGTGACATCGTGCGCACGGCGCTCTTCGTGGCCGTGATCGCCGTCTGCGCCCAGATCAGCGTCCCCGTCATCCCGCCGGTGCCCTTCACGCTGCAGACCATGGCGGTAGTCCTTGCCGGACTGCTTCTGGGGCCCCGGCTCGGCACGCTATGTGCCATCACCTATCTGGTGCTCGGCCTCTTCATGCCCGTCTACGCCCACTGGTCCAGCGGTCCGGCGATCCTGTTCGGGCCACTGGGCGGCTATCTGCTCGGCTTCGTGCCGTGCGCCTTCCTGGCGGGCACCGTGGCGGCACTGCTCCGTCCGAGGGGCTACTGGGGGTTCGCCTGTGCGTCTCTCGTCGCCGTGCTACCCGTGTTCGCGCTGGGCATCCCGTGGCTCGCCTGGCAGATGGAGTGGACAATACCCAAAGCAGCCTGGGTCGGCGGCGCAGTCTACGTGCCTAGCGAGTTGGGGAAGGTGTTGATCGCGGCCGGCGTCGCGGCCGCGATGGCTAGAGCGCCGTTGGATCTTCCCGGAGTCGCTCAGGAAGGGTAGCGCCGGAAAGCGACCCCTCACGCAGCCGCAGATTCACGCGGCCCCGCCGAAACTCATCCATGAAGTCGGCAGCGGAACCCTCGCGGTAGGACAGGTTCTTGTCCTTTAGCACCCGGGCGAGCGCTTCCACGTAGGCGGTGTCCAGCTTCACACCGGCGAGTCCCCGAATCTCCTTCAGCGCTTCGAAGGAGCTGCGCGCCGGCCGGTACGGGCGGTCTGACGTGATGGCGTGGTAGGTGTCGGCGACGGCGAGCATCCGGCTTCCTTCGGGGATATCACCGTCCCGCAGTCCGTCCGGGTAGCCGCTCCCGTCCAGACGCTCGTGGTGATAGCGGACGATGTCTGCCACATCGCGATACGTAGCGAGGTGTGAGAGAACCTCTGCCCCTTTTCCAGGATGCTCGCGGATGTGGCACCACTCCTCTTCCGACAACGTGCCTTCCTTGCGGAGAATGGCGTCCGGCGTGCCGACTTTGCCCAAGTCGTGGAGCAGGCCGGCGAGATGCACCGCCTCGATCTCTTCCTCCCCCATGCCGACGACCCGCGCCATGTCCCGACAGAACATGGCTACCGCGGCGGAGTGGTTCGCGGTGTACTCGTCCTTGCTGTCGATGAGAACGACCATGGCCGCCGCTAGACCGATGTTCATCTCTAGGTACTGGTCGGAGAGCTCCTTCTGTCTGGCGAGGTGCTCCTTCTCACGCACGAGGAGCTTGAACATGTACTGGCTGGCAAGAAGAGGTGCGAACAGTAGCACGACGCTGATGATGCCGGCCTTTATGTAGAGGGCGGCAATCGCCAAACCCAGCCCAGTGAGAACAGCGAGTGACTGGAGTAGCGATCGGATTTCCGAGCGCCAAAGACTCCTCATGTCCAGGCCGTACTCCAACTTGGCGCCCACACTCGTCAGAAGGATGTTGGTGACCTCGTAGAGGACGGCCGCCACAGCTCCTGCTACAAGAACGACACCAAGGTTGCTCGAAGCACTGCCTGCCGCGTCAGCAACGACAGCGAACCCCACAGAGCCGACGGCTGCCGACAATCCGAAGTTGGCGACATTGAAGAGCGCGAGGAAGAGTGACCTCTCCTTCCACACGCCCCACAGCCCAACGGTGAGCCCGACGCCTGCCGCAACTCCAGGCCCGCAGAACATCATCGCGAGGAGAATCGGAAGGTTCCCCGCCGCCACGGTGATGCGTTTCGAAACCGAGACCGCCATCTGTTCGGCGACCAACCCCAGCGACGCAAACACAATGGCGTCGCGGACCGGCGACGTTGACCACGCAGTCCATGGGGCTGTCAAGAACAAGGCGGCGCACATCGTCAACGTCCCGCCCAACAACAGAACGACGAACGCGCGGAAAGCCAGGGGATCTCTACGTGCTTCCATGATGCGACATGAGAGTTCCTCGCCGCCCCCGACAATCCTCGTCGCGGCGAGGAACTCCCATGAGTGCGCTCTTGGCGTGAGTGAAGCTAGTGAATCTTGCTGTTGCCGCCCGACGACACGATGGCGAACAGCAGCGAAGTCATCGCTCGTTCAATCCTCTTCATCGATTCCACTCCTCCGTCGCAGTCGCAGAACCTAGTGCAGCCTGAAGTTCTTGCGGGACATCAGTGTCCTCCGTTCGAGTCAAGTCGTGGACTTACCGTGATGCTCCGCGAACTAGTGGATCTTGCTGTTGCCCCGCGCACCGGCCACAGCGAAGACCAGCGAGGTGAGTGCTTTCTCAACGTGCTTCATGACACCTCCCAACCCCCTTCGGTCTGCTCGGTATTGCCATCCGTGGCTGCCGTGCCTCGCATCACCTGCACTCCGGTGAGGAACCGGCGACCGCGAGACCACAGGCACGTTGACAATCCACTAGCCGCGTATACTAGCCTGACAACAGCCGCCCCGCAAGGGCAGGAGATGCGGGCGCTTGCAGGGAAAATACAGCGCAGGTCACTGCAACCTGCGTGATGAGGGGGTCCCGATAGTCCAGCCGACGGCAGCGATCGACGTCTCGCCGCGTGGTCCGTCGCTGGGCCGCAACCGCGACTTTGGCCTGCTACTGGCGGGACAGTTCGTGTCGCGGCTCGGCGACCGCCTGGCGCTGGTCGCCTTCCCCTGGCTGGTCTACTCCACCACCGGCTCGGCGCTCTCGACCGGCATCGTGCTGGCGCTGTTCACGCTGCCGTACGTGCTGTTCGGTGCGCTTGCGGGAGCGGTCATCGACCGCTCCCGCAAGCGCACCCTCATGATCGCCGCCGACGTGCTGCGCGCCGCCCTCGTGGCCTGCGTGCCGTTCGTCGCCGACCACTCGCTGGCGGCCGTCTACGCGCTCACCTTCCTCACCGCCTGCGTGACCGTCTTCTTCGACCCCTGCCTGCTCGCCTTCGTGCCCGAGGTCGTGCCCGAGGAGAAGCTGCTGCGCGCCAACTCGCTGCTCTCGACGGGCGAGAACCTGACCGAGATCGCCGGCTACGCCGCCGCCGGCCTGATCGTCGCCTCGTTCTCGCTGCGCGGCTCCTTCCTGCTGGACGCCGCGACGTTCGTCGTCTCGGCGCTGTGTCTGCTGGGGATGCGGGCGCGGGGGCGGGCGGCCGCCGCTGCGGCGGGCGCCCGCCCCCTGCTGCGCACGCTGGCCACCGACATCCGCGAGGGTTTCCGCTTCCTCGCCGGTCACGCCGGCCTGAAGGCCAACACCATCCTCACGCTGATCTGCGTGGCCGGCGTCGGCGCCTCGTATCCGCTCTCGTTCCTTCTCGCCGTTCAGACCTTCGGCGGCACGCGCTCGTTCGGCTTCATGGAGGCCGCCATCGGCGCCGGCTACCTGGCCGGCTCGCTGACCCTGGTGGTCGTCGCCCGCCGGGTCCGCAAGGGGCTCGTCATGACCATCGGCCTGATCGTCATGGGAAGCGGCTACGCCGTCGTCGGCCTGCTCGGCTCGCTGCCGGCCGTGCTGGTGCTGTTCGCCGCCCTGGGCGCCGCCAACGCCGTGCTGCTGATCGCCGTCGACACCTACCTGCAGCAGGTGATCCCCGCGCCCCTGCGCGGTCGCGTGCTGGGCCTGCGCTTCACGCTCACCCAAGGCACGTACGCGCTGGGCGTGCTCAGTGCCGGCGCGCTGGCCACGGTGGTCGGCGTGGGGACGCTCTTCGCCGCCTTCGGCGCGATCGTGCTGGCGGCCGGTGTGGGCGGGCTGCTCACGCGAACGGTCCGCGACGTGTGAGGCGACGCGTACGTGAGGGGTGAGGGGGCGGCGGGGCCGAGGTGATATCCTCGGCCCCGCCGCCCCCTCCACCGACACGGCCTTACATGACCTTCCCGAACGGACAGAGCGACAAGCCCTCGGCGACGGCTGCGCCCGACGCCGCATCGACGCCTGCGCCCGACGCCGCATCGACGCCTGCGCCCGACGCCGCGACGACGCCCGACGCCGCGACCACGCGCGCCACCCGCACCGACGTCAGGCAGCTCATGCTCGTCTGCGCCACCCAGTTCCTGGGCTGGGCCGGTTTCGGCGCCATCCTGCCATACCTCCCCATCTTCCTGAAGGAGCAGGCCCACGCGCACGTCTGGATGATCGGCGTCATCGCCAGCGCCTACTTCGTCGGCACCTTCCTCTTCTCGTCGCCCTTCGGGCGCCTGTCCGACGTGATCGGCCGCAAGCCGGTGATCCTCTTCGGTTCCGTCCTGTACGCCGTCGCCACCTTCCTCTTCATGACCACCCGCGACCCCTGGTGGTTCCTGGCCTTCCGCTTCATCGAGGGCATGGGCGCCGCCGCCGTGGGACCGGCCGGCAACGCCTTCATCGCCGACATCACCCCCGAGGAGAAGCGCAGCAGCGCCTACGGCTGGCTCATCACGGCACAGTTCGGCGGCTTGGTCGCCGGACCGCTGCTGGGCGCCGCGATCATGGGGCTGGCGAGCAGCCCGCACGCCTCGGTCTTCGCCCGCCTGCCCTGGCACGACGCCGACCTGCGCGGCTTCTACGCCATCTTCCTCATCGGATCGCTCACCATGGCCGTCATCGCTGTGCTGCTGGCCCTGTTCCTGCACGAGCCAGCGCACGTGACGCGCCGGCGCCGCGAGGAGGGCAAGGACAAGACGCCGAAGCCCAGCTACCGCAGCCTCGTCACGAGGCCGATCTTCGCCTTCCTGCTGGTGGCCGCCACGGGCCACTTCGCGATGGGCGCCTGGGAGGTCATCTGGAGCATCTGGCTGCGCCACCTGGGGGCCTCGATGCGCTTCGTCGGCTGGACCTGGGCCGCCTTCTCGGTGCCGATGCTGCTGTCGTTCCTGGGCGGCCGTCTGGCCGACCGCGGCAACCGCTTCTGGCTGATGTTCTCGGGCTACTTCATCTCCGCCTGCTGCTGGATCTTCTACGGCACGACCAGCAACCTCGCGGCCTTCCTGGTGGTCAGCGTCATCGAGGGCTTCGCCGTCGCCTGGTCGTTCCCGGCCAAGCTGGCCTTCCTCGTGCAGTGCAGCCCGCGGCGCTGGATGGGCACCATCCAGGGCATGGAGACCACCGCGGTGCAGCTCGCGGCGCTGATCGGCACGCTCACGGCGCCGCTCATCTACGAGGTCATCGGCGGCTACTCGATCGGCGTCGGCGGCGGCGTCTCGCTGTGCGGCATGGCGGTCGCGGCGCCGATCCTGTACCGCGAGTGGAAGCGCATCGTCGCCTCGGGCGAGCTGATCAGCACCAGCGAGGCCGAGCGCCTCGCGTCGCTGGCCGCGGCCGCCTCGCCGGTCGAAGACGTCCACCAGTTGTAGGGGAAGGCGATGGACGACCGGGCGTCGGAGGCGAGCGCGGGCGGCGTGAGCGCGGGCGGCGTGTGGGCGTGGCTGAGACGTCACGCCGAGCTGGTCGTCTGCGTGGCGCTCATCGCCCTCGGGCTGGCCGCCTCGCTGGTCGTGTCGGAGCTGGTGGGAAGGGCGGCGCGAGGCGCCGGCGGAGCCTGGCGCCTCACGCCGCCCCCCGCCTCGAGCGCCGCCCTTCTCGACGTCGACTACGCGGCTCCCGACGACGTCTGGGTAGCGGGCCAGGGCATCGTCACGCACAGCACCGACGGCGGGATGAGCTGGGCGGGAGGCCTGGCCGCCAACGACGTCGTCTTCACGTCGGTCTGTGCCCTGGGCGACAAGCGCGTGGTGGCCGCCGGCCTGCGCTACTCGGGCGACGCGCAGCGAGGCGCGCCGATGATCGCCCTGACCACCGATGGCGGCGCGACCTGGTCGGCCCTCGACGACCAGAGCACGCCGATCCTCTACGGCGTCACCCTGAACGACATGGACTTCGCCGGCGACGGGCACGGCCTGGCGGTGGGCAGCGTGGCGCCGGCCAAGCCGCGCGCCAGCGGTGCGCGCCAGGAGGGCATCCTGCTCGAGACCAGCGACGGCGGGGCTTCGTGGGGGCGCCGGCCTCTGGCCGGCGCCCCCATGCCCACCTGCGTGACCCACGGTCCCGACGGCACCTGGTGGATCGGCCTCACCGGCGGCGCCGTGCTGCGTTCGACCGACGACGGCCGCCGCTGGCGCCGCCTCAAGGTCGTCGACCCGTTCGACCTGCCCAAGCCCAGCCCCGCCGAGATCGTGGCGATCGTGGCCACCGGATCGGACCACGTCTGGGCGCTGGCCTCACAGTACGGGCGCTATCGCGATGGGCCGACGCTCATCTACGAGGGCCGGCCGGCAGGCGCAAGCTGGATCTGGAGCCTGCGCCTGCCGGCCGGCCACGCGCTGTGCGACCTGGCGGTCGTCGACGGGAAGACCCTCTGGGCGGTGGGCGGTCAGGGCACCCCGTTCGCGAAGGTCAACGGCCCCGGTACCGAGCAGGAGGACTCCTTCCTGCTGGGCAGCACCGACGGTGGCTCAGAGTGGGACCCGGTCACGGCGCCGACCGACCACTGGCTGCTGGCCGTCGACTTCGCCGACCCGCAGCACGGCTGCATCGTCGGGACCAAGGGGACGGTGCTGGTCGGCGGGAAGTGAACCGGGTGAGGCGCGCTCTCAATCCGCGCTGACGATGAGCGCGTCGAGCTTCAACACCGTCGCCCAATTGCGGCTGGTCACGGCATCGCCGAGCGCGCCGTCGACGGCCTTGGCCAGCCGGCTCGCGATCACCCCGTCGGGGCACCAAAGGTAGGCGACACGCGCTCCGAGGACCAGCGCCTCGCGCGCCCAGTCTCGTTTCTCCAGAGGCTCCAGCCGCGGCCTGTCCGCCGGGTCGGCGAGGAAGGCGACCAGCTGGCGCGACGGGTTGTCCGTGGTCGCGGCGAGCGCATTGCCGGCGACCGCTTCGGCGAGCTCCGCGGCGCTGAGCACCGTGACGCGAGCGACGACCCCGAGGCGCGCGGCGAGCGCGTCCTCGATGCGGGCGGCGATGTCGGCCGCGGCCGCGTCGGGGCCGCTGAAGACGACGTTGCCGCTGTTCAAGAGTGTCCGCACCTCAGCGAAGCCGAGGTCCTCGACGAGCGCCCGCAGGTCGGCCATCGCCACGCGCCTGGCGCGCCCGACGTTGATGCCGCGCATCAGCGCCACGTATCTGTCGGCCATTCCCGCCTCCTTCCGCGACCGGTCTGCCGGCGCCCCGCCGTCGCGAGCAGGACACGGACGATCCTGGGCGACCCATCGAACGTGGACCAGATGACGCCGAAGGGCCCGAAGGGGGTCGCCTCAATGATCCTCCTTCCCATGCCGCTGCTCATGTCCGGGTCAGCCGCCGCGAACTGCACGGCAAGGTGGACTCACGACGTATCACGCC
>Ga0315282_10015513_pt1 | contig 11224 bp, 8 predicted proteins | sample YL17G07_20_MG_FD_203693 | JGI IMG/M metagenome (GOLD analysis project Ga0315282, IMG submission 203693) | Sediment microbial communities from Yellowstone Lake, YNP, Wyoming, USA - YL17G07_20 | ecosystem: Environmental > Aquatic > Freshwater > Lake > Sediment | place: USA: Wyoming | collected...
GCGATCAGCAGCCTCTTGATCATTCTCTCGTAATCGTCGCGGGTACCGATTCCACACCCAGATCAAATCTTCGCCGTCTTCAACGGCCAAAGGCCGATGAGCAAGCCCAACCCTCGCGGACCGGAAGATGCCGATCTTCTTGAGATCGAGCGACGGGTGCTTGGGGTTTCCCTTCAAGAGTCGAAAATCCTTGTCCGCGAGCTCCCGGACGGCCTCGGGCAATCTCCGATAGCGCTCCCAAAAGCTCGGTGTGGTCCGGTGGATCATAGGTCTTTGAGCCGCGCACCTTTCTTCGCGTCAAGGGCTGCCGTGATCAGAAAGTCGAGCTTTCCGGCTTTGGAGTTCTCCTCGATCTGCCGGTCCCACTTTTCCCAGTCCCTTACCAGGAGCCAACGGCGGAACTCGCGGTATTCCTCTTCGGGCAAGGCGGCGACCGCCCTCTCCAATTCTTCGATCTTCCTCATCCTCCACATCTCCGAACGGATTGATTCCCGCATCCTGGAGTGCCTCAATGCTTACGCAGCCCGGCACAAAGTGGCAAAGGAATTGCGGATTGCGGAACGACGAAGGAACGCCGGCGGCTCGCCGGTGCTCCATAGAGCTTGACGCGGGTCGCGCCAATGGCTATATGTCTTGGCTGTCATTTGGATGACCGGACTGGGGCGATGCGAACTCAAACTGGCGGTGAAGCCGATGGCGCAGAAAAAGATCAGCTTCGAAAAGGCGATGGCGCGGCTCGAAGAAATCGTCGAACGGCTGGAATCGGGCGAAGCCCCGCTGGACGAGACCATTCGCCTTTTCGAGGAGGGCAAACGGCTCGGCCAGGAGTGTCGCCGCCAGCTGACCGAAGTTGAAAAGAGAATCCAGCTGATCGTCGAGAAGGCCGATGGCGAGATCGAGCTCGAAGACTTCGGCGGAAAGCAACAAGAGACGTGACGCCATCCACGTTTCAGGTTCAAGTTTCAGGTTTCAGGAAAGAGTGAACTGTCAGGGGAGAGATTTGGAGAGGCGGACAGCCTGTCCTGCCTGCAGGTGAACGACGTTGAGCGTTTTGGAGCGAATAGATTCCCCGGCCGACCTCAAGAGCCTGGACTTCGACGAACTCTCGGTTTTGGTGGATGAGATCCGCGAATGCATCATTCAAACGGTCTCGCGCGTCGGCGGCCACATCGGCGCCTCGCTCGGCGTGGTCGAACTGACCGTCGCCTTGCACCATTGCCTGGATTGCCCGAACGACAAACTCGTCTGGGACGTCAGCCATCAGGCTTACGCCCACAAGCTGCTGACGGGGCGGCGCGACCGCTTCCACACCCTGCGCCAGCAAGGCGGCCTGAGCGGCTTTTGTTCGCGCTTCGAAAGCGAATACGATGCGTTCGGCGCCGGCCATTCGAGCACCTCGATCTCGGCGGCGCTGGGTCTGGCCACCGCGCGCGACTTGTCGAATCAGAACTACCGCGTGGTCGCCGTCATCGGCGACGGCTCGATGACCGGCGGCCTGGCCTACGAGGCCATGAACAACGCCGGCCAGGCCGCCCGCAATCTGCTCGTCATCCTCAACGACAACGAGATGTCCATCGAGCGCAACGTCGGCGCCATGCCCCGCTACCTCAACCGCCTGATCACGGGGAAGACTTACAACGAGGCCCATCGCGAACTGGCCGAGTTGATCAACCGCATCCCCGCCTATGGCGCGCGGATGATGTCGCTGGCCAAGCGGTTGCGCCAAAGCGTCAAGGGCCTCCTCGTGCCGGGGATGCTGTTCGAGGAACTGGGCTTCCGCTATTTCGGCCCCATTGACGGCCACGATCTGCACACGCTGGTCAACACCCTGACCAAAGTGCGCGACTTGCCGGGACCGATCCTGGTCCACGTCATCACCAAGAAAGGCAAGGGCTATCCCCCCTCGGAGAGCGACCCGGTGCGCTGGCACGGCACCTCGCCCTTCTGCGTCGAAACGGGCCAGCCCGAAGCCCACCCGGGACCGCCCACCTATACCGAGGTGTTCGGCCAGACCCTCTGCGAACTGGCCAACGAGCACAGCGAACTGGTCGCCATCACCGCGGCCATGGTCCCGGGAACCGGATTGGGCGAATTTGCCCGGCGGTTCCCCAAACGCTGCTTCGACGTCGGGATCGCCGAAGGCCATGCCGTGACGTTCGCCGCGGGATTGGCCGCCGAGGGCATGCGCCCCGTGGTGGCCATCTACTCGACGTTCTTGCAACGGTCGTTCGATCAGCTCATCCACGACGTCGCCCTCCAGTGCCTGCCGGTCATTTTTGCCATTGATCGCGCGGGATTGGTCGGGCAGGACGGGCCTACCCATCATGGCGCTTTTGACGTTTCCTACCTTCGAATGATTCCGCACATGGTCGTCATGGCGCCCAAAGACGAGGCCGAGCTGCGCGATATGCTGCTCACCGCCGTGGCTTACGAGGACGGGCCGATTGCGTTGCGCTATCCGCGGGCGATGGGCGTCGGGGCCGACCTCTCGGTGCCGCCGCGCCATCTGGAAATCGGGCGGGCCGAGGTCCTGCGCGAGGGACGCGACGTCGTGTTCCTGGCCCTGGGGCGGATGGTCCAGGAAGCGCTCGCCGCCGCAGGGACGCTCGCCGCCGAGGGGACCGAGATCGGTGTGGTGAACGCCCGCTTCGTCAAGCCGCTCGACGAAACGCTGATCGCGCGGCTGGCCCGCCGCTACACTCACCTCGTCACACTCGAGGACAACGTTGTGGCCGGCGGCTTCGGCTCGGCGGTGCTCGAACTGCTCCACAGCCGTGGCATCCCCAACGCCCGGTGCCACTGCGTCGGGCTTCCCGATCGTTTCGTCGAACATGGCGAGACGTCGTTTCTCTTTGAGCGATACGGCTTGAGCGCCTCCCGCCTTGTGGAGCGCGTGCGGTCGCTGCTGGCCTATGCTCCGGCGCGCACGGCCAACCTGGGCGAGAAAACCCGATAGTCCTGCGATTGCCGATTGCGGATTGCGGATTTCAGAGAAGCGGTCACAGCGAAAGGGTTTCCCAATCCAAAATCCAAAACCGGTTGGCGTTTTCGATTCTGGATTGCAAACGGGCGCAACGTTGAACCGCGAGCTCAGAACTGTCTCATACTCTCATGACTGACACGCCCCCATCCGCCGCCGCCCCAGAGCACCAGCCAAGGCCCTATTCACTCTGGCTTGTTCTTCTCGCCTCCGCGATCCTTTATGTGGTGTTTTATGGTCCCACGCTCGTTGGCGCCACGTTCCTCAACGACGACTGGTATCATATCGAGCCGCTGCCGCGCGACCGGATCATTCATCTCTTCTATGGCGACTGGGTCCATGGCTATGGCGGTGGCGGTGGGTTTTATCGCCCTCTGCCGCGAGTGCTCATGCAACTGGCGCGGCGGGGCTTCGATCTGCACGCGCCGCTCTATCTGATGGTTTCGGCGGGGTTCCACCTGGTCAATTGTCTGTTGGTTTGGCTGCTGGCCATGCGCTTGTCGCAGCGCGCGCGAGTGGCCTGGGCGGCCGCGCTGCTGTTCGCCGTTTATCCCACACATCCCGAAGCGCTGCTGCTGGTTTCGACCTGGCCCGACCTGATGGCGACGTGCGGCTGCCTGATCGCGCTGAACGGCTACTTGAGGCTGCACGAGATCCACGCGCCGCGTCATTGGCTGGCGGCGCTGGCGGGGGTGGCGCTCGGCGCGCTCTCCAAAGAAAGTTGGGTCACGCTGCCGCTGATGATGCTGCTGGTCGAGTTCGTCTGGCCGTCCGATCCGGCGCGCCGCTGGCCCGACGCGAAAGCCTGGCGGCGCGTGGTCGTTTTCTTTGTCCTGAGCGCGATCTACGCCGTCTTCCGCCATCTCGTGCTTGGTGGTGTCGGCGGCTATGGCTTTGGTCTCACTCCAAAATCGGTCGTACAAACGTTCAACGGCGTGTTTCAAATGGTGATCTTTCCGTTCGCCGCGATCGGGCGTTGGCGCGGCCTCGTTAACATCTTCACGCTGCTCGTCGCGATGATCGTCGTGTGGCTGCTGCTCGGCAGAGCCCGCCTGTTGCTGTTCGCGACGGGCTGGATGGTTCTGACCAGCTTGCCGCTGTTGACGCTGGTGCCGGCGTTGAACAACGGCGGGAGACTGGTTTACCTGACGATGGTCGGCTGGGCGCTGTTTCTCGGCGGGGTCTTCGACGCGCTGGTTCGCGCGGGCCAAACCGCCTCGACGCGCCGCGCGATCGGCGTGATCGTCGCGGTGGTGGTGGGCGGACCGCTGCTCGTGACTCTCGCGCTGCGCTCCAACGATTGGCATCGGTCGTTTATCCAAAACCACCGGCTCGTCTCCCAGATGGTCGCCACCGCCGCTGCCCAACCCGCCGCTGCCCACTATGCCGTCCTGGACTGGCCGCTGCAATTCGGCATGGCGCTTTCCAACCGGCCCGACACCGCGGCCAAAGCGCTTTCGATGCTGGCGGGAATTCACCCCAGCCAGGTGGACCGCATCCTCGCACCCGACGCCCCCAGCGGCACGATCACGTTCGAACCGGTGGACCTACCGCGCCCCCACGGGAGGAGCGCCGGCAAGACTCTCCGCGTCGGCCGGGCCACACGGCTTCAGACCTGGCAATGGTCGGGCGACCGGCTCGAGCCGTGGCACCTCTGGCAGAAGGCGCGACTGGTTCAGACCCGCCCCGACGGCTCGCGCGACTACGCCTTCGACGACCCCGGCGATGGATTGGCCGGCCCCGAGCTCGCCGGTTCGAGCGGCGCCTACACGATCCTGATTTGCTATCAGCCCCTCCACCTCGACCGCGGGGCGGTCATGTGGCGCGAACCCGATAGAGGCTTTCAGTCATCCCGCACCGCGATCCTGCATCCCCTGCCGCGCCTGGGCAGCAAAGGCCAGGTGGCTTATCTCGGTCCGCTGGCGGGCCTTCAGCAGCTCGTCTTCTTCCCCTCAAGCGCCCGCGGCGAGCTCCTGACCCTCCACTCCCTCGAACTCGCCCGCTTCGACATCCAGCCGCTCGCGCCGACGAAAGAGCCGTAGGGATCAATTCCTCCCTTTCAGAAGTGGGTCGTGATTCTCGCGGCCCCGAAGGGGCGAAGGCCAGTAGCCGGGGGTGATGCGGAGTGCAACGGAGCGAACCCCCGGACCCGATCTCCCCCCGGTCAAGCCCCGAACGGGGCGTAGGAAACCGCGCCGCCCGGATTGTCTCTGCCGCCCCGTTCGGGGCTTGGCCGGAAGGGAGGGCGTCTGTTCCGGGGGTTCGCTTCACTTCGTTTCGCATCACCCCCGGCTACTGGCCTTCGCCCCTTTGGGGCCGCCGAAAATCGCGCATGCCAGCACGTACCCTAATTTAACCCCGCTATTGTGTTGAGGTGTAGGAAGAAACGGCAGTCGAGAAAAATCAAAACGGACGCTCAGACCGTCACCGTTTGTCTGTCGCCAGATGATGAAATGCCGTCAGTTGTCAGTTGTCCCCTTGATCGGATCGCGGCCAACCGCGGGGATCGTGGCGCCCTTCGGCTGCTCATCCTGGATGACATGATCATCCAGCGTCGAGGTGGTGCCGTTGTCGCCCATCGAGCAGGTGGGAGGTTGGCCGATGGGGTTCAGCGTGTAGGCTCCGTTCGAAGGACAGGCGGGCAGTTGGGTCGTGCCCAGTTCTTTCAGAACAACGTCGAGGGGCACGATTCCGCTTTTCAGTCCCCGTTTTTCGGCGGCGGCGTTTTTGGCGGATTCGATCCGGCGAAGATTCTTGCGGCATTTCTCGGCGGCCAAAATCTCTTTCGGATGGATATTCTTCAGTTCGCCGATGCCTATTCCCAGCTTTTCGGTGATCGTCTTCCGGACCGACTGGCCGAGGTCCTTGATCCTGTCTTTCGATAGTCTGCCGGTCAGATAAAGATAGGCGCCGGCCGCGACCGCCGCGATCAAGGCGAAAAGAAAGAGGGCCTTTACGCTCTGATAGAACTTGCGGCGGCGTTGGATCGCTTCGCGGCGCTTGTCAACGTGGGTGCGGCGATGCTTCTTGCCGCAATAATAGCAGAAATTGTCGGTCGCGAGAATTTCGGTGCGGCACATGTCGCAAATGCGATAGAACTCCTCCACCTCGGCGTCCACGACCGCCGGCGTTTCGCGGCGAGGAGCGCCGGATTCGGCCGCGCGCGGGAGGGGCGTACCCACAGGCCCGGTCTGGCGCGCAGGCGGCTGGGCCGAAGGAGCGCCAGGCACGGGCGGCTCTCCGAACGGTCCGCGCACGACGGGTGGTTGCGTTTTCGGGACGTGGACAATCTCCGACGAGCCGGTCTGCGTCGGCCGATATTCGATCATCTTCGACGAGGGCGGCGGGGGCGCCGGCAACACGCGCACGCCCGGCTGCTGGATTTCTTCCAGCTCGCTCTCCTCGATCGCGCGAACCGTCCGCTCGTCGAGAATCTGTCGCGCCACATCGGGAATCGGTTGGCCCGGAACCAGCTGAAGATCGCTCATGGTCTTCAGAAGGTCTTTGTCAATCACGATCACCTGGTTGACGGGCCGGGTCTCCGTGCGCGCCCGACCGTCCACGAACTCGCCGCAATGGCGGCACTTGATGCTTTCGGGCCGGATGGGTTCGGCGCAAAAGGGACAGCGGCGCGGCGCGCGAATCTCGCGCTGGACCGGCGCGCCGCAATACCAACACCTCTCCACGGTCGGGCGCAGCCGCGTCCCGCAAGAATAGCAGTAGTGAATCGGTTTTCCCGTCGAGATTTCGTTCATGGCGCCCGTTTCCGCTCGCTCACGGTGCGCGGTTCGCATCGGTCCGACTGTGCAATGCGTGCACGCGGTGGTCAAGGTTTATAGGGTGTTTCCTTATCCACTACGGAGACACCGAGGCGCAGAGGAGAAACCGGATGACCGAGAAATCCATGACAGGCCTTCTCTGTGCCTCGGTGGCTCTGTGGTGAAATCATTTTGCAGAGAGAATTCTTGGATGGCGTGGAGAAGAATCCAAGGCGGCCTCTGGCCGCAACCAAAGAGGGGCGAGAGTCGTGGACATCCACTCCTGCACCGGAAAAAGTCCATCCCTTCCATGTCATCCATCCCGTCCATGCCGTCCACTTCATCCCCGGGAGAAAATCTTCGCAAAAGGGTCTAACGGCAAGAGCCACATGCCGGACGGAACTCAATTATGGAAGGGGACCGAGGGATTTCTTGAGCGATTCCAGAATCTCCCTTCCTTCCCGGTCGAGGCCCGCAAAGTCCCATGCAAGAGCGTCCGCCGCCCACAGTCTCACTTCCATCTTCCGGTCGCGGGCCAGGGCTTTGAGAATCTCCCTTCCCTCCCGGTCGAGGCCAGCAAAGTTCCTTGCAAGAGCGTCCGCCGCCCATTGTCTCACCATCGTCCTCGGGTCGCGAGCCAGAGCTTGGACAATCTCCCTTCCTTCCCGGTCAAGGGCCTTAAAGTTCCTTGCAAGGCCATCCGCCGCCCATCGTCTCACTTCCGTCTTCCGGTCCCGGGCCAGGGCTTTGAGAATATCTCTTCCGTCCCGGTCGAGGTCCGCAAAGTCCCATGCAAGACCGGTCGCCACCGATTGTCTCACTTTCGACGCCGGGTCGCGGGCCAGGGCTTTGAGAATCTCCCTTCCTTCCCGGTCGAGGCCCGCGAATTTCCATGCAAGAGCGTCCGCCGCCCATTCTCTCACTTCCGTCGCCCGGTCTCGGACCAGGGCTTTGAGAATATCTCTTCCGTCCCGATTAAGATGCACGTAAGAGCGGAGTGCCGCATTCACGGCGCATCTTCGATTCTCGATCTCTGCGCTTTTCCCAAGGCCTGAAATCATACTATTCAAAAGTGCATTTACCCGGGGCGCCTCCAAGGCCAAATACACAGCCTCGCGGTAGCCGGGGTGGACATAGGCCACATCAACTTCTCGCGCGTCGCCTTCTGTGAAGCTTGCGCGGTCCCCGAGGTTTTCCTCGGCCTGTTTCCAGACCGCCCCCGGATCGTCGCCGGCCAAACCCGGGAAAGCAGCGGCGAAAACGTCATGACCCGACCTCGTAAGCTGCGCCACCAGCAGGACGGCCAGCGTCGCATCGTCCAAAGCGGCGATCTCGTTGGCGAAGGCCGTGGTCAGCTCCTGTTTGCAGCTCTGGATATGCTGTTCGCGCTCCTTCGGCGACTTGGCCGTTCGGGCCAGCCCACAGAACAGCGCGATGGCCTGGGGAGTGGCGAGCTCGCCGGCGGCCCGGGCCACGTCTGCGGGCAAACTAGCGTCCCCCGCAAACCATTCACACTCATGCAGCCCGGCGTACTTCTCCATCAGGGTTGCCTTGTCGCCGGCGGTATAGGAACTGGCCTTGAGGTCAACCCTGCCCTCGAGTTTCACCACGAGGCCCTTCAGCCGGCTGTCGGCCTTGAGCGCATCGTCGAAGATCTTCTCGCGGGAGGTCACGACTACGCGGCTCTCGCTCTGCGACCGGACGTATTCCGCCAGGTGAAAGAGGAGTTCGCCCGGCGAGTAGTCCTTCCATTTCGCCTCTTCGTCGGAAGTGCGGCCAAAGAGGTCCTCCACATAGGTCACACGGTCATGGCCGACGTTTTCTTTGATCAGCGCGACGAGAGTTTCGCCGGGCTCGCTGCTCCGCCGTTCCGGATCGCGCTTCCAGGAAATCGGTTCCGGTTCAAGGGGCTTGGGCGTGACCCAGCGGGGTTTCCTCAGGCGCTCGCTGTAATAATGCCAGAGAATCCGGGCGGCGGTGAAGGTCTTGCCCACGTGAGGCGGCCCGACGATGAAAACGATGTGCTTCTCCCGGAGGATTTTCATGATTTCGTCGTACTCGCGAGGCGGCACATAGATATTGTCGAGGTTCCAGTATTGAGGAAAATCCACGGAGGCGCCTTGCCGTTTCAGCTCGGCGATAAAATCGCCCATCGAGGCTTTTTTGGACGGTGGCCCGTACTTGATAAGAAGGGAAGGGAAACGACCAAGCCACTCCGCAATCGTGGAAGACGACCAGCAGTGGAACTGAAAAGGGAGGTCCTTTTGGGAGATGAAGGCCTTTATCTTTCGTTCAAAGTTCTCGGTGGAGGGCACGCTCATCACGAGAACGAAATGTTTGGCATCCGGCCTGAGCTCGGCCGAGCGGACCAGCTTGCCCTTCGAGTTTTCTCCGCCGCAGAGGTCTCTGATAAAGCCGCCTCTGGCGGATTGATCGGGGGTTTGCGCGCCGGCGCTCTTGAACTCGAACAGAATCCCGCCGCGCACGCTGTTAATTTGTCCGTCGCATTCGGCGTCAAAAGGAAAGCCCGCATCTTTGTAACGTGACAGATAGTTGCGGCCCTTTATTTCCCTGAAGATCTTGTTCGACAATACGTCGTCGCAGAACGCCTCGAACCTCTTCTCGAATATCGTGCTTCTGAACGTGAAGGAGTCCATTCGTGTTCTCGCGGACGCTTCCCTGGCGGAGCGACACAAAACCGGCGACGTGCACGGATTGAGGCGTGATTCTATGCGCGAGCGAAAACGGGGTCAAGCCGAAGCTGCGATGCCGCGCGCGAAAAGGGACGGTAGCGGTCGGTCAACTCGATACCCGCCACCCGAAACGCTCTTCACGCTAGCGAATTCGATGCTGAAGAAAATGGGCCACGTCCACGGCCTTGCCCTCCTGCACCGACTCGAGGGCGGCAAGCATCGTGGCGCAGCTGCCGACGTTTTCCTCCAGATCGCACTCGGGGACAATGCCGCGATCCAGCACGTCGGCGAAATGATCCAGCACTGCGTCGAGATGCAGCTCGATCGTCGGCTTGGCGGGCAGAAGGTCCGTGGCTTTGCCGCCGTGAATCAGCCGCAGCGACCGCCCGTCGGTCCGAAGCACGCCGGCCTCGAAAAACAAATCCCACGTGCCGAACCAGGTGGTGGTGTTGTCGGCGGCCGCCCAACTGACCCAGACCGTGGCCATCCGCCCGCTGGCGAACTCCAGAATCGCCGCCGCACAAGGCTCGTTCTTGAATTGGCCGGCCGGAGGATTGCCCGAACGCGCAACCACCGTCGCCGGCTCCTCGTCGGTGAACATCCGCACGAGGTCGAACGCCTGGCTTCCGCTTTCGAGCAACGCCACGTGTTCGATGGCCTCATAGAAGCGCCCCGCGAGGTCGAGTTGGCGATCCACGGTTCCATGGAGATAGTTGAGCGGGCCCAGCTCGCCGCTGCGGACGATCTCGCGAATGCGCCGCGAGACGTCGGCAAAGCGATAATGGTGGGCCACCATGACCGTGGTCCCCGCCTGGCGCGACCAGTCCAGATAGCGGTTGAGCTGCTCAACGCTGTAGGCCAGAGGCTTTTCGACCACACAAGTGGAGCCGGCGATCGCAGGCCAGCTGGAACACCGCGTCTCGCTGCGGGCACGGCACGGTGATGATCGCCGCGTCGCAGTCGGCTTCTTCCAGTGCCTCGTCGAAATGCTTATAGCAGGCCGATTCGTCGAGGCCGACCGCTTCGACCACCCGCGCCAGGGCCGTATCGTCGAGATCCACGGCCGCCGTCAATTGCCAACGCGCGTTGGCCACCAGCGCCTGGATCCAGTCGCGGCCCCGCGCGCCGACGCCAACGACGGCCACGCGACGACACACTCCCGGCTCGCGCTGAGACAGCGACATCGTGCCATTCTCCCCGTTGTGGCAGACCCGCGTGCCCGTACTACATCCCGACACAGTAAAGGGGCGAAAGAGAAACCCTGATGCGTCGAGCGTGAAGCGATAAAAAGGGAATCCTGCTCCCCCTCTTCGTTGGGATACACTTGGCGCAGACTGCGGCCAGCGCGCCAGCGCTCGACTCTACCCAGTCTATAGAGTCTTCAACAGCGTGTAGCCGCCGACGTAAGGAGGCGGAGGCCATCGGAGTCCAGCCGGCCAGCCTCTTTCCGCCTCCTTACGTCGGCGGCTACAGTTCCTGGTGAGAAATGCAAGCTAACGAAGCGCCGACGGGCGAACCGGAATTCGTTCTTCCCGCAGTCATTGCCGGTCGCATGGCGTGGAATAGTTGTGAGCCGGGGACCAATCGGCGGAAGGGACTGACGGCCCGCGCCACTAGCGCTTCTTCAGGGTGACAGAGACGCCTCGGTCCGGCACGTTCACGAAAGTGGTTTCGAGGTCGGGATTGGTCGTGATCGCCTTGATGTATTTCGGATCAGCCATGCGCGGCGTGATGTTGTGTGCCACGATGAGTCCTCCGGGGCGCACCAACGGCACGAGCTTTTCGAGATAGTC
>Ga0315282_10015514_pt1 | contig 11224 bp, 8 predicted proteins | sample YL17G07_20_MG_FD_203693 | JGI IMG/M metagenome (GOLD analysis project Ga0315282, IMG submission 203693) | Sediment microbial communities from Yellowstone Lake, YNP, Wyoming, USA - YL17G07_20 | ecosystem: Environmental > Aquatic > Freshwater > Lake > Sediment | place: USA: Wyoming | collected...
AAACCATTTACTAGAGGTTCTAAAGTTTTCTGTGTCCTTACAGGCTCTTCGTGGAGCGGATTCTCTTTTTTCCCGCATAGCTTTATTCTACCACAGCGTAGGTATGGTAAGTAGGCGGATACAACAGAACCGCAAAAACCATCAGGCTTCGGTAACCCGATTTATGACGCAACCATGTCCTGTTCGGTAACAGTTTATTTTGACGCAACACGTAAGCGAAATCGCCTGATTATGTTTCTTGGGAGCGCCCGCTGGCAAAGACTGAACAAAAGTCAGTATTGTTACCTCGAATATGCAATATACTCATTAACCTAGCTTCAGATCGGACTGACCTGGGAGAACGGCTGTTTGGAAAATACTGAGTTGGCGTGAGTTGCGGCAATGCCTCATTGTAGGCGCTATTGACAAAATTCAAATTTTGTGTATTATAAATGACAGAAGCACAGCATTATTGTGCAACAACTATGGGTCAAGAAGTCTTTACCTCTGCGGAAACTTCTAGGATAACCGGCTTGTCTGCTAGGCGGCTGCAATATTGGGACAAGACAGATCTCGCTCACCCCAGTATTCTGAGAGCTAGAGGACAAGGTAGTCGTCGACTCTATTCTAAACAAGATCTCTTCCAACTGAGGGTTGTCAAGGGGATATTAGATGCAGGAATATCCGTTCAAAGTGTACGCAGGAGCCTAGCTTTTCTACGTAAACTATTAAACGGAAAGCACACCTTAGACAATTTGATCCTTGTTTCAGATGGGCGTAGCATCTACGCGTATCGAGACAACGACACTATACTCGACACCCTGCACGCGGGTCAGACAGTCTTTCGCCTAGCACTGGGTGAACTGTCAGAAGAGATGAAACATCAAATCGATCACACGGCGTCTCTCACAGGAAAACCCACCACGGAGTCCCGATGAGGTTCGTTGACTTGTTTGCTGGTCTTGGTGGCTTCCATCTTGCTCTGCGGAGGCTCGGGCACACATGTGTGTTCGCCTGTGACGTCGACGAGGCTCTGCGAGTTCTGTATGAGAAGAACTTTGGCATGAAGTCGGCTGGTGACATACGAGAGGTGGATGTTGCTGAGATTCCACCGCACAAGATCCTATGTGCTGGATTTCCTTGTCAGCCGTTCTCAAAAGCGGGTGATCAAGAGGGCTTCAAAGATCCAGAGTTAGGTGGGCTCTACAGGGAGATTCTACGCGTGATCCGCCACCATCATCCTACCTACTTGATCCTTGAGAACGTGCCCAACTTTCAAAATCATAATGAAGGAAAGACTTGGGACGAGGTTAAGCGACTACTCCAAAGGGAAGAATACGATATCAGCCTGAAGAAGCTGTCCCCGCATGACTTCGGAGTTCCTCAGATCAGAGAGCGAATCTACATAGTCGGTAGCACTAAGCCGCTCAACGGCTTCGAGTGGCCAAGCAAAGTTGCCTCGGATACCCCCATCTCTATTCACAGTATTCTCGACCAGCACCCTCCAGAGGCTCGCGTGATCCCTGAGCAAGTGAAGCGCTGTCTCGCGGTTTGGCAGGAGTTCCTAGATTTGGTACCTAGAGGCGAGAAGATACCGCACCCACTGTGGTCTATGGAGTTTGGGGCGACCTATCCCTACAAGGATAGGACCCCCACTGTCCTCTCGACGGAAGAGCTACGGCGCTATTGTGGCGCTCATGGACGTCCTCTGCTGGCAGCCAAAAACAGAGAGGAACTATTTAAACTGCTCCCCTCCCACGCCCGAAGGGAGCAGGAGTGCTTTCCTTCATGGAAGGTGGAGTTCATCCGCAGGAACCGTGAATTCTACAAGCGACATAGTGGTTGGATAGACAAATGGAGACCAAAGATCATGGAGTTCCCGTCCAGCTTCCAGAAGTTAGAGTGGAACTGCCAGGAGACGAACCCTCGCAATGAGGTTCGCCGGCTGAGCGAATACGTTATTCAGGTCCGGCCCTCAGGTGTCCGTGTTAAGCGGCCGACCACAGCGCCATCGCTGGTAGCCATGACAGCTACGCAGATTCCCATAATCGCGTGGGAGGGACGCTATATCACGCTTGATGAATGCAAAAAGTTACAGAGCATGGAGGAACTCAAGTGGCTTCCGGAGAGTCCAACGAAGGCATATGAAGCCCTCGGAAATGCAGTAAATGTAAGAGTGGCTGAGCTGGTGGCGCAGGCTTTGCTACAGCCTGGCATCAAGGTTCAACCAATCCAGGATATGCCTTGGTTACAGACCTTGCTGAATTCGGAGAAGCCTGTGGTAGATGGACGACTATTAAGGAGTGCTCATGAGTCAGCCTAGCGGTTTGACAACTGTCAACATTCGTCCTCAAGTGAATGTATATGCTACGTATCGTAGGCTCAGCTATCGGCCGTGGTTCGCGATCGCTGAGTTTGTCGACAACTCTACCCAAAACTACTACGACCACAGAGCAAAACTCCTCCGCGCGTTTAAGAGCGAGAAAACTACCAATCAACTTCGTGTAGAGATTAGCTATGACAGTGAGAGTAATAGTCTCACTGTACTCGACAACGCTAATGGGATGGAAATGGAGGAACTTACACGTGCCCTCGTTCTGAATAGCCCTCCGCCGGACCCGTCAGGTCGTTGTGAGTACGGGATGGGATTGAAGACTGCCGCCTGCTGGTTCGGGAGAACATGGACTATCGACACTAGCCGGTTGGGATCGACGAGGGCTCTGACAGCAACTGTACACGTGCCCGATCTCGCACACAACAAAACCGAGGAGATTCCTGTGCACGAGCGGTATGTTCAGTCGGAGGCCCATTTCACTCGCATCACCATCGAGGGACTCTACAACCCTATCCGTGGTAGGACAGCCGGCAGAATCCGAGATCAGTTGGCAAGTATGTACCGGGAGGACCTACGCTCTGGAGATGTCCAGGTCATCTGGAACGGTGAACCAGTAGCATTCGAGGAGCCTCCTATACTCTCCGAGGATCTTGGGGGAGGTGCAGCAAGAACCTGGCGCAAGGAGATCAACATAGACATTCCGTGGGATGAGCATGACCGGAGCCTCAAAGTAAGGGGCTGGGTGGGGATTCGCATTCCTGCTAGTCAGCGGGATGCAGGATTTGTGCTGTTTCGTAGGCGGCGGGTGGTTGTAGGAGGTCCCGGCGAGGGTTATAAGCCTGCGGAGATATTCGGTCAAGGCAACACTTTTCGGTCACAGCGGCTAGTAGGTGAACTTCACATGGATGACTGGCCGGTAACACAAGCCAAGGATGCCTTTGACTGGTCCGGAGGTCTTGAGGACGCTCTCATAGAGCACCTAAAGGCAGCGTGTCAAGACTATATGGATTACGCCGAGGGCTACAGGCAAGCTACTCACAGAGTCAGTCGCACTGAAATGGAGCTAGCCACCGAAAGAACTAGAGGCATGTTCGCAGATGAGCGTTTTGGAACAGCAATGGCACAGGAGATGGCGTTTCCTTACCCGCCGAAGACAGAGGAGGAGGAAAACGCTGACGCAGGAAAGCTCAAGGCCATGAGTGAAGGGCCACTCGTGTACAAGCTAGATGTGGGGACCGACACATGGCTTTTTCGATTGCATTGGCAGGATCAGTTGAGCGATGCTCATTGGATGCAGGTTAGCTACCCTCAAGACAATGAGATCGACATATTCCTCAACATGGCTCATCCTTTCTTCGTCCCCCATCTTGGTGACAGAAGGATACTCGAGTTGCTTCAGAAGTTCGTACTCTCTTTAGCACTGGCAGAGCGGTTGGCGCGGCAGATCTCGAATAACGGGCTTGTGGCGCCAGGTGACTTTAGGAACTACATGAACAGGGTTCTGCGACGAGCAGGGGAGATCGAGGCAGAGGATGGAGTCTAGACCGTTTGGAATGGACCTTGCACAAGGGCAACCTCCCCAATGGACAGTGACGATAGACGGGGAGGAGATCCGATATCTTGAGTTGAGGTACAGCAGTCGCGTCAGCGAGCGAGAGTGGGATGATGCGAGAGATACAGCAGCTCGGGCCTTGTCTTGGTGTCCCAACCCGAGCAACTCACCCGGACGCACAACCGGACTTGCACTAGGCAAGGTCCAGAGCGGGAAGACTCTCTCTTATACTGCGCTAATAGCACTCGCTATTGATAACGGCTACCGTATAACTATTGTGCTTGCTGGGACTAAGAATCCTCTGCTTCAGCAGAACTACGCGCGTCTATGCCGTGATCTCGAGGCAACCCGACCAAATTTGACGCCTTTCAGGAATCCTCCTCCGCAGGATGCCGAGGTCGTACGTAGCGTGTTGCATGGTGGGGGGCATGCGCTCATCGTTGTTCTCAAGAATAGAAAGCGAATCGATGATGTAAGAAGACTTCTGGCAACTACGGAACTTTGTGGCCACCCGACCATCATAATTGACGATGAGGGGGATGAGGCCTCTTTGAACACCCAGTTTAGAAGGGGCACGAGGTCTGCTGTCTATAACAGTATACTTTGTCTGAGGGATGTGCTGCCACTTCATGCCTACGTGGTGTACACTGCTACGCCACAGGCCAACTTGCTCATCTCAGGGATTGATGGACTGTCTCCAGATTTCGGTGTCCTCGTTGAGCCGGGCGAGGGATACTGTGGAGGGTCTATGTTTTTCGGTCCCGACCGGGATCGGTATGTCCGGCTTATTCCTATGGTGGAGGCTGAGCAGGAGCACGTCGCAGGTATTCCAGACGGGCTGAGGCGTGCAATCGCCATCTTTGTCGTTGGAGGAGCAATCCGACACCTGCGAGAGCCTGGTGCCTGGCACTCTATGCTAATTCACAATAGCAACCTCAGGGCAGACCACGAGAGGCTCCAAAGCGCAGTGTGGAACCTCATAGGGCTTTGGAGGGAAACGTTGGCCCTCCCAGACGCTGACCCGGCAACTGCGGACCTCTTAATCCTGTTCAGGGAGGCATATGACGACCTGTGTGTAACGGTCCAGAATCCCCCCCTTTGGGAGGTAGTAAGTCAGCGTCTGAGAGACGAGGTCTGGCTTGTCGAGGTCTGGATGGTCAATAGTCTACCACTGGGCAGGGACCCTATAGCTACTCCATTCAGATTGAGGAATAACATACTGATTGGCGGCAACATGCTAGGTCGTGGCGTAACCATAGAGGGTCTGTCTGTGACGTACATCACCCGAAGAGCTCAGCAGGAGACCAACGCAGACACTATGGAACAACGGGCTCGTTGGTTTGGCTACAAGGAGACCTACATTGACATCTGCAGAATCTTCTTGACCGACCAGCTTAGGGACGACTACACAGAACTGCTGAGGCATGAGGATGACTTCTGGGACGCGTTGCGGCGAAACGAGAGGCAGGGATTATGGATAAGGGATTGGCCTCGGATGTTCTTGCTCGACATGGACCTAGGTCTGCGTCCCACTCGGACGGGTGTTGCCAACGTCAGGCAGTTCCGTGGTGGCGGGTGGGATGTACAGAATCGTGTAATCGAGGATCGAGTTGTCGCCTCGCGAAACATAGGGGTCGCTAGGGAGTTCTTCAGTCAACATCCTGGAGAGATTCGAACATATGGCAATGTAAACCATTTGATCGTGTGTGACTGCAACACCGCCGCGGTAATCTCAGAACTCTTAGCACGACTGGAGACGGAAGGGACAGACTGGGAGAATACCTATACAGTCGAGTATCTTGCGCGTCTCCTTTTGGGAAATCGTCTCCCGACGATGGACGTTCTCTGGATGAGCGAAGGCGAGTTTAGAGAACGATCCCACGATGGTGGCCGGGTAAGTAACCTAATGCAAGGTAGGTCTCCCGGCAGGGAGCGAACAGATCCCGAGTACTATCCCGGCGACAGAGAAATCCACGGAGGCCGGGCCCACCTCCAGGTGCATTTCGTCCGGTTGCGTGAAACTGCGAAACGAGAGCCAGTCGAGACAATGGCACTTGCGCTATATATACCTAGCGATGACTCACGCTATGACCTGCGATATGTTGTTCGAGATGATGTGCAGTGAAGATTATCGACATATTCCGGGAGGTTAGAAACAATCCTTCCGGCCATACCTTCACAGTCGCACCGGTGCCGCAGTGTCATGGAGTTTTTTTGGGCGTGGATACAGTTGGTCGTCCGTGTTTATTTGTCAGTGCAGGCGAGAGATCTATTGAGCCCCCTCTACGCACAGCCCATGTCTTACTCCATCTAAGTACCGAATACAGCTTAGCCATAGGTAGCGGTTGGCCGAATCTAGGGCTATTTCATTCGCTCTGCTGTGAGACATCCGACAAGCCTGAAGTTGATACTTTCCTGATCCTCGTAGAGGCATTCTTGGCTCGGCACGAGGGACAGCCAATAGCAGCTGACACGCTAACCTCATTCTTTAGGTCGATGGTGCGCCTATTCGCTGTAGGCATGGCTCAAGACGTGGAAGCAGAGCGCCAGGGGTTGTGGGGAGAACTGTTTGTGATGACACGAGTCCGAGGGTTCAGGTTTTGGGCTCCATTCTGGCACAGCGAGGCAACACGGCGCTTTGATTTCTCCGCATCTGGACGGCGAGTTGAGGTAAAGACAACCGTCGGTGTCGAGCGGATCCATCATTTCTCCCATCGCCAAGTCTACGCAGTTGAGGGAGAGGAGATTATGATCGCATCCCTTCTACTTAGGAAAGAGGACGCAGGCCTCAGCCTCAGGGAACTAGTATATGACGCTAGAACTGCTTTGCAGGACACACCGTTCTACCTTAAGCTCGAAAGGGCCGTGCGCCGAGCAGGAATGGAAGAGGACTCGGAGACTGGCCCTATCTTCGACGCTATAGAGGCAAGCAGAGAACTCGCATGGTTTCGATCTACTGAGGCTCCACACTTCCGGGTGCCTGAGCCGCCAGGCGTCTCAGAAACACGATACAAGGTTGATCTCTCGACAGCCCCTCGCCTTGATCCCTGGGAGTTGGAGGAATGGCTGAACTTATGGTCAGCAGTTCCACCTGAGTTGGTGGATAGCCGAAGAGAGTGGTAATGGTAATAACCAAATTTTCTAAGGGAGAGTGCGGAGGTTCAGAAGCCCAGGTTGAAGCGTTGAGGGCTGCCGTCCTAAGTTGGTTTGCGACTAATGGAAGGGACTTCCCTTGGCGCAACACAACCGATGTCTTTCACATCCTTGTAGCTGAGATATTGCTCAGACAAACTCAAGCCTGGCGTGTTAGAGAGCCTTACCTGGAGCTAATCCGCCGGTATCCTAGCCCGGAAGCTTTGGCAGTGGCCGATGTCGACGAGCTTCAGAGATGGTTTAGACCTCTAGGTCTGGTGAAACGGGCGCATCATCTGGTACGGATTGCACAGACGCTGGTCGCCCAGTATGGTGGACAGATACCGGCCGATCTTGGCGTCCTTAGGGGACTTCCAGGCTTGGGAATCTACGGTGCCCGGGCAATCCTATGCCTCGGTTTCGGAGTGCCCGTGCCCATGATTGACGAAGGGAGTGGCAGAGCCCTGCGAAGGGTGCTCGGAGTAAGCCCTCGAGGGCCTGCTTACTGCGACTCAAAGCTGCTGCAAATCGCCGAGAATATATTACCGAAGCAGTGGGCTAAGGAGTTCAACCTAGGCCTAATAGACATTACGGCTGCCTACTGCCACTCTCGAGCGCCTTCATGTGCAAACTGTCCACTAGCTAGCGTGTGTCTCCACCGCTGCCAGGGGCTGCAGCCGGCGTCTCCGAAGTGAAGCAACAAATCTTCCCCCGAGTTCTTTCAGGGTATAGTACCGGCCGTGCTCCACGTGCATTTTGAACGAAACGTCATATTGTGATTTGAATTGCTATCTATCGACCTGTGACCTAGCTCTTCTTATGGATTAAAACAAAGGGGCTGACGAAATGATAATTGTAATGTCAATTTTAAGCATGCCTCCATGCATGGGCTTAATTAGACCGCAATTCCCACCCATATAGCGATTGCTAATCGCCTCAGGGCATCATGGTGGAACAGAAGGTTATCCCAATAGTTGTTTTCTTAGACCTGGTAGAGGGAGGTTTGTTATTCCAGCTTTTTTCTCACAATCACAAGAAATCCAGCCGCGAACGCATAGCCGATGCTAACTGCATAACCAGCAAAGTAGGACATGGGCACTTCACTAGTGCTGAATGCAGCTCCACCTATAATGCCTCCAACGGTGAACGTAAGCAAACCAGATAGCCATGATGCGATAACGAGAGCCCAGATGCTTACCGTAACTAGACCTTTAAATATTTGTGGCATTTCCCTACCTCCTCGTATTATTACTATAACTACATTATATATCAGAATATGGTTTTGTCAATGTTTTTCTTTAAAGATTTTTTACTTGTCTTAAAATTAACCAGCCGCCATTGCCAAGAAAGGCGGACCAGTCGAGATGCCTCTTCTTACGCGTTATTTCATATTTTGAACAGCAAAATAAAGATGGGGAGATGGAGAGGATTTAGGTACGCACAGCATTATTGGATGTCATAAAACATCGTTCCGTGTAATTATCCTTGCCACCTCCCTCCTAGATTCCATACCGCTGCAAAGTAGTGCCGCGCCCACTCGTTGGCCGCTTTTCGATTAGCGCAGAAGATAATACGTAAAGTGGGATGTAGAGCATACAGCTCGGCAATAGCTCTGGCACAGAAGTTGGCAGTATAGTGGTGGACTTTTTTCGGGTTGAGAAAATCGGCATAAGAAGCCTCAACTACCAGAGCGTGGTTATCATATGTAGCCAACTCAGCCAGCCTCTGGTGCAGCACAGGCATCATGCCGAAATCAGCAAGGAGATTGTCCAGAGTTTTGCGCTCTATCACAGCCAGTATCCTATCGCCGTCCATGAGAGCATAGTCGCCAGCAGGGATGTTGCCGCGCTCAGTAACTATGCCAGGGAAACGCCATGGGTATCGCTCGTTGCTATGGATACGGACGACATACTCCGCTGCTTCTGTGCGAGACACCAGCTTAAAGGCAGGGCGATGCTGTTCAATAGATCGTTGGGTAAGCCAGAATATCTGCTCGTAGCTCTCCTCTGGTCTGCCTTTGTAGGACTTAGTCAGGAAAAGAAAATCGCACCGCTTGTAGCGCTTACGGTCAAGTACTACCGAGACCCGGCGGCCACGCTCATGGAAAGCAATAATGTCCACTCGCTCGAGCTCTTCAACCAGCTCATCCGGTGATGGCGGCTCATCTTCACGCAGGCAGAAAATGTGCCTTCCTGCCGCTGGCCAGCGGTCCTGGGTGCGAAGGACGATCCAAGGCTCGTCTCGTCTCAGAATCTGCAGGCGGTAGGGAAAACGCTCACTGGCACATTTCTCCAGTATCCAGGTTCCCTGAGCCATTCTTGCTTCACGCGATGGTAAGGGGGAAAGGCTACTTTTAGCTTTTACCGATGCGGAACATCTTGGTGCCGCAGACCGGGCAGACACCCTGGGTTGCGGGCTTACCATTCTTCATCTTTATGCTTCTGGCGTCCTTCATCTCCCTCTTGGTCCGGCACTTCATACAGTATGCTTGCATCTTGTTCCTCCACTTCTGTCGATTTAGCGGGCAGAATAGCAGAGAGAAGCTAAAACGTCAATAGACCTCCTCGATATGCTATACGGGGGTCACCCCGGGGAGTTACTCATATGCATTAGCAATGCAATGCCATTATATAGCCTACTGCATCAGCTTCATAGATAGAATTTATAGTTTTTATAGTATAGATAGATTGTATTTAGCGCTGGAGACCAGGAAACGGCTCAGGGCTACGACATCATAGGCTACAGTCCGGTTGATAACTTGGCTGGGCAAAAGACGCCACTCTGGTCTTTATGGCTGCAGCAGGTAATGCAGAGAGATTACGCAGCCCACAGACAGAACACGGGCAGCTAATTTGCCCTGAACGGGGTGACCCCCTTCAGTAGAGGGCTATATAGGGCTTCTCTAATGAGCTGCCTGCATAGCTAAAGAATGCAGGAAACTGCATAGCTAACTGCATAATATAATGCAGCTCCGAGCCATAAACTGCATAGCTAAAATGCAGCCGGTATGCAGCCAACTGCATAAGAACTGCATAAATCGTGCTGCTGACCTGCCACCAACAGGCAGGAATGACCCCTTACAATATTCCCTTCCTAAGCGGAGCGGAGTTCGTAGTTCGTAGCTGGGGGTTCGTAGCTGGACACCGAACTCACAGCCTACCAGCTACGAACTAGCTACGAACTTTAAGGAAATTAGTAACTTTTTGTATTTGGGGGTTTTTATCCGGACGCCGAACTCACAGCTCATCAGCTACGAACTAGCTACGAACCATGAAAGCAACAAGACAGTGGAGAGGAAAGGATAACTCACCGCTGCGCCCCTTGCACTAACGGTGCTTTGTTGCTAAAATCCAAGACTGGAGGGGCTAAGTGGCAAGGCGGAAAGCCAAGGCAAAAGTTCTTCTTTCCGTCCAGTAAGCCCCACCATTACGTACAAAAGGTAAAACTTTTTCCAAGACCTTCGCATTGGCTTATTAGCACATTGCCGCTGATCCCTGACCAATCCGATGAAATGTGTCCTTGAATTGGCCTGTTACAGCAGTTTGCATCTTGCCTAGGCATTGACAGCTATCTGCCTCCGTGCTACTCTGTTCTACAGAAGTACGTGGAGAATGGTCTTTTGCCTGTGGCACTGAGCGAAATGAATAACTCTGCCGAGCGGGCATTATCGTGGAGCTTTAACGTTCCCAATGCTGTGACTATAGCGCGTGTCGTTTTGGCTATAGTCATCGCCTGGCTCTTACTTCAGGGAGGAGCAACAGAAATCCTGCTGGCCGGCATTCTGCTCATCTTTGGTTGGGCCACTGACGGGCTAGATGGTCTCCTCGCCCGTAGAATGGGGCAATCAACCCTAGTTGGGGCCCCTTTTCGATTTAGTTGCCGACCGCGTGCTCATGACCCCTACCTTAATTCTGGCAATAGCCGGGGAACTGTGGTTACGTACAGCCGGTCTGATGCCCTTCAACCCCTATCCCTACGCAATAACTGTAGTTGCTGCAGACCTCACAGTGCTGGCAGGTGTGTTTACTTTTATCTGGAAGCGGCGGAGTCGTGCGATTCCGTTTCCTGCTCCCACCCGGATAGCCAGGATTACTTACTCGGTTCAGATGCCAACTCTCGTGGTGGGCGTTCTTGGCGTGGGTCCAGACATGCTACTTGCTGCCCTGATGTACCTCACAATTATCTTCACGCTGGTCGCCTCGTACTCCTATTTTAAGAAGGGGGGG
>Ga0315282_10015516_pt1 | contig 11223 bp, 13 predicted proteins | sample YL17G07_20_MG_FD_203693 | JGI IMG/M metagenome (GOLD analysis project Ga0315282, IMG submission 203693) | Sediment microbial communities from Yellowstone Lake, YNP, Wyoming, USA - YL17G07_20 | ecosystem: Environmental > Aquatic > Freshwater > Lake > Sediment | place: USA: Wyoming | collected...
CGGCTTGGCGAATTCAAAATGAAGGTTTCAACTTCATGAAAGTCCTGCCCGCCCGACCAAAGCTTCTTTAGCCGAAATAAGAATAATTCACCCTTTTTTTACGAAAAGCGCACCTGACCAATTTTGGCCAACTCATACTTCCCCAAGTTAAGCTTCTTGCCGAAATAAGCGCAGAAGAATCAGCAGAAAAAACCTTATCTGACACCAAGAAGCATTTATTTCTCTTACTGGCAATTATTCCATGTCCCAGAAAAATGTTCAGGCAAATAAACTATCTGTAGACTTAATTATTAAAACATTGTATTGGCTGTGATAGCGCATCCTTGTGATATGCTGAGCGTTCCTTTGTGTCCAAGGCGTAATTGTTTTTCGCCTCTGAAGGTGAATGCTCGTGCGTTCTCAATTTGAATGGTGTCACCTACAGAGACAGAGTCTATTTGTGCGTTCCATAGGCAAAGTTTGATTTTTCCCGTTTCATCCGCTATCAAAGCGTTAGTTACGATAGCAGAGTTTCCAAGACGTGTATAGACAAGTGTTGGTTTTGGAATTTCCAGAACCTTAGCCTTCAGATTAACATGGCTCATTCCTGTTCGCAAATCTCGGATGGAAGTGGAATGAGACCCTCTACTATTTTTGGCTAGGTACCTGCGGATCCTGTCGGTTTCCATGAATCTTCTAAGCGGATTGTCTCGTTCCAAAAAAAATTCTTCGGAAATTCGAAATTGTGCGACTACTTTAGAGCCCTCCGTAATTAGAAAGATGATTTTGTCTTTTATCTTGCCGCGGTATTCTATTGAAAGGTTTCCACACATAGATTTTGAGTGCTCTTTTGTTGAGGTAAAGGCTTGAAAGAATTTGTCAGGGTCAACTTTGTATTTTATCGACAGAAAAGCAAGGTATTCACCTACTGGCAAGCGTTCTTTTCTCAAGCCGTTTCTCCTCTTTTTTCTTCTACATTGTAAGGTAACCATGGCTTCTTAGCCATTCGGTCTGGTTTTTTTTTGTATCGCCAGAAAATGTCTCCTCGTTTGTCCGACTGAAACTCCCATGGAGAAACCAAAATAATGTCTCCGTCTCTGATCCACACTCTTCTCTTCAACTTGCCTCGAACTCTGCACAATCGCTCTTTACCGTCCTGGCACTTCACTACGATTCTATCAAAGCCCAACATTCGAACAGCCATGCCTAATACATCGTTTGCAGACGGCAGCACCATGCGTTCAAGTTCGTCTTCGTTGATGACTTTCCTCTTACCCAATTTTTCATCCCCAAATTGTGAGATCGCGGTTGCACGCGTTAATTCAGCCAGAACTACCTCGAGAAAAAGTAAAATGTGCACATAGCAGATTTGACTCTTTCTCTAAGAATCCCAACCGTTACAACTAGTGCATCCCAAACTATATTAGTCTAGCTCCATAATGGTGACTGGAAAAAAAGGAAATTGGTGATGTTGTGAAAAGGACTATTGCGTTGGTAGCGCACGATAATAAGAAAACTGATTTAGTTGAATGGTGTGACTTCAACAAAGGAACATTGGCTCTTCACAACTTATACGCAACCGGAGGAACTGGAATAAAAATCATAGAAAAAACAGGCTTAAACATTAGCTTGCTCAAAGACGGTTCTTATGGAGGAGACATGGAAATCGGAGCTTTGATTGCTAACGAGAAATTGGATTACTTGATTTTCTTCTGGGATCCTCTAGAGTCTCTCCCTCATGATGTTGACGTTAAAGCCCTTCTCCGAATAGCTGTTCTGTACAATTTGCCAACTGCATGTAATCGAGCAACAGCAGATCTGCTAATTTCAAGTCCGCTGTTTCAGAGTGGGGAGTATAAGCGGAAAAAGGAAGCAGGAAAAAAGTGATGGCCTTGGAAGACTAGCTAAGTAAACTTTTCTCAGTTGTAGCAGTGATTTCTTAGAGAAAGAGTCTGAACGGCTATGTTGCGTTTTACTTTTCTCCTAACAGTTCTTACTGATAGATCCTTCGCGTGCTGTTGTACTCTAATTAGCCGACTAATTCAACGGTTGTTCCTAAAGCCTGACCAGGCACTCCTTTTCGGAATTTGACTCTGACCAAGCCGTTCTTGCCGTGTAAACCCACAATCTTCCCCATAAACTTGTTCGTTCCCTGCTTCCAAACTACTTTTCTCCCGATAACTTGGCCTGCTAGAGAGACGGAATTTACATGTGCAAATTGGATTAGGCACTCCTTAGACATTTGCGTTCTGATGCCTATTCGATAGTTTACTATTGTTCCATAAACTGGCTGAGACAAAAGTTTTCACCGTTGCAACCTTCCTCTTAAGACACCACTAACTTTTAAAGCTATTTCGCTTTGCCTTAGCTTGTGTTTATTACCCGATGGTTTAAACACGTTAAGAAAGGTCTAAGCTCGTTGACAGGTCTTACAATAGAATCGGCAAAAGATTGATACATAGTATAGGGACGAGCGAAGAATTTAAACGCAGTTACACATCTATCCCGCCCGACCAAACTCCTTTCACAAAAAAATATTCTTTTTTTTTCTTTAAGGTCTTACGCATTCGGCTTTGGGTCTGTGTGGTCGTTTTGCCGTTCTTTTCCGCTTGTGATAGTCGCACTCGTCAATTCGAGTTAACAGCCAGCCTTTGTCTTGGTACACGCAACCGCACGGCAACGTAACAGTCTTATGTATTTGACCAGTGTCTTTCTGCGTCATTTTCCAGTTCCTTACTCCTCATGATTGGTACTTCTAGTTTATAACTTTCTGGCAAAGCGCCCTAAAAAATCTAAAACCCACTCAGTCGCATTAGCCCTAATCACGCGTGCACCCGAAGCGCAAGTATAAGCTTAAGAACAGTATTCACTAAAAAGTCAGCTGGAGATGAAAGTTTTGAAAACGCTGGCACATTTTATCGATTTGAAAAAAGCGCCTAAGATACAGCAGTTTGAAGGTTTAGAAACCACGATTTTGACTGGTTTGCACGGAGAAAAGATGATGATGGTGCTAAACGCTACGCTGCCCAACCACAGCGTTCCAGCTCATTCGCATCCGCACGAGCAAATCGGCATGGTTTACAGCGGGAAGGCAAAGCTGAAAATTGGTGATGAAGAACGAATCGCAAAGAAAGGTGACTTTTATTGCATCCCCGCTAACGTGCCCCATAGCGACGTATGCATCGGAGACAAACCCTTCATAATGCTTGACATCTTCTATCCACTGCGCGAAGATTTCATCCAAAAACTAAGCAAGCATGACTCTACATAGGCTATGTTGAGAAAACCAGAAGTTTTCTGCGGGTTACTAATTATCTTTTTTGAAAAAAGAGGAAGTGGGGTGGTGTTTATTTTACATTAGCGGCGACGGTTGCCAAGTCAGCTATGTCTATTCTGTAGTTGAAGTTGAAATCCATCGTTTGGTCGTAGTTGCCCCAGCCAGGCATGTTCCCGTAGCATTTCGCCACCGCTGCCAAGTCTATTTTGCTTACACTGCTTGCCAGGTCGCCAGTTACTTTGAATGGTGTAAACTGCATTTGCCTCATCATTGAACGCCGCACTGAACCTGTCAGCGGGTCAATGCCTTCTATAGCAAGGGTGAATTTGGTCCAGTTGTCAGTGACCGTGAGTTCCCCATACGCTTTTGTGGGGATGATGCCAGTGTCTTGGTGGACACCCGTTATTGTGCCGTTACTGTCTGTGTAGACGATAACACTGACGGTTACGGTGTTAACGTTCCAAGTGCCGTTCATGAAGAAGCCGCTGTTATCGTAGCTAAGTGCAGCCACGGACGCGTTCCATAGTCTCGCTGAGTAGATGGTGTAGGTGGAGTTTTCTTTGGTTCTGACAGCATTCATAATTGGTCGGAGCCTATCTGTTGACCACAGAGCGGTGGCTGAAGCTAACTGGCGCGTATCAATAGTGTCAAACAGAGTTGTTCTTGCTTGTGCCGAAAGAAAACCCGTAACGTTAGTTAAACCCCAGTTGGTTATGACACCGTCTACGTGTACCCAGCTTCGTTGGGCTGAACTGTTTAGCATGAGCGGCCCAGTAAATCTATTAAACATGTTATTATGACCCATCATTGGGAACGCCTGCACATAACTTATGGTTAAGCTCAAGCTGCCTATTGCAATGACTGTAAGCAGTATTGCCACAATTTTTTTCCTCATATTCATCCACTCTTCCGAAATGTTTGAAAAATTCAATGTTTAGAGCTAAATAAAAGCTTTCCTGAGGCTATTTTCAGCTAATAGCCACTATAAATGTTTATTTTTGTTCAGTAAAGTTCATTTAAGTTTATTTTAGGCTTTAGAGTTAAAAACAAGGTTATCCGTGTCAGTTGGGCAATCAGCGCGTCTAATTAAAAAGTGCTTACTCCAAATTGTAGGCAATGCAAAAATGAAATGCGGCGCGGCAAGCCTGCGAGCAAGGAACTTCAAATCAGCATGTTGAATTTATAAGTCTTAAATAATGCAGAGCCGTACCTTAAATGCGACCCAAGATGAGAGTTCGCCGACTAATCATTTTCTGTGCCATCAGCGCATTGCTACTTTTACTTTTGCCCCTTTACACGGCACACTGCCAAAACTACGTCGAATACAAAATTCAAATCAACAGTGACAACTCGGCTGCTTGGACAATAACTAAGGTTTCAAGCATTGATACTTCAATTGACGTAGGCGGCTTTCAGCAAAGAGTCGTAACGCTCATTGATGCCGCGGCAAACGCGACACAGAGAGAAATGACTTTAGACGCGAACTCGCTCGAAATGAGTGATGATATTTCTTGGGAAACCCAATCCAGAAAAACCGTGTACGCCTTCAAGTGGCAAAACTTCAGCGTAACTGATAACGGCGAGATAACGTTCGGCGATGTGTTCCGCGTGGCCGATTTCTTCAATCAACTTTACGGTAATGGTGCATTACAAATTAGCTATCCATTAACGTACTCTATTCTGTCGGTTTTCCCTCGACCAGACGAACGTGATGATTCAGTTCAGGCGCTGAAGTGGCTTGGAACTGAATACTTCATAAACGGTGAACCCAACATAACCTTGACAAGCAAGTCTCAGAGTGAGAGCGGCGGTGGGTGGCAACAGTACGCCCTAATAGGCGCAGGCGTGGCAGTAGCGGTTGCAGCGTCCTTAGCTGGAGTCTACGTGCTTAAGCGCCGCAAGTCAAAAGCCCAAGCTTCCAAGGCAGCAACGCCTGCTGGAGTGCCACTTATTGAAAGCGATGAAGAGAAAATCATAAAAGTTATTCGCTCTTCAGGCGGCAACATGCGCCAGTCTGCCATAACTGAACAGTGCGGGTTTTCCAAGGCTAAGGCAAGTCAGCTTTTAGCCGTTTTGGAGCAGAAAGGAGTTATAACAAGATATAAGAGGGGACGAGACAAAATAGTGACTCTTAACAAACGGGCAACAGGTGAACAGGCATGAAAAACCCGTATTCCACGAAGTTGCAAAACGTTGTGCTTGCATTGATCTTTGGGTTACTTACACTTCTCCTGATCCAAGCTGTTTTGTCGCAAGTTGCCAGCAGCACAATCGTAAAAGTTGTTCCATCCAGCAGCACACCTCGTTTGGGTGAGACCTTTACCGTTAACATAACAATTGCTAACGTGCAGAATTTGTATGGAGTCGACATCACGCTTCGCTGGAACGTCTCAGTTCTTCAGGTTCTCAATGTGAACTCGCGGTTAGGCGTGGAGTCTCATCCTGATGGTGTTCTTCATGAAATTTCGCCTAACGCCAAAATAGAGATTGTAGAAGATAGTGTATCTCCAGCGATAGGCGAATACCATATTGTGGCTACTTCCGTTAACCCAGCGCCTCCTTTTAGCGGCAACGGAAACGTGGCAATTATCACGTTCAACGTAACCAGTTTAGGACAGTCGGGACTTGATTTAGAGACGGAGCTCGCTGATTATCCATCTTCTGGCGAACCAGCAAATCTGATTGAACATACAGATGTTTCTGGCTCCGTCGATGTAATCCCCGAATTCTCAAGCATAATTACAGTTGCCCTAATCTTGATTCTTGCCACAGTTGCATTAGCCTTTTCCAAGAAACGGCTAAAACATACTGCACGAATCATCTAAACACTTGAGGGCATTCACCGCTAGAAACGCAGTTTTAGTACTTAGTTCTAAACGTTAAAAGCACTCGCTGATATTTGACTGTTAAATGTGAAGGGTAAGCTTGCGAGCAGAAAAAGGAATTCGGGTGAAAAGTCTTGCTGTTCTTCTGATTTTCAGTGCACTCGGCGGAGTTAATAGCGTACTGGTGGGGTACGCTGGACGCTTGCTGTCGATGCTTTCAATATTCTCTTTTGCTGTTCCACAACTGCTATCTGGACTGCATGTGTTCTGGCTCGTTCTAGTAGCGCTATTGGTGCGTACGCGCGGTTCAGCCACGGCTGCAGGCACCTTAAAAGGACTGATCGAAATGTCTCTTTCCAGTCACTTAGGCGTCTTCTCCTTTGCAGTATCCTTAACAGAAGGGGCCATTGTTGATTTCGTCTTCGCCTTTTTGAAAAAGAACCGCACGTTCTCGGTTTATATCGCTGGCGGCTTGTCCTCAGCCAGCAACCTCCTAATTGTTCAGCTTTTCTTTTTGCCGCCCCTTCCGATTTCAGTTTATGTTTTAGCGTATTTTGCCGCTTTTCTGTCAGGCTTACTTTTCGGCGGTTACCTAACAACCAAAGTGCTAAAAGTTGTACCCGCAAACCTCTAAATCACAACGAACACTAAACCCTGAACACTCATCCAAGTGCAAACCAGAACCAAACACGTTTCTCTCACACTCCACAACAAGTGGCTGAAGCACAAATTCAATCTATATAAGGGGGAGTAGGCGCTTCAGAAGCAGATAAGCGCAAAAAAACAGCTATACACGGCATATTTGGAGCCTAATAGAGATTCAATGCAGAAACCTATAGGAGGTCTATCCGTATTGACGCGTTTCTCATCCAAAAACAACCACTACCACGCCAAAGTTCAACCTATAAAGAGGGTTTTTATTGGCGTCCTCGTAAATACTGTGTTTTGTCGGGAACTAGAATGAGTTTTGAGTATCCTGCTGCCGTGCGCTTTCGATGCATAAAGTGCGGGATCTGCTGTGGCAACACGCAAGAAAAGATTAGGCACATTCTTCTTTTAAGCACAGAGGCTGAGCAAATTGCCGCGGCAACTTCGCAGCCAATCTCCGAGTTCGCGGTGAAAGTTGAAGGTAAAGCGCCCTACAGTTACGAGATGAAAAAGACGGCAGAAGACGGAAAATGTGTCTTTTTGAAAAAGAATCACTGCACTATTTACTCTTTGAGACCTTTGATTTGCAGGTTCTACCCGTTTGAGCTCAAAGTTGCGGCGAACCAAAAACACGAATTTCTTTATGCAGATGAATGTCTTGGCATAGACAAGGGCAAAATGTTGGGTAAAAACTATTTTAGAAAATTGTTTCAGTTGGCACGCGCTAAGGCAAGAGCGGAATGCAGGTTCAATAAGGAGAAACGCTGATAATTTAGAAGAAGGTAACCCGAAAAGAGCGTTTTCTGCTACTTGTCTGTACTCCTCGGGGTTTAGTCGCTTACTCTAGGCATGCTGGATACTATAGGTCGGTTTTGTGTGTATTTGTAGCCGCATTCGCATTCGAAGCCTGAGATTTTGCCGCCTCTGCGTGTTATGAGACGCCATTTGTGGCCAGCGCAGTTGGTGCTTTTTTTGTGCATTTTCCATAAAATTTTTGCGTCGTTAACTGTGATGGCTGCATTGCTTTTTGCTGATGTTACATACCAGAGTAGGTAGCCCATGAAGATTGTCCACACGGTTGGCAGGATGATGGTTAACATGTTTCTTTTGCCTTGTGTATTTGTGTGCTACGCCCATACAATATGTCTTTTTTAGACATATTTATAGAAGATGAATATGACGTCTTACGATATAAGCTTTACTATCTGTTCTGAACTCGAACCCCTAAATGCTACAACTGCTGCAGCACATCCGCTTTCTCCAAAATGTAACCACAATAATGACACTTCAACAGCAAAGGCTCCTCACTCTCCACGTAAAACTTGGCCTCCGCAGGCTCATTGCTGTTGCTTATACAAGCGGGATTCACACACTTGATGAGACCCTCAATAACTTTCGGCAACTTAACCTCCAACTTTTCCATCACACTATAATCTCGAATAATGTTTATAGTAGCGTGAGGCGCCACCAAAGCGATTCTATTAACTTCCCTTGAATTAAGCGCGCGACCCTCAATTTTCACTATATCCTTTACCTTGAAGCGTTTGCTCGGAACGTTGACGGCAATGGTCATCACCCGCTTTTCGCGCCCCGTTATCCCCAAGATCTTAACAACGTCTAAGGCGTATCCGCCGCTTATGTGGTCGATAACAGTGCCATCCTTAATTTTAGAGACTCGCAGTTCCTTGTCGCTCATCCCAAAGCTCTCCATGTAAAGAGAATGCATTAGTAATAAATAAGAATTTTACAACTTGAATTAGACGGGTGGCAAGAAAAACAAAAAATAAAAGCGTGTAACCTTATTCAGTAAACGTCTTAGCCAATCAGAGGGCGGGGTTGCCCTAGCCTGGTAGGGGGCAGGCCTGCTAAGCCTGTGGTTCGCAAGGGCCGCGTGGGTTCAAATCCCACACCCCGCGCCATGCTGTTTATTCAGGGAAAAGCTGTGTTTCTGGCTTGTTTTTGAAAGTTATCAGATTGGTTACAGGGTTTTATCAAATTTCCAATGCTTGGATTGCGTTCTTAACCCAAAAAAGCTTGAAACGCATGGCACTTAGGGCGGGAGAGGCGGCGGTGGAGGAGGAAGAGGAGGCGGCGGTGGCAAAAGCTCACCTTCCATTGCTTCTGCTCTTTTCTTTGCTCTGGATTTGCGGAACGTAAGTAATCCTAGCACTATCAAACAGACTCCCACTATCAGTAGCGGAATCTGAATTCCGCTGTACTGCGGTTTTCTCTGTGGGTACTGCTGATAGTAAACGTAGATAATCGCGCCTGAAATCGTCAGCGCCAGTCCTAGGGCGAACAGTACGAATGCAAGGTATTCCCAGTGGTTTGAGCGCATTTGCTATGCCTCCATCATAGGACAAATAGCACCAGCATATAGAGCGTGAACGTTGATGTGAACAGGCTAATCCATAGGAACTTGTTCCAGTCGTAGATGTCCTTGCCGTTTATCGGCGGTATTGGAATGCTGTCAAAGAAGGCCATCGTCAGACACATTACAATTCCAATGTTTCCGATGAGTGTGTATCCACTGATGAATAAGACGTAGAAAACCGTGGCAAAAGCGATTGCGATGAGGACTTGGGCAGTTGCCACCAAACCCAGAGACTTTTTCATGAACTTGGGCGCGTTGTGTGTAAGCCTACTCGGCGAAGAGAAAGGCACTCTGAAGACGAAACTTGAGAACAGGAACAAGGTCAAGCCGAAGTACCAGAGCCTATGTTCAGTCCACACGCCTTCAATTCTTGCGGTTACGGATACCACGTAATTCTTTGTGAACTCGACGATTATGCTTGTGACCAAGACCGTTGGAATTATGATGAGAATCTCGTTGAGCGTTAGGGCCTTCACGTAGGCGAAAGCAAACGTGAGAACTGACAAGGAGACAAAATAGGACGCCACCTCAAACTTTGTCACTGTGAAAGGTGGACCCATGCGCGGACCGATGACCAGCTTGCGTTTTGAACTGATGAACTCATGAAGCCACTTCTTCAACGTCTCCGGAAACATCACGCTTATCTTCTGCGCTATCGCTTGGCTTGGAAACGTTTCAGGATCAGTGACTGCTGAAGCAAATGCGCAAACTACGCTCGTGACACCTACAGTGATGATGCCGGTCACGAAAGCCCCAAGAGCCGAGGGCGCCCAGACCTCTTCTGCTCCTCCGACAATAGCTTGAAATTTCTGACCCAGCGTGCTAGCGAATTCCTCGACGTCTGCAACCTGACGGACCCACCCTGCCTTGGTGAATGGCGGAGCGAATATCCCCGGCTGCGGGCGGACCACATTGTCCCTAAACCATTTCATGTTAGCATCTGAGACACCGATTCCTTCCATGTCGAGCTCATTAAGCCCCTGATTTGCCGCGTCATTGACGACCGCGATGACATCATCATAAGCGTTCACATGCCCATCACCGTCTAGGTCGCTTGTAGCGTTTTCGTTACGAACATTAGGCATTCCGTCCGTGGCCAAGTTGATGACATGCTTTGCAGCGTTCTGATAGTTTGCGCTGTTTCTGAGTTCTCTCCATGCGAGGTAAAGGCCGTCAGCCATGGCTGTGCCTCCGTTGATTTTTGGAATTGCGAGTACGCGGTTAGCCACTTCCACATAATTCGTGGCATCTATGATTGTAGGCGATAGTTCGGTTCTTGCGAGTGTGCCGAACTGAACAATCGTTAGCTCAACTGAACCATCGTGGGGCACGGTTTCATTCACGCCCTTGGACACTGAATTAACAATAGTTGCCCATTCAGCACTGTTTATGGTGCCTGACCCGTCAATTACCATGCATAGCTGGACTTTGACAGAGGACGTCGCTGCGCACGGCGGTACAAGTGTTGCCGTAAATACAAAAACCAATGTAAACAAACAGAGCAAGAGGACCGCTTTAGATTCCGAAGAGACTTTTCCACTCATCCTCGTCACTCCCTTTGCTTTAGCCATTGTTTTCACAAAACTAATTAAGCCTTACGAGCGCACGCGCTAAAATTTTATAACTTACTAGACGAATTCATTGGCATTACCCTTGTTAAATATTCACTCCCTCATACATTCTAAGTGCACTTTCAAAAGAGAATAGCTCCTTACCTGTTTCTTATCACTAAAGAAAAAACAAAACTATTGAATAAACCAAAAGGCAAACTACTGCAAAAAAAGAGGGAGAGGGAAAGAGTCAATTTTCGGCTTCGTTCTGTAGAATGTGGCTGAGAGCAAAGCGCTCATTGAATATCCTCGTAAGCTTGAAATGCTATCGAACAGCCTCTTGACAACGCTGAAATTTTTTGTGATTTCTGAGGCTTTGAGATACTGAGACTTTGACTCTTTCCCTCATTACAATAACACTCTGCGAAATTATATAAGTTTTTAGATTCTCTAGTGAACGTGTTGACCTTCGCCATTATCAGCCTATTTGATTTTGATTGTTTTTTGTACGTTTATTTCGAAAGCTGCTGTCGGGTTTTCGAGTTTCCACGCTCCGAGCACCTGCGGGTG
>Ga0315282_10015517_pt1 | contig 11223 bp, 10 predicted proteins | sample YL17G07_20_MG_FD_203693 | JGI IMG/M metagenome (GOLD analysis project Ga0315282, IMG submission 203693) | Sediment microbial communities from Yellowstone Lake, YNP, Wyoming, USA - YL17G07_20 | ecosystem: Environmental > Aquatic > Freshwater > Lake > Sediment | place: USA: Wyoming | collected...
GCAGATAAGTATGGGATCCGCCTCGCCCTGCTTTTTGGATCTAGAGTCTCGGGCGGGGCGCACGACGGCAGTGATGTTGACGTTGCCGTCCTTCTGAGGTCGCCGGACCTTTCTGCGTCCCTATATGCCGAGCTGTATCACGAGTTGCAGCAGGCGCTGCCGGACAGAGATCTCGACCTCTCTCTGCTGAATCGGGCGGACCCGCTCTTCCTCAAGAAGATCACAGAGTCTTGCCAGCTTCTCTACGGCGATGCGAGGGATCTGCAGAAGCTGAAGATCTATGCTTTTCGGCGCTACCAGGATCACCGGCGTTTTTTGCGTCTTGAGAGAGAGTATGTGAAACGGTTCATTCGTGAGGCAAGGGGGCATCCGTGATCGACAGAGAGCTTGTCACGCGCAAGATTGCTCTTATCAGCGGCGACCTGAAGGAGATCATTCGCCTGGCCGCAATGCCGCTGTCGGACTACTTGACTGATGCCCATGCGGAAATCCTTGCGGAGCGATACCTGGAGCGGGTCGTAGGACGCATGATCGACATCAACTACCACATGATTACAGAATCGGGCGAAGCTCCGCCGCGGGACTACTATGACTCGTTCCTGAAAATGGGTGCGCTGGGCATCCTGCCGGCCGATCTTGCCCGGCAAACGGCTTCATGCGCCGGCCTTCGGAATCGGATCGTGCACGAATACGATGAGATCGATCCTGTGCGGATCCACGAAGGACTGCAAGCCGCAGCACGCGACATTCCGCTGTACCTGAACCACATCGATATGCACATGCCCGGTGAATGATCAGATTGCGGATTGGGGCCGACCCAGATCCATGAGCCGCTGTTCGACGGCGCCACTTGACACCAGATGCAAACGGCAGTAGTGTAAGGACATGAAGTAAGGAAAAGAGGATGATGTATGACAGCGACTGTGACGTCTAAGGGACAAGTGACGATTCCTGTGGAGGCGCGGAGGCGCCTGAGGATTCTGCCCGGAACGAAGCTGGAGTTTGTTGTTCGTGATGATGGGAAGTTGGAGGTGATTCCCGTGTCCGGTTCGATAAAGGACCTCAAGGGTGCCGTTCCCAAGCCGAAGAGAGCGCTCACGCTGGCGGAGATCGACGCGGCCATTGCCACGGGAGCACGCCGATGATCGGACTCGACACGAATGTGCTGGTTCGTCACATCGTTCAGGACAACAAGACGGAGGCGCGGGCGGCGTCCCACCTCATCGAATCCCGCTGCACGGCCGATGATCCGGGAATGGTCAGCCTGGTCGTTCTTTGCGAGCTGGTTTGGGTGCTTGATCGCGGGTACGGGTATGACCGGAACACGATTGCCTCCGTGCTACGCCGGTTGCTTTCCGTCGAAGACTTGCGCGTGGAGCGGTCTGAACTCGCCTGGCTGGCGCTCAATCTCTACGAGAATGGAGAGGCTGATTTTGCCGACTATGTAATTGGCTTGAGCCATCGGGATCACGGGGCGCAGATTACCTGCACCTTCGACCGGCGCGCATCGAGCTGCGAGCTATTCGAGCTCATGTAAAACCGGGTGATTAGTGAAATAGGCGAACGTCGATTCCTCTCTTCGTCAGCGACCGTAAGCTTCGTCTTGAGAATTCTCTGGAAATCTCAGCACTAGCTATCGCACACTAATCTTTGCGGGAACGGTCTTGTGGTGGTGGGGCAGGTTCCAGGTAGCAGTGCTGGCAGCTCGGCCATGACGCTGCATCGTTGGGGCTCAGGCACCTAAGGCCATATAGATGCTTTCCGAGGGGTGCGGGCAAACTTCAACCGTTCTTAGAAGGAGATTTGTCATGAAAGGAAATTCAAAAGTCCTCGAAGTGCTCAATGATGCGCTAAGCGAAGAATTGACGGCGATCAACCAGTACATGCTGCATTCTGAAATGTACGAAAGCTGGGGGTACGACAGGCTTTCCGCCCTGATCAAGAAGCAATCGATCGATGAGATGAAGCATGCCGAGCAAATCATCGAGCGCGTTCTTTTCCTCGAGGGCATGCCGAACCTGAGCAAATACCAGAAGCTGAACGTTGGAGAGACGGTGCCGGAGATGATCGGCAACGATCTGCGCCTGGAGCTGGATGCAGTCGCCATGTATAACAAACTGATCGGAGTGGCGGTCGAGGCGCATGACAACGGCACTGCCGAACTGCTGAAGAAGCTGCTCAAGGATGAAGAGGGTCACGCCGACGACCTCGAAGAGCAGCAGACGCTCATCAAGGACATAGGGCTCCAGAACTACCTCGCTGCGCAGACTGGCAAGTGAGGCGATGCCTTCCGGGGGCCGAGGGAACGCCGGAACACGAAGCGCACTGGACGTCAAACTCTCGCTGCCGGAATCCATGGATGGTGGCTACTACAGGATTGCTGCCCGGTAGAAGGTCGTCGTACGGGCTCGGCGTGCGCCCGAGAAATGCCCCGCGGCGGAGTGAGGATTTCGCGAATTCTGGCGGCAGCATCGGCAACTCGGGAGGCTTGCCGGATATTACCAGTCCTTCTTCACAAGAGGATTTGCTTTCTCAAGCAGCCAGCGCACATTCTCGGAACCCAATAACAGCCAGGCGGCCAGTGCCAGTCTGATCACAACCTCGATGGCAAGGATCACAAGCCACAAGACGCCCCTGGGAGGTCTAATGCCTGAGATTCTGAGGCCGATCTCGTTGACGACTTGTCCCAACGGAGACAGCGCGCCCACGAGGACCAAGATGCCGGTTACGGAAAAGGCGATCCGCTGAATAACCACTGCAGTGAGTCCTGATGTGCTCTCTGAACATTCCGGGCCTGGCATTTCGCGGATTGTCTTTCATCCGCTTCCGCCCATTTCCGAGTCTTGAGGAGGAGTGAGAGTTTTCTGAACCGTGGCGGAAGCATTGGCATCTAATCAACAGTTATAAACGTCTCATCTTTTATGGGGCATTGAGATCGGCCTTCCTCCGAACGATGAGGGGACAAACATGAAAAGGAATCCGGTTAAGCTGTTGATCCCGGAGGCCTTGCTTTCGCTGTCTGCTGCAGGAGCCAAGGACAAGCTGAAACCCTGGACCCAGTGGACTCTCGAGGGACTGGGGTACTCCCCTTGGAGCGATACGGCCGCATCCCCGAAAGGAACCACCAAGTGCTCATGAGCCTATGGCTCGCCACAACGAATGAAAATGCGCAGTTTTCACAGTAGACACCAAGACTTCAAGAATCTTTGTGGTCTTGGCGCCTTGGTGATTTTTGAGTAGGAGAGTCACAGCTGCGCTCGCGTCGACCGGGAAGCATTGGCGGTTTCCTCTTGCAGACCTACGATTCTTGGGATTTGCCCGCGTTACACTTGTCTCTGGTTTACTGGACTGCTAAGATATTTGACGGCTCGGGCTGGAAGGCTTTTGCTTCAGACAAATCGATTAGCGAGCCAGGTACTGGAGATTGACGTGCTAGCCAAGAGAGTTTTGGCTTTTCTGATCTTGCTTCCCGTTACGCTGCCTCCGGTGTCTTTTCCGTGCAAAGCCGGTTGCCCGATGTCAGCCTCCATGGCCGGCTCCCACGCCTCATGCCCGTGCTGTTGCTGCTCTGATGAGCAGGCAATGAATGAGAATGCGCCTTACGTGCGCAGCAACCACTGTCCTGTGCAGAACTCGCCTGATCGCGATTGCCCCTGCGTCAGTGATCCCGGTCCGCAGAGCCTGCAGCCTCAGGATGTTTCCCGCACTGTTCTCCCGCTGCCTGCCGCTGAAAGGGTCCAGGCAGTACCCTCTCATCCAGTTGCTGTGTCAAGAGCAGCGGAAATGCCCCCTTCATGGTTTGACATCCCGACCTCGCAGGGATTCGCCCCACTCCGAATCTGATTTCCTAGCGTCACGCCTCTCAATCCTTAATGTCTAAGTGTCTGCCACTCCCCTGAGCGGAGCCACGGGCACACGAGCTTTTCGTTGGGCTGTGGCGAACGGCATCCGCACGGTCGACCCGTTGGATGCTTGCGAATCAGACACTTTTCTACATCTGTAGCGAGGAAAAACGATGCAGCACAAGGAAGGAAAACGAACAACCGGGATCAACGCGCGAAGACTCAGGATCTGTATTATTGTCTTCTCTCTTTTTGTGCTGACCGCACGCGCGGGGCGCGCCCAGGGTCTCGACGGTCTCGTGCAGGAGCTTCTGGAACGAAACCCCTCGATTCTTGCGGCCCGGCGCGCCGTCGATTCCAAGCGCGCGCTCGTGGCGGCGGCGCGCACGCTTCCGGATCCCACCGTCTCGTTTGAGACGATGGGCAAACTCATTCCTCCGGTCCTGATGTCGGGAGACCCTTCAAGCGCTCGCGTGCTGAGCCTGACCCAGGAAATCCCTTTTCCTGGAAAGCTTAGCCTCCAGGGACAGATGGCCTCCGCCGAAGCCGACGCAGCGATGCTGAGTTATGAGGAAGTCAGGCGCGAGAAGGTAGCCGAGCTGAAGATGGCCTACTATGACCTCTTTCTCGCGCAGAAGCTCACGGATGTCGTGCAGAAATCGAAGAGCCTGCTCGAACAGTTTGCGGAGATCAGCCAGGCGCAGTACAAAGTCGGGAAGAGAGCGCAGCAGGACGTGCTCAAGGCCCAGGTCGAGGTTTCGCGCCTGTTGGACCGGCTTGCCGTGCTCGAGCGGGACAAAGAGACGGCACGGGCTCGGATCAACACTCTCCTCTATCGCCCGCCCGACACTCCGATCGGCGATCTGCCGGAGATGCCCAAGCCGCGGCTTGCCTACACGCTCGATCAGCTCTACCAGAAAGCCTCGGCGAACAACCCCGAGGTGCAGATGAACCGGAAGGAGATCGATCGGAGCGAGCTCGGCGTGGCGCTGGCCAAGAAGTCTTTTTACCCGGATTTCGAAGTCGGCTTTTCGTATTTCAACCGGCGCGAGATGCCGCAGATGTACAGCCTGATGTTCTCCGCCAAAGTGCCGCTCTACTTCTGGCGCAAGCAGCGCCCCGAGCTCGAGTCGGCAACTTCGGAGCTCCTGAGTCAGCGGCGGCAATACGAAAATACGCTATCCACCCTCTATTTCCGTCTGAAAGATCCGTATCTGCGCATGACCACGGACGAGAATCTTCTGAAGCTCTATGGCGAGGCCATCGTCCCGCAGGCAACACTGGCCCTGGACTCTTCGATTGCCAGCTATCGGGTGGGAACCGTCGATTTCCTTTCGCTTTTGAGCAATCAGCAGACGGTGCTCGAGTACGAGATGAAGTACTACGAAGTGTTTGCCGACTACTGCAAAGCCCTCGTAAGTCTGGAATCCCTGATAGGAGAAAAATTGACGCCATGAATCCACAACTATCGGATGAACAAAAAACCCTGCTGGCTGCTTCACAGGCCGGCGGGCCGGCTGCACCTCCGCCTCTCCCGCCGAGAGAGACGAGAGGGCACGGGCCATGGAATGTCCTGCTCATCATCGTGCTGTTGATCGCGCTGGGTGAGGCAGCCTACATCTTCAGAAACCGATTGCCTGGCCTCGGCAAGCCGACTTCTGATGCTACTTCGACGGGCGAGCGCAAGATCCTCTACTGGCAGTGCTCCATGCACCCCGAGGTCAAGTCGGACAAGCCCGGGAAGTGTCCCATCTGCGGCATGGATCTGGTCCCGATCTATGCGGCTGAGGCGAAACCGGCATCGGCCAGCCAGGAGCGAAAGATCCTTTATTGGCAGGACGCGATGAATCCGGACCGCCATTACGACAAGCCCGGCAAGGCGCCCGACGGCATGGACCTGGTTCCGGTCTATGCGGAAAGCCAGGGTGCCGGAGGCAAAGTCCCGGAAGGTGCATTCAAGATCGCGCCCGAGAAGCAGCAATTGATCGGCGTCCAGTACGGCGAAGCAACCTTGCAGCCGGTCGCAAGAAGTATCCGGGCAGTTGCGCGCCTGGCTTATGACGAAACGCGGATCGCCCGCATCCACTCGAAGGTCGAGGGCTGGATCGATCGGGTATATGTGGACTTCACCGGCATGCTGGTCGAGAAGAACCGCCCGCTGCTGGCCGTTTACAGCCCGGATCTGGTTGCCACGCAGGATGAATACCTGTTGGCCCTGCGGGCGCGCGACAAGCTGGGCCAGAGCTCCTTTAAGGAGGTCGCCGAAGGCGCCAACTCGCTGCTCGATGCTGCCCGAAAGCGCCTGGAACTCTGGGACATCTCCGATCAGCAGATAGACGAGGTGGAAAAAACCAGGCAGCCGATCAGGGCACTCACACTCTATTCCCCGGTGAGCGGGTTCGTCATTGCCCGCAATGCCTATGAAAAACAGAGAATCACGCCCGAAACGGAACTGTACTCGATTGCCGACTTATCCACCGTCTGGGCACTCGCGGATTTTTATGAGTACGAGGTTCATGACCTCCGGGTGGGCCAGGCGATTGCTCTGACCTTGCCGTCCTTTCCCGGCCGGACTTTCCGAGGCGCCGTCGACTACATATATCCGCAGCTCGACAGCTCTACCCGTACGCTCGAAATTCGTGCGAAGTTTCCCAATCCCGATTTCGCTCTCAAGCCCGGCATGTATGCAAACGTCGATCTGAAGATCGACTACGGCTCAAGATTGGTAATCCCGCGGGAAGCGGTCCTCAACTCAGGCGCAGAGCAGCGGGTTTTCGTGGCCCTCGACGGCGGCTACTTCGAGCCGCGCAAGGTCGTGCTCGGCGACAGCGCCGATAACCGGGTGATCGTGCTCAGTGGATTGAAAGCCGGCGAGAGAGTGGTCACTTCGGGCAACTTCCTGATTGATTCCGAGAGCAACCTGAAATCGGCCGCAAGCGGCATGGGGATGCCCGGCATGGGGGGTGGCGCAGCAACCGAAACCCAACCCCGGAAACCGCCGAAGAAGGACGGAGCTGCGGATCACTCCACACACCCGATGAAGCCGGAGCGAAACAGCCATGATTAACAAGATCATCGAGGCCTGCGCGCGCAACAAGTTCATCGTGCTCCTCTTCATCGGGATGACGGTGCTGGTCGGGTATTGGTCCATCAGGAACATCACGCTCGACGCGATCCCGGATCTTTCGGACACGCAGGTGATCATCTACGCCCGCTGGGATCGCAGCCCCGACATCATGGAGGATCAGGTCACCTACCCGATCATCTCCGCCATGCTGGGCGTCCCCAAGGTAAAGGACATCCGCGGGTTCTCCGACTTCGGCTATTCTTACATCTACATCATTTTTGAAGATGGAACCGACATCTATTGGGCGCGGTCGCGCACGCTCGAGTACCTGAGCAACATCTTGCCCCGGCTGCCGCAGGGTGTGAATGTCGAACTGGCCCGCGACGAGACGGCCGTGGGCTGGGTCTATGAGTACGCGCTGGTAGACAAGACCGGCAAGAACAACCTTGCCCAGTTGCGCTCGTTCCAGGACTGGTATCTGCGCTACGCCCTCCAGGCCGTGCCCGGCGTCGCCGAAGTCGCGCCGCTTGGCGGGTTCGTGCGCCAGTACCAGGTCAACGTGGACCCGAACGCGCTCCTGGCTTACGACGTTCCGATCGACAGCGTGGTGCAGGCGGTGAAGCAGGGAAACAACGAGGTGGGAGGAAGGCTCGTTGAATTCACGGGTCGCGAGTACATGGTCCGCGGCCGCGGCTACATCAAAAAGCTCTCGGATATTGAGAACATCGTCGTGGGCACGAGCAAGAACGGCGGGACGCCCATCCTCATCAAAAACCTCGGCACCGTCACTTTCGGCCCCGACATCCGCCGCGGCATCGCGGATCTCGACGGCGAAGGGGAGGCCGTGGGCGGCATCGTCATCATGCGTTACGGCGAGAACGCCCTGAAGGTCATCGAGCGGGTGCGGGCCAAGCTCGAAGAAATGAAGGCTTCGCTTCCGCCGGGAGTCGAAATCGTTACCACCTATGATCGGGCCGAGTTGATCCAGCGTGCCATCGAGACCCTCAAAGGTACGCTCATCGAAGAGCTGGCGATAGTCAGCCTGGTGATCCTCATCTTTCTCTGGCATATCCCGTCAGCCATCATCCCGATCCTGACGATTCCGATCACGATCATCATCGCCTTCATCCCGATGCAAGCCATGGGCCTGACGGCGAACATCATGAGCCTCGGCGGGATCGCGATCGCGATCGGCGCCATGGTCGATGCTGCCATTGTTGTGGTCGAACAAACCCACAAGAAGCTCGAACACTGGAATGCTGATGGCAGGCGGGGCAGCTACAAAGACGTGGTGATCAGCGCGGTCAAGGAAGTGGGAGGGCCGAGCTTTTTCGCATTGTTGATTATTGCAGTTTCCTTCCTGCCCATCTTCACCCTGGAAGGTCAGGAGGGCCGGCTCTTCAAGCCGCTGGCGTATACGAAGACCTTCTCGATGGCCATTGCCGGCTTTCTTGCCATAACGCTGGATCCGGCGATGCGTTTGCTCTTCACTCATATGGACCCCTACCGATTTCGGCCCAAATGGCTGGCCTCCATTGTGAACGCGCTCTTCGTGGGGAAGATTCACAGCGAGGAGAAACATCCGATCAGCCGCCCGCTGATGAAGATCTATCATCCGGTTTGCAAGTTCGTGCTGAGGTTCCGTTGGGCGGTGGTCGCTGCTGCGGTTGTGACGGTTGCCCTCACGGTTCCTGTGTTTGAGCGGCTGGGATCTGAGTTCATGCCGGAGCTGAACGAAGGAGTCCTCCTCTATATGCCTGCGACGCCGCCCGGGCTTTCGGTCACTGCGGCAGGGCAACTGCTCCAGGTCCAGGACAAAGTCCTGAAACAGTTTCCTGAGGTCGAGCGGGTGTTCGGCAAAGCTGGGCGTGCCGAAACCGCCACCGATCCGGCGCCATTTTCGATGATGGAGACCGTTATCGTTCTGAAGCCCGAATCCGAGTGGCCGAAAATTTCTACGTGGTACTCCTCCTGGGCTCCTGAATGGCTTCAACGGATTCTCCGCAGGGCGTGGCCCGATCACCAGAGCGTCAAGGAGCTTGTGTATGGGCCTGGAGGCTTAAACGATGCCATGCAGTTTCCCGGCGTGGTCAACGCCTGGACCATGCCCATCAAGGCGCGGATCGACATGCTCACGACCGGCGTGAGAACGCCGGTCGGAATCAAGATCATGGGTGCGGATCTGGACAAGGTTCAGGAGCTTGGGATTCACATTGAGAATGTCTTGAAAGACGTCCCTGGCACCAAGAGTGTTTTTGCCGAGCGCACCGCCGGCGGGTACTTCCTTGATTTCGATCTCAACCGTGAAGCCCTGGCTCGCTACGGCATGACCGTCGACAAGGCCAACGACGTCGTGATGCAAGCAATCGGCGGCGAGAACGTCACCACGACCGTCGAGGGCCGCGAGCGCTATCCGGTGAACGTGCGCTACCTGCGCGATTTTCGCAGCGACATCGACAAGCTCACGCGCGCGCTGGTGGCGGCGCCTGACGGCGCCCAGATTCCGATGGCCCAGTTGGCCGAGATCAAGCTGGTGACCGGGCCTTCCATGATCAGGGACGAGAACGGGAGGTTGAGCGGCTACGTCTACGTGGACCTCGATACTTCCAGGCGGGATATCGGGAGCTATGTCGAGGATGCCAAGAAGGTCCTTCGGGAAAAGCTGAGACTCCCGCCCGGTTACCAGCTCATCTGGAGCGGCCAGTTCGAATATATGGAGAGGGCGAAAGGACGCCTTTACATTGTTGTGCCGATTACAATCTTCATCATTTTCCTCCTGCTGTACGTGAACACGAAGTCGGTGGCCAAGACCCTTATCATTTTTCTCGCCGTGCCCTTCTCGGCGGTGGGGGCCATCTGGTTCCTGTACCTGCTGGGCTACAATATGAGTATTGCAGTGTGGGTCGGGCTCATCGCGCTCATGGGTGTAGACGCCGAAACCGGCATGTTCATGCTGCTCTATCTTGATCTTGCCTACCACGAAGCGAAGGGCAAAGGTTTGATAAAGAGATGGGCTGACCTCAAAGAGGCGATTGAGCACGGAGCGGTCAAGCGGCTCAGGCCTAAGGTGATGACCGTGGGTGTGATGTTCGTGGGCTTGGTTCCGATCATGTGGTCGACGGGGAGCGGCGCGGATGTCATGAAGCGCATTGCGGCCCCCATGATCGGCGGCGTTTTCACGTCGTTCGTCCTGGAACTGGCAGTCTACCCTGCGATCTACGCGATCTGGAAGTGGAACGCGGAGGTCAGACGGATTGCTGACTTATGAGCAGGCCGTCGAAAGCCTGAACATGAAATGAACTTTGGATTTTGGATTTTCGATTTTGGATTTGGCCTGGTTGTTAATTCCAAAATCTAAAATCCAAAATCCAAAATCCAAAATCCAAAATCCAAAATCCAAAATGGAAAGGTGTCCTATGTTTCGATCCATCGCGGTCTTGATTTTCGTTCTTTCCATTACTCCAATTTCCCTGGCGCAAAGCTTCGAATACGCCGTCAAGCATCACCACACTCTTAAGGATTGCCGGGGGACGCTGAAAATCACACCGGAGGGCGTGGAGTATCGAGCTTCACATTCCAAAGACTCGCGCAAGTGGACGTTCGACAGGATTCGCAATCTTGAAATCAAGTCGCCGACCGAAATTGCCGTGGTCACTTACGAAGACCAGAAGCGTTGGGCGGGCAAGGACAAGGTTTTTGAATTCACCCTCCTCGATAAGAAGGCGACACCTGAGCTCAGCGCGTTTCTGCTCTCCCATGTGAAGAGGCCCATGGAGCTGGCGGTCCTTCCCGAAGAGACAGAGAAGCCGGCGTTCGAAATACCCGTCAAACACCTGCACACGATCGTGGGCGCCATAGGGGTGCTGCGGATCTACGGCGACAAGGTGACTTTTCGATCATCCAAAGAGGGAGACTCTCGTTACTGGCGGCTTGCAGACATCGAACGCTTCAGCCGGCCGGATCGTCATCGTTTCCAGATCGTCAGCTACCTGCCCAAATCGGGCGGTCCAACCGAAGTCTACAACTTTCAATTGATGGAGGATTTGCCGGACGGCGCGTACGACTATTTGTGGGTGCGTCTGCATCCGTCGTCCTACTATCCGGCGATTCGCCGCTAAATTCGGTGGCAGGCACCGAATTGCCTGATTGATCTTGCGCGAAGGCAGCCTCCTTCGGGCATTTCGGTGACTGTTCCGAAAATAGAGACAACAGGCAACAAATGTCGGCATCGGAATCGGGGTCGCTATCGCTATCGAAGTTGTTGGTCTGCAAAAGCCGATTGCGACCACGATTGCGATCCCGATGCCGATTCCG
>Ga0315282_10015518_pt1 | contig 11222 bp, 8 predicted proteins | sample YL17G07_20_MG_FD_203693 | JGI IMG/M metagenome (GOLD analysis project Ga0315282, IMG submission 203693) | Sediment microbial communities from Yellowstone Lake, YNP, Wyoming, USA - YL17G07_20 | ecosystem: Environmental > Aquatic > Freshwater > Lake > Sediment | place: USA: Wyoming | collected...
ACGATCAAAAAAGGAAAGGTCATCATCCGCAAGGGCGATGAGGCCTCGCCGGAGACGGTCAAGCAGATCCGCAATATCAACCGCAACCTGCGAGGGAAAAAAGCCTGGCAGAGAAATTTCCTGGGAGGGTTTCTCCTGTTTTGCCTGATTTTTGTCACGCTCTGGTATTACTTGAAATCACTGCTCAAACCGCCGACCGCCTTTAAATACTTCCTGATGATGGGCTTGACCCTGGCGCTGAGCCTTTTTTTCTACAAGCTCGGCCTTTTCCTGGCCGAGACGTCGGGTCAAAGCGCCCGTTTCTTTTTGTTCCAGGATGTGGACAGCTATAAATATGCCCTGCCCTTCCAGTTCGGTGTCATTTTATTCGCCTTCCTGACAACCAATGCGGTCGCCCTGATCTACGCCATCCTCAACAGCCTGCTCGTCGGCTACCTGATCAATGCGAATTTCTACTTCATGATTTTCAGCTTGATCGGCGGGCTGGGAGCCATTTACGGAATCAAGTACTACCGGAGGCAAAAACGGACTTCGGCCTTGCGAACGGGTTTATTCGTCGTGGCGCCGTTGAATATCTTTATCGCCGTCACGCTCTATCTCGTCAAAGAACGATGGGCGGCCGTCGATCTCCTGGCCGCGGAAGTCCTCATGAGCCTCATCGGAGGTTTTTTGAGCGCGGCCCTGGCGTTTGTGCTTCTCCCGCTCTATGAAAGCCTCTTCCGCTTCTTGACTCAGACCAAGCTCCTCGAGCTGACCAACTCGGATTCCCCGCTTTTCCGTCAAATGGCCCTGGAAGCTCCCGGCTCCTATCATCATTCGTTGATCGTCGCTTCGCTTGCGGAAAAAGCCGCCGAAGAGATCAAGGTCGATCCCCTGCTTGTCCGCGCCGGAGCCCTTTACCATGACATCGGCAAGATCAAAATGCCCGAATATTTCATCGAGAATAAGGAAAAAAAGATCGACGCCCACAAGGACCTCACGCCGAGCATGAGCACGCTGGTCATCATCAACCACGTCAAAGAAGGCGTCGAAATCGCCAAAAAAGAAAAGCTGCCCCAGCGGATCCGGGACATCATCGAACAGCACCACGGCAATTCCCTCGTCCGGTATTTCTACCAAAAGGCCAAGGAAAAATACGATCCCGAAATGCAAAAGATCGGCGAGGAGACCTACCGCTATCCCGGGCCGGCGCCGCGGAGCAAGGAAGCCGCTCTGATCATGCTGGCCGATTCGATCGAAGCCGCTTCGCGAAGCCTCAGGTCGACAAAGGAAGAAAATCTCAAGCGCGTCATTAAGGACATTTTCGACAACTACCTCCAGGACGGCCAGCTCGACGATTGCAATTTCTCCCTGAAGGAGCTGCGGCTTATCGCAACGTCTTTTCTGGCGACGCTGCGCACGATTTATCAGCCGCGGGTGGAATATCCCGGCTTCGACTTTGAAGTGAAAAAGAAAAAGAGCGAACCGAAACCCAAAAACAATCATAAGGACGATAATGATCGAGGTCATCAACCGCCAGAAGACTAAACGGATTAATCCGAGCGTTTTCAAACGGCTGCTCGGGAAATTGGGGCGGCGCTATGGCTTGAAAAAGCCGGAAATCGTCCTGGCCTTCGTCGACGATCCCGAAATTCGCAGGCTGAACAGGAAATTCCGGAAGAAAGACAAGCCGACCGACGTCTTGAGCTTTCCGATCGGCGAAAGAGGCGCGGACGGAAAATATTACCTGGGCGATATCATCATCTCGGCGCCGAAGGCGGCCGAGCAGGCGAAGGAATCGGGGCACAGCTTGACGAGGGAGCTTGAAATTCTGGCTATCCACGGCTTTTTGCATCTCCTCGGCTATGACCATCAGGAGGGCCACGACGAGGAAGAACATAAGCTCCATAAGCTGTTTTTTAAGGATAATTAATCTAGCATGAACAGAGACGCGATGTTTTGGCTCGGACTAGGCCTGGGTTTTGGGGCGGCCTTCGCATTTTCGCTTTTTCAGCTCTCGCTCGCCGGTTTTTCGAAAATCGCGCTCAGCCGATATCTAGAAAATAAAAAAAAAGCATACCGGCTCAGGGTCCTTCGGCATTATGAAGAAATCAAAATCGCCGTCGAGTTCTGGAGGACGCTCTTTCTCATCGCCTTCCTGGTTTATGTTTTTATCGGCTTGCCGCGCGTCAGGCTCTGGCCGCTGTGGCTCTTTGTTTTCTCGCTTCTCGCCTTCTGGATTTTCTTTGACACGCTTCCTCGTTTGATCGCCTCAAACCTTAAAGAAACGCTTTTGAATGCCTTTCTGCCGTCTTTCCGGCTGTTGCTTATCCTCTCCGCGCCCGTGCTCGTTTTTTCCCGATGGCTTGTTGAACGCGAAGAAAACGAGGAAGAAGGGGACGAAGACCGGGAAGCAAGCTCCGAAGAGATCGAGACGTTCATCGATGAGGCCAAGGAGGAGGGCATCATTGAAAAAGGCGAAGACGAGCTTCTCCGCAGCGTGGTCGAATTCGGCGACACCGTCGTCCGCGAAATCATGACGCCGCGCGTGGATATGGTCTGCATCCGGAAAGACGCCGCGATGCAAAAACTGCGGAACCTGATCATCACCGAGAAATATTCGCGGATCCCGGTTTATAAGGATCGGATCGATAATATCGAAGGGATCGTGATCGCCAAGGACCTTATGCCCTTTTCGGAGAAAGAGCACGACAACGATTCGATCGAGCCGCTCGTCCGGCCCGTCATTTTTGTGCCGGAATCGATGAGGGTTGCCGAGCTCCTCAAGGAATTCCAGAAAGCGAAGCAGAAGCTGGCCATTGTCGTCGACGAGCACGGCGGCGTGTCAGGTCTTGTCACCATGGAGGACGTGGTCGAGGAGATCGTCGGTGAAATCCAGGACGAGTACGACACCGAGGAATCGCAGATTGTGAAAAACGGCCCGGACGACTACCTGATTTCGGGGGCCGTCAAGGTCGAAGAACTCGAGGACCTCTTCGAGCTAGAGCTGGCGACGGACGACTACATCACGGCCAGCGGGCTGATCGCTCACGAACTGGGACGGCTGCCGAAAAAAGGAGAGGCCTTCAAGGTCAAAGGTCTGCAGGTGGACATCATCGAGGTCGATCAAAAACGGATCAAGAAGCTTCGAATGAGGAAGCCGGCGACCGGAGAGAATTCGCAATAGAATAAAACATGCCGAGACCTAAGACAATCGATGAGCAAAAAAAAATATTTAGGGTGGGCTATGTCGCCCTGGTCGGCCGGCCCAACGTCGGGAAGTCGGCTTTGATCAACAAGATGCTCGGCCAAAAAATCGCCATAATCTCGGATAAGCCCCAGACGACGCGGATCAGCATCCTGGGGATTCACACGACCGAGCGGGGGCAAATCATCTTCATCGACAATCCCGGCATCCATAAACCGCTGCACAAGCTGAACAAGCGGATGATGAATTTCGTTTACTCGTCGCTCGAAACGGCCGACCTCATCTGCTTGCTGATCGACGCCACCCAGAAATTCGGGCATGGGGATGAATTCGTCCTCGAAACCATGAAGACCGTCAAGGCGCCGATTTTTCTGCTGATCAACAAAGTCGATATCGTCAAAAAAGAAAATATTTTGTTGATCATCGATAAGTATAAGGATTTGCTGCCTTTCAAAGAGATCATCCCCATCTCGGCCTTGCGGGGAACGAATTTAGACGTGCTGGAAAAACTCATTTATGACAGCCTCCCCGCCGCCGAAAAACTTTATTCGGATGAGGACATTTCCGATCAATCGGAGCGGTTTCTGCTGGCCGAGATCATCCGGGAAAAAGTGCTCAATCATGTCGAAAAAGAGCTGCCCTGGGTGACGGCTGTTTATATCGAGGCGATCGAGAAGAGAGAGCCCGAAGGCGAGACGGAGCCGGACGAAAGCCCTCATCAAGAGGGAGAAGGGGCGCAAATAAAACCTCGGCGACCCGTGACGTATATTAAAGCCAGCATCTTTGTCGAGAAAGACAATCATCGCAAAATCATCATCGGCCGCCACGGCCAGCTCGTTAAAATGATCGGTACCGAAGCCCGCCGGGAGATCGAAGAGATCCTTGAATCCAAGGTTTATCTGGACCTCCATATCAAAGTCCGGGAACGATGGCGAGATTCAGCCGACGTCCTGGATTTAATCGAAGGCCAGAAAGAAATCTAGGCTTCCATCATAGGCTCTGCGACGAAAAGTGCGATAAAGAGAGGGGGAAAGTGGCAGGTTTTTATTGACTTTGACCCTGAAGGATGCGAAAATCTTAATCCCTTTCCAAACGGTGAGTGTAGCTCAACTGGTCAGAGCATCGGACTGTGGATCCGAAGGTTGGGGGTTCAAGTCCCCTCACTCACCCCAGCTTATTTTCCCCATATAAACCTATTGGATCAATTTTCTTTAAAAAGAGATCCGATAATTCGTTGAGAAAAAAAGATTCAGGAAGCAAACTGGTTTTTAATTTAGATAAGGATGATGGTTTTCCGCCTCGAGTCCCGGTAAACCGGAAAATAGGAATTATTGAGGCTGGATATACTGCCAGTAAGACCAGGGACCCCATTTCTCCTTGAGCAAAACCTTCACCCGCCAGCGATATTTTTCTCTTCTGTTTAAATTCAAAGTAATGTTTGATTCAACAGTATCGGTTCCTCCATGGAGCTTCCATTGGCTCTGCCCAGAATCCCAAAATTCGACTTCCACTTTATATTTTACGGCACCAAAAGTTGTGATAGGTGACCAGCTAAAAGTTATCTGGCCCGGCAAAGGAACCCTGCTTCCATCGCCCGGATTCAAGCTATGGGGTATGGCGCCGACGCGCCAGTTCAGCAAGGGATCTCCGATGAGAGTCATTCCATAGTGCCAAGCGCGTTTGCCCGAATCGATGGGCTGGATCGAATCCCACCAGCCGACTAAGGCCTCGCCATTGGTCAAGCCTTCATTGAGGGCTCCATAAAAATATTCAAAATATTGCATGGAGCCGGTTTTGGTGCTCCCCACCGTGCAAAGGCCGAAACTTTGGCCGAAAGTATACCAGCCGGCGATATAATCTCCGACCGTGAAATTGGCGCTTGAACAACAAAAAAGATTATGGAAAAACGCCTGAGGGCGATTGGTGTTTTGGATATCATTGTTGAAAACAAAGCCTGCGTCATCTTTGCCTTTATTTTTATGGAAGTGGTGGAGAGTGGGAGAGGAATGGCAACAAAGCTGGAGCCAAGCTAGCCTGCGCTGGAGAATATTTTTGTAATTATCAGCGTTTGTATAGTCCTGGTCGGTGAAGTCCTCGACGATATCCAAATAGAGGTCCATGCTGCTCTTTCCCAGGCCGCTCCAATCATCATCGATAAAGGTTATGCCCCGGGCTGAAAAACCAGCTTCTCCCGTCCGAAAACGGTGATCTTTAGCAAAATAATCATTAACCAGGGTCGCTTCATTCCCGGTTAAGGTGTAGGCTGCAATCCGTCCCAGAAAGATTTCCGGCGCCGTGTTTCCCGTATGGGAATCGAAAATGCCGTCACCGTCTTGATCTTGCCAGGTGCCGTCGAGGTCCATGAAAAATAAATCGCAAGGCCACTCGGCATGACAGGTCATCGGCTGCCCCGGGCCGCAAAAATCCTTATCGTGCTCATACCAAGCTACGGGCAAGTTTCCGACAAGAACTACGCCGGCTATGTCTTCAATTGCGCCGAGATAATCGCGAAGTTCTTCGGGCGTTCCTGTTGAATCGACAAGATGGATGATTCCGAAATAGCCTTGGGTGGCGATATCGTCGACATAGCGGCGGAGCGAAGCTGATACCCCCGAATAAAGATCGGAATTGACGGCGATAATGACCTTGCCGTTCGGAAATTCTTGGGGCGAATAAATCCGCGGGATGGTCAATCCGATTTTCGTTATTTCTTTATAGTCGATAATCTTTGCCTTGAGCTTTCCCCTTATCGGAAATTTCTGAAGAAATTGTCTATAAGACAGCGGCTTTTCGTTTCTGGATGTGTCAAAGCGAAGCTCTTTGGTTAAAGCATAATTGCGCTTGAGCAGATATTTTGTCTTGAGGTTAATTCCCTGCATATACACTTTCGGTTTGGCTTTCACACGCCCCCTGAGAACGCCCTCTTTTTGTCCAGTCGCTTTTTCGGAAAGTTTAGTCACCGTCTCAGTGACCACTTTCGCTTCAACAGTCTCGGTTTTCCTAATCGGATATTTGATTTTTACATTTCCTTGAGCTGAGCCTTTTCGGCTAAAATTCACGATCGAAATTTTCCATTTTGTTCCTAAATTAAGATCAGCTTGAGTCAGATTATAGGCAAGCTTTAAAGGACTTTTCCCATCCTGCCGGGCGTAAGCACTCCCCCCAGGGCCGTTCAGGATCAGGCTGAGTGTTGGAGCAGCACCCGTCCACGTGGCTTCTGCCTCTATCATTCCTATCCCTTGAACCTCGAATTCAAAGACATTTCGGTCTCCGAATTGAGCTGATAGCTTAAAATCGAAAATCTGTGATTTGCTTTCCTGAGAATAAATATTCGAGAGGGAAAGAAATAATAGACCCATTCCCAGAACAAAAAAGATTTTAGAAATTTTTTTAAGCATTTGATCCCCTTTCTTTAAGGCTTTGTCCTTCATAGTGATTTTTTTATAGACTATCAAAAAAGCCTTTGGAAGGCAAGAATTACGAGGTCCTGAATTTGCCGAGGGACCGATCAGTGTCATTAGGATTTTTTTCGAATATTCGTTGGCATGAGAATGAAGTTTCGGCCTTCATCCTCATTGACCTGCTTTAGAAACTTGCAATGAATACAACTCATCAATTTTTTGGCATATGTGCCCTGGACTTGCCCGCTACAGAAAGTGCCCGCAATCGCCCAGCAGAATCTGCCACCGTCCTTGCCTTTATTAATATTATCGTATTCATAAGGCAGTGTCGCTGGGCATTCGCCAAGCGCTTTGACATGTTCGCCGCCCGGCTGCCGTTCGCATTTCATCACTTCCCAACAGTCCTTACGTTCCATGTGTGACTCCTTCTCTGTAGGAGGGATGATTATTTAACCTGCAGCCTGCTATTTTTTCGAGAAATACTTCGCTTCCAGCTTGAGATAAAAATTTCGCTCCGCACACCATTCCCTCCCCTTTAGTTCAAAATCGAGGTCGGTCCATCCCTCAATGACTATACGTCTGCCCCGGTTCGATGTCAAGGTTCTGGAGGAGGTTTGGCTTTAACTGTCCTTGACAATGATCAGCGACAGAAGATACTATTTTTTTGTATGAGAGAACTATGCTCCGAGCAAAATTGATTTTAGAAGAGTTGAAAGCCTGCGGCGTGACTCACGTGATCGGCCTGGCGGACAATTCGTCGGCTGCTCTGGTCGCCCTTCTTACGAACGATGATTCCCTGCGGTTTGTTGCCGTGACCAGGGAAGGTGAAGCCTTCGCTCTCGCCTCCGGATTATGGATCGGCGGAAAGAACGCGGCGGTCGTGGTCCAGAACACGGGGTTTCTCGAGAGTGGAGACGGACTGCGAGGAACGGCTCAGCGCATGAGGATACCGCTCGTTTGCCTGATTACTTATCGCGGCTACTCGAAGATGCGCCGCCAGGCAGCCGGCGAGGCGCCCGAAAAATGGGACCTCGACCAGTTCAGCAGGCGCGACCTGGACTCGGCGGCGCTCGTCACGGAACCGACTCTCGATGCCTGGGGCGTGCCCTTTGATTTCCTCGAATCCGATGCTGACCTCCCCAAGATCTCTCAAGCTTTCTCCCGCGCCCAGAAAGAATTGTGGCCGGTTGCGCTGCTGGTGACGCAGGACATGTGTTAGAGATGCAGGAATGCGACTATGCTGACTAAGGAGCGGTTGCTCAAACCGCTGGCGGAACTCCGAGGCAAGGACGTCGTCGTGACCTGTATGGGTGTGGCTCGCCCCTGGGGAAAGTACTCGTCGAACAAACTCGATTTTGCCTCGGCTGATAGCGCGATGGGGCATACCGCCGACCTAGCTCTGGGGATTGCCTTGGCCCAGCCGCGGCGCAAGGTCATCTGTTTGAACGGCGACGGAAGCATGTTGATGACACTGGGCACTCTGGCCACAGTCATCGCCGCGCGTGCCACAAACTTGGTGCTTTTCGTCGTCCAAAACGATTCTTACGAGATCACTGGAAATCAACCCATCCCTGCCGCCGGTCAAATCGACTTTCCCACGCTGGCGCGCGGCGCCGGTTTCCGGCGGGTTTATTATTTCGAGGATGCGGATTTTTACGAGAAGCAGTTGCCCGAAGTTCTTTCCGGAGAGGGCCCCGTGTTTGTTGCGGTTCGCACAGAAACGGGATCGGAAGGCCCGATCACCCGGAGCGAAAGGGAAAAGTCCCGCTACCTCCAAGTCTCCATCGCCGAATCGGCCCATGGTCTAAGGAAGTTGCTGATGTCCTCGGCGCACCGGTGACCACGTTATTTTCGGGAGGAATTGTAAAAAATATTTTAAGGAGTCGATTGCGAACATGAGAAAAAAAGCTCGTTCTCAAAGGTTTTGGTCATTCGTCGGAGGATGTCTGTTATTAATTCTCATTTCTGCCTGGATGTTGGCCGATATGCCGGTCGTCCTCCATTTTATGATTCAGTGGGAGCCGCTTAAAACTGCGGCGCGAACCTTCTCTCCGGAGGAATTTGAAAAATTTGAAAAGAACATGGAAGATTCCAAGGCGACAAAGCCGGTCACTTTTAAGGAATTCGATCCGTCCTTCACAAATGTCTACGAATCTTATCTTTTCGGAGCACTCCTGGAATTTATCACGCCGCACTTAAAAAAGGGAGAACCCGGCAAGGTTCGGAATTTCTTCAAAACCATCAATGAAAATAAATGGATCCAGGGTATGGAAATTTCCCGCAGAGGCGGCCACTTTGTCGCCATTTTAAGTCTGACCGTTAATGAGGCTTCCGAGTACGTTTTCCAGTATCTGACCAAACCCATTAAGGAAGGAGAATATCAAGGGACAACATTCAACCGCGGCACGGGAATTTTTTCCAAAGTCCCGGCGAGCCAAAACGATAAACGGAAAGAAGAAGCGAAAAGCACGCTTCAAGCCTGGCCTTCTTCCGACGTTGAAATTCAGATGCCCCGGAACTCAAAGGACCTGGTGATAACCCTGGAAAGAACCATGTGTTTTGGCACGTGCCCCGTCTACAAAGTAGCCATATCCGGAGACGGAGCCGTGGTTTACAGCGGAGAAGCTCATGTTAAGGTCGTTGGCTCCCGAAAAATTCAGATCGACGAGCAGAAAATGAAGCAGCTTATTTCGCTCTTTAAAAAAATTGATTATTTTTCTCTGAAGGACAACTACGACACTTATGATGTCACCGACTTTCCTTGGGCCATCACTTCCCTGAGCATAGAAGGGAGGACCAAGAAGGTCAGGCATTACCACGGCGATAGGTATGCTCCGGAAGAGCTGACCGAGTTGGAAAACAGCATTGACGAGATTATCAATACCAAACAGTGGATAAATTGAAAAGATAAAGAAAAGGCATTTTTCTGCGAGACCGCAAAATCAGGAACGAAGGGCTGCAGGAAAACGAAGGTTAGGAGAATAGAAGAATATCTGTCTTCTGCCCTATCGAGCCTTGCTAATGCTGGTCAATACCCATATAATTAATTTCTGCGCGCACTAAAATGCGATTTCCAACCGGAAATTTATTAGACTCCCGGAGGAGGCGCATTTCTTCATCATCTTACCCATCCACAAAGGAGGAGACTTTGATGTTTAGACTGCGAAGAGTTCTAATGCTGATGGCGGTGCTGTGTGTCTTATTCGCGATGGCAGCTCCCGCCGAGAAACGGGTCATGACGGCCGAGGATGTCGTGACCATCAAGGCTGTCTCGAACCCTCAGATCTCGCCTGACGGCAGACAGGTGGTCTTTGTCGTGTCGGAGGCAGACCTCAAGGCCAATGAGTCCTTTTCCCATCTCTGGATGGTTTCAACCGCCGGCGGCGAGCCGCATCGTTTCACCTGGAGCTTAAAAAACGAGAGCGCGCCCCAATGGTCTCCGGACGGGAATTGGATCGCCTTCATCTCCAACCGTGAGGGGAAGCGCGCGTCGGACGGCGATGGAGCCGCGAAATCCCAAATCTGGATCATTCCGGCCGCAGGAGGGGAGGCTCAGCAGTTGACGGACGTCAAAGGCGGCGTCTCGGCAGCCGGGTTTGGAGGAGGAGGCTATAGCTGGTCGCCCGACAGCGCGAAGATCGCTTTTGTCTCGCCCGAGCCCGCCAGCGACGAAGAGCAGAAACGCATAAAAGAGAAGCGGGACATGATCGTCGTGGACAAGGACATCAAGATGAGTCGGCTCTGGGTTATTGATATCGCCAGCCGACAGGCGAACCAGCTTACCCACGACCGATTGGACGCCACCGATCCCCAGTGGTCGCCCGACGGGAAACAAATCGCCTATGTAACGCGCCCCAGTCCCAAAGCCGACGACGGCGTCCTTGGAGACATCTCGGTCATACCGGCAACGGGAGGGACGGCCGTGATCTTGACGAAAAATGAGGGGCCGGATACCACCCCGCGCTGGTCGCCCGACGGCCGCTTCATCGCTTACCTCGCCGGCACGAAGCCCCAGTCCGGCGGACAGAATGATATTCTGGTCATGCCGTCCACGGGCGGTCAACCGCGCAACCTGACGGAAGCTTTCGACCGCAACGAGTCCAATCCCGGCTGGTCGCCCGACGGCAAGACGATTTACTTTCAGGCCGGCATGGGCACGAACACGCATCTGTTCTCGGTCCCGGCGGACGGCGGGCCCGTCAAGCCGCTCATCTCCGGAGAGCGGGTGATCGGAGTCGGACGGCCATCGAAGGACGCAAAAATTTTCGTCTTTACGCTCAGCGATCCGCTGCGTCCCGCGGACGTTTGGATAGCCGCCGCGGACGGGACTGGCGCGCGGCAGCTGACCAAGATGAACCCTCAAGTGGATGATTTTAAGCTGGGGACGACCGAAGTGATTCGCTGGAAGAACCCCGATGGCGGCGAGATCGAAGGGCTGCTCGTCAAACCTGTCGATTATCAGCCCGGCACCAAATGCCCGATGATCGTCGAGCCCCACGGCGGGCCAGCGGGCGTTCAGTCAACAAGGTTTAACGGCATGTGGCAGGTCATGGCCGGACGCGGCTATGTCGTCTTTGCGCCCAATTTCCGCGGGAGCGACGGATACGGAAGAAAACATATCGAAGCCAATGTCG
>Ga0315282_10015519_pt1 | contig 11222 bp, 7 predicted proteins | sample YL17G07_20_MG_FD_203693 | JGI IMG/M metagenome (GOLD analysis project Ga0315282, IMG submission 203693) | Sediment microbial communities from Yellowstone Lake, YNP, Wyoming, USA - YL17G07_20 | ecosystem: Environmental > Aquatic > Freshwater > Lake > Sediment | place: USA: Wyoming | collected...
AGAAATCCATCTTCATCCTGAGGTTTTATGAAAACCTGAGCTACAAGGAGATTGCCCAAGCCCTGAACCTGCCCCGCGGAACTGTGATGTCCCGGTTGAACCGAGCTCGCCAGAAGCTCAAGAGCGGACTCGCCGATTACCTTAAGAGGAGAAGCTGAGATGAGACACAAAAAGATCAGAGACTTAATCGGCGCCTATCTTGACGGAGAGCTCGAGAGCAAGGTGAAAGCGAAGGTGGAATCTCACCTCAAGACCTGCCGGGAATGCGGCCGGGAATTGCGCCTCTTGGAGCGGTTGAACGAATTGCCCAGAGAATTTCCGGTGGTTCCTTCCGAGGGCGATTACTGGGCGTCCTTTCCAGACCGGGTTAAAGCCAGGCTCGTCCAGGAGATTTCCGGGGCCTCGAGAAAGGAGGCTAAGATGTTCAGAGATTCATTCATCAAACCAGACAAGAACATCGGGTTGAAGGCCGTCGTTTTTCCTTTGTCTTTGACGGCCCATGCTCTCATTGCCCTGCTCATCATCATCCTTCCGTTGCTGACGACCAGCAACCTGCCGAGGGTGGAGGTGTACAGCGCGTTCTTAGCGCCGCCGCCGCCACCACCGCCGCCGCCACCGCCGCCGGCCAAGAAGCGGGCCAGCGCCCAGGCCAAAACGCGGATCAAGCCGGTCCAGGCCCAGGCCCCGATGGAACCGGGACGCCTGGTCGCCCCCGTCGAGATTCCCCAGGAGATCGCCGAGGAACAGCTGAGCGACATCGGGGTTGAGGGCGGAGTCGAGGGTGGAGTCGAAGGCGGAGTTGTGGGCGGAGTTCTAGGAGGCGTGGTCGGAGGAGTGTTAGGAGGCGTGGTTGGAGAGGTGGAAGCGCCGGTGCGGGCGGTGGGCGAGATCAAGCCGCCGAAGCTGATCAAGGAGGTGTCGCCGGTGTATCCGGAGATCGCGCGGCAGGCGCGAGTGGAAGGAGTGGTGATCATCGAAGCGACGACGGACATCTACGGCCGGGTGTCGCACTGGAAGGTGCTGCGGTCGATTCCGCTTTTGGACCAGGCGGCGATCGACGCGGTCCGGCAGTGGGTCTACGAGCCGATGATCATCAACGGCCGCCCGCGGGGAGTCATCTTCACGGTCACCGTCAAGTTCCAACTCAAGTAGTGAGCACTGAGCTGTGAGCAGTGAGCTGTGAATTGTGGGAAGACTTGGGATTGCGACTTACGTTTTTTGGAGCTCCCTCTCCCTATCCCTCCCCCCTCGTGGGGGAGGGAAGGGCGAGGTGAGACGGAGATCGATACGAGGCCATTGCGGCGCCGGAGGGCGGGGCAGTCGCCAGAGGAGAAAAATTGCCTCGCCGGCCGTTCCTCCTTGGAGCGAAGGCCAGTCCGTCCTCCGGCGGCTCGCAATAATACTAGTGAGCAGTGAGCGGTGAGCCGTGAGCAGAGTGCACAAGGAATCCTAAATTCACAGAGAAGATTCCTCGCGAAGCAGCATCTGATGGGCCTCGTTTCCCTTCCCGCGACGACGGTCAATAGCGGAGTCGTTGGGGGTGTGTGCGGAGGGGGGTGAGACTTGAGCGACCCCTGGCGTGAGATAAATTGCAGCGACGCTGCATTTCACGTTTTTTGGAAGGGTGTCCCCTTGGGGAACGTCCCCCAGTTTAAGGTTTAACCTTCACCGGGCATAAGCGTAAATCGTGATTTATCAATTAATTACGGCTCACTGCTCACTGCTCAGCGCTCACTCCCAATGTGGATTAACCCTTAGGGGTGAGCTAAAATCACGCGGGGAATCATCTCAAAAGACGATTGCCTGGCGGGAACCGAGGGTTGATAGTATGTTCTCTCGGGACGGGAGGAGAAAGTCCCTCAACTGACTGTGCGGAAAGGAATCGACAGAGAGATGAGAATTTCAGCGAGAGGGGACATCAAATCAGCCGTGATATCCCTGACCCTATTTCTAGCACTCGGAGGATTGCTCTCATCTAATCCCCTGGCCAAGAAGCTGGAAGTGATCGTGGACAAAGCGGACGTCCATCTCAATCCCGATGATAACAGTCCGATCGTCGAATCACTCGAAAGAGGCGCAACCCTGAGCCTCGCCAGCCCCGTCAAGTCCCGGATCAATTGGTTCTATGTTTACTTTACGTCGGCCGAAACAGGATCGACCAGGTCGGGTTACATCTTGGATTCCTTGGTCCAGAAGCTTTATGCGGACGTCAAGTCGATCACCATTTCCACGGGGAGCGGGAAATCCATCGAGCACAACAACGACCGCCGCTATTTCAGAGAGAGACGATGGGGGACGAGCCAGGAAAAATTCGTCGATGCTGAGGGTAATCCCGACCGCCTGGACAAAATCGAAGGTCTGGACGTCCTGACCTACCAGACGAGGATCATGGGAATGGATTGCGAAGTCGAGTACGTCTTTGCCGACAACAAGCTCGTGCGCGAGAGATTCGGCTTCAGCGAGCAGCATGCCGATAAGAACCAGCATATTGCCGATTATCAGCGGCTGCGAAACCTTCTCATCCAGACGCACGGCGAGCCCAAAGGCGACAAAGTTACCTGGATGGATGCGTCCCTGAAGAGAGATTCCTCTGCCTGGGGCGAAGCCCTGGCTCTGGGCCAGGTCGAATTCCATGCCCAGTGGAAAATAGTCGGCGAGGAGATCGATCTCGCCCTCTATCGGGACCACAATAACAACAAGATCTTTCTCGAGTCTGAATGCCGCGGCCTTCAGCCCCAAAAATTCTCCAAAGGTGCCCTCTAAATTTTCTCAATAAACCTCCCCCTTTTAATTCCCCTTTTCCCCCAAGGAAGAGGGGTCTATATGGATGTCCCCGTCCTCCATAAAGCAGTCAGATAACGGTAAGGGGTAAATGGTCAGGGGTAACCTTGATGCAAGATGGTCCCTTTAAAAAGTCTTTCCTGGGTTCTTAACGGCTCAGTGCTCACAGCTCACTGCTCACTATTTGATGTCTTTTTCCACCCATTTCGACCTGTCGGGTTCCATGGGCTTCTGGACTTTTTTGGGCGGATTCTTCTTGAGCTCCTCCATCAGCACTTCGACGCCTTTCTCGACGCTCGGGTCCTTCCCAGCCGCCACAAGCTCTGGGAGGTCCCAGACTTCGATGTCCGGACTCACTCCCACTCCCTCAACGGCCCACTCGCCCTCGGTGCTGACAAAAGCAAATGTGGGGACATTGATGCTGCCCCCATCCACCAAGCCCGGATTCCCGGATAGGCCGACCAGTCCTCCCCATGTCCTTGTCCCGATGAGCGTCCCGAGCTTTCGCTTTCTGAAATAATAAGGGAAGGCATCTCCGCCGGAACCTGCATAGCCGTTGATGAGCATGACCTTGGGTCCCTCGTGAACCATCTGGGGTGTCGAGGCCATTTCGAGGCCGGTCCTGGCGATATAATTCAGCATTCTCCGGCCCAGGAGATCGGTCATCACATCGGGGATGAAGCCGCCGCCATTGTAGCGCTCATCGATGATAAGAGCGTCCTTTTTGTGATAGGCATAAAACCCCTTGAAGAGCTCCCGATTTCCGGCGATGTTCGTGTCCGGAACGTGGATGTAACCGATCCGGCCACCCGAGAGCTTATCGACCAGCTCGCGTCTTGTCCGCACCCAATCAAGATAAAAAAGGCGCAGCTCGTTCTTGATGGGTTTCACCCAATATTCGCGGGCGCCTTCCGCTGTCGGTTTCGCGTTGACGAAAAGATCCACTTTCTTGCCGGCCGTGTTTTCCAGGTATTTGTAGGGGTTGTCTTTGAGTGTGACGTCATGGCCGTTGAGGCTGATCAGATAGTCACCCTCTCTGACGCCGACACCCTGCTCGGTGAGCGGCGAGCGCGAACTCTCATCCCAGTTCTCGCCCTTGTAGATTTTGCTGATGACGTAGCGTCCGGCTTTCTCGTCGGCGCGAAATGTGCAGCCGAGCAATCCGCCCTCCAGCCTCTTCGGATGAGGGAAATCGCCCCAGTCCACATAGGCGTGCCCGACGTTGAGCTCGGCCACGAGCTCTCCGAAGATGAAATCCAGGTCGGCGCGGTGGCTGACGTAGGGGACAAGAAGGCCGTATTTCTCTCTCATCTTGGCCCAATCGACGCCGTGCATGTTCTTGACATAAAACCAGTCGCGTACGATCCGCCAGCCATCGTTGTAGATCTGCTGCCATTCCTTCTGGGGATCGATGCGGACGTTGAGGTCGGCCAGGTTCAGCTCACCATCGCCGACCTTCTGTCCGGGCGACAACTCGACGATACCGAACCGATCGCCGGACCGGTAGAGGAGTTTCTTGACGTCCGCCGAGAGCGTTGCGCCGCTGATGCCGCTGATAATGGTTGCGTCTTTTTTGTCTTCGATCGTGAATTTATGGATGTCGCCATCCTTTCCATAGATGACACCACCCTCGATGGCCCCCAGGGCCTGATAAGAGCCGGCTTCGAGCGGGAAGGCGGCGATCCGGTCGTTGATTCCATCGAAATCGATCTGGACAGTCGCAGCCGGTTTCTCTTCGGCTTTGGTCTTCGGCTCCGGCTTAGCTTTGTCATCTTTCGCGCCCTTAGCCGGAGGAGTTTCGGCCTTCTTTATTTCTTCGACATCATTCTTATCTTTGAACAGCGGTCCTCCCGTCTTGGTCAGCGTCATGGCGTAGATTTTCGTCGACCGGTTGTATACGTAATAAGACTCAAAGCTCGAGAAGGACAAATTGAAAGTCCTGTCCGAGAGGAAATAGATGTATTTTCCGCAGGGGGAAAATACGGGCGAGAAGTCTGAGTGGAGGCTGTCGGTCAATTGGAAAGCTTTTGCCTGATCGAGGGAATAAACCCAGATGGCATTCTGCCCGCTCTCGCCGTCTTTCCCATACACCACCCACTTCGAATCCGGCGACCAGCCGTAGTCGGTGAGGTCGAAGCTGCGGGCCCTGTCGACGAGGGTCACTTTCTTGGTGGCGACGTCCAGGATTTGAAGGTTCAGGTCTTTGTCGCCCAAGAGGAGCTTGGTGCTGTCCGGCGACCAGGCGGGGGGGAAACGCCAGATCTTGGAGCCCGTCGTGAGCTGGGTGATTTTGTTTCCGCTGCTTTTCGTCGTCTCCATAAGATAGATTTCGTATTCGCCGCTCACATCCGAATAATAGGCGACGTATTTGCCATCCGGAGACCAACGGGGATAGATCTCGCGCACGCCCTGCGAGTCGGTGAGGTTATAGATGACGCCTTCTTTTGCCGGGACGGTGAAGATCTCGCCTCGGGCCTCGAAGACGGCCCGTTTTCCTGTGGGCGAAATGTCGAAGCTGTCGATGTTCCCCCTGACGTTTTTGATAGAGGCGAGGAGGTTTGGGTTATCGAAGTGAATCGCGACCGGGACCTTCTTTTCTTCCCGGGTGGCCAGGTCCAGCTTCCAGATGTAGCCCCCGCACTCGTAGACAATGTCGCCGTTCTTGCCTGAAGGCCAGAGAACGTCGTAATCAGTGTGGTTGGTGATCTTCTCGACCTGCTCGTTGGTCGAATCGTAAGCATAGATGTTCAAGGTTAGGTCTCGGTCCGAGGCGAAATAGATCTTCTCTTTGTACTTGATAGGGTGCTGGTCCGTCCCGGGGAAGGTCGTGATCCTCTTGGAGACGTTTTTCACGAGGTCGTAAATCCAGATATCCTGGGCCCGTCCTCCCTTGTACCGTTTCCAGGTTCGGAATTCTCGAGAGATGGGTGTGTAGACGATCTTCGTGCCGCAGGGACAAAAGGTTCCTCCGCCCGCTTCCGGGATCTGGAGCGGGGTTTCGAGGCCGCCGTCGACACTCACCAGGAAATACTTGCCCATCCGCTCGCCCCAGGGTGTCCGGTTGGCCCGAACCAGGATCTTTTTGCTGTCCGGCGACCAGTCGCAGACCTGGTAGTCCCAACCGGCTCGCGGAGGCATGATTCCCACGTCATTGTAGTAGGTGAGCTGGACGGGAACGCCGCCGCCGGAGGGCATGATGTAGACCTGGCGTGTCCCCGAATATTCGGCCGAGAAAGCGATCCACTTGCCGTCGGGAGAGATTTTTGGGAAAAGCTCGAGCCCGATGTCCGAAGTGAGCCTGCGGGCCTCGCCGCCCGTCGCCGGCACCGACCAGATGTCCCCGGCGTAGACGAACACGATCAGGTTCCCGTTGATGTCCGGAAACCTCAGCAGCCTTGCTTCATTGTCCGCCGCGTAGCTCATAGACATGAAACCCAAGCCTAGAAAAACAGCCAGCAAGGCCAAAATCGCTCTTTTCATATTTTCCTCCCTCGGTCTAAAGAAATTTCTTTATATATTTTTTGCCAGAGGAAAGCAAACGCACTGGGGGACGTTCCCCAGGGGGACACCCTTGTTTCCGGTCGCGCGTCACCGATCACCAGTTACCAGTCACTTGTCATTGGCAATCAAACAATCAAATCATAGAGTCGCGATTTCTTGCATGCGATGAGTGAAGAGTGAGCAGTGAACACTGAGCAGTGAATATAATAAAAGCGTTCTGTAATCCTAATTATTGATGAACTAAGATCCTGAGGGACTGCTTCAGCCCTGGGCTTTTGCCGCCTTGGCGATCCGTTTCGCGACCTGCGCCCAGCTCCTTGTGATGAGGAAACTCTCGTCCATGTCCTCGACCATTTCGTGGAACTTTTTTTTGGGCATGGTAAAAGACAGGATTCCCTCTTCGACGTGCGGCCGGGCGCTGACGTCGAACATCCCGAGGACGGCTCGTGGTTGCTCGCTTTTATTTTCTCTGAGGGGATAGCCGATGATGCTGCCGCACCCGGCCGAGAAGGGCGCAATCACGCCCAGCGGCTGGGCCAGCCGAAAATTCGCCAGGGCGAAAAGCCCGGCGAGGATGTCCGGTGTCGCGTAAAAAATGACCGCTTCGAGCTCCTCGTCGATCTCGACTTTGTCCAAGCGTTTGAAGACCAGGTAGTTTCCTGGAGCTGGGATGTCGGATAATTCTTTCATGGCTTCGTCAACGATCTCCGGAGTCTTTTTGTAACGCTCCCCCTCGAGCTTTCCCGGAATGCCGCAGGAGAGGAAATAGCGGAAGTTGGGACGCATGCCCATCCTGAACCCGGAATAGCGAAGTCCACCCTGGCAGATAACCGTGTCCTTGGTGAAGGCGAGGTTCTTTCCCCGCCGGACAGCGTTGAGCTGGCTGATCATACACATCCGTTCAGTTTCCGGTTTGAGGGGCATCAGGATGGACTCGTATCTTTTATCATCGGAATAAAAGAAGACAAAAGGAAGTTCGGCGCCTTTAAAGTACTTTTTCCATTTGTCCGCGAAATCCATATTCAGTTTTTCATTCATGATTGTTTCTGTCTCCCTGCCATTGATACTATCACAAAACGGCTCAAGGCTCACTGCTCACGTTTGATGACTTGACTTTATCCTAACTAACAGTTATCCTCCGAAATCAAGGGGTCGGCCATGAACAAAATCCTTGGAGCCAAGCTCAAAAAAGCCCGGGAAGAGATCAACCTCAGTCAAGGCGCCTTCGCCAAAGCTATCGGCTTGTCCTCGGAATATATCTCGCTTCTGGAAGCGGGGAAGCGGACGCCGAGCTTTGACACTCTGGACCGGCTCGCGAGCTTTCTCCATAAGGATATCTCCTACTTTTTCAAGGAGAAAGAGTCGGCTTTCTCCGCCCTCCTCGCGTCCGAAGGATTGGACGATAAAGAGAAGAAAATCTTGAAGGCGTTCAGCGCCTATGCGAATGAATATCTACGCCTCGAGGAAGCCGCCGGCAGGCGGCTCGAGCTCGCTCCGCACTATTCGGGCTTGTCGGCCGAACGGCTGGCGGCCGAGGAGCGGCGCCGTTTGGGTCTGGGGGAAGAGCCGATTCGTGATGTCTTTGGCCTGATCGAGATGAACGGACTGCGTCTGCTTCGCCAGCCGATGCCTGAAGATTCCAAGGTCTCCGGTATTTTTATATTCCTTGAGGAAAGAAGCGCGGCCTTCGCCCTCATCAACTCGGCCCAACCACCCGGACGCCAGGCCTTCATCGCCGTCCACGAGTATGGCCACTTCCTCAAGGACAGGCTCGAGGGTCCGATCATCGATAGCCCGGACGTTTTCATCGATGAATATGTCTCTCTCTACCATCCACGGGAACAGTTCGCACAGCTCTTTGCGTCCCGTTTCCTGATGCCGCCCTCGAAGGTGCAGGAACTGGTGGCCCGGGATTATGGAAGCCAAAAACTGAGCTTTGAGGATGTGCTCTACTTCAAGCGCTATTTCGGGGTTTCGACACCCGATATGCTGCGCGCCCTGCGGAACGTGGGATTTCTTCCCCGGCCCCAATTCGAAGAATATTTCAAGCTCGACCCCTCCGCCCGCGAAAAAGAGCTTTTCGGGAACGTGACCGAAGACGGCGAGGGGAGTTGGTTCGGCCGTTTCAAAAAAAAAGCCATTCCCTCCGCCCGCTTCAAGCTCCTCTCCAGACAGTGAGCGGTAAGGAGTAAGTGGCAATGATCAAGAAACCATCGGTAACCGGCTGACATCAAGCGGCAGACGTTTCTCTTAACTGTCCATGCGTACCAGGCTTGTTGAAATCGCCAAGGTTTTTCTGCGGCTCGGAGCCACGGCTTTCGGCGGCCCCGCGGCTCATATCGCCCTGATGCACCAGGAATTCGTCCAGCGCCGCAAGTGGGTGAGTGAGCAGCACTTCCTGGATATGGTGGGGGCCACGAACCTCATTCCCGGACCCAATTCTACCGAGATGGCCATCCACCTTGGGTACGTCAGGGCACGCACGCCCGGTCTTCTTCTGGCCGGAGCCTGTTTCGTCGGGCCGGCCATGGTCATCGTTACCGCCCTGGCTTGGGCCTATGTGAGATTCGGGACGACTCCAGCCTTCGTCTGGCTACTTTATGGAGTCAAACCCGTCATCATAGCTATCATCCTGGGAGCCCTCTACAGCCTGGGAAAAACAGCCGTCAAGGGTCTTTGGACGGGTGCCGCGTTGCTCGTCGTTTTAGCCCTTTATTTTGTCCGGGTGAATGAGATCTTGCTCCTTCTCGGCGGAGGGCTGGCCGTGATGGTCATCCAGAACAGGAAAAGACTGTTCGCGGGAAGGGGTCCGGGTGTTGCCGGCCTGTTGCCTGCTTTGGGTTTGCCCGCGCTTGCCACACTGACACCCTTCAGCCTGCCCCTCCTGTTTCTCACATTTCTCAAAATCGGGTCTGTTTGGTACGGGAGCGGCTATGTCCTTTTGGCCTTTTTGAGGGCGGATTTTGTCGTCCGCCTCGGCTGGCTCACCGATCGACAATTGATCGATGCGATCGCCATGGGACAGGTGACGCCTGGGCCTCTCTTGACCAGTGCCACGTTTATCGGCTATCTGCTCAAGGGCATCGCGGGGGCTTTGCTGGCCACAGTCGCAATCCTCATCCCATCTTTCATCTTTGTGCGGGTCACGAACCCGATCATCCCCCGGCTGCGGCAATCGCCCTGGGCAGGCGGCTTCCTCGACGGAGTCAACGCCACGGCTTTGGGCCTGATGGCGGCCGTCTCTTTTCAACTGAGCCGGACATCGTTTATCGACTTACCGACGCTCGTCATCGGAGCGATCTCGATGTACTTCCTTCTGCGTTTTAAGATCAACTCCACCTGGCTCATCCTGGGCGGAGCCCTGGCCGGCCTGGCGGCGCACTTTTTTTAATTATCCTTTTTTCCAGCCGGAGCGGAACATTTTCTCCATTTCGGCTTCGGTCATGGGAGCTGCAGTTGGGTGGGCCTCCTTGATGTGCTTCTTGCCGGCGACCATCATCTTTTTCATGGCCTCTGCGTCGTTCTTGGCTTCGACCGTCAGAACGGCATTGTCGATCGTGCAGTTAAAAGTGTACTTCATTTATCCCTCTCCTTTTAAGGAAGCATACTCGTCATTTCTATTTTAAAACCTTTCTTTTTTCGAGTCAATACACTAGTTAATATATAAAATTAGTAATGTTTATGGGATGGTGTGTAAAGAAAAGACAAAGAAAAGGGGCCGGCAACTTATTTATTTCGATTTTTCTTCGGGGATGACTGGTAACAAAATGTGTGACGGATGCAGCTTGTCGTGGTAGATCTTCTGCTCGGCCTTGACGAAATTCGTGTCCTTCTCGTTGTGGCCTCCGGTATTCAAGTTGCGGGAAAACATCGGGAAGGAGGCCGACGCGACCTCAACCCTCAAAGAATCTCCCGCCGGGATTGTGATTCCCGTGTGCCAGAGGTCTAGCGTGTACTCGTAGATTTCCCCGGGCTTGAGAAACTCCGGCTTGCTCATCGACTTATGAAAACGCGCCCGGATCTTCCCTTCGGCCAACGGAAATGTCTTGCCGTCTTTTTTGATCCAAACCAGCCGGGCAAACCAATCCGTGTCCTTAGCCGAACTCGAGGCGTACAAAACCGCAGACAGGGGACCGGCGAAGCTGAGCGGCTTCTCCAGGGGCTTGGTCTGATAGACCAGGATGTCGGGCCTCGACTGAGTCACTTTTTCATGAAGGGCCTCAACTTCCTTTTTCTTCTCGTCGACCGATTTCACGATTTTCTCTTGTTCCTCGGTCTCTTCGTAATAGCTGGGGTTCGGCGTGGGGTCGCCTGGATCATAGACATAGGCGTCATGAGCAGCGCCTTGAGTCGGCGCAACGGGGCTCAATACCCCATCCCCCTTCGATGTGTTCGCTTTCCCGCCGCTTGTCAGGTACCACTTCTGGAATTGTGTTTCCGGAAGCGGATAGACGTTTCCCTCGAGCCACTTGTTGGTGTTCATTAGAAAAATCTTGACCAACGGTTCCTTAGTGATCCCGTTGTCTATGCCCTTGAGCCAGTAATCGAACCACCTCAGGTAAAGCCTCGGCATGTCGATGATCGCTTGGGGCCCAAAATCTATGTCGCCGATCATGCGTGCCGCCCGGTCCGTGTGCCCCCAGGGGCCGACGATCAGCTTCTGGTTGGGGTGGCCGTTCGCCTTCATCCTTAAGTAATTGAGCTTGGTGCCGATGCCGTCCCCGTCAAACCAGCCCGACTGGTGGAAGACGGGGATGTTGACGTTCTTCAAGTAATCCAAGAAGTTCGCCTGCTCCCAGTAATTGTCGTTGTTCGGGTGATCGATCCATTTTCGCCAATAGGGATTTTCCTTGCCGAGGATTTTTTTATCGAGATCGACGACCGGAAGATCCCCCAGGAGTTTCTGGTATTTTTTTTCGTTGATCTTGCTCATGGCCTCG
>Ga0315282_10015520_pt1:0-7500 | contig 11221 bp, 7 predicted proteins | sample YL17G07_20_MG_FD_203693 | JGI IMG/M metagenome (GOLD analysis project Ga0315282, IMG submission 203693) | Sediment microbial communities from Yellowstone Lake, YNP, Wyoming, USA - YL17G07_20 | ecosystem: Environmental > Aquatic > Freshwater > Lake > Sediment | place: USA: Wyoming...
CCCCTGCACGCAGTAGGCAGGGGTGGCCGGGGTTTACCTGCCTCTCATAATCCTCAGAATGTGATCAAATGCGCAAGGGTCTCTAAACAAAAATCGAAAAATGCATAATTTTTTTTACTCCCGTCCGCACCGTCACTTGCGCTCATCGGACAGTCCAAAAACAACGCAAATTTCGTCAAATTCGCGCAGGTTCACGCCATTTATGGAGGGTTGCTGTTTTTGGCCTTCTGCGGTCCTCCGCCGTCCATCGTCTATCGTCCATCGTCCATCGTCCATCGTCGGCAGCGGTGTCCCATCGAACTTGTCATCAAACTAAAAGTTCCCTCTTGGCTCGAACGCATATCGCTTTGGCTCGTTCTCCTCTATCGTCGCCTGCGGTTCGGCTGCGCCTTCCGAAGAATCCGCCTCACACAGGACAAGTTCGCTATCGTTGACCCTGATGACTATCCACGCCTCAGTATATACAGGTGGCACGCCAATAAGACCAGAGATACCTGCTACGCGCAGCGAAAAGTCTGGGACGCCAAACAGAAAAAAGAGCTTACCATCAAAATGCACCGCCAAATCCTCAATGTCCCCGACTCTCTTCTCATCGACCATATAAACCGTAATGGCCTTGACAACCGCAAAGCCAACCTTCGCCCCGCCACGTATTCTCAAAACGTCTGCAATCGTCCCAAATCCAGATACGCACCCTCGCGCTCAAAATACAAAGGCCTGACCTGGCACAAAAGAAAAAGCAAATGGCATGTGCGAATCAGAGTCGAAGGACGGACAATATCACTCGGCTACTTCCGCGACCAGATACAAGCCGCCCGCGCGTATGATGCCGCCGCCAGGGAGCATCACAAAGACTTCGCCGTCCTCAACTTCCCCAACCGCCGCGGCCGTGGTTTAGCTTTTCCCACCTGTGGACGGGGATAACTCAAACTTTTGCCGGAACTGCCTTGTGGACTTTATCCGCCGTCCGTCTGGCGGATTTGTTTTGGATTTAGTGCTTCGGGTTTTATCGCCGGTATGATATAATCACGTTCAACTTAATCTTTTTTAGGATAATCTGATGCCATTTAAGACATTTGGTCTTTCCGACCCGCTGGTCAAGGGCATTCTTGCTGCCGGCTATACCGCTCCCACCGAAGTTCAGTTGAAGGCGATTCCGGCTGCGATTGCCGGCAAGGACATTATCGGCTGCGCCCAGACCGGCACGGGCAAGACCGCCGTCTTTGTGCTGCCGATTTTGAATCGGCTAAGCCACGAGCACGCGACCAAAAGGAAAGTTATCCGCTCGCTTATCCTCACGCCGACCCGCGAGCTGGCAGTGCAAATCGAAAAGTTCATACTCCGCTATGGGCGATTCCTGCCTTTGCGAACGCTCGCCGTTTATGGCGGAGTTAATATCAAAGGGCAGTTTAACGCACTTCATAACGGCGTTGACATTGTTGTTGCAACACCGGGACGGCTCCTCGACCACATGCAGCGGCGCACCATCGACCTGCGGCACATTGAAGTGCTCGTCATAGATGAAGCCGACCGGATGTTCGATATGGGTTTCATTATGGATGTGCGAAAAATCATCGCCGCTTTGCCCAAAAATCGCCAGACTATGCTCTTCTCCGCCACCGTAACGCCGGAAATAAGCACACTGGCCGCAGGCGTCCAGAAGTCGCCTATAATGATTCAGATTGGCCGGCCGCGAAACCCCATCGAAACAATCACACAACACATCTATCTCGTCGAGAGGGAGCAGAAAATGGGTCTTCTTCTGCACCTGCTCCGCGGCGCCCACTTGTCCAGTGTGTTGCTCTTTTCCCGCACCAAGCACGGCGCGGACAAGATTAACCGCTACCTCGAACGGGCGGACATCGTGTCCGTGGCGATACATTCAGGCCGCAACCAGAGCCAGCGCGAGCGGGCAATGGATGGCTTCAAAAGCGGCAAATACCGCGTTATGGTTGCAACCGATATCGCCGCTCGAGGCATCGACGTTACCGGAATCTCGCACGTCATCAATTTCGATGTGCCCGTCATTCCGGAGGATTACATTCATCGCATTGGCCGGACCGGCCGGGCCGAAGCCACAGGAGACGCCCTTACCTTTGTCTCCCGCGAGGAGCACAAGTACCTTCGTCAGATTGAAAGGTTCATAGGGCGTGAATTTGCTCCGGTCGAATGTCCCGGCTTTACCTACACCAAACCCGCCGATATGCCAAAACCCATCCTGGGGCTGCACAGAGGCAGGTTTTCGACTGTCGGCAAAAGGTCGCGTTTTGCTTCTCGGCGCCGCCGACCACGCCCGAGACGTTAATCGCCCTCGTCCCCGATTGTTGCTGTCTTGGCTCTCCTGTCGGGAACCCAGGTTTACCCGCCATCTGTGTGGCGTGCCAATGCAACGAAAGGCCTGACTATTCATCCCGACATCGTTTGTCGGGAGTCTAATTTATCCTTTAGAAAGGAGGTGATCCAGCCGCAGGTTCCCCTACGGCTACCTTGTTACGACTTAGTGCCAGTCATCGGGCTTACCGTCGGCAGGCGCCTCCCTTGCGGGTTAGCGGCCCGACTTCGGGTCCTCCCGACTCCCATCACTTGACGGGCGGTGTGTACAATTCAAAACCCATCAGGTGGAAGAATCCCAAATTTTCTGATTAAACATAATCGAAAGTTATAGGACCTGAATGCCCATATTAGTGGGGTGAACGGAATCCTTTAACTGAAAAACGAAGAAAAAGTAGGGAGTAAACGACAATACAACTTCTTATTTATCAAGATGTTAAATAAGACTGAGGGAAAAACAGCATAAATTTTCTTGCCTTTCTATGAATTATAGTTCATAATATGAATAGAAATGTCGAATAATGAGCATATATTCACTTAAACAAGTTGGGAGTGCGAACTATGCCTGAAACGAGAACTACGCGAAAGCAAAAGGAAAAGCTAAGACATAAAGAGGAGATATTGGAAACGGCGCTGAGTCTTTTCTCGAGCAAAGGTTTTCATAACGTCTCTATGCAGGAAATCGCCGACAAATCTGAATTTGCCGTAGGGACGCTATACAACTTTTTTGACAGCAAAGAATCTTTGTTCGAAGGTTTGCTCAATATCTTTGGGGAAAAGATTGTGGGTGAGATCACGGAAATCCTGGATGGCCCCGGCAACGAAGCAAAACGCTTAGTTGCTTTTATTCGGTATCTACCACAGATTCAGGAGAAATACTCAGAAGTCATTAAGCTATATGCTTCTGTGTTTGGTGCTAAAAGTATAGACCTAGCAAAAATTCAAAGTAAAAGCAGAATTATAGAGACATTAAACTTAAAATTAATGCATCTTATAGAGCAAGGGACAAGCAAAGGTTTTTTCCGTGCCGTTGACCCTGAAATCACAGCCAAGGTGATAGGTTCAACTATTGAGACGCTGGCTATTGAAATTGCAGGCCGTTTTGACAAAGCCAAAGTGACAGAGACGTTCAAAAAAGTCGAGCAGCTATTTATCGGCGGTTTACTGACTCCAGAGACTAAGAAAAATGAATAAAGCGATTGGAAAAATGCCAGTGGTGTTTTTGCTTTTTTTGACTGGATGCAGCAGTTTCGATGGCTCTGCAATTCGCGAAAGCCACACGAAAGAGTATCAGCAACTGTTAACTGAAAAAACCGAAGAGATGCTATCGGAGAAAGAGCCGCTCGACCTCAATGACTGCGTAGAGATTGCGCTGAATAATAATCTAAATATCAGAAGTTCCAGGATTCAAGAACAAATAGCAACGCTCGAAAGAAAAGTGGCTTTTTCGAACTTCCTGCCAGCGGTAAACCTCGACTACCAATACACAAGATGGGATACACAGCCGAAAATCAAATTTGGCTCATCTGCTGTTGCTATGCACGATGAAAAAATAAGGGAGATAACCTGGAAAATACAGACGTCAATTTTTGACCCGTCGACGTGGTTCTTATACGCGATGCACCAAAGGGGCGAGGAAATTGCCGAACTGGTCACCAAATATACCAGACAAATGACTATTCTGGAGGTAACGGTCAATTACTACCACTGTCTGGCATTGGAACAAGCCGAACGAGCGTTACAAAGCCAGCTTAATGCGGCCGTTGGGCTGGAGAAGGAAATAAGCGCTTTTTACGAAGAAGGTTTAGCGACTGAATGGCAGTTTAAACAGGCGCAGGTCTTTGTTTTGGAACGAAATACTTCGCTTCATAATATGCAATACGCACTGGGACAAGCCAAAGCTGATTTGCTCGCGTCTATCGGGTTGTCGCCATTGGCCGATATTTCCCTGGACACAATGAATCCTGTAAATCCTCCGAATGAATCTTTAGAGGACCTGGTGGTCGAAACCCTTGTTTCAAATCCCCAACTTCAAATCGCCGACCGCAAAATTGCCGTCGAAAAAGAGAAAGTCAAAGTTGCCTTAGCCGGGTTTTTGCCAAGACTCGCGGGTTTTGCAAGCCGCACGCATTCTTCAGATTCTTTTTTGTTATACGATAACTATTGGACTTACGGGCTGGCCGGGACAATGACTTTGTTTAACGGTTTTGCCAATATCAACGAGTACAAAGCCGCCAAAGAACGGCAAAAGCAGGCCTTCACCGAAAGGGAACAGCAAACCATAGTATTAATGCTTGAAGTGCTAAAGGCGCATTTAAACCTTGAGAATGCCAAAGAGCAGTCTCTGCTGGCACAAAAGGCTTACGATGCTTCTTCAAGGCATCTTATTGAAGTTGAAGAGAAATGGCGTGAGGGACTAGTTGAAAGTTCGGAAATGCTGGACATTCTGGCTGAAAGAGACAATGCTCAAATGGAAGCGATGAATAGCCGCTTCCATCTCCAGGTGAGCATAGCCACACTCAACAATGCGATGGGTATAACAGATAAAGATTACGAGGAAGGCAAGTATGAAGATAATGTCGCAAAAAATAACTGTACCACAATTAAATAGACTGACTTCCAAGCAAAAGAAGACCCTCATCACATTGCTGGGAATATTATTGGTGATTGGTGTTTTCTATCTGTTTGCAAAGAACAATAAGGTTTCTGAGCAACAATTAAGCTCAGAGCAGGGAATTCCTGTTGTTGTCGCCCCGGTCCAGTCACGAATGTTTGAGAGGTTCGTCGCTGTTCAGGGAAACCTTGAGTCGAAGAATTTTGCCGTAGTATCACCGAGAATCTCAGGAACACTTGAACAGATTTACGTTGATGAGGGCAATGACGTCATCAAGGGCCAAAACAAACTCTTTAGAACAGACTCGATAAAGCTCGGGCAGGCAGTGGAAATACAGCAACGCCTGTTAGACGTGGAGGAATCGGCCCGACAGCAGGCCATTGCCAACCTTGAAAAGACCGAGGCGGATTTTCATAAGGCCGAGCTGGACTATCAGCGTTTTAAGAGGTTGTTCGACAAAAAGGTCGTTACCGCCGATGCTTATGAACAACAGGAATCACGGTATAAACAGCTAATTGCCGCCATAAAATTGAGCAAGGCCAATGTGGATCTGGCGGCTGCGAATGTGCAAAGGGCAAAGGCGGATCTGGCAATATCAAAAAAGGACTTGGCCGACACGATTGTCTATGCCCCAATAACCGGCAAGATTAGCCATCGTTTTAAAGAACCGGGGGAAACGGGCCAGCTGGGCGAACCTGTCGTTCAAATTGATGATACATCTTTAATTGAGACAAGCGCTTATTTGCCTGCACAATACTATACAGAAATAATACCAAACCAAACAATGATTGAAGTTGTCGTGTCCGGCAAAAGCCTGGGGCAATTTCCTGTATCTTATAAGAGTCCTACAATAAATCCGACACTTCGAACCTTTGAAGTTAAATGTCTTATCAATAATTCTTCTGAAACTGTTGCCGCAGGAGCGATGGCCGACATCAGGATCATTTTAGAAACAAAGCAGGGATTAGCGGTTCCTTCTACATCAATTCAGCTGCGAGACAACAAATCAGTAGTCTTTACTGTCAGCGGTGATAAAGCTCACACGGTCACAGTCCAGACAGGCATTGAAAATCACGGCTGGACTGAAGTCATAAGTGATAAATTAAACGAGCAAAGTTCGGTTGTGACAATGGGGCAGGATATGCTTGATGACGGTCGGCTCGTTTCTGTGCAGAAGGAGGGCGACTGATGTTTCTTTCCGACGCTTCAATAAAAAGACCTGTCGCGATGAGCTGTCTGATTATCGGCCTGTCGTTGATGGGCTTTAACGCCTACCGCAAGATGAGTCTGGAACTTATGCCCAAAATCGATGTTCCGTATATCACAGTGACCACAGTCTATCCGGGGGCAAGCCCTGAACAAATTGAAACAGATGTTGCGAAAAGAATAGAAGACCAGGTCGTTACCATCGACGGGCTTAAACATGTTAGTTCCGCCTGTATGGAAAATGTATGCCAGACGCTTCTGGAATTTAATCTTGGCGTAGATGTTGATATTGCAGCCACTGATGTTCGAGAGAAACTTGATTTAATCAGGGCGGATTTTCCAGAAGATGTAGAAGACCCTAAGATTCTGAAGTTTGATATTAACGCCAAAGCTGTCGCCAATCTTGCTTTGACGGGAAATGTTTCTTTGGACGAGTTGTACGACTTTGCCGACAATACCCTTCGGGATAGAATTACGACCATTTCCGGCGTGGCGGATGTCGAACTGCTTGGCGGAGCTAAGCGGGAAGTTCATATATTGGTTGAACGCAATGAAATCGCAGCTAAGGGGCTGTCAAGCTCAGATGTTGTCCGGGCTGTTCAAAACGGCGTACGTACAATACCTTCCGGCCGTATTCAGGAGGCCGGACGTGAGTATTCTGTAAAGTTTGACGCTGAATGTAAAGATGTTGCTGATATTGGCGGACTTGAAGTAGCCAACGAAAACGGCCAACGGTGTTACATACATGATATTGGCCGGGTTGTAATGACAACTGAAGAGTTACGCCAGAAGGCTAATATCAACGGCAGACCCTGCATATATATTAAGATTAAAAAGAAAGCTGAAGCTAACGCCGTGCGCGTCGTAAATCGTGTCAAGTCAGCCATGAGTGAGCTAAAGCAGGAGCTTCCCGGCGGGATGGAGTTGGTATGGGTTAACGATGATGGGCGTTTTATCGAAGCTACTGTTCAAATCGCTTGGATAAATGTCGGACAGGGAATTGTATTGACTGCATTAATTTTATTCTTCTTCCTGTATAATTTCCGCTCAACTCTGGTTGTGGCAATCACGATGCCACTGACTATTGTCATAGGCCTGTTTTTTATGCAAATGGCTGGTTTTACGCTTAACACTTCCACGTTAATTTCTATAGGACTGTCGGTTGGTATCCTTGCGACAAATTCTATTGTGGTTTTGGAAGCAATTGTCAAAAGACTTAATCAAACAGGAAACACCAAAGAAGCATCGCGTCTTGGAGCGAGCGAGACATTTATAGTTGTTCTGGCAAGCGCCGGGACAAATATGGTTGTGCTTTTTCCAATTGCCATAATGGGCGGTATGGTTGGATT
>Ga0315282_10015521_pt1 | contig 11219 bp, 10 predicted proteins | sample YL17G07_20_MG_FD_203693 | JGI IMG/M metagenome (GOLD analysis project Ga0315282, IMG submission 203693) | Sediment microbial communities from Yellowstone Lake, YNP, Wyoming, USA - YL17G07_20 | ecosystem: Environmental > Aquatic > Freshwater > Lake > Sediment | place: USA: Wyoming | collected...
ATCTATCGCTACCGCATTCAGGGGGAGGACACGCTGGAGTTGTTGCCGCGCGGCGAACGGGTGCTGCGCCGGCCCCTCAATAACCGCAACATCGAAGTGCTGTTCAAGGAATTTCACTCCCTCAAGTTTTTCCTTGCCCGCGATAACCTGCGTGAAGTGCTCATCGTCCGCTGAGTGACGTTCGTACGACGTCGGCGGCGTATGTGTTGCGGTCCCGCCAAGCGGAACCGCCGTTACACGCAGGCCATAGCGTGTCAATTCTGACGCGGGTGTAAACCCGGCCACGCCCCTGCCCCCATAACTCCCCATTGTTTCAATGACATAGCGATGGAACCCGACCTGCACCCTGTCTGAGCGGCATGAGACATGGAGGCAGAGCGATGAACCGGACGGCGAAGGCGATGGGCAGGTTGATGGCGCTGATGGTGGCGATTGCGGCGGCAGAGCGCGCCCTGGCGCAGACAACGACCGCACCAGAGCCGCAACCCGAGAACCGGCGGCGAGTGGTCATCAACATTCCGGCCATGACGCTGGAGGTGCTCGACAACCGGGAGTTGGTCAAGAGCTACCGCATCGCCGTCGGCAAGCGCTCCACGCCCACTCCGACCGGGTCTTTCCAAATCGCCTCCATGGTGAAGGACCCGACCTGGTACGGACCAAAAGGCGAGATTGCCACACCAGGTACGAACAACCCGGTCGGAACCCGGTGGATGGGGCTGGACCGCAAAGGTTACGGAATCCACGGCACCAACGCTCCCGGCTCCATCGGCCGGGCCGCTTCGCATGGTTGCATTCGCCTGCGCAACGCCGACGCCGAGGATCTCTTTGAGCGCGTCCGGGTGGGAGATCAGGTTGAGATTCTGTACGAAGTCGCGACGGCTGACGGCGCCGAGTACCAGGACGTGTACCGCCGGGCTGCCACGGCCCAGAGCAGCGCCAGCGGCGCCAACTGAGCCGGAGGCGGTAAGCAGCAGGCAGTAGGCAGAACGCAGCGGTCGAGGAGACAAGCCATGGACGGAGTGGGATTCAGCGACGTGTTCTGGGTTTCGCTGGCGGCCTTCGGCGGCTTCGAACTGGCGCTCGCCGCCAATTATCTGTTCCTGCGACTCTTCTTCCGTCTGATGAATCACGAAGACACGAAGACACCAAGAACATGAACTTGGTGTCTCCATGGGTTGCCGGTGAGTTAACATGGCCCCATGCTGGCCGTGATACTGACGCTGGCATTGAGTCTGCCTTCGGCTGAGGTAACCGCCTTCGCTGCGCGTGTGACGCAGTCGCTCGCCGGCGCGATGGGTTCAAAGGGACGCGTGCTGCTGCGGGTTGAGGATCCTGCCGAAACTGGCGCGGCCGAGCAGATGGCATCCGCGCTGCGCGATGCGCTCCGCCAGGTGGGCATTGAGGCGGCCTCGGAAGGCGATCTGCCGTGGCGACTGCAAATCTACCTGGGCCGGCGGAACGGCCTACCGCTGGTCACGGCCCGCATCACGAACGAAGGGCGCGAAGCCGCCGTGCTGTTCGCCGCTTTCCCGGTGCAGGCGAGGGCTGGTTCGCCCGCGGCGGGAGGCCCGGCGCTGGTCACCAGCGTTCGCACCTTGCTCGCTTCCGACCTGCCGGTGCTCGACATGGAAGCCGACGCCGCCGGCAACCTGTTCGTGCTGTGTTCGGACCGGCTCCGGCTGTACGACTTGAATGCGCCCGGCTATCCGATGAAAGCCGAGATAGGCATAGATACCGGCAGCGACCGCCTGCGCGACCCGCTGGTGCGGCTGGTGGCGCGCGACAGCCCGCGCCAGCTCGATATGTATTCGGCCGCCGGCAAGCTGGCTCCGGCGCCGCCCTTGCCGCTCGATGGTTACGCGCTCAAGGGCATTGCCGCGCCCGCCAAGCTGCAGTGGCCGCATCCCTGGCGGGCAACGGCCGCGACGCTGCAGATCATTGCCGGCCGGAACTATTTCTCCAGCGCCGCCGTGCCGCAGATCCAGGGACTGGCCCCGGTGGTCGGCCCGCTGCGCGCCCACTGGGCCGTGCTCGATGCGGCCGGGCGGCTTTTTCTGGCCGACGCCGAATTACGGCCGATCCTCGGCGGCGGGGCCACGGCGGCCGGCTCTTTCGGTGGCGACGTGGCCTCGCTGACGCTGCCGTGCGCCGGCGCCCTGGTGCTCGCCGCCTCCTCCGACGTCAATCCGCCGCGCGACCGCATTACCGTGCTGCGGATGGAGAATGACGCTCTGCTGCCGGGCACCAGCGTGGAACTCGACGGGGCGGTGCGGCGCCTGAAAACCCTGCCGCCGACCGGTGAACTGCGCCGCGTGCTGGCCGTCGCTCAATCGGAGAGCGGCTGGCGGATCGACGAAATTGAAGTGAGATGCCCTCAATGAAAGTCCAAAGTCCCAAGTCCAAGGTCCAAGGTCGATTGCTGGTGCGGCGCGTATTGCTGCTCTGTTGTTTTCTGGCGGGACCTTGGACCTTAGACCTTGGACCATGGACCTCCGCCGACGCGGCTGCCCGGCCGCGCTACGGCGACACGCTCCGCCTGAGTTTTTCACAGACGGCCGAGACCTACGACCCGGCGCAGGCCGCCACTCTTCCCGAACGGTTGCTGGCCCGCTCGATCTACGAAACGCTGACCAGCTTGCCGCGAGGCAATCGAACAGGCGCGGGAGTGGAGGGGCGGCTGGCCGCCAGTTGGCGCGCGGAAGCGGGCGGGCGCCGCTGGATCTTCAACCTGCGTCCAGGCGCGCGCTTCCATAGCGGCAACGCGCTGTCCGCGGCGGCGGCCCGGGCGGCCGTGGAACGCGCGGTGACGCGGGCGCAGACTGCCGCCGCCGCGCAACTGCGCGCTCTTCAGTTTGTGTGCTCATCGCCCGACCCGGTGCGCCTGGTGTGCGACCTCTCCGAACCGCTTCCGGTCGTGCCGGAGATGCTGGCCGATCCGGCGCTGGCTATCGCCGATGCTGATGGGTCGGGCACCGGGCCATGGAAGATCGGCGCGTGGACTGCCGGAACCCGCGCCCGGCTGGAAGCGTTCGACGACTATTGGGCCGGCCGGCCATTCCTCGATGCCATCGAAGCCGAGTTCGGTGTGGAGGCGCGAAGACAGCGCGTGGAGTTCGAGCTGAAGCGCGCCGAGGTGCTCGCCAGTTCGCCGGCCGAGGCGCGCCCGCCCGGAGCCGCGCGGCCTTCGCCGGCGGCCAGTTTGCTGTTGTTGGGCGTGCCCGCCAAGAGCGCGTTGCTGGCCGGCGACGGCGCGGCGGCCTGCCGCGCTTTGTCGGAGGCCATCGATCGCGAGGCGCTGGCGCGCCTGCTACCGCCGGGCGTGGCCGCCGCCGCGTTCGGTCTTCTGCCCGGCTGGCTCAGCGGCTATGAATGGCTGTTCGGCCGCCCGCTGGACAAGCCGCCGCCCGCCGCCGGCTTGCCGCGCGCAGCGCTGCGGCTGATCCATGACGCTTCCGACCCCGTTGCGCGCCTGATCGCTTCGCGCCTGACGTTCGACTTTCGCGCGCTCGGCGTGGAATTGCGCGTGGACAGCCTGGCGCACGCGGCCTACGCCGCCGCACGGGAGTCGGCGCCGCACGACCTGTATCTGGAGTCCGCGTGCCTGCGCACCGCGGCGCCCGGCGTCGCGCTGGCCGATCTGCTCCAGCGTTATCAGCTCAAGGGAGGAGCAGCGGGCCTGTTCGTCGCCGGCGGGCCGCCGGAGGCGCGAGCCGAGGCGCAGTACCGGATCGAGCACGAGGCGCTGGAAACGGCGCGCGCCATTCCCGTGCTGCACTATCGCGACGTCTACAGCTTCCAGCTTGGGCTTGAGCAGGTGCGCCTGGACGAAAGCGGTTTTCTGGATTTGGCCAACGCCTGGAAGAAATAGGTCCAAAGGTCTAAGGGTCCAAGGGTCGAACGGCTCGGTTAATCTTGGACCCTTGGACCTTTGGACCCTTGGACCCCGAGACGATGAGCTTTCGCTGGAAATTGCTGTTCGCCTTCGGAGCCACAACGCTGGTGGCCGTTGCGGTCATGGCGCTGGTGGCTACGCGACTGGTGCGCAACGCCTATGTTCGCAGCGACCAGCAGCGAATCGAACAGGTGCTGGCCCAGGCGCGCTCGGCCATCGAGCGGCGGGGAGAGCAAGCGGCGCGGCGAGTGGCGGCGGCCGCCGAAGACGAGGCGGTCACCCGCGTGGCCATCGCCCTGAATGCGGCGCCCGCCGGCGCGCCGGTGCCTCCCGGCGCGTTTCTGGCCGAGGCGGGGCAAGCGGCCCGCGTCCACGAACTGGAACTGCTCGAGCTGATGGCGGGCGACGGCACCGTTCTGTCGTCGGCGCAGTGGGAAGCGCGCGCCGGCTACCGCGAACCCGGCGCGGCATCGCTGTTCGGCCGGACCGCGCCGTTTGTTCGCCTCGAAGACCTGCCCTCCGGTCCGGCGCTTGCCGTGGAAGCGGTGCGCGAAGTCTCCCTCGGCGCTTATAAGCTGCACCTGCTCGGCGGCTACCTGCTGGGCCAGTCGTTTCTGCGTGAGCTGAGTCAGGCGGGCCTGGAGCACGTGGCTTTGTTTCGGCTGGCGGGCGAGGGCGGCTTCCGCCAGGCCGCCGGCAGCGCCGCCGACGTCCCCGCAGCGGTCGCCGAGGAATTGCAGCTGGTCGCCGAGCGGGTGGGACTGGGCGGCGCCGACTACCAGGGAGAACTCGAGGCCTCGCGCTCGGCGGTGGCCGCCATGCCGGTGCGCGATGCCGCCGGCCGAACCCTGGGCGTGCTGGTGGTGACCGTGTCCGAGGGCGAGCGCGAACACCTGATCCGCTCCTTGTACTGGACCGCGCTGGTGGCCGGCGGACTGGCGCTGGCTACCGCGCTGCTGCTCAGCCTGCTGCTGGCCCGCCGCATCACCGCGCCGGTCGCCGACCTGGTGCGCGCCTCGCGAGAATTGGCCGAGGGGCGGCTGGACTTCCGCATCCAGCCGCGCGGCGATGATGAGCTGGCGCGGCTTGCGCTGGCCTTCAATAGCATGGCCGCCAGCCTCCAGCAGCACCGCGAACGGATGGTACAGGCCGAGCGCGTGGCCGCCTGGCGCGAGCTGGCCCGCCGCCTGGCGCATGAGCTGAAGAACCCGCTGTTCCCCCTGCAATTGTCGGTGGAGAACCTGCGGCGTGCCCGCCAGGTGGATGCCGGCGGCTTCGACGAGGCCTTCGAGGAAGGCACCGCAACGCTTCTGGCCGAGATCGAGGAGCTGAAGCGTATCGTCTCCCGTTTCAGCGACTTCGCCAAGATGCCTCAACCGCAACTTGAGGACATGGACCTTCGCGCCCTCCTCCAACAGACGACACGGCTCTACGCCGCCCGCATCGAGCAGGCCCATGTCGCCCTCGATCTTGCTCTGCCGGCCGACCCGGTCGTGGTGCGTGCCGATCCCCACCTGCTCGGCCAAGCACTCGGCAACCTTATCTTGAACGCGCTCGATGCCATGCCCAACGGCGGCCGCCTGGTCTTGCGGGCCGAGTGGCGCGACGGGCGCGGGGTGCTGGAAGTAACCGACACCGGGCAGGGCCTGACCGAAGAAGAGCAGCGCCGCCTGTTCACCCCGTATTACACCACCAAGCGCCACGGCACCGGCTTGGGGTTGGCCTTTGTGCAATCGGTGGTGGCCGACCACGGCGGCCGCATCCTGGTCACCAGCGCCCCCGATGCCGGCTCCACCTTCCGCATTGAGTTGGGCTAGTTCCGGCCAGTTGAAGCAGGGCGATTCGGCCCGTTGTGCGGAACAGTTCGGCATTCGGGTGGTGACGCCGAGGGAGTTCTTGACAATAATAGGGGATAGGCCGTGAAAAGGACCGTTCCAGTTTCGGACGAGCTCTACCAAAAGGCTGCTAAGGCGGCAGAGACGGAGTGCGTGTCGGTCGAAGAATTTGTCTCCTCCGCCCTGTCCGACCAGTTGGCCGCGCGGCAGTGCCTTCGCAAGCGTGCAGCTCGCGCTGATCGGGAGCGTTTTCTGGCCGCTCTCGACCAGATTCCCGACGCGGAGCCGGCGGAACACGACAAACTGTGACGCAGGCAGCCCGGAGCTGACGGCGCCGCTACAAGCTGCCGGTGCAGTCGGTGGTCGCCGATCACGGCGGCCGCATCCCAGTCACCAGCGTGTCAGACCAGGGCGCCACGTTCTCCACCCAACTGTAGATCTTGCATAGAGGGTGGACGCTGGCATGCTTGGCTCAGGCTGCCTATATCTGCTAAGTGGCTCCCGCATAAGGCTTTCGCTGATGATACAATTAGTGGCGCACCAGCCCTTGACAAGACACTACATCTTGTGTTATGTTGGGTCCCGCGAGAAACCGAGAAGGAGGGAAGATGGCTACTATGATTGAGCATATGACCGTGCAAGAGACTTCGCATTTCCAGTCGCTTGATGAGCTGCTCGCTCGCGTTTGCGAAAAGCTTCAGATAACAGATACCCAGCAAGGTCAGGCAGAATCGGCCTACGAGGGAATCGCGCGCTCCCTGGAGACCCCGAGCAGTCCGGTGGCGCCCTACATGCCCAAAATATACCCGCAAGGGTCTCTCAGGCTCGGCACCACGGTAAAGCCGCTCGAACGGGACGAGTTCGACCTGGATATCGTCTGCGAGCTGAGCCTGGATCCAAGATTCTTGCCGCGTCCTCCGCTACTGATCGACGCCCTGTACGCATTTTTCCACAACGAGCCCCGGTACAAGGGGAAGGTCACCCGAAAGAACAGGTGCGTCCGAGTGAGCTATGCCAATCAATTTCATATGGACATCCTCCCTGGGTGCCCCGACCCCAGGAACGGCGGGACCTGCATCGTAGTTCCCGACAGTGCTGCCCGCGAGTGGAAAGCTAGCAACCCTAAGGGCTACGGTGAGTGGTTCGACTCTCGCTGCGCCATAGCCATCGCGCGGGTGCTAGCAGAGGCCGAGCCAATTCCGGCAAAGGAACCGACGCGCGGAAAGGCTGTCTTAAAGCTGGTTACCCAGTTGCTAAAACGGTGGCGTGATATCGAGTACGCTGAGCGGCCGCAGGTCGCTCCGATTTCGATAGTGTTGACGACCCTCGCAGGTCTTCACTTTTCTGGGGAAATGTCAGTCACGGACGCGCTGTTGGGCGTTGTGGGCCGGGTCGTTTCGGCACTTCCGCTTGGCGGTCGACTCGTTGTCCTGAATCCTGCGAATCACGACGAGGACCTGAGCGAAAAATGGGGGGAAGAGCCGACAGCATACGGAGCCTTCGTGGAAGGGATCGTGGACCTCCACTCACGAATTAACGAACTGACTGAGCCGGCCCCGCTGCAGAAGACCGCGCGAATTTTGGGCAGGCTCTTCGGCGAGGAAGTTACCACGGTGGCTCTCAGTGAATACGGCCGGTCGGTGGAGCGTTCCTACCAGGAGGGGCAGGTGAAAGCTGCCCGCCACAGTGGGATTCTTTCCGGAGCCGCCCTCGCCGCCGGGCTTACCCTGCGGAAACACACGTTCCATGGCGAAAACTAGCTTTTTCAGGAACCGCTGCCTGACGCTGTGGCAACAAGTTTATGCCATGCAAACCTGTTTCCGCCAACTGCACTATCGGGTCCAGGGCGCGAGGGTCACGTGGAGAGGGCCGCTTCGGCACAGCACGCTAGGCGTAGAGTACGAGATTCTGATTGACTGCACCTGGCCCCGGCGGCTAAGCGTGCGAGTGTGCGGTCCCCCCTTGATTGGTCGGGAGGGGCAGCGTATCCCCCATCTGTACCGCGATGGCTCGTTGTGTCTCAACATGGCCCACGAGTGGAGCCCGCAGATGTTAATAGCCGAGACCATCGTTCCCTGGATAAGCCACTGGCTGTTTCACTACGAAATCTGGCTAGCTACAGGGTCCTGGGAGGGCGGCGGCGAGCTGCCCGCGGACGGGAAGGACGCTCCAGCATGACGACCACCCCTCAAGGATACGATCCCGTAACGCTGAACCACTACTTGTGGTTCAAGAACCGCTGTCACGAATGCAGCGCCGCGGATTTCCAGTCGTTGTTTGAAGCCATCATGAAAAGAGCCAAGCCGGGGTTCATGCAAGTCCGGCCCTACGGCAGCATCGGCGATCGGAAGTGCGACGGGCTGCTCTTTGGCGGTGGAACGGTGTACCAAGTGTACTCCCCAGACGAGTTCCGGCAGGCGGATCTGCTCAAGAAGATTTCGGAGGATCTGGACGGTGCTGTGAAACATTGGAAAGGCCAAGTACGCGAATGGGTTTTCGTCTACAACGTGCGACGCGGGCTGGCGCCCGACGTGCCGCGGGTCCTTGGTGAGAAGCGTTCGGAGTACCCGGGGATCGAGATAGAGTCGATCAGCAACGACGGGCTGTGGGAAATAGCGCGCAGTCTTTCGCTTCAGCAGAGGGCCGAAGTCCTGGGCCCGCCCACTGGGTATGAGGCCCTTTTCCTTGCCCCCGGCTTGTTGCCGACGCAGGTGAGCAGGCTCCTGGAGCACGGCTGGCTCGTTCTGGTGCAGGACGTCCTGTCACCCATAAACCTCCGCTCCGTGGTCGATGCACTCAAACCCGACCTGCCGTTTGGCGGCCCGATCCATTTGAATCCCGGTGGTGCGACGACTGACTTTGAGCAGATGGCCGTATGGCAGCGGCAGGTGGTGGAAGGCGCCATCGCAAACGCTGGCCACCATTTGCCGAGATTTGCAGTGTTCAGTTTGGCGCCCATCCCGTTGGCTATCCAGCTCGGGTTCCTATTGAGCGACCGCGTGGAGGTCCGCTGCTTTCAGTTTGACCGCGATCGACGTTCCTGGACTTGGCGCCCCGCCCAAGTGGCGTGCGCCCGTTCTCGCCTGCGGGTTGCCGGCATTCCCGCCGATACGATTCCCGGGCCCTGCGAGGTCGTCGTTCGCATCTCATTAAGCGCAAGTGTCCTCCCTGAAGACACCCGCCTGATTTGCCCGTCTGGGGCGATTGAGATTGACATCTCTGCTCAGCGTCCAAACGTAACTTGGCTGAAGACCCCCGCTCAACTGAGCACGCTGGGGACTAGGTTCCGCGAGGTGTTGGCCGCCGTGAGGCGCACCGTACCCGGGTGCACGGCGCTTCATCTCTTTTACGCGGGACCGACGGGCGGCGCGGTGGTGCTGGGACAGCAGATTAACCCTAGAATGGACCCGCCCGTGGTTCTCTACCAGTATTCCAGACAGAAAACGGTGCGCCACCAGCCGGTACTCACACTCGCCGACTGCTCATCAAAAGGCGCCTTGTTCAGTACCGCCCGTCGGCCCGGTAGCGGCGCGTACAGCCGGGAGGGAGCGGTCGTTCAAGGAGCCACACGGCTGACCTTGCCCGCTTCAACGCGCACGGAGCCGGCCGGGGCGGGGCGGCCGGGAATCTTCACGCGGTAGGTGCCCGGCGGCAGATAGACGGCGCCAAAGAAGCCGTTGGCGTCGGCCAGCACCGTGCGGCGCGACCAGCCCCACCAGCGTTTGCGCTCGATTTCGATGCGCGCGCCGTCGCCGCCCGGAACCACCCCGCATAGGTGGCCTTTGCTCGGGCGCTCCTTCCACTTCATCTGCGGAACGGCCGCGGGCGCCGGGTAGAGTTTCGGAAGCTCGCCGATCACCTTCCCGTTGCTGCGGTAGGAGAAGAAGCTCACACCATCTACGGAGCGTTTCTTGTGCGCCCTCAACGGATCGAGCGCCATCCGCATCTGCGTCAGATTGTCATCGGCTGAATTCAAATAGGCGCCAAGGCCCACGGCTAATTGACGACCGTGCTTGTTACGGCTTTCGAACGCCAACCAATGCTGGTAGAAGGCGCGCGTCCTGGGATCGGACTGGCGGAAATAATTCATGGGGACGGCCAGGTCCAGGATGCCTTCCTTCATCCAGCCCTGCCAGTCCTGGTAGATGCGGTTGAAGGCGTTGGTGCGAGGCCAGTCCTTGGTCCCGCCCGGTCCGTCGCCCCAGGAAATCACCGCGGCGGACAGCTTGCAGCGCGGGTTGATCTCGGCCATTTCCAGGTAGATGCGGCGGACCAGGTTGGTGACCTGCTCGCGCCGCCAGTCGGACCAGCGCGGGTCGTTGCCGGCGGGTGGTGGCGCGCCGGCGTCCACCCCACACCGCTTCTGGAACCGGTTCAGGCTCACCTCGTTGTAGCCCACCGGCCCGCCGGTTTCCGGCGTGGCCTTTTCCGTTTCCGGGTAGCGAATGTAATCCAGGTGGATGCCGTCGACCTTATAGTTGGCGACCACGTTGCGGATCACGGAAGCAATGTGAGCGGCGGCATCGGGATGGCCGGGATCGAGGAAGTAGCCGACGGGGAAGACAACCTCGCCTTGGGGTGAGCGCGTCAGCCAGTTGTCGCGACCGGTAGCGCCTGGTCCGTGGGTGTTGAAGACGTGGCGGGGATCGCGCGGAGGCGCCTTCCCACTGCGCCACAGCGGCGTGGCATTCATCCAGGCGTGGACCTCCAGGCCGGCGGCGTGCGCCCGCTCAATCACGCAGGCCAGGGCGTCGAACTCGGGGTTGTAGGGCGGGTCTTCGACCGGGGGCTCGAGCGACTTGGTATAAAGCGAGTCGCCGCGCCGGCGCACCTGCACGATCAGCGCATTCAGGCCGGCGGCCTTGGCGTCGGCCACCAGCTTGTCGGCTTCCTCCGGCGTGCGGATGCCGGCATTGAAGCCATCCACCCACACGGCGCGGAACTCGCCCCGCTGCGCGCCCGCCGCGGACACGGCGATCGCCATCCCGAGAACAAGCCAAGAGAATTTGCGCATGACCTTCCTCTTTTACCACCAAGCCACGGAGACACCAAGACACGGGTGGTGCCCGGCGCGGCCGCGGCGGCCCGCAGGTCTGAGGCTTCGTGCTTCTTTGTGTCTTTGTGCCTTTGCGGTGAGAAACGCCGTAGAATGTGGCAATGCGAATTATCGTGATTGGATATGGGAGAGTCGGCTCCCAGGCGGTCCGCCGGCTGAGCACGGAAGACCATCACATCACGGTCATAGACAAGGACCGCGGCGTGCTAGAAGGGGCGGCGCGCGACATCCACGCCCGCGTGGTGTTCGGCGATGCCACCGATCCGGAAATCCTGCGGCAGGCCGGCGCCGAAAAAGCGGACGTGGTCTTCGCCCTGACGCGCAGCGAGAACACCAACCTGATGGCGGCCCAGATCGCGAAAGCGCTGTTCAAGGTGCCCCGCGTGGTGGCCGTGGTGTATGAAGTGGCGCGCGAGCAGAGCTTTCACGCCGCCGG
>Ga0315282_10015522_pt1 | contig 11219 bp, 8 predicted proteins | sample YL17G07_20_MG_FD_203693 | JGI IMG/M metagenome (GOLD analysis project Ga0315282, IMG submission 203693) | Sediment microbial communities from Yellowstone Lake, YNP, Wyoming, USA - YL17G07_20 | ecosystem: Environmental > Aquatic > Freshwater > Lake > Sediment | place: USA: Wyoming | collected...
GTCCTTTGAGCCAGGACGAGCCGGATCGCCTCAACGGTTTCCGGCCAGAGTGGCACCACCCGCTCAATGCCGGTCTTTGGGCGATCGAACTCAATCACCGCCCGCTCAAGATCCACTGCCTTGATCGGCAGGCGGGCACAGTCCGTATTGCCCATACCGCCGTTGATGCCAAGCAGGATCATGGCTCGCAGGGGGGCGCTAGCGTTTTTCAGCAGCCGCCGTATTTCGCTTGATTCAAACAGCCTCTTTCCGTTCTCAAGATCAGCCGCCTGCCTTGCTTTTCGCTTAAGGGTAGCAGAGGGCTTGTCAAATCCGGCCCCGAACCTCATGGGCCTATCGATCATGTCGTTGCTGTAGGCATACTTGAACATGCTGCGGATGACGGCAATGGCCCGATTGAGGGCATGGACTCCCAAGTGTCTGCGTCTTTGGCCGAGGCCGTTGCGTGCGATCCCGATGCGGTATTGCTCGAAGTCTGCCGGCCCAAGGGAGGCTACGGGGCGGCTGGCACCGACGTAGAAGGCAAAACTCTGCACGGTAATCCGGCAGTCCTCAAACGTGCTGGCACGGATTTCTGCGTTCAGGACCTTCTGAAGCTGGTGGTTGAGGTAGCGATTGCAGATGTCCTTGACTATCAAGCCTTCTGGAGATAAGGTTGCCTGCAGTGGATGCTTGCCGGCATGGAGGTCGGCGGCCACTCCGAGGTACTTGTCCAAGGCGGCTTGAGGATCAGCCCAGACGCCGAAGAAGTGGACCTTGCCGCGGATCTTCTTGCACCACTGGCCGTTGTTGTGGGCGGTTAGCGGAAACGACGGGTACGGTTTGCGTGGCTTCTCTCGCCGAACGAGTGCGGACATGGCTGGCTCCTTGACACAAGACCGAATGGGCTGTCATCACTTACCTGCCGAGATTGTAGCCTCTATCTTGGTTGTCGTCAAGGTTGTCGTGGCAAGGAATTGCTCTGGCGATGCTTCTATAAATTATTTTTAGGTAAAAGTTTGGGCCCTTAGCTCAGCGGTCAGAGCAGGGGACTCATAATCCCTTGGTCCAAGGTTCGATCCCTTGAGGGCCCAATGTTGACCAAGTGCTCCTGGGGGCGAGATTCTCTCTAATACCAAACCAAGTTAGAGACTGCCGCCATGCCTGCTCATAACTGCTGTATTAACAGCTTATTATAGTGATGCTAATCGGCATTTGTCAACTGTGATCGGTATAAGACCAAGCTCCTGTTCTGCCAGATCGGGTGGCCACAGTGCCCTTCTTCGTGCCAAACAGCAGGATTTCGCTTGACAAATGTTCGTAGTATGTTAGTATATACGCCATGCTGATCGTGTCGGGGACATCACGGGAGGAGAACCGCCAGGACTTGGCCTAAGGGCTGTGCAAGTCTCGGGTTCCGCTTCGTTTGCGCATTCACAGGTCAAGGCTGGTGCTTGATTCCGTGCCATGGCGGGAATACTGGCAGCCGTGCCGCGCCTTCTTCGAGGCAGACCTTCGCCTCGTACAACGGCTGAATCGCCGGGTTCGAGTCCTTCCCGATTGAGGCGATCGGCAATCCTGGGTTCGCTGCCTGCACGGCCACATCGCGGAACCCAGTGTTCCTGCTTGGGCAGTTGGCCGTTGATCCCACAACCCATCCAACGCATGCTTGTCAGCGGCAACGGCGGCCACATCTGGCTGTTCCTTGATCAGGCCATCCCGGCCGGGTTAGCGCGGAAACTCGGGGCCCACGTCCTGACCGAAACGATGGAGCGCCGTCCTGATATTGGTCTGGATTCTTATGACAGGTTCTTCCCCAACCAAGACACGCTGCCCAAGGGCGGGTTTGGGAACCTGATCGCGATGCCGCTCCAAAAACAGCCACGGGAGCGCGGGAACAGCGTATTTCTCGATGAATCCTTCAGGCCGCACTCGGACCAATGGGCGTTCCTGGCGGAGGTTCGCAAAGTCACGAGGGTTCAGGTCGAGGAGATTGTCCGTGACGCTAAGGGCCGCGGACGGATCGTGGGGGTGCGAATGGCGCTGCCGGAGGAGGACGACGACGCGGCTTGGACAGCGCCTCCCTCGCGCCACCGGAAAGATGCGCCCATTGCTGGACCGTTGCCGGATGGGGGGCGGTGACGCTGCTGCTGCGGCATCCTGACGTATTTGGCCGCGCGGCGGCCTTTGACGCGCCTCTAATGCTGAACCGCGACAAACCGGTAGGCTGGGGCCCGATTAAAGTGCTGCCGGACAAGGCCAGCTTCGCTCCCTACGAAATCCCCGACCTGCTTCGCAAACGCGCCGGTGAAATGAAGTCCTCCAGGCGATTGATCCTGTCGGGGTACTGTGTCTTCGCCGAAGACATGCAGAAGGCCAACGACCTGCTGCACGAGCTCGGGATCCCGCACGAATACCGCCAAGGGCGTCCCGCCGGACGCCACGTCTGCACCGGCCAGCCAGCCCGCGGCGATCCTGAAGCCAGGGCTGAAGCTGATTCTCCTGGGGGATTTCTTGCCGGGGGAACACGGCTACCCGGCGTACGTTGCCGACTACTTCTCGCTTCGGCGGTCGTCGTCACGCGGGCTGTCGCCGGCAGATCGTGTTTGTACGCCGACGGGATCGCGGGTTACAATGCGGCCGGCATGGACGGTTGGCGAGCATGTAGGAGAGCATGATGATGCGGCTTAACAAGGTCTCGAAAAAGGTCTCGAAGGCAAAGGCGGGGAAGGTTCCGCGGCTGCGCAAGCCCGAGGAAATGACGCTGGAGGCGTGGCAGGTCGCTCTGCGCCGGCAATACGCGACCGAGCAGGCATTCAAGGTCAAGAACATCGGCGGGCGGCCCGTGTTTTCGGAATTCGAGGTCACGAATCCGCAGACGAAACGCACCTATCGTCTCGCCATTCGCGGCGAGGGTCTGGGGGTGAACTTCTGCTCGTGCCCTGACTATGCGACCAACACGCTGGGCACGTGCAAGCACATCGAGTTCCTGCTGGCCAGGCTGCGGAGGCGGCGAGGCGGCGAGGCGGCGCTGGCCGGCGGGCATCAGCCTCCGTTCAGCGAGGTGTATCTGCGGTACGGGGCCAAGCGGGAGGTGGTGTTCAAGCCGGGCGCCAAGTGCCCGGAGTCGCTCAGGAGACTCGCGGCGAAGTTCTTCGACGCCGACGGCGTATTGCGGCCAGGGGCAGTGCGGCAATTCCACACGTTCCTGGGGCAGGCCGGCCATGGGGACCCCCACGCGGGCGGCGGGAAGGACGGGCACGAGGTTCGCTGCTATGACGATGCACTTGTGCTGGTCTCGCAGATGCGGGACCGCGAGGAACTGGTCAAGCGGATCCAGCGGGCATTCCCGGGCGGGGCGGACGGCCCGGCCTGGGAGGGGCTGCTGAAGGTGCCGCTGTACGCCTATCAGCGGCAGGGCGCGCTGTTCGCCGCCAAGGTGGGCCGCTGCCTGATGGCCGACGACATGGGGCTGGGCAAGACCATCCAGGCCATCGCGGCCGCAGAGATCCTGGCCCGCCACGCCGACATCCGCCGCGTGCTGGTGATCTGCCCGACCTCGCTGAAGCACCAGTGGCAGCGGGAGATCGAGAAGTTCGCCGGCCGATTAGCCGTCGTGGTCGAGGGGCCGACGCAGGCGCGCGATCGGCTGTACGCGGCCGAGGGGTTCTACAAAATCGTCAACTACGACGTGGTGCACCGCGACCTGGCCGCAATCCAGCGGGGCAGGTACGACCTGATCGTCCTGGATGAGGCCCAGCGGATCAAGAACTGGAAGACGCGCGCGGCCAAGGCGGTCAAGCAGCTTCAATCCGACTATGCCTTCGTCCTGACAGGCACGCCGTTGGAGAATCGCCTGGAGGAGTTGCACTCGATCGTCGAGTTCGTTGACCGGCATCGGCTGGGGCCCATGTTCCGCTTCCTGGCCACGCACCAGCACACCGACGAGAGCGGGCGGGTTGTGGGCTATCACAGGCTCGACGAGATTTCCATCACGTTGGAGCCGATGCTTGTCCGCCGGACCAAGGACGCGGTGCTCAAGGAATTGCCCGAGCGCCTTGAAAAGCGGTTCTTCGTGCCGATGACCGACCAGCAGATGCGGCACCACGAGGACAACCGCGAGATCGTCGCGCGGATCGTGGCCAAGTGGCGGCGCTACGGCTACCTGTCGGAGATCGACCAGAAACGCCTGACCTGCGCCCTCCAGAACATGCGGATGAGCTGCAACAGCACCTACCTGCTGGACAAGCAGACCGACCACGGGCACAAGGCCGACGAACTGGCGTCGCTGCTGGAGGAAGTGATGGAGGACCGCGACGCCAAGGCCGTGATCTTCAGCCAGTGGCTGCGGATGCACGAGCTGATCGTGCGCCGCCTGGAGCCCCGCGGGCTTGAGCACGTGATGTTCCACGGCGGCGTGCCGGGGCACAAGCGCGGGGACCTGGTGGCGCGGTTCCGCGAAGATCCGGCCTGCCGCCTCTTCCTGGCCACCGACGCCGGCGGCGTGGGGCTGAACCTCCAGCACGCCAGCGTGGTGGCGAACATGGACCTGCCGTGGAACCCGGCCGTGCTGGAGCAGCGGATCGGGCGGGTGCATCGGCTCGGCCAGCACAGGCCGGTGCGAGTGGTGCACTTCATCGCCAAGGGCACCATCGAGGAGAGCATGTTGGGCCTGCTGGCGTTCAAGAAGTCGGTGTTCTCGGGGGTGCTGGACGGCGGCGAGAGGGAGGTCTTCCTGGGCGGCACGCGGCTAAAGCAGTTCATGGACACCGTGGACAAGGCGACCGGCGCGATTCCCAGTCCGATGCCATCGGACGATTCGGCCGGCGGCAACGGCCGGGCCGCACAGGACGCAAGGGCCGCGGAGGTACAGGCGGCGGAGATACAGGCGGCGGAGGCTGCACAGCCCGCAAGGGCCGCGGAGATACAGGCGGCGGAGGCCCCATCCGCGCCGAGGGGCCAGGAGCCGATGGGCCTGCCATTGCCGCAGTCGGCGACATCCGGCGCGGGCAGACAGGCCCAGTTCGTCGGCGGGCCCGGTTCGCCGATCATCACCCCGCGGGCCGTCGGCGACCTCCTGTCAGCCGGGGCGGCGCTGCTGAACCAACTGGGACAGTCTCTGCGACAAGCGTCCGACAGCCGCCCGGATCGCGGCATCCCGGCCGGCCTGGGCGGTCTTCTCACCCGCGACGATGCCACCGGCCAGACATATATGAAACTGCCTCTGCCGAACCAGGACGTGCTCCAGCCGCTGCTGAACCTGCTTCATGCCTTCGCCAACCGCGACCGATGAACGCACGCGCGGCCCTGGACCGCGCCATGGCGGCGGAATTGAGCCCGCGCACGAGCTTGCTGTCGTCGGAGAACTTCTCGACGAACTTGCGGCCGGCTCGAAGCGTACAGGAACCGGCGAACATTGCGTTACCGCGTCAAAACCGGGCATTGACATCCGCCGGGCGGGATGATATTCTGCATTATTCGTTGGCCGCGACAGGCACATGGTGGCTGTAGCTCAGTTGGTTAGAGCATCTGGTTGTGGTCCAGAGGGTCATGGGTTCGAATCCCATTAGCCACCCGTACAAACCCCCGCAAGACAGGCGTTTTATGTTTGCGACCGGAAAGACGCAGTGCATTCGGAATGATGTTTCACCGCAGTCGATCATGAGCCTTCGGCTCTCCCGAGACGACGAAAAGAAGGTCATAGGTCTTAGGTCCTAGCTCTTAGGGCGCTCAAGCAAATGAGCTTAACTACTTACAAGAGCAGGCTTAAGGCTCTGCCGCCCTAGGACCTAAGAGCTATGAGCTAAGACCTTCTTTTCAGAGCAGAGTGTCGAAAGGAAACGGGCAAATGACAGAGTCCATGTCTGGCGCCGGCAAGTCGCAAGAGTACACCAGGCGAACGCTTCTCAAGGCCGCTGGCATGGGCTTGGCCGGGCTGGCCGTCAGAGGTTTCGCCGCCAAAGGAGAGCAGGCTGTGGCGGATAAGAAGCGGCCGAACATACTGTTGATCTTCACCGACGACCTGGGCTACGGCGACATAAGCTGCTACAACCCGGAGGCGAAGGTCGTCACGGCCAACGTGGACTCGCTGGCCCGCCAGGGCATGCGTTTCACGGACGCCCACGCGGCCTCGACGGTCTGCACGCCGTCGCGGTACAGCATTCTCACCGGGCGGATGTGCTTCCGCACGGGCTATCGCGGCGTTTTCTGCGGCACCGGCGGGCCGAACCTGATAGAGGAGGGACGCCTGACGCTGCCCGGGATGCTCCGCCAGAAGGGCTACGCCACCGCGGCGGTCGGCAAGTGGCACGTGGGGCTCACATTCCTGGACAAGGCCGGCAAGCGGGTGACCAAGGGCGGCGTGGAGGGCGTCAAGGAGGTCGACTTCTCGCGGGCGATCCCCGACGCGCCCATCCATCGCGGTTTCGATTATTTCTTCGGCACGGCATCCTGCCCGACCACGGACTTCCTCTACGCCTACATCGAAGGCGACCGAATCCCCGTGCCGCCGACGGCCCTGCTGGACAAGGCCCCCCTGCCGACGCATCCATATTCCCACGACTGCCGCGTCGGCATGATCGCGCCGGACTTCGACATGGAGAAGACCGACCTGGTCTTCCTCGAGAAGAGCAAGCAGTTCCTTCAGCAGCACGTCAGGCAGAACCCCGGCAAGCCGTTCTTCCTTTATCACGCGACGACGGCCGTGCACCTGCCGAGCTTCGCGGCCGGGCAGTTCAAGGGCAAGACCAAGGCCGGCCCGCACGGCGATTACATATACGAGATGGATTGGGTGGTCGGCGAGCTGCTCAAGACGCTCGACAGCCTCGGCGTCGCCGACAACACGATAGTGATGTTCGCCAGCGACAACGGGCCGGAGATCGCCTCGGTGGTCAACATGCGCAAGGACTACCGGCACGACGGGGCGCGCCCGTGGCGCGGCATAAAGCGCGACGACTGGGAAGGCGGGCACCGCACGCCGTTCATCGTCCGCTGGCCGGGCAAGGTCCGCTCCGGCAGCACCAGCGACCAGGTGACCAGCCTGACCGACGTGATGGCGACCTGCGCGTCAATCGCCGGCGCCGCGCTGCCCGACGACGCGGCCGAGGACAGCTACGACATCCTGCCGGTGCTTCTGGGCACGCGGGGCGACAAGCCGGTCCGGACGTACATGCTCGAGCAGACCATCTCCCTGGCCATGTCCATCCGGCGCGGCAAGTGGAAGCTGCTGGCGCACAAGGGCTCCGGCGGCAACAACTACGAGAAGAACGCGGACCTGCGCCCTTACGCGATAGCCGACACCGAGCCGGATTCGCCGGGCCAGCTCTACGACCTCGAAGCTGATCCGGGCGAGCGAGTGAACATATACAGCAAGCATCCGGACATAGTCCGCGAGCTTACCGAGCGGCTGGCGGAGTTCAAAGCTTCCGGCCGAAGCGCGCCGCGGCGGGAGATAGTTCCACAATCAACCGGCTCGAAAAGGTAATCGCTTCACCCGCATTCCAAGCCGCGAGCTATGTCGCCACACTCACGCAGGGACGTCACGAAGATGATTGGGATCTCGCGGGTCAGCGGGTTATCTCTATTGAAATGCTCACGAACTGGTGGTATACATCTGAACTTACGGATCAGTCATGGTCCTTTCATCAACCAGCGTGCCCAAAGGATAGACAAAAATGGCAAGACAAGTCTCGAAACTGACCACCGCTCAACTGCGTGCCGAAATCGCACGGAGGCAACTGGCCCTTCCGAAGCTCCAGAAGAGGCGGGCCAAGCTGCTCACAGCCTTGGGTGCAATTGACCGCCAGATAGAAGCCGTCGGAGGCCAGGCCGACCAGCCCGCCGGACGCAAGGGCAGGCCGGCGAAGGCCGTGAAGGCCGCGAAGGCCGCCGCTGCATCCGGCAAGTCACTGGCCCAGAGCATCAAGGAAGTGCTGGGCAGATCCTTGCGCGGCATGCGGATTAAGAACATCGTGTCAGCCGTTCAGGAAGCGGGCTACAAGAGCGCGGCAAAGGACTTCTACAACCTGGTCGCCGCGGCCGTGCGCGGCGATGCGTTCAAGAAGCTGCGCAGGGGCGTCTACAAGCTCAAGGCCGGCAAGGTGGCAGACAAGAAGGGCAAAAGGGTCTCGAAGAAGATCCCCAAGGCCGGTGCGAAGAAGGCTGCCGCCCCCAAGGCCGGCCGCAAGAAAAAGAAATACGCCCAGACCGCCGAGCAGTTAGTCCTGGGGCTGGTGAAAGGCAAGGGCGCAACGACCGCCGGGATCAACAAGGCATGGAAGGCTGCCGGAAGGACTGGCCGGGCTGATAACACGCTGAACCTGATGTTCAAGAAAGGCACGATCAAGAGGCAGAAGATCGAGGGAGCCAATGGCAGCATGTACACGGTGGCGTGAGCGAATGCCGCCTGGCTGCACGCATCGGTTCATCCTCGGTGCGATGGAGCAGCAAGTGATGCCGCTCTACGGCGCGTACATCGGCGCCCCGCGATAGAACGCCGCCCAGGCCGCCCGATCGATGCTGAAGCAATGCACCTCCTGGATGTGAGACCGGCCTCACGGTCTTCCTGTCGGACCGTCTTGCGGTCCTGTCCATAAGTACAGGAATCGCGGGCGGGTGAGGTCCAACAGGCCGGGGACGGAGATGTTTACCAGATTGAACTGCGTCGGCAGACCAGCCGCGCTGTAGAAGTTGGCGCGGTAGCCCAGCGGGCGGTTGTACATGACGACCTTGGCGCGCGTCACGCCGGCGCGGGCCTTGGCCATCGCGACGGCATCGTCCACGTAGCCCAGTTCGTCCACGAGCCCGTTGGCCTTGGCCTGCTCGGCGCTGTAGACCCGCCCGTCGGCCAGCTTGAGAAGTTCGTCTCGTTTGATGCCCGGCCGGCCGGCGGCCACCACGTCGACGAACCGCTTGTAGTACTCGTCAACCATGCCCTGGATGACCTTCAGGTCCTTGTCGTCCAGCGGCTTGAGGGGGCTGCCCATGTCCTTCATCGCTCCGGACTTGATAGCCTTGGCCGCTATGCCCAGCCTCTCCATTGTCCCGGCGAAGCTGACGGTCTGCACTATCACGCCGATCGATCCGGTTATCGAGGTGGGGTGCGCGAGTATCTTTTCGGCCGCGCAGGCGACGTAGTAGCCGCCGCTGGCGCCAACGTCCTCGATGATCGCGATCACCGGAATCTTGCGTTTGGCTATGAACTCCTTCACCCGCCTGTGCATGATGTCGCTGGCCGTAACGCCGCCGCCGGGCGAGTTGATCCGCAGCACGACCGCCTTGACGCCAGCGTCCGCCTGCGCCCTGTCGAGCTTCTCGATGAACAGGCTGACGGGGTTGTCGTCCGGCCCGAATATGCCTCCGCCGCGGTCGTTGACGATCAGGCCGTCCAGGTCCACTATCAACACCTTGTCGGAAACGAACAGGCCGGGATCAGCCTTGACGACCGTTTCCTCCAGCGTTTTATCCACCGGGGCGGGCCTGATGATCCACCCGCCGGTCCGCCCGCACCCGCCCATCGCGCACGCCGCAACCAACGCCGCGATTGGCAATAGCTTTGTGGTCTTCATATCGTAACCGAAATTTCCCGGATGACTGGCCGATGACGGCCGCCACCGTCGATGTTCGCGATTCTACCGGACCATCGCGTTTCGAAAAGCGAATTCCATAGGCCCTATGCTTCTTTCACCACCTCCAGGCCAAGTGCCTTGGCGAGTTCCACCAGCGGCTCCCGGATGTCGCCGTAGACCGTGACACGGTGCCAGCCGAAGAGGTCCCACTCGCGGAAGAGCTTGCCGATGTCGCCGCGGACATCGCCCAGGAGCTGCGTGCGGCAACCGCGGTCGGCGTCCAGGTTGCCCACCGATTTGGCCTGGTGCATGACCAGCTTTTTCGCCCCGACGTTGGTGCGGAACGATGTGGTCATGTACCCCTCGGGCAGGAACGACTCGGCGCAGCAGCCGCGCGGGTCGCGGTTGTGCAGCGTGCGGATGCGGAACTTGTTCGACTCGCCCTTGGGGCCGAAAACCTTCGTGTGGGCCATGCAGTGCGAGTAAACGATCTGGTTCTTCGACGTGTCCAGGGCCGGATCGGAGACGTAGCCCGCCCGCCCGGTGAGGATGCGGGCCAGGATCATGCTCACGGAGTCGTCCGGCATGGCCTCGCACACGCCCTGCCCCCCGTCGTCGAGGATCTGCATGAAGCCCAGGCACGGGTACGCCAAGAGTTGCCCGCTGCTGAACCCGCCCAGGCAATTCATGGTGATGCTGTCGGCCCCGCGATTCTTCATCAGGTCGAGCATGGCCAGGTAGACGCCCCCCGCCTTGTTGAGCCACTCCGTCGTGGGCTCCATTACCTTCTCGGCCTGTTTGATCCACCGGCCGGCAATCTCGGCAGCCTTGTCGCGATCAGTCTTTTCGTAGAGGGCCTTGAACTCGGGAAAGCCGACGTAAATGCCCTTGGCCCCGAGGAACTCCCGCTCTTGTCCCGCCGTCCCGGGACCCACGATCACGAACCGCGCCTGCTTGAGCCGCTTGACGCACTCGGCGATCTCGGTGATCGGGACCTTGTCCTCGACGCACTTCATGTCGCCCGCCTTGGCGAACGTCTGCCGGTAGAACTCATCGCATTGCCTGGCGAACGAGGCCTGTGTGGTGCCGGGCTTCTTGGCGCCCGCGAAGAGCCGGGCGACGGCCACGAGGTCGCCCGGGCGCGTGCTGGCGACCGTGCCCACGGGAATCCCGCGCCGGCGCATGGCGCTCGTGCCGCAAAGGAACGGCCCCGAGCCGCCCAGGTACTCGTCGGCCACGAGCATCGGCTTGCCGAGCTTGCTGATGGGCTGCATCAGCCCTTGCAGGTTCCAGTTTAGCGTGACGATGTAGACCAGGTAGCCGTCCACCGTGTCGTTCAGGGCGACGGCCTTCTGCACATCAGGGGGCTGGGCAACGACGACCGGGACGAAGTCCACGCCCGGGCAGCCGTCCTTCAGGAGCTTGATGATTTCCTGCTCGCGTTTTGGGCAATCGTAGCCGGGATATGGCCAGATTTCGCGGCCGGTGCTGTTGGCGAGGAACACCACGGCCACACGGGGCTTCTCGGCGGCCTGCTGACTTTCGGGCTCGCCGGCCGCGGCTAGAGCCGGCGCCAACATGCCCGCTGCCGCGGCAGTCCCGCAGCTTTTCAGAAATCCCCGACGGCTCAGACCATGGGAACAACCGACACAACATGCCGGCCGATCAGAATGA
>Ga0315282_10015523_pt1 | contig 11219 bp, 15 predicted proteins | sample YL17G07_20_MG_FD_203693 | JGI IMG/M metagenome (GOLD analysis project Ga0315282, IMG submission 203693) | Sediment microbial communities from Yellowstone Lake, YNP, Wyoming, USA - YL17G07_20 | ecosystem: Environmental > Aquatic > Freshwater > Lake > Sediment | place: USA: Wyoming | collected...
CGAATCGAAGGTGAAGAATATGAAAAAGCACGAGATGAAGATTACCAGCATGCCGAGCATCAGGACGAGCTTCATTTGCCTTTACCCCTCTTTTTATTAATTTCCTTCTCGCGTATATAAGGATGCCTCGACACGTGGCCGCACACGAGGCATGTCACGGCGACTGCCTGTTTATCTTTCCTTGCCCGGATCCTGCAGTTGACGCCCGGCTTGAGATAGGCGTTGCATTGCCTGCAGAAGCTGTTTCGCTGCGCCAGCCTGACGTTGTATCTCATGGCGATTTTTCTGGCGAGCTCGACGTAGCGCTTCGCGCGCTCCGGATGTTTCCTGAACTCGTTTTCCGCCTGCTCGAACAGCAACTGAATTCTCTCCCCCGCTATCTTCGTCCAGGCTTCCGGCTTCTTCCTGCTTCTCACGGTAATCCCCGTTCCATACTGAAACAGCTTTGTTTTCTGGAATAAAAAATACGCAGTTACAGCTAAAACTATTCAAAATAAAAGCAAAAAGCAAAGGAAACTACTTGGCTGGTGCCGCAGCTGGTGCCCCGCCTCCGCCTTCCTGCCCTAGCCAGAATATCACTATCGCCAGTATTACTATGAAGAACAGCACTGTCCAGAAGTCCGAGCTCCAAGTCCATCCTGGTATGTTCACCAGCCATGCCCCGCCGGCTCCGAAGAAGATCACTATGCCGATGAAGACCAGCAGCAGGACTATGATCCACTTGCTGGTTTTTCCGGCAGTAAGCGTCTTGATGTCGAAGCCCACAAGCGCGAGCAGTATGACTATGAACATCAGCCCTGTCGCTACCACTAGCCACATGCCTGACATTTCCGCGAAGAAGGTGACGATCATAGAGTTCCAGCTGGAGTAAACCATCACGAAGAACGCTATGATAAGCGCTATCACGCCTCTCGCCGATTTCGGTAACTGTTCCTTGAGTGCCCAACTGAGAAGTCCGTAGACTATCGCTAGCGCAAGCAGGAACGGAAACAAGAACTGGAAGAATCCCAGCCTTGACATGTTCTGCAATAAGGTTGCAAATGCTCCGTCTGCCATATTAAATTATTGTAATAGAACCTTTATAAGTATATCTTCCTCGATAGATATCGCTTTTTAAAAAGGCAAAAAACAGGCGCCTAAATTCATTGTCCCGGCTGGCCGGAGCCTATCTTGTAAACCTTGTAGAGCACGACCACTGCAATTATTATGCCCACTATCCAGATCAGGTTTGTGTTCGAGAATATGCTGTTTTCAGGTAGATAATCCGTCGTCTGCATCCTCGCCAGGATGATGAGAACGAGCACGAGTATGACCACGATAAGGACGGGATCCATCTTCTTCCCTTCCTTCCCCCTTAGCGGCTTAAGCACTATCCAGATTATGAATATCACGACGAAAAAGCCCGCGGCATACGGGAGGATTGAATTTATGAACGCGACGACCTGCGCGTTCATTACCGAGAAGAAAGCGAACACGACGGCTATTATCCCCTTTACCCCGCGGTTCGTGAAGACCTTAGAGACCTCCAGCGCGCCGTAGACTATCGCGAGCACGAGGAAAAATGGAAGAAGCGTTTCCATCGCAAGGAAATCGAACGGGAACATAAACATCACTACAGGCCGAACCTGCTTCCATTCATCTTAACCCAGTCTTCGTAATCGTGCCATGCGCCGCTCTTGATGAACTCACTTATGAGAGCGATTGCCTGGTCGACCTCGCCGACCTGCATGAACACCTGCTCAGCGGCCTTCGGATCCTGTTTGACCTGCCTTATCCTGTCCTCCAGGACTTTTCTTCTTTGCATGAGTTTGTCCAGCGTCCTTTTCGCCTTTCTGTTATATTCAATCACCTTTGCCGGGTTAAGAGACTTGCCGGTCAGCTCCTCGAGGAAGTGAATCGCACTGCCTCCTGCCTTTTCCCCACCAAGCGTCATGCTCTTCGCTCCTCCTCCGCCCCTCCTGGCTATGATGAAATAGAAAAATCCCAGGAATATCAGGCCGAAGAACCAGAACTTGCTTATGGTGACGAACCAGCTGTAATAGCCCTGCAGGATTATGAAGGCCAGGATGCCTACTGATATCAGTAGCCTCAAGCCTTTGTGCTCTTTCATCACCGCGTTAGAAAGCAGGTAGATGAAAATGATTATGAAAACCATCGGGAAGAAGAACAGGTAAAACAGCTGGTAAAGCGGACCCTGGCTCGAGTATTCATTTACGAGGTTTTGGTTGATTTTAAGGATGTTGACCAGCATCTCGAATATGTCCACGGCCATGAATATTATTTGAAACAGCAAGTTTATATTCAAATTGCTTTAAGCTTCTTTAAGTGTAAATTCTAATGGTTTTCTTCCGCCAAGACCATGGAACAGGGAGTTCATGAGAGCCCATACCTTGTCGATTTCTATTTCCTTTGCGAACTGCTGTTGCGCGCCTGTCCCGAAAGAAGTCCTTATTACCCCGTAAAAAATGTTATCGAGAAAGTCGAATACCCAGTTACCTATTTCATGCGGGAAATATGTGCCCCATCCATGAGGCCTTTCATATGTTCTTATTTCCATATTAGCTTGGCCTGTTTGGCCTTCCACACTTATGGGCATTTTTTTCATAGCTCCAAACTGATATATATTTTGTACATCCCTTTCCACGAGTTTTTGTTCTATGCGGTGTATATCCGCGTATCTTATTTGTTTGTTCAGATATCTCTTATCGGCTCCTGTTAATATGGGGACGTCATTTTTGATTTCACCCAGCAGCGAGCTGAACGATTTGTAATGACCAACAGTGTTTGTAATAGCGTTTTTAGCCAGCTCTCCAAGGTTTTTCGCATCAATTTCACCATGTGAGGCAATCAGAGGTATTTCTTTCCCGTTGCCGTGACCATCTTTTATGGCGATGGTGTAAAGATAATTGGCAATGCTGAAGCCTTTCCAAAAACCATATCTCTGGCCGACAAAGGGAAAGTTGTCCCTCAGATTTGCGTACAAATCCTGTCTTTTAGATTCTTCGTAAGCCTTTTTTAGGTCATTACATATGCCGCCTGGCAAATCTATGGTTTTCAATATTTTGTATTCCAGAAGTTCGTCAACAACCCTGAGGCCATTTCCTAACATACCAATAAATGGATAAACATGGCCAGAACCGTATTCCACACCGCCGCCTGAGGCAGGCGCTTTTTGCGTCCCGACTATAACCGGCCGCCTTCCTGCTACGCCAATCTCCCCGTTCTCATAAAGCTGTGCTGCGAGCGCGTTCATTTTTCATTCCACCTTTAGTTGAAGGCAGCGGAGTATTTTTGTGCCGCTATCTGCTGCCAATTTAGTTTCCCGGCAAGCTTTTTAAGGGCGTAAAGTTCTCCTATCTCGTTTGCCCATTCCTCTTCATCTGCCCCATCAGGAAGTCTTATTATGCCTTTGGCTTTTGCACTGTGGGCCCACTCGTGCCCTCTTGCCTTGTAAAATAATTTTGGATTTTTCAGCGTGTCGCTGCTCACCAGAGTTTCGTCTGTGCTGGGTTCGTATGAACCTCCGTATTTCTTTCTGAATCCCAAAAGGTTGCCTATGAAATTCAGTCCAATTCCCCAGAGGCTGCTGTAACCGCCTTCGACAGCGTTTCTTATCTCTTCTTGTCCGGCGAGCCTGTAAGGAGTTTCTTCAATATAATTCATCAGCCTGGATATTGCCGGATCTATGAAGGGCTTGAATCCGCCTTTCCTAAGTTCCCCGGCTGGATATTTTTGAAGTCCGTTCACCTTAAACACCCTTTCCTTTAACCCCTAATTGTGTTATCTCTGATAAGTAATTAAATCCATGCTTTATAAAGCTTTCTGCAGGGACTTTTCGCTATATGTCGCCGCTGTTTTGGCTGGGAGCAGGGTGCTGAAAAACGGTAAAAAAAGGCTTATTTGGCCTCCTTTTCGCCGGACGGGGTGACAAAAGCTTATATAGCAAAAACGGAATTATCTATTGAATCTGTTTAAACTGCGCAGAAAAAGGGAATTAACAGGCAACTTTTGGCGAAGTTGCCTTCGTGCGAACCCAGTTCGTTTGGCGACGAATTGAGTTCATTGAATCTGGTTCTTTGGTGTTACCCTTGAGTATAAGCTAGTTCTTGGAAAATAATTGAGAAAAGAACATAAAAGCATTTCGACACTGGAAAATGAATAATGGAGCATATAATTTCCGGCGGAGGGATGCAATGTTCAAGGAGGGGTGAGTTAGCATGGAAGCAACGGAAGCACAGGAATCGGCCGAAACCGCAGTGAAGGCGGTGGAGGCGGCGATAGAAATGGCATCCGTAACGGAGGCCAAGCCGGCAGAGGCCAAGCAGCAAGAGGCTGAGCCGGTCAAGGGAGGAGGCAAGACCGCGGACTGCTACGAGAGGATAAAGGAGGAGTTCGACCTGGACATGATGGGCGCGAAGATCCTGGTCGTAGGCGTGGGCGGAGGCGGCAACAACACGATATCCAGGCTGACCGACATAGGCATCCTTGGGGCGAAGACAGTTGCAATGAACACGGATGCGAAGCACCTTGGCATGACCAATGCGCAGGAAAAACTTTTGCTCGGCAGGGAGGTAACGAGAGGTCTTGGGGCAGGAGGATATCCAGGGGTAGGCAAAAAGGCGACAGAAGAGAGCGAGAGGGAAATTAAGAAGATGCTGGAAGGCATAGACATGCTGTTCCTGGTCGCAGGCATGGGCGGCGGCACGGGAACAGGCGGGGCGCCTGTGATCGCGAGGATAGCGAAGGAGATGGGTGCGATAGTGATAGCGAACGTGACCATGCCCTTCAAGGTCGAGGGCGCTAGAATGAACAAGGCGGAGGACGGTTTGTATGCATTGAGGCAGGTTTCTGACACTGTTATAGCGATAGAGAACGACAGGCTTTTGAAGATAGCAGGCAACCTTCCGCTGAAACAAGCGTTCTACGTCGCCGACGACCTGGTTGCGAGCATGATAAAAGGCATAACAGAGACGATATCGCAGCCTTCGCTCGTCAATCTGGACTACGCCGACGTAAAGGCGATAATGCAAATCGGTGGTGTCTCCACCGTAGGCTTCGGCGAATCCGACGGCAAAGAGCGAGCCGAAGAGGCGATAATAAGGGCGATGTCGCACCCGCTGCTTGACGTCGATTACCACGGCGGGACAGGCGCGCTCATACACATAACCGGCGGCTACGACCTCAAGCTCGAAGAGGTAAGCAGGATAGGTGAGTACGTCTCGAAGCAGCTGGACCCCGACGCTCCGGTGATATGGGGTGCGAGGATAGACCCGGCTTACAAAAACAGGCTGAAGGTCATCACGGTTGTGACGGGCGTCAAGTCCCCCTACGTAATGGGCCCGCTCGGCGCAGTCACGCACGCACTGCCGGTTCCGGAGAGGAACATCCACATGGAGCTCGGCATACCCTTGCTTGCCTAGACTAAGACGACGCTTGAATGGAAAGGGGCAGGAATAACAGGGGCGATAGCGAGACTCACCCCTCCGTCGCGCTCTGTCTTATCCCGTTCCTTTCATTTTCGTTTTTTTATTTAAGCCACGCAAATTATTTTCATGGGGAAGAAAAAGGGCCAGCTGTTTCTTGTCGCAATAGTTTTCCTCGTAGGCATGATCTTCATCGTCCAGCAGGCATTGTTTCAGTATTCCGAGATCGACATCACCGAGCCTTTCAGGACGATGGACGTCCAGATTTTCAACAACATACTAAGCGCCCTCAACCAGACCATACGCGAGACCTATTACTGCAACGAAACCAAGGACAGCTTCCAGAACAGGCTCGATGACCTTAAGACGTCTTTCCAGGAGGAGTACGGGCTGACGTATTCGATAGAGATGCTCTACGCCCTGAACTGCTCCAACTGGAACTCCCAGTCGTCAAGCCCCCTGACCATCACCATCGCAGTCTCCGGCCAAGGCAGGGACACGAGGGGGACTTACAGTTTTTATCACATTTGATTGAGAAAAAATAGCCCCGGGCGGATTCGAACCGCCGTCGCCGGGTTTCTTCTTCACAGGGAACAAACGCGTTCCCTCATCGCTTCAGTTTCCCTAGCGAAACCAAAGCCCTGCATGCTTGGCCTCTACACCACGGGGCTAACGTCTCGAAAGACACAGGTTCAACCTGCATCAGCGTATCTACGTTGTGCTAAGTAATTTATAATAAGAAAGAAGGGGCTTATAACTTATTTTTTAAGCGCCCTCAGACCCTCTTGCGTTATCGTGTAGCACGGAGCGCCCACGGCCTCGATGAACTTGAGGTATCCGAGGCTGCTGAGCCTGTTTATCGTCATCGCGCCGTCGTTGATGCCGCTCTCAACAAGAACGCTTCTCAGCTCGTCCCTCCTGATGAGGAGGCGCTGGCTGAAAACTCCCAGTATCTGCATCTCGCTTTCGTTCAACATGCTTTATTATTGGTCGCAACCCCTTTTTATTCCTTGCGATTGTTTACAAGAATCAGACCACTTTTTCAGAATTTGGTTCGCGTCAGTGCTTCGACGTCGCCGTGGCGACGCTTATCCATGCCAGACCGCCTATTAATATGAGCACGAAAGCTAGGAAAAATGCGATCCAGTAAGATGCAGGCGAAACGCCCAGGGTCTCGTCGAGATGGCCAAGAATCCACGCGGCCACTGCTATCAGCGCCCCTCCGAAAATCCAGGAGACGATGAGCTTCAGTGTCATGCTACAAGTCCTTCAGCTGTTCCTTGAAATCCTTCGCCTTCTCCTCAAGAATCTGCACGGCCCTCTCGACTATGTGCTCCGGCTCAAGGCCCGAGATGCTCTCGACCTTGAACACGAATTTCGTCGGGTCCCCCTTCACCTTGACTCCTTCGCCCGTTTCCTCGCACATCTTGCATTCGTTGCACGCGTAGGGGTCGACCAGAACAAGCTTCTTGTTCTTTACTTCCAGCACGCCCTTGGGGCAGGCGCTTACGACCCTCTTGAAATCCTCTGAACTTGAAGCCTCTATGATAGGCAAATAATTGTAAGCCACGTTGGCTGACTGGAATTTGGCATGCTCCCTGCCGGTTCCGAGCCTCGCGGTCGCCTCCATCTTCAGGTGCTGGTCCTTGAGCAGCTTGACTATCGGGAAATCCGGCGAAGTAGGCTTTACGCTCTTGTTAGATGATTTCAGGTCGGATGAATAAACCATCGCCGGTCCTGTCTTTTCCAGCGCGAAGAAAACCTGGCATGACGGGCAGCCTTTGCCCTCGCATTTGCAGTCCTTCATGACGTTGAACTTGTCCGGATCGAACTGCAATGGTATCATGCCCAGCCTGTGCGCGATTATTTCGTCGAACAGCGCTGACGTGTTGTCCTGGAATTCGACAGAATCGATGGTCATGTTCGGTACTTCCGATATCATTATCCTTCTAAGCGTATTCGCGAAGGCGGGATTCGCCCCCTCCAGAAGAAACCTGAAATTCTCTCCCTTCTTGCTGATGACCTTGATTTTCAAACAAATCACCATTGTGCTAATTATCTCTAAATATTATCAGGCGAATATATAAATTTAATGCGGGAGCAGGGAATTCCGAGCGAAGCAGATTTTACCTGCTTCATGCGCTTTCGAACCCTGGAAGCTACTAAAGCACTAGGTTTCTAATCATCAAGGGATTAACCCTCTCTTCAGGCTAGATTACGACAAAGCCGTGAACCTTAGCCTAGCCCCTTTGACCGCTTGGGTACCCCCGCATCGATTTATTTGCAGTGTTTATTATGTGTCTGGATTTTAAATAATACGCCCAGTCCTATAAAAAACCCTGTACAATATTGATTTCATGGATTTGCTGGATTTTGCGGCAAAAGTTTCGGAACTCAAGCGCCTGAAAAGGGCAGGCTGGATTCTCAAGGGCGTTAAAGCGCCCGAGAGCGTTGCCGACCATTCCTTCATGCTGGCTGTTCTGGCTTACGTCTATGCGAAACAGACGGGCTTGGATTCCGGCAGGTGCGTGAAGCTCGCGCTTGTCCACGACCTGTGCGAGGCCTATTCTGGCGATATCCCCAGCAGGATCAGGAAAAAAGACAGGACGATGCCAGGTAAGATGAAGAAAAAACTCGAGGAAGAAGGCATGAAAAAAATCGTTGCGCTCCTGCCAGATGGAACGGCGAAGGAAATCACCGGCCTGTGGAAGGAATTTGAAGAGCAGAAAACGAAGGAAGCGCAGTTAATCAGGGACCTCGACAAGCTGGAGATGTGCATGCAGGCGCTGGCTTACGCGACGACGAACCCTGGAACCGATTTCAGCGAGTTCTTCGAGGATGGGCGGCAGAACATACAAACGCCCGAGATGAAAAAAGTTTTCGGAAAAATCCTGGGAGAATTTCAGACCCTGCCCGAAAAAAAGCGTCGTGCTATTTAACTTTCTGAGAACAAAATATTTGTATGGAATTTGTTGATTCTTACATAATAATAGGCATCGCCGCCTTCCTGATAGGTCTCATCCTGCTAAGCAGGACAAATTACAAAAGATTCTTCAAAGTCTTCTTCATGATAGAGACGAGACACGGTCTCAGGTTCGTCGACAACATTGCGAGGCTTTCGCCTTATTTCTGGAAATTCGTGGGCGACGTCGCAATAGTGGTTTCATTCGGAGGGGTTGGAGGCTATTACGTCGCAAAATACCGGAACACATGGTCCGTCACCCTCGTGCTCGGCGCAGCAGCGCTGATTTTCACGTACCTTTCCTTCGGCGTTCTGCCGGCGGTAATCGGCGTTTGCGTGCTCGCTGCAGGCGTTTATCTGCTGAACAGAAGCGAAAGAAAACTGATGCATCTGGCAGCCGCTGCCGTGATTATGGGCGTCATAGCTTTTGAAATTTTTCCCATGCTTTCCGACATGGGCTTCCTCAAGCCTTACGTCTCGGTTCTCGTCGGAGTGTTTGGCATCCCCTCGCTGCTCATCAGCCTGCTGTTCTCGCAGGCCCTGAAAATTATCCTGCTCCAGAGCAGCGTCCCTGGCGTATCGCCGCTGCTGCCCACGGTAAGCAGCGAAGGGCCTGGTTTCTTCTTCCCCGGAACAGGGATTTTCATACCTTTCTGGCAGGCTGTGATAGCGATGATATGCCTGCTCGTGCCTCACGAATTCGCGCACGGCATCCTTACCAGGTCGCACAAGATAAGGCTCAAGTCGGCAGGCATCCTTACCGCGGGGCCGCTTCCCATAGGCGGTTTCGTGGAGCCGGACGAGAAAGGCATGAAGCTTTACAGGAGCAGGGGCAGGATGAGGATATACGCGATAGGCTCTTTCACTAACCTCATAGTCGCGATAATCGCCCTGTTGCTGCTGGTCTCCGTGGTGGGGCCGGCGCTTGGCATGATGACCGAGCCTACCGGCATGATTATAACGAACGTCGCCAACGGCACGCCGGCTTACGGCGTCTTCGAGAAGGGCTACGTGATAAAAGAAATAAACGGCATGCCCACGCTTGACGTCGAATCCTTCAATCTCGCCGTCTCGCAGATTAAACCCGGGCAGCAGGTGAATTTCATCACGTCCAACGGCACCTTCAACCTGACCGTAGCATCCAAGACGGACAATGCAAGCAGGGGCTACATAGGCATAGACCTGCAGGAAACCTCCAAGATCAAGGACGAGTTCAGGGAGAAGTACAGGCTTCAGTCGGAAGCTGTCTTCTTCTTCACGCCTACGCTTTTCTGGATATTCTTCCTCAGCTTCAACGTCGCCCTCGTAAACCTCCTGCCGATCGTCCCCTTCGACGGCGGCAAGATGTTCGAGGAGCTCGTGGCGGAATTCAGGATCAGGAGGAGCACGAAGGAGCTGCTCGTGAACGTGGTAATAATGCTGATAGTGGGTTTGATGCTGGTTAACGCATCGCCGCTTTTATTAAACCTGCTCAGGTAATTTGATATTTGGAGGTGCAACATGGAGGAAGAGAGAAACATAAACGTCCAGATAGACCACAGGGACGAAGGCTTCTACACTGACGCGATAAGCATAATCTACAACCCCTCGAAGTTCATTCTCGACTTCAAGCAGAACACGCCGAGGATAGACCAGATTCACGGGAAATCCCAGCAGACCATCGCCGTCAAGCACAAGGTCATGATCATGGACGTGAAGTTTGCGAAGATATTCCTTGAGACGCTCAAGAAATCGGTCGAGGGCTACGAGAAGAAGCACGGCAGGATAAAGATACCCAAGGAGCTAAAGAAGGTCGAGAAGAGCGAGGTCGTGACAGGAAAGGAAGACGTCTACATAGGTTAATTTTCCCATTCTGTTTTTGGAGCTTTGTTTGATTGTTTTATTCAAAGGAAGCTAGAATAACGGCTGCCTAAATCAAATAAAATGAAAATAAAGGGAAAGAAAGAACAATGTATCCCTTTGGTTCAGCTTTAGCCAAACCGCATCAGTATTCCAGTATTCTTTCTGATATGAATTTCTTTATTTCCTTTTCGTCCGGTATTGCAATTGATCTCTTGAATTTCTTCGTTCCGTCTGGAAGGAAGAACCCGCGAGAAATTGCTATGAACTCATTTTCACCCTGGTCGGTCGTTGCTTTCTTTCTTGCGACCTCGATGAAGTTGTTCCTACCGAATTTCACTTCTTCTGCTTTTACAGTTTCGAATGTTACGTTTGCCATTTTTATCCCTCCGTTTTTGGATTTAGTATTAGTATATACTATATAATATATATAAAGGTATCGTTATCCTGCCAGGCGCAGTTTTGAGGCTGATTTCACTAAAAAGCGACAAACATCGCCGTTGTAAGCTGAGGAAAAAGCTTTATAAATTAAATAATGTAACTATTCATTAGTGAGTAATCTATGTCAGATGCTGGCAAAATAGACGAGGCTACGCATGCGCTGGAAAGGCATATAAAAGAAAGTGGCGGCGATAAGGCAGATTACCTGATGAACTGCCTTCAGGCAGTTCTGTATGATGATTCTCTTACGGGCATTTTCAACAGGAAGTTTTTTGACAGGATATTGCCTATCGAGCTCTCATCTTCTGTCAGGGCAGGCCAGCCGCATGCCATCCTTTTCGTTGACAACGACAATCTCAAAGCCATAAATGACGGCGAAGGCCACCAGAAAGGAGATGAAGCCATAAAGAACACGGCGCTCTCATTAAAAAACAATCTAAGAACCTCGGACATTGTCTGCAGGAACAGCACGAAGGCCGATGAATTCTTGGCACTTTTGAGGTCGACAGACACGAGAGGCGCTTACATGACAGCAGATGAAATAAGAAGGCTGA
>Ga0315282_10015524_pt1 | contig 11218 bp, 7 predicted proteins | sample YL17G07_20_MG_FD_203693 | JGI IMG/M metagenome (GOLD analysis project Ga0315282, IMG submission 203693) | Sediment microbial communities from Yellowstone Lake, YNP, Wyoming, USA - YL17G07_20 | ecosystem: Environmental > Aquatic > Freshwater > Lake > Sediment | place: USA: Wyoming | collected...
CGCAAAGTCGCGGTATCCGTGTCGGAATGCCGCTTCCCGTAAAACGGAAATAAAGTCACCAGCGCTACGACCTGCTGGCAGGGTAGCACAACAAGCCTTCAAACCAAATAACCCGTGTGGTAGATTGCGCCGCATAGATCTCGACGATCCGGCCACCCGCTTCCCGTACACGCCGGGCCGCCTTGGCAAACGCCACGAGCAACCGCCGTATACCCTCCTTCCCAATGGCCAGGGGTACAGAGAAGCAAAAAGCTCTACTGTCGGATGCCGGAAACGCAAACGATTCTCCACCAGCGAGAGAAAGCAGGGCTTCATAAAATTCTTGCGGCTATGAACTTAAGTTCGGTTTTTGCAGCGAAGAATCGACGAAGTAAGGTGGAGCCATGATAAAACCTTATTGGAAGTGGAATAAGGGCCATGTTTCTTCTTTTTGGCGATCTGGTTTAACCAGGTTTGCCTATAGGAAGAAGTGTTAGTTGTTGGATCTATAATCCATCTCAATAATGGAGTGCCGCTAATCATCGAGAGTATGACAGCCAAAGTCGTAAAGCTCTAAAAGACGTAGGGTCACAAACCGATCAGTTCCACGCGTCCGGGAACAGCCACCACAGCAAGGGACGGCCCGCGTAGCCCGATAGTTCCACAAAACCCGATCCCACGACGAGGTCGTTTGCACGTACTCCGTGGACAGAGATCAACCCTTCCCAGTAATTCCACATGGGATTGATTACTTCCGCGTCCTTCAGCATGGCTATTAGGGTGATGTCCAGGTCGAGCTTGGGTACGCGTAGTCGCCAGTCGATCGGATACGCGGCGTCGGTCCTAGTGCTGACCCATTGCCCTAGCGCCTCAATCTCAACATCCTCCTGCCGCAGTACGACCTGATCGCCTTCGGGCGTTACAAACGTACCCGAAGCCATGTCGATGACGCTCGGATCGTTTTCATCTCCGCGGAACACGAAAAACATCAGCTCGCTGTTGTCGTCGAGTTGCACCGAGAACCAGTCCCAGCCGATCAGGACAAATGGGTTGAAGTTTCCCCATTGGTGGTCCATCCACGCTTCGCCGGATACAGCTATGGGGCCGTCGCCTCGGTCCATAGCGCCCTCAACGGAGAGGCGCATGCGCGAGTAGTAGAATGAATCCACGGTTCGCGAACTCATGCGGATGATCCCGTTGCCGCCGTGGAATGTCGGGCCCTGCGTGTCTGTGAGCGTCAGTGCAAATGTGTGGCCTGATGTCGCACCTGCGATTTCATAAACGTATTCAAGACCCCGGTGCACGACAGCGTCGCGGCTTTGCAGGTTTAGTTCGTTCGGATTCCGGTCGGCCCAACCGAAATCGAGCCATACGGCCTCGGTGTGCTCGCCTGTAGCTTCGTCCAGCACTGCCACGTTGATCATCCACGCAGGCAGTCGTAGCAGCGCCGCACCGTAAAAGAATGTAAGTTCGAAGCCGAAGAAATTGCCGGCGCTGTCGGACACGTGCCCGGTCCAATACCACCACTCGATCAAACCATCGTGCGGCGATTCGTCGCTCGGAAAATCTATGAACATTTCAACACACTCGCCGAAGTTGCAATAGGTCCATTGTCCGCAGGGCTCCGATTCAACCCATTCGCCATCGACGCATCTGATGGGATGGCCGTCTTTGGCGCAGTAGCCCTCACCGTTTTTGCATGAGCCGGTGTCATCGCCCGCGGCCGCGTTGTCGTCGCCCCAGGCGTCGTCGTCGACTGCGTCATTGCAGGCTGCGCCGAACGAAACAAGGCAAAACAAGATGAAAACCATCGCCGAATGGGAAATGATTCGCATTGAACCCTCCAGCAAGTGTAAAAATGAATTGCATTTCACCTTTAGCTACTTAATCCGTCAAGTCCTATTCCGATACCATGAGCTATCCTGTACCTCGCCAAAATTAGATCGCGGGTGATTTCCTCGACAAATTGAGATTGTCGCTCTTCCGGTTCGTTCTTTGAAAGTGGAATAAAAGGCATCGCAGTGGGGAGTTGTCGGCTAGAAAGCTAATCCCGGGTTTTATTTGTCTGGATGTGCATTGCGTCCTATTGAAAATTCAATGGGTGGCACTGGATGACAGGCCACTTCCATCCGGGTCATTACCTTTATAACCCCTTTACTCCTGAATATTATTCTCACATGCATTCATCGTCCTATGCTTTGTCAAAGGAATAAATCTTAAAATATCATTATCCGGAGAGGCCGATACCGACATCGCTGTCCCAGCCCTCACCTGAGGTTGTCCCTTCATTATCTGCTGCGCCGTCATCTGCATCATCATCCTATCCATCATTCCCGTCCGGCAGCCCCAGAAAGGCATCCACATACTAAATCCTGATGTATCCTGATGTCCGCGAACGCATCGATCACCCTTCGGCAAATCAGGGCCCTAAAATAAAGTTTAATCCAAGAAATTTTTAACTGCAAAAATTGCTATCCTACGGCTCCAACCGCTTCCACCCTTGGCCTGGGGAAATTTCCTGCGATCTGGTTTTGGCGTGGTGAAGTGCTCTCCCTGAAAAAATAAACATGCTTTTATTTTGTGTGAATACCTGGCTCAAATTCCGAGGAGCAGACCACCAGTGGTAGCAAATTGCAACCACCTCATTTTTATCGTTAGTGGGAAATAGATCTATCCTCTTTTTCCGACAAGCAGCCTGTAGGATAGCGTTGCCATGCCTACCTTGACTGAATCCCAAAGCAAAAACGGCGTCACTCCGATAGTGAACGCACGGCCTGGCGAAAAGCCAAGGGCCATCAGGTATATAAAGCCGCAAACGAGGATGATCGCGGCTCCCAGCGCCATGACAAGGGTTACACGCGCCAGCGATGCGGGCCATCCGCCCAGGAGCCGACCCACAATGGCGGCGGCAAGCATGAATCCGATGAGGTACCCGCCAGTCGGACCGACCATTACCGCAAAACCCGCTGCGCCACCGGCGAACACAGGAGCGCCGAGCGCGCCGAGTCCAAGGAACAACCCCTGCGCCGCGGCTCCGCGCCTGGCGCCGACCAGCGCGCTGCCAAGGATTACAACCAGTGTCTGGAACGTGACGGGCACCGGCGTGAAAGGCAGGGGAGCGCGAACATAAGAGGCCGCAATCATAAGCGCAGTCAAACCGATGACGGTTAGAATGTGTACGGCAATGGCCGGCAATGAAATCCGCGTGCGGGCTGCGGCCCGCTCGGTTGCAGGGGGCATGCTCTTTCTCCTGAAATAGAGTTTCAATAATCGTAAGAGGCAATTGGCCGCGTGTCAATTGCTTGTATAACTCCATGACATTTGCGACATCAAGCGATTTTCGATCAGGAACTGCTGATCTTGAATCCGCTCCGGCGCGTCAATATTTTCCGAGCATGTGCAGTTTAGGCCAATTGGTTTAGCATATGTCCGATGGAAACCTTTTCGTCGGTCTGAGATAGTTTATGTGGATTATCCTGCGCCTATCCGAGACGATCACCCTTCTGCAAATCGGGACCCTAAATTACGCTTTAATCCAAGAAATTTTTAACTGCAATAGTTGCTACGGCGGGTCAGTTTAAAAGGCCCGCCTTCCGCTCGCTTGAACTTCTAACTTACGTCGCATATGTATCGTAACTTTTTCAGGTGTGATCCCCAAGTTTTATTTCCGCATCTCGCTGCCAAGGCGCCTCCGCCGGCGTTAGTTCATCGATTGAGGCGCGGGGTTTTACATCATGCACTGCGCGATGGCGTTCACGCACGCTTGGGCGCAGTTTAGGACTGCGTTCTCGTCTGTGCACCCCGCGTTGTCCAGACAATTGAAAAAGGCCAACTCCGCGTTTTTCATGCAATCGTTACTGGCCATATCCTCAAAAGTGGAGCAGCCGCCGCCAAAGACGTTGTTGAGGTTGGCGGCACCCCAAAAGTTGCCGCACTTTTTAAAGTAAGCATTGCATGCGTTGGCGATCTCATCACCGCTGGCGTCGTCACCGGTTGCGCCGCCGCCGCCTCCGCCGCTGCACTGGCCGTTGCCCACGCAGGATGTGCCGGACGGGCAACACCATCCGTTATTGCAGTTGACGGGGTAGTTCGACGGACATACGACAGGGCCACTGTTGCTTTCGCACTGGCCGCCGCTCAAGCAGGATGTGCCGGACGGGCAACACCATCCGCCGGAACAAACTTTAGGGTATGACGAGGGACATTTGGCGCCGGTTCTCTTATATCCCTTGCTATGACATTTATTGCTCGCTACGCATGTAGCGCCGCTTTTGCAGCAATATCCATCTCCGCAATCGACAGTGTAACCGGTCGGGCAGGTTCCATCAGTGCCGCTGCCTGCGTCATCGTCGCCGCTACCTTTACCGCCTTTACCATCACCGCAAGAAAACACCAGGCCGATGCCCAGGAAAAGAACGACTAAAAATGACAGGCCAAAATACCATTTCATCTTCGTCTCCTAATTTGTTGATAACGATCCGTTGGAGCTAGCATAGGACACGTCCGATACAAGGGGCAAGGATTATTATCAGTCACATACCTATGCGACATTATTACTTTTTGGATAAGAAAATCGACCGTGTGTATACGTCGCCAAAGCTTCTCATGATCCCTCGTCTTCGGTTTCACTTCAGGCGCGCTGGATTACTGGCCTTAGCCGAGATTAATCTGGTTCATTTAAAGGGTGGTTTTTTCAGTCCCGCGAACAACGACACCCGTTGCTGTAGCCCCAATCCTTAGGGCCGAGCCAGTACCTGTTCGACGCGCGCACTTCCCTGGGATCCCTGCTCCAGGAACCGCCGCGAAGAACACGGAACGATCCCGACGATGGTCCCTGTGGATTTGTTGACGGAGAGGATAAGTAGTACTTTTTGCCGAACCAATCCGCTGTCCACTCCCAGACGTTGCCAAGCATATCGTATAGGCCGAAGGCGTTCGGCTGCTTTAGACCAACCGGGTGGACCCCGCCACCGGAGTTGGCACGATACCAGGCAATCGCATCTAGGTTCCCGTACCGCGACTCCGTCGTTCGGGCGCGCGCCGCATACTCCCACTCAGCCTCGGTCGGCAGCCTCTTACCCACCTTTGAGCAATAATCCCGCGCGTTGAACCAGGTCACGTTTTCCACGGGGCAATCGGCGCATCCCTTATAATCGCTCGGATTCTCGCCCATCACGCTCTGGTACTGCGACTGCGTCACCTCGTGGGCGTCCATCCAGAAGGAGTTCACCGTCACCTGGTGCGCCGGTTTTTCGTTGCTTCTGCACTCCGAATCCCCCGACGAGCATCCCATCATGAACGTCCCGCCCTGGATGTAGACCATGCCCGCCTGCGCCGCCTTATGTGGCTCCTCTGCCGCCACCGCGTCGTTGCGCGGCTCGGTCAGGGACGACCAGCCGTTCCCGTACTGGCTGATGCCCTCTACGAGGGAGACGGACCGGTCGTACCACGTTCCCTGCACTGCCGGATCTAAAAAGCCGGGGCCTTTGTTCTGCTGTGCAAGGGCGATGGAGATCAGGAGAGACAGGGCGGCGGCCACTCCGATAATGGTGATCCTCTTTTGGTTCATCACTGCCTCCCGCGTGGAGATGACGGTATACAAGTCAGCTAAATGGTTTCGATTTCATGGCAATAATACTGCAAGAGCCGAAGAAAAGGTAGGGCAATGATAGAGCGGACGCCACCGTGTTCCAACCTGGCATCAGCCCAACTATAAATCACGGTCTATTAGACTTACCAATAAACAAATTTTAAGAATGCTGATCGGCGATCAAAAAATTTGGCTTTCAACAAAAAGACTTCGAGGGGGTCTTGCTTATGGAATTACCTTCGATATTGACCTGATCCAACAACGGTCTAATGTGGCGGAATGGATTAAGCGCTGATTCCAGCGTCTTCTTGTTCAGTCTACAACAAATCGAAAGATGTTTTATAAGAGGTAAGGTCTTTTAAAGCGACAAATACTTTTTACTTTGAATTTCCTTCCGTAATATCTTCAAAGTGTATATCTATTTTTAATTTATTTTTATGTAAATTTAAATAAAGGCTAGGCGTTATTTTTGATAATCTAGTATAAGAGAGTTGATAAACATGTCCAGCTTTGACATCAACTGTAATATGCCTTGTTCCCTCAACCATAGAAGCAGAATCCCCAAATTTTAATTCTAGCTCATGCTTTCCGGGTAAAACTTGACAAGAGCGGCTTGGTTTAACTTTTTTTCCATCAACCTCACACACCCCTATATAATTTAAGGCCCTATATGCCTTGATAGTTGCAACTTCAGCAGGCGACAAGTCGGGCCCATCGTATGCCTTATATGCCTTTGATAAACATCCTATAATTGATAGAATAAAAAAAACGCAACTTATTAAAATATATATCTTGTTTTTATCTATTTTCATTGCTCCCTCCTGATTCGTTTATTGTTTATTGTTCAATATTCCCCATATCAATTATCGGTATAGGCTCATTCGGTTCAGAATTTTTTTAAGGCCGCTTTCTGACTGTTTTAATCCGATATTCCCCATATCAACCTGTGAATCCGGCTCTCCAAGGCTCTTCAACTTCGAAGAGCCACCATTTATCCGCCAGATTTCATTAAAATTCTCGTTGCGATGACTCATTTTAGTTCTGGAGCTATTTGAAAGCAAGAAGATGTTTTCCATATGGTTGTGGATCATGGGAATAGGGATTAAAATATTCTCTATCGGATCGGTAACAACATGAAATATTTTATCCTTCTTATAGTTGTAATCCTTTCTATAATATTCGGTCCGGATTTGGCGGTTATTCCGACAGCGGCCTATGCATCCTCCCTTTCGTCTATGGTCGGAGCAGGCCCCTCGACTTTGCTCGGGGCAGGCCCCTCGACTTTGTTCGGGGCAGGCCCCTCGACTTTGTTCGGAGCAGGCCCCTCGACTTTGTTCGGAGCAAGCCCCTCGACTTTGCTCGGGGCAGGCGACATCATCCAAGAAGTCGGCGGCTTTCCGTGGCTGCCGGTCAATCCCACGATTGATGAGACAATCTCATCACCGGCCATTCAAATCATTGCTGTTTCTCCGACTTTCTTCTTCCTGAATAATGAGGGTGCGCTTTTTCAGATAATAACAGTGCGTTTGGAAAACCACTTGAATTCGCAAACTACGGGGAATATTGAAATCAAAGAACCTGAAAGAGGGAAAACAGACCAAGGGTTTACTCTGCTTCCCGGTACAAACGACCTCCTTTTTTTAGTGGCTGATTTACGAGAACCGGCCTTAGTAGAGATTCGGCTTTTCCACAAGGAACAACTTCAGCAACGACTTCTTTTTAATTGGGAACCTGCTAGGCAGTGGAAGGTTTACGTGTCTCAAACTTCGCATTTTGACAATGGATATACCGGTTTGCAACAAGTAGTGATGGACAAGCAGGATAAAATACTGGACGACGTTCTCGATTTTTGCTCCATCACCGATAACTGGCCGGAAGAATCCAAGTTTCGATGGATCGTCGAGGCCTCTTATTGTCTGGAGCATTATTTGAAAACTCATCCCTGGCGCGAAGAAGAAATCAGGCAAAGGGTTGCGCAAGGCAGAATCGAAATAGGAGCAGGGTTTTCACATCTTGAATCATCTACAGCAGGTCATGAAGAGCTTGTACGGAATCTCTATTATTCGACTATCCGGGTTGCCGATCGCTTTAACACGGATATTGTTACTTTCGTGCACAGCGATGTGGACGGAATTACCTGGGGTTCGCCGGCAGCCTTGGCAGGGGCAGGCATCCGCTATCTTTCGTTTAATCCAAATGTTTTTTACCGAGGCGGAAATATTTTAGCCCGGACAAAAACTCCTCAAGCTTATTATTGGCTGGGGCCAGGCGGACATAAAGTGCTTACATGGCGCTCGCGGCAATCATATTATGAAGCGGGTTTTCTTCTCCAGGGCCTGGGGGCTACTCTGGTCAATCTCCCATTGATTCTTCTTGGATACGAAAATGAAGGGTATCCGTATGACGCCATTCATTTTACTCGGACCGGCTCGGATAGCCTGGGATTTTTCGTTTTTACCGACAACTCATCGCCTCACCTGGAGGTCTGCGATACAGTGCGTCGATGGAACGATCTTTTTGAGTATCCGAAGCTCTTTTGCGCCACCAGTTCTCAATTTTTCCGATATCTCGAAGATACCTTCAGCGATGAGATCCCGGAAATCAGCGGAGACTGCCCTGATTGGTGGGCCGATGGCGTTCTGACAGGCGCCGTTGCCGAAGGCCTGAGTCGTGCTGTTCATCATAAACTTATTGAAGCGGAGACTTTGGCTTCTATCGACTCGATCCTTCAAGAAGATCACAACTATCCGCAAGATAAGATCAATTCAGCTTGGGAAAACGCTCTGCTTTTCGACGAACACACATGGGGTTTCATCGCTCCGTTCCTGCCCCAGCAAGATGCCATCTGGGATACTAAGGTGGAATTTGTCAACCAGGCCGATCAGACGACCGACGGCGTCATCAGACAAGCATTGGCAAACGTTGCGAGAAGAACAAAGGGAGAAGGCTGGAAACTTTTTGTGTTTAATCCCATGTCCTGGGACCGCGATGATGTTGTCGCTTGGCGCCCTCCAAGCGGCTTTCCGCATGATTACCTAGATTCGAACTACTTCCGAATTCTGAATTCAGAGGAGATAGAGATCCCTTATCAGATATCCGAGACTCCGGATGGCCAGATAGAGATTGTGTTTTTATCTGGAAACGTCCCCTCTGTCGGCTATGTGACCTATCAAATCGTTTCGTCAGGGACGAAACCTGAATTTCAAAACGATTTGGTGATTGAAGACCACTTATTGGAGAATACTCATTATCAAATCACATTCAGTCAGAATGAAGGAATAACAAGTTTTTATGACAAGCTTCTGAACAAGGAGCTTATTGATCATAGGGCGCCTTATCGAATGAATGAATTTATTTCACGGCAACAAGGATTGTTCGATCAACAAGACAACAAAAAGCAGGAACAGATCAAGGGTTATTATTTGAAAGATAACGGGCCGGTGTTTGCGTCGGTCGTTTTTGAGGTCGCTGATCCGGACAATCCTGAAAGCTCCATTACGAATGAGGTGCGCCTTTACGACCGGCTCAAGCGGGTCGACTTTATCAATTCAGTTGAAAATTTCACCAATCGTCTTGGCGAATCCAAGTATTTCGCTTTTCCCTTTGCAGTGCCTGATTTTGAATTCCACCTCGATATCCCTCTTGGGGTCATGCGTCCCTTTTTTGACCAATTGCCGAATTTCGCCAAATATTATGCTGTCCAGCATTGGATTGATATTTCAAGCCCTTCCGAAGGTTTCGGCATCACCTGGGCGCCGCTTGAAGGACCTATAGTGGAGCTTGGCGAGATCACAAAAAAGGCGAGTTGGGCGCGGACGTTGATGTGGCCGATATTTTATGATCCGGGCGAATATCCATATGAACCAAAATTCTCTCACATCTATTCAGAAATTATGAACAATTTTCAAGTCACAAACTTCAATTACTTCCAAGTCGGAAGCGGCGCATGGCGATATTCTGTGACCACTCATAAAGGGAATTGGGATCAACCTGCAGTCACCCGCTTCGGATGGGATCTTGCCGCGCCGCTCATGGCGGAATATTTTGCAGCAGATCCGGAAGGCAGCCTGCCTGAGTCGTCGAGCTTTTTCAGGGTCCGACCACAAAACGTGAAGATCCTGGCCGTGAAAATGGCTGAAGATGCAAACGGCTATATTGTTCGCCTTTTTGAAAATGAAGGAATCCATACTCAAGTTACACTTGAGACCTCGTTGTTGAAGAATGTCCAAGCATCGCTTTTGGATCTTGCCGAACGGGAACAAGAGAAGTTGATCGTCGAGAATAACAAGGTGCTGCTCGACCTGACGCCTTTTAATTTAGAAACAGTGCGAATCACCGGCGAAAAAATTTATTCGCCTGAAAGCGAAGGCGATAACAGCGATGAAGCAGCTAACGATGATGATTTTCAAACAACCAACGCCTGCGGCTGCTAGTTTTTGCAGTAATTGTTGCGGGTGTGCCTAGAATGTGTATTCTGGGAAACATATTTCCACAAAATAGGAGGGTTGGAAATGTCGAATTCACGTACTTTCTATGAACGGGCAACGCTCGTTCTGGTGCTGGTTTCGGGTCTGCTGCTTTGCGCCACCGGGGCGCACGCGGCGATGATCCAGCAGTGGGTGGCGTCGCATAACGGCATCGGCAACGCCGATGACGTCGGTTACGACGTCGCCTCCGACGCGGTCGGCAACACGTACGTGACCGGTCGTTCCACAAACGGAGCCGGCGTCCCGGAGGTGCTTATCGCCAAGTACGATGCCTCAGGCGCACAGGTCTGGGCACAGAGCTGGGATAGCTCGTCCCACAATGGGGCTCTCGCCTATTCCATTGTGCTGGACGCTGACAACAACATTTACGTCGCCGGCAACACGAATTCTGGAGTCAATTTAATGGCGCTGCTCCTGAAATACAACAGCGACGGCGTCTTTCAGTGGCAGGCAATTTACGACAGCGGAAACGATTTTGCGGAGTTTCGCCGCGTGGCGCTCGACGGCCAAGGAAACGTTTATGCCGCTGGTACTACGCTTACGACCTCGGCGAACACGGATTACCTTATTGCCAAGTACAACCCAGCGGGCGCGCAGCAGTGGGTGCACACCGACAATGGTCCGGGCGACAGAGATGACCAGGCCTTTGGTCTGGTCGTGGACGCGGACGGCAACTCCTACATGAATGGCTATCAGTGGACCGGTACGGATAACTACGACGCCGCGCTCGTGAAGTACGACTCGTCGGGCTCTTTCCAATGGAAAAAGCTGCTGAACGGCACGGCCGCCGTTAGTTCCGATTTTGGCGGCAGCGCGATCCTTAATAGCGCGGGAAATGTGTACTTCACGGCAGACTTGTATAATTCCACAACCGGCTATGACCTAGCCGTTGCCTATGTCGATGCAGCCAATACGACCAGTTGGGTTCAAACTTATGACGGCCCGGCCCATTCGGACGATTATACTCCCGAGTTAATTGCCATGTGGTGTTTGTTTCCTTTCGGCTTCGGAGTTCGCGGTGTGGCCCTTGGCCCGAACGACTCGGTTTATTTCACCGGAACGGTGTATGACGCCGGTTTTAATCAGACCATTGTGGTGGCCAAATATGACTCAACCGGAAATCAACAGTGGGCGTCGTTGTTCCATAACTCCGGCACTAGCT
>Ga0315282_10015525_pt1 | contig 11218 bp, 7 predicted proteins | sample YL17G07_20_MG_FD_203693 | JGI IMG/M metagenome (GOLD analysis project Ga0315282, IMG submission 203693) | Sediment microbial communities from Yellowstone Lake, YNP, Wyoming, USA - YL17G07_20 | ecosystem: Environmental > Aquatic > Freshwater > Lake > Sediment | place: USA: Wyoming | collected...
TGGATTGCGGGAGACCCTGGAAGACCAATCCACAGGTCAGTACGTTGACCGTGTACAAAGGCGAGCTCTACACGGGCCTCTCGGACGCCTCCAGGCCTGAGGATGCTTGTCATGTGTTCCGCTACGCCGGCGGCACAGAATGGGTTGATTGCGGCCGGCTCGGCACGCATCCCTTGACGGTATCGGTGTGTTCGATGATCGTGCACAAGGGCCAGCTCTATGCGGGGACGGGGGTATGGGATTGGGTTCGTGCCGGTGCCGGGGTAGGCGGGCCCAGTCATGTGTACCGGTACGCCGGGGGGACACGTTGGGAAGACTGTGGGCAGTTTGGCAGCGCGTGTCGCCTCATGGCGCTTGCATCTTTCAAGGGCGACCTATATGCAGGTGATGACTCGGTGAAATGTTATCGCTACGAGGGTGGGAAGAACTGGTCATTCTGCGGGCAACTCGGCGCGAGGGGTGAAACCCTGGTCCAGGGAATGACGGTCTACAAAGGCCATCTGTATGGCTCCACGATTCCAGCGATGTACCGCTACGATGGAGGCACAAAGTGGGTGTGCATCGGGCGCAACCCGCACGGGATAACGCAAGTTCACAAGCTGCAGGTGTGTGAGGGGCGTCTTTACGCTGGCACGTGGCCGCAGGGGAAGGTGTTGGGATATGAGGGGGGCGATCAGTGGACGGATTGTGGCCAGCTGGGTATCGCGACCGATCAATACCAAATTAACGAAGTCAACGACCTTACGGTCTACAACGGCAAGCTGTATGCAGGCGTGATTCCCAAAGCAGAAGTCTATCGTTACGAAGGCAGGGCGAACTGGGCACTGCTCAGAAGCCTGGTGTATAGATCAGGTTGGAGGCCTGCCGATGGCCACACGTGGTTCCGCGTCACATGCCTGACGCTCTTCCAGGGACGGCTCTACGCGGGGACATCGACTTGCTTCGGTCGATACGACCCCGAAGTCCCCCCGGAGGCGGGCCGGGTCCACTCGATGGAGGCGGGTAAGAACGTCTCCTATGACGACGACCTCGGCGCGGGCTGGAAGCACGTGGTTGCGGTCAGGGAGAAAGGCCATCTCACGCTCTACATCAACGGTGAATTGAAATCGACCTCGGCCGCCTTCGACAATTCAGACTACGACTTGGCACACCGGCGGATGTGCGGAGGCAGGTGGCAGCAGATATTCGGATTTTCAGGAGTTGCAGGAGGTATATCGTTGCGCCTTGCCACAACATCCAGCGCAACACGCCCACGGAGAGCATTCTGGCCCTCTGCGACGGTGCTCGGGAATATGGCCAAATAGCATGAGGATTTGATTTCTTCGTGGAACTGACCACGCGAAACTTTCCTGTCGGGAAGGGCGAACGAACCGAACCAGCGTGTCAGGGGGTGCCAGCTAGAGATCGATGAACAGTTCAAGATAGAGTGATGGTCCGAGTCAGCCTGCGTCAGGTCTGCACGTTGCGTTGTGCCAGGACGCGAGGTTGCATTTGGACGAAGGGGACCCGAGCTTTCCGGGAGGTGGGATTCGTAAATCCGGTGCGAGCCCCAGGTTGTGCAGGATGGGCTTTTCTTTCCGATATTGTCCGGACGGCTGGCAGCGGCTGGAACGGCTGCGTGGACTTTACGAGAAGCGCCCGCAGGACGAGATCTTCGCCCGCATGGAGGTATCCACGGAGGCTCTGCGGCTGTTCGCCGAGCGGTATCCACACGGGCCAACACAGTGTCCCGACTTGAATGACCGAGTTGCATTCTGGGATGCACTCCTTGGCGAGCGCGTCCCCATCTGCGACGACTCTGTGCCAGCTGCGTATTTGAGCGAGCTCGACCAGGGTCTCTATGGAGGGATTTTGGGCGGCGACGTCCGGTTTATGGCTCACCCCGAGAACGGCTGGATCTCTTCCATGGTCCCACCGATGTTCAAGGAGTGGCCCGACCTCGAAAAACTGTCGATGGACCACAGAAGCAATTGGTACCAGTTCTACCTCCGCGAATTGGAGCTCTTCTGCCGCGGCGCTGAAGGTAAGTTCGGCATCAGCCATTTCATTCTCATCGACAGTCTCAATTTCGTCTTCGAGCTCTTCGGGGGATCGCGGACTTATCTCGAATTGCTAGACAATCCGGAGCGGGTGCGGCACGCTGTGGATTTCGCCTATTCGCTTAACGTGGATGTGCAACGGACATTCTTCGAAACGGTCCCCCTACTTGCCGGCGGGACGTGCAGCAACATGGTGGAATGGATTCCGGGGCGCATCGTCTCCGAAAGCGTCGATCCTTTCCACATGACTTCGGTTGACTACTTCGAGCGCTGGGGACGGGAGCCGGCGGAGCGAATTCTCTCCGCCTTCGACGGCGGAGTTCTACATATCCACGGCAACGGCCGGCACTTGCTCGAAGCCTTGTCATCGTTGCGCGGCCTCAAGGCCCTCTTCCTGGGTGATGACAAGGGCTTTCCCTCCGCCTTCTCGGCTCTCGCCGGGCTCAAGCGCCGCATCGGCAACCTGCCGCTGGTGGTGCAGGTCGAATTCCCGGATTTTCTCGCTGCCCTCGAGACCCACCGCCTACTCGGCGGCGTGATGTACAAGGTCCTGAACGTCCGCGACCCCGACACCGCAAACCGGGTGATGGATTGTGTCCGCGCCTATCGCGCCTGATTCGAGACGCAGTGCGCCATGCGGCTAACCAGCACCCCTCGGGGGGCTATGGTTCGCCACCCAGTTCACCCCGTGGTTGGTGATTGAGCCGACCCAGATTTTACTGGAAACGCTGGTAGACTATACATGATCTCGACGCGCTCGAAAGTCAAATGCATGCTGGTGACGCGCACGGTAGATTGCCGAGATTTGCCATCAAAGGTCCCTAGCAGTTCATTGGGCGCGCGTGAAGGCCGGCGCGCACGGCATCTTGAACGCTGGCTCCGCCATTCGAGCCTCCATTTGGCCAAAAAATATCCACGCATCCATCGCTGCGGTGTGCCCAGGAGGAGCTTATGAATAGTCGCGAGCGTGTACTGGCTATGCTAGAGGGACGTCCGGTTGACCACCTTCCCTGCATGCCGATCATCATGCAGTTTGCCGGGAACTACATCGGGGCGAAGTGTCGGGACTACGCGACGGACTTCCGCGTACTGACCGAAGGACAGCCTCGCGTTGCAGAAGAGTCCGGGATAGACCACGTGAACACCATGTCGGACCCGGCGGGCGAGGCAGCAGACTGCGGTGCGGCGGTGAAATTCTATGCGGATCAGCCGCCGGCCTTGGATGAAGCGAACGCCTTGTTAACAAATTTCAAGGTGCTCGGTCACACCTCACCGGGTCATGTGCGAGCAGCTGGGCAAGAGTTCTTTACGCCTCCTGCTGAAACGTATTTGTTGACATCAATAGAAGGCTCCGAAACCTGGCTCAACAGGTTTGCGGCACGGCTTGACCGGGAAAGCTTGGCCCTCGCTCGCAACACATTCAAAGAAGTGGCGAAAATCCTGGATGGGAGGCTGCGCGAGTACGGTGTCCAACATTGAGTCCGACACTTGGCGCTTGTCACCCCGTCTGAAGGGTGGCAAGACTCCGGCCTTCGAATTCCAAGAGGTCGATCTGTGACGGATCTCTACAGCGTCAACGAGCTCATAATGAGCGCTTTCGTTTCTTGTGAGGAGGAAAGGTGAAGACCGCATCCATATCCATGATCAGATTGGCTCGCCCGAAGCTGGTTTTGGGTGTCTTGCTCATCTCATTGTTCTTCGTAATCTTTTCCGCGTCGGCACTCGGCCAGGAGCCGCAACTGATACCACAACCCCGGGAGCTTGATTCCAAGCCGCAGAGATTCCCTATACGGACAAGCTTGGAAATTCACCTGCTCGCCCCGGCTGCTGACGGAGACCTCTATGCGGCCTTCAGCCTTCAACATGAGCTGAAGCTTACGACGGGGCAGGAGTTTCCCATACTCTCTTCGCCTCAGGCCCCGGAGAGAGGCCCAGTGGTCCTCCTCGGGCGGCTGGACCAGCCAGCAGTCCGAAGTCTTCTCAGGTCAGTGAAACTGAATGCTTCCGGAATCGGTGACGAGGGCTACGTGCTGGATGTTGAACCCGATCGGGTTCTTGTGGCGGGGAAAGACGGTCCGGGTCTTTTCTATGGCGTCCAAACCTTGAGGCAGCTGATTGTAAGCACAAGCCAGTCTCGTGCTGAAATCCTAGGTGTTCGAATTCGGGATTGGCCCGCCATGAGGTTTCGTGGCGTGCTGATCGATCTGAGTCGCGGTCCGGTTCCAACCTATGAGACCCTTCGCAACGCAATAGACACAGTCGCCGAATTCAAGATGAACCAAGTGTACTTTCACATGCAGGATTCTTTCCGCTCGCTACGCCAGCCACTGATTGGGCTCCTCAGCGACACGGTCAGTCAGAACGAATGGCGGAAACTGACAGCGTACGCCAGCAAGCAGTACGTGGACATCATCGCGGAGCAGGAGTCGTGCGGACACTTGCATAAGATCCTGCGCTTCGAGGAATACTCCGGCATCGGAGAACGGGACCGTGGACACGTCCTGGCTCCGGCAGAAGACGAGCGATCGCGCTTCACTGAAAACCTGTTTGCGGAGATGATGCCGTTCTTTCCTTCGCAGTTCTTTCACATTGGCTGTGATGAAACTGGGGAACTGGGGCGCGGGCGCTCCAGCGGACGTGTCCAGAAGGAAGGAAGCGGCAGGGTATACATCGAAAACCTCAAACGCGTATATAACCTGGCGCGGGCGCACGGCAAACGCGTCCTGTTCTGGGGCGACATCGCGCTCACCCATCCCGAACTCCTCAAGGAGCTGCCGAAAGATCTGATAGTCGCCACCTGGGAGTACTCCCCCCAGGACGATTACAGCAAGTGGATCAAGCCTTTTCAGGAAGCGGGACTTCAGATCATTGTTTGCCCGTCGGTAGGCAACGTCAAGCTGATGGTTCCCGACGTTGTGAACTCGGGCCTAAATATCCAGCGCTTCGTGCGTGATGGGCAAAAAGCGGGCGCCATGGGCATGATGAACACAAGCTGGAACGACGACGGCGAAACTCTATTAGGTATGAATTGGTACGGATTCGTCCTGGGTGCGGCCTGCTCCTGGCAGCAGGGCGAGTGCAATGTTCAGGACTTCAACGATCGGTTCGATTGGGCTTTCTTCCGCAACACCGACCACCGATTCACCGAAGTCATCCTCGGCCTTGCGGACACCAACCGTCTTATCCGCACGGCAGGATCTGGCTCCGAGGATGTCCCTAAATTTGGCGGTACGGCGAACTCTTTGTTCTGGTTGAATCCGTTTGAGAGCGCGGGTGCCGGGGAAGTGAAAAGGGTTCTCCCGGTCACGCCCCAGGTTCGGGTGGCGGCTGAAAAGGCGCTGACCACGATCAAGCAAAGCCGCGGGCGGGCTGCACGACATGCCGAAATCCTGAAATACTGGGAATTCGCCGCCCTTCGAATTGATGCCTTAGCCTACCGATACCAAGCGGTTGCCGAAATATCGAGCATTTACCACGCTTCGTACACAAAACCTCCGGACCAGCCCACTAGGAGGGTTTTCTCTGGCATTGAAGGAACCGACGGCTACCTCCAGGATATGCTTGAGTACTCTGTTGTACTCCGAGACCAGTACCGCAAGCTCTGGCTATCTGAAAACCGCGCCGACTGGTTGCCCAACACCCTGGCCCTATGGGACAGACGTGTGGATTTCTGGGTAGACCAGATCGACAAGTTCAGGAGGCTTCGCAGCGACTTCAACAAGGGTATCCCCTTACCCCCACCGGATTCGCTTGGGCTTGTTGAAGTGTCTCCGGAAGACGGAGATTGAATTCGGAGCGACGGTGTACTCCCCTTTATGTAACTTGAGTGGGTTCGCAATGGTAGTCCGGAAGATGCCCCGCCCGCGCTTTTTCGTTCTGGTTCGAGAGTGAATCGGAAGGAGCAGGATCCTAATAGTTGAGGTCTCTGCGAAGGATGCAGCAATTAGTATCCTATTCATACCCGACGGCCGTTCGATGGGCGTACTCCAGGAAGAGCAAACACATGCGTGCTGTATTTCGAAGACTCAATTACACCAGGTTAGCTCCAAGTTTGACCAAGAATCTCTGCCAAAACAAGGGGATAAGACTTGAGAAAGAAAGTGGGCATGACGATGAGCGATTACATCATTGTACCCATGCAGTTGCTACATGTTGCTCCGATCAATCTAACCGGTTTCTATGAGAGGACACCATATGTACAGGCAAAGGCGTATCTGCACGGTATGGGGCATGGCGAGCAGGTTTCTGTTTTCGACATTCAGCGTGGCAGCCTTGGCCATCTGCGGGGCTGCAGCTCCGGCGGCTTCACAAGTTGGACGCTGGTCGATGTGGGAGCATTCCGCTAAGGCCCAGCAGGTCTACACAAATCCCTTTACCGACGTCCGCGTCACTGCCACCTTTGTTTCGCCTGCCGGCAATCGCGTGGTCCGCGAGGCATTCTACGATGGCGAAAACACCTGGCGTGTGCGTTTGGCCCCCGATGCGATCGGGACCTGGAAGTGGAGCATGCAAGCTGAACCCGCGGACGCCGGCCTGACTGGCGACGGCACGTTCGTGTGCGTTCCTTCCGCGTTGCACGGCCCACTGCAGGTGAATCCGAAAAATCCGCTATGGTTTGCCTACGCGGACGGCACCCCAGTCTACCTGCTGGCCTTCCATCTTTGGCGCTCTGACGTTCTGGAGGAATCAACGCTGGCTCAAACCCTGGACTTCCTCAAGACCCAGGGCTTTAACGCCATAGTGAGCCCTCACCTGGAGCCTTCGCACATGGCTTGGATGCGCACCGCGGATGGCAAGCCCGATTTCTCCCGGTTCAACCTGGCGGTCTGGCACGGGCTGGACCGGATTCTGCGATTATCTGCGGAGCGTGAGCTGGTACTCATCCCCTTCAGTATCCTGGGCGGGACAAACCGCCTGCCCGCCCCGTGCGACGAAGCGGGCCGAGATCTGCTGCTGCGTTACTGGGTGGCCCGCTGGGGCGGCTTCTGGAACGCGACCTACCAGCCGTTCAGCGAGTGGGAGGAAGGTTACAAGGAGCCGGAGATTCTGCAGATCGGCCAGCGCCTGTACGAACTGGATGGCGGCCAACATTTGATCAGCGTCCACTCGGGGTATGCTAGCAGCGAGACTGTGCAGCGCGCCGCCTGGTTCAGCTACCACACCATTCAGGACAAGCTGGGTGAGCGCCCCGATCAGAGCGAGAAGCAAGAGGGAAACAGCGACCCCGCCAAGTTCCGCCGATTGGCCGAATTGTACCGCCGGGTGCCCAAGCCTATACTAGCCCAGGAATGCCTCTGGGAGGGGAATTACTATCAGGGCGAGCCCGGCCTGGATGCCAACCTCCTCCGCCGAGGCGCCTGGGTCATCGCCCTGAGCGGGGGGCAGATCAACTATGCGGACGAGGTGGTACCCCCGCGCCGGTCCCAGCGCAAGGAGGACATGGGCGCCCCGCTGACTTTCAGCGACCTGGGCATGGCTATGCGCCCGCACGGCGAGCTATATCCAGCCCTGACCCATCTGGCCGGATTCATGCGCTCTCTGGCCTTCCAGCGGCTCAGCCCGCGGCCGGAACTGGCCAGCACCGGGATTTGCCTGGCGGAAGCGGGACGCACGTATGTCGTTTACACGCTGGCAGGAGGAGAGGTGCGGGTAGATCTGAAGCAGGCCCCGGGCCAGTTCAGCGTCCAGTGGTTTAACCCGCGTACCGGCGAACGCTCTCAAAAGACGAAAGTGGCTGGCGGCCAGGAGCGCCGGCTCACCGCCCCAGATAACAAAGACTGGGTGCTTCTGTTGGAGAGTCATCGCGGATAAAGGCGCAGCCGGCGGCCGAGCATCGGCGCCGGTGGCTTGTGGTTCAGGAGAAACTGGGTATGGTGATGGACCGAAGACACTGGAAATGTGGTATGACCCCTCCTGCTTTACTAATGATGCTCTGCAAGAGGCTCTGGCGAATGGCCAACCTCGTTTCGGGAATTCTGGCCGAAACATCCTGAATATCCCTGGATTCATCGGAGGTGAAGACTATGAAGACTAGTCGTCGAAAAGCGTTGCAAATGGCCCTACAGGTTGCGGGCGGAGGTGTCTCTGCTCTCTCATTGAACGCGTTCGCCCGGAGTGCGGCGCTCCCGGATGTGGTGCCTGAGCCGGGCCCGACAGTTCAGAAAGCCGATGCACGGAGCTGGCCGAAGCTCGTCGGCTACTGGAAGCTCCAAGGCGATTGCCGTGACTATTCTGGCCACGACAATCACGGAGTGAATCACGGGGTCAACCTCGACAGCGGGGCGTTCGACGGCATCAGCGCATATGTGGAGGTCCCCAGTAGTGCTTCGCTCAAGCTTGGCACCGGGGACTTCGCGCTGAGTGCCTGGGTTTACACTGAGAAGGAACTCAACGATGTCGTGGGCGATGTCCTCGACATGTACGACCCCTCTTTCAGGCGGGGAGTTACGCTTTCCGTCAATTCTAGCGCCGGTGGTTATCAGTCGCATGGAACCGATCGCCACGTTTACTTTGGAATCGACAACGCTCGGGTGAACGACTGGCAGGATTGTGGGAGACCGAGCCTCACCAGCAACTATGTCAGCAACTCGCTGACGGTTTACCAAGGCAAGTTGTATGCTGCTATCACCGGCGCGAAAGAGGAGAAGGACTGGTGCCACGTCTTCCGTTACGACGGAAGACAGAAGTGGACCGACTGGGGGCGGGTCGGCGAAGGCAAGACCGAGGGCGTCGGCCCTCTGATCGTCCATAACGGCAACTTGTATGCGGTGACGTCGACTTTGGATTGGACTCGCGTGAAGACAGGCAATTACGACGCGGGGCGCGTCTATCGCTACGGTGGCGGGACGCAATGGCAGGACTGTGGCCAGCCCAGCAGCGATAACCGCACCCTGATGTGCGCTGCAAGCTACAAGGGGAAACTGTACGTCGGAGGTGGTCCTAAAACCTGGGGCGTCTATGTCCAGGAAGGTGAGAACCAGTGGAAAGCATCCAAGATTTTTCCTAAGGAAGGGCCGCAACAATGCTTTCCGCACGCCATGAGCTGTTACAACGGGAAATTGTATGTCGGGTTCCAATGCGTGTACTCCTTCGATGGCGAGCAATGGACCTATGCCGGCCTCCCCGTCGTCGGCCCGGGTCTCCAGACTCATTCGCTCGAAGTGTACCAGGGCAAGCTCTGTGCCGGAACCTGGCCGGAGGCAAAGGTGGCCATGTACCTCGGTGGAGAAGATTGGCAGGAAATCGGCAGGCTTGGTGAAGATGGCATGGAAGTCAATGCACTGGTGGTCTACAACGGGAAACTGTACGGCGGCTCGATTCCCCGGGCGGAGGTGTGCCGGTACGATGGCACCCCACAGTGGACGTCGCTGAAGCGATTCTACTCACCGGAAGGATGGCATCCTGCGCTGCCGTATAAGGCGACGACCGAGCTGAAGCAGATCAGAGAATGGACTCGGTTGACCAGCCTGACCATCTATGACGGGAAGCTCTTTGCGAGCATCGGCAGTTGTACGAGTTCGGTTCTGGACGCTCCCGCTGACGTGCGGGGCAAAGTGTACTGCATGGAAGCGGGTAAGTGTGCGTCGTACGACGACGATTTGGGACCCGGATGGAAACACCTCGTGGCCATCCGTGAACGTGGGCGTCTGAAGCTCTACGTTGATGGGCAGCTTGTGGCGAACTCCTCGTCCTTTGACCCGGCCGAATACAATATTTCGACCGATCAGCCTCTACGGATCGGTTTCGGCCAGACCGATTACTTCTCTGGCAAGATCTCTGACGTGCGGATTTACAACAAGGCCTTGACCGATGTGGAAATCCAGAAACTATCCTCCAAAAGGATAGCCTGATTGCACCAAAGCAAGTGTCAAAGCGGGAAAGGATGTTATTTTACGTGCGGCAGAGGAGACTGCAGTTGAAGTGCAAGCTCTGCTTAAAGAGCTACGTTAGCTTTTAAATGACAATCAAGGATGGCCATGTGAGAATTGACTATGACTATCGCTCGAAAAGATACATGAAAAATACTGAATTTAAGATTCAATCCATGAATCTAAATAACACTTTTCTAAGGAGAGATATCTATGAAATCTGCTCTATTTTCTTGCTTAATGCTGGTTTCTTCTGGAACGGTTGTTATGAATACCTATGGCATTGCTCAAACAACTACTGCATCCAATGTCCCCCAAGAGAATCAGCATTTAAGAATTCTAATTGCTGGTGAATCGTGGATGAGCCACTGTGTCCACGTCAAGGGATTTGATTCGTTTACAACCAATACATATGAAGAAGGTGTGCAATGGCTCCGAGCATCCCTGGAACATGCCGGACATAAGGTACATTTCATACCAAACCATTTGGTGTCTCGAGAATTCCCAACTACTGTTTCCCAGCTCAAACAATACGATGTGGTGATGCTGAGCGATTGCGGCAGCAATAATCTGTTACTCAATCCGGACACGTTTGTCAAATCCATGCAAACCCCCAATCGGCTTACGGCAATTCGAGATTATGTGGCCGGAGGCGGCGCTCTGGTCATGATTGGTGGCTATATGACTTTCCAGGGAATTGATGGAAAAGCTCGTTATCATGGAACGGCCGTGGAAGAGGCTTTACCTGTGGTAATCCAGGCCACAGACGATCGCATGGAAATTCCTGAAGGTAGGAAACCAATAGTACTGAAGCCAGAACATCCAATATTAAAAGGAATTGAAGCGGACTGGCCAACCTTTTTAGGATATAACAGGTTTACTGCTCGCCCAGAGGGAGAGCTGTTGTTGAAGATTGGTGAGGATCCGTTCCTGGTAGTATGGAATTACCAGAAAGGACGGGCAGCTGCGTTTGCCTCTGACTGCGGACCGCATTGGGGACCTCCGGAATATCTGAATTGGAAGTACCACGATCAATTCTGGGCACAATTGGCTAAATGGTTAAATAGACGCTAAGACTGAGGAGAGATGACATAAGCGAAGTAAAATCATTAAGAGTATCACGCAGGAAATGGTTGAAATCTGCTACTGCAGCAAGAGCCAGTTGTGGAATGGCAAGGCGCACGGACTATAGTGGACCCCGGATTTTGGACCAGGCAATAAGTTAAGATTCGGCGGAGTCGTTGAGACTAGGAGGATCGATGACGACGACGCGGAAACAGTACAGTCCAAAGTTCAAGGCACGGGTGGCGA